>WNFH01003874.1_pt1 | contig 11264 bp, 7 predicted proteins | sample 5400411 | NCBI WGS metagenome assembly WNFH01 (sample SAMN13153347, study PRJNA577476) | soil metagenome | isolation source: 200 cm saprolite under Douglas fir tree site 2 hole 3 | place: USA:California | collected 2015-04-18
TACACCATGCCAGAACAGCGTCATCTTCTCCAGTAAAGGACGTTGAGTCCATGCCATGCGCAGCAGCCACCAGCGCTGCTGATCGGCCGGCGAATTGAGGTTGATGTTCAACGCCTTGAGACGATTCTGCAGGTCATCGTCTGCTACCTGCTGGTAGTTGAGCAGGCGATCCACGGCGCCACTAAAGCTAAGGGGCTTGTACAATGCTATTTCTTCAGGAGATGCTCCAAAGCCCGCACGCCGCAACAGGTGCCCGGTTTGCATGCTGCTCGCCGCAGGTCCCTGGAAAGGAGTGGTCAACCCCCCATGCTGTATCAATTTCTCCAACGCGACACCGCCAAGGGCTGCGGCAACGCCAGCTCCACCCAACGCGGCCAGGCCTGCAACGGATTTACCCATGAACTTGCGGCGCGAGACTGGAGCGGGCTGCTGCGGAGGTGCTGGCGGTATAGGAGCCTGCGTAGCTTCCAGCGGTGTGGGTGGATTATCGTCTTGCGCCTGGTCGAAGTTCATTCGTGGTTCTGTTGGCTGATCAAACATATCTATGCTCATATCTATAGGCTCCCGTATGTCATCCTACAAGAAGATGAATATCTCGGCATCTCGATGGAAATGGCCTGCTTATTCCCAGGTTGCTTTCCTCCTGTATAGTATATATATGAAATTATCTGCTGCTATTCTAACAGACAAACGTCAAGAATTTCTCAAGAAAGGCTACGTATTTCCTAAACCACCTATGCCCTACTTGTCCAAAAAGCACAACCGTAGTACAATATGCCCTGATGCAAATGAAGACAGCAATTGAACGCGTGGATATAAAGCGTGGGGACCTCATCACCCGGCCCCCCAACAGTACCAGGCGTCGCACACACCTTCCCATCGCTATTTTGTTCGCGATGGCGTGTGCGATTTTACTCATGGACGCCGTTCTGCCCTTACGCGAATTCTGGTTTAACGAAGCGCAGCTGACGCAGCTTGGCTCCTGGCCTATGCTTCCTTCCATGATACTTTTTCCAGACTGGCCGCTCATCTCGCCTTTGCTTCATGGAGAGTTACCGCAGGTCCTACAGAGTTGGGAGAAGCTTCCCTTATTGCTCGGCTCTTTTATCATCGTTTTCCTCGTTTATTTATTGGCGCTGCGCCGGCTGCCTGGACAAATCACACGGCGTTACCTGGTTATCTCAACTGCAATACTCGGCATCCTGTATATGCTCATTCCTGTCGTCACCTCCCCGGACCTGTATTCCTACATCGCTTATGCCCGTATCGGTGTGATTTACCATATGAATCCGCTGACAACGCTACCAACCGCCATTCGCAGCGACGTAATTTACCCCTACGTCTACTGGGTAGACCAGCCTTCAGCATATGGACCCACCTGGGCTCTCATCACCAGCTCCCTTCAATGGCTCACCTCGCTTTTTGGAGGAGCCGCGTACACTTTGCCGATGGTCATAGCGCTGCGCGCCCTGGGACTGTCCATGCATCTCGCATCAACATTACTGATCTGGTCGATCAGCGGACACCTGCAACGCAGGTATGGAACCATTTCGAACACCACGCGCATGCGCGCAACTCTGGCATTCGCCTGGAATCCCTTGCTCCTCTTTGAGGCCTGCGTCAACGCGCATGTTGATACCACCCTGCTGCCCTTGGTATTACTTGCAATCTGGTTCCTCGCACGCAACGCCGGGCATACGGAAAACCTCAGAACTATTGCCCTGGCTGCTGCAATGCTTGCATTGGCCACCTGTCTTAAAATATACATCGTGCTGTTCATACCCGGCCTGTTGATTTATGCCTGGACACGAGCACCCGTTCAAGAGAGGAGGAAGCGTGTCGCGATAACTGCTGCCATCTACGCCGGGATCATTCTTCTACTCTATGCTCCATTCTGGCAAGGCGGAGCAATTTTCAACGTGTTTTTCGTTAACCCTGCAACTTACCGCTCAATTGGTTCGCTGGCCGACTTCCTGGGCCATTTCTACAACGCCATCGTGCGCGATCTTGGCTTTCCTATGGGGACTTCTATTGGCTCGCCCGCTGAACACCTGTCGCATACACTCAGCCTGGTTATCTTTGTGATCATCTATATGCTTCTCTGCTGGCGTATCTTGCGCGCGCCACAGCGCATCAGCACCTTACAGAGCCTGGTACGCTGGATGGCCCTTGTCTGGCTCGTCTATTGCGCCATCGGCTCGTCCTGGTTCTGGCCCTGGTATATCACCACCTTTTTAGGACTCTTTGCGCTCATGGAAGCCGTGCCAGGCGCTAACGATCAATGGTTCGACATCGCATTGCCACGTATTTTCACAGGCAACAACTTTGTGCGTCTTGTGCGCCTGTTCAGCTTTAGTATGCTTGGTCTCTATTGCTTCTTCACATGGGGGCCGCTTCACACTTTCTTGCCAGGTCTTCCTGGCTTCCAATGGTCAACCTTCAGTGGACTCTGGACATGGGTCTTGCCGCTGGCGGGAACTGCTCTTCTGCTAAGAAAAGCCAGGGCGAACACCGCTAACCCATGAGCTAATCCGGCAACATTACAGGATCTGCAAAGCTCAACCACCAAACTTATGTCAACCCCGCCTAGAGCGGCCTTAACCAGCATATAGCGCAAAGGTACTATTTTCCACGAAACGATCACTCCCCTGAACAGATGATGTTATATTCTTTCATGGATACTCAAAGTATTTCTTACTGTACCACTTCTTGTCATTGCATAGGGAGGGAAAGCAAATGTCACACCGACCTGGGGAACCAAGCAAATTTCGCAGTAAAAAGAGTCTCGTCAGTCTAGGACTCATTGCATTCTTGCTAGGCTTTGCTATCTGGGGTGTACTCAGCAATGCATTCGGAGGAGCCCACGCGGGCAATACCTCCCAGACTTCAACAACGACGTTATCACTCGTTCCCCCTGTTTCACCACTCCTCTTTGGTACAAACATGGGCCTCTTCGATAACAATGACCAGGTGTTAACTTCTACTGCAACACGCTCGCTGCTCCAACAGATACATACTCAGATCATCCGCATGCCTGTACGTTCAACTCTATCTGAGACTACTGAAATCGCAGCGGCTCAGGCAATCAAGAGCGTGGGTGCGATCCCACTTGTGATCCTACGCGGGGCAGTAGACTCTAACGTGCTCGCGGACGATTCACTCATCGTCAATGATATGAACCGCATCTTTGGTAATAACCTGGTCTACTACGAATACGGCAATGAAGAAGACCTCCTGGGTGTGGATGTCAACGGCTACACCGCTTCATGGAATGCTGTCGTCCCACAACTCAAGCGTATCGCGCTACATGGGCAGTTTGTCGGACCGGTCAATTTCCAGTATGATCGCACCTACCTCACCACTTTCTTACAGCATGCCAATCCGCGCCCTGACCAGGTAAGTTGGCACGAATATACCTGCGATGACTCGTGGGCCAACGACATCTGCATCTCACATATAGCTAACTGGACAAATCACTTCAACGATGCACGCGCCGCGATGACAGCGACGATTGGCACAACGCTTCCGATCATGATCACCGAGTGGAACTACGCACCGAACGCTGTTCCCAACGATGGGAAAAATAACAATAGTGCATTCATGGCAACCTGGACCAGTACAGCGCTGCAAACGCTGGCAGCCAATCGCATCTTTGCTTCCATGCAATACTCATGCACCAACACAGCGATCCCGATGATTTCGACCGGCAATACGCTCACCCAACAGGGCATGATGTTTGGGAATGGCTACCAGCAGATGATCTTTGGCAAGCAACAACCAGCACCCGCACCCACCACCGTTCCAGTACAGCCAACGTCTCAGGCAGGTGGTGGCACTCCCAATCCAACGGCAACAAGCGCTCCAACTTCGTATTCGTCCTTCTCATTTGAAGATGGCACTACCGGCGGCTGGAGTGGTCACGGGGATGAGACTGTTGCCGTCCAAAACAGTACAACAGTTGCTATGGACGGGAAGCACTCACTGCAGGTTTCTCTGGTGGACGTGGGAACAGGCGACTTTCCCTTTGTCTCAGTTGGGCAGTCGCATCTCGCCAGCTACCCACAAGCAGGCCAGACTATCAGCATGTATGTCTACGTGCCGGGCAATCTTAACGGCCTTGGGGCCAAGGTCTTCGTTATGGACAGCCAGTATCACTGGTTCGATCCTGGTGCCATGACACAGTTGAAACCTGGAACGTGGAACCGGCTGACCTTCACCTTACCCTCTGGAGTAACCGGCCCACTGCGTCAATTAGGCATCCAATTTAACAATCTCAGCAATGCGCTCATGAGTACCAGCATGTATATCGATGCAGTGAACTGGACCTAAATCTATCTGTGGGCGCGAGGGCGGATGGGCGGATGCCATCTCCCCCACCCTCGCGCCTACAGATACCCTTCCCCGATTCATCCGCGGGTCAGGGTTTGGGACCACTGCCCATGACGATGCTCATGACGCTTTCATGACGCTTCCTGCTTATACTAGCACCAAAGAACACTATACTGAGGAGCAGATTATGGTAGTCGAGAAGACAGCAGACAGGAGAACAGGCGCAAATTATCTCACTCTTTTCGGGATCATCATCGTTCTCATTCTCCCTCTTTTGGCTTTGGCGCACATTCTCTCATCCAGGCGCAAGCTGCGGCGCGAATCGCAGCCTGGTCGCGCTGCCTCCGCTAGCGTCTTGTTCACCGGTACGCCTCTGACAACCTTCAATCGCTACGGCAAGCCGGGTGATCCCATCAACATGCAGATACACGGCGCGGCAGGGCAGATCGGTGCCGCTTTTGCCACGGCTGGCTGGTATCGTGCCGACGAGATCGACTTCATCACCTCTGCGCGCATCAGCATTGACTCTATCCTTGGCCGCGCATACTCGACCGCGCCGGTAAGTAATCTCTACCTCTATGGTCGTAAGGAAGACATGGCATTCGAGCGACCAGGTCACAACGTCCGCCAGCGCGACCACATCCGCCTCTGGAACACCAACCGTGGCGGGAGCGACAGCCGACCCATCTGGATTGGCAGCGCTACGAAAGACGTCAAGGTAGAGCTCTCCAAGACCAATCACCTGCCCACTCACTGCATCGCACCCGACCTGGACGACGAACGCGACCTTGTCGTCTCCGAACTGGCACAGACTGGCTTCGTTGTAGAGGACACCACACGCCCCGGCTTCGGCAAAGAGACGGATGGCTTTAACGGGGGCGGCGACCCCTATTTCACCGGTGGGCAGGTAGCTGTGCTGACCCTCGCCAATATTTGGACGTCCCCACTCGCCACCCAGGTGCGCAGCCCGCTGGGTGCCCGCATTGCCAGGAAGTTAGCGGGCTTCGTCCGTAACCGGCTGCCTGAAGCCGGGCGTAAGCGCGCCGCCCGTGAGCAAGATCACCTCAAACAAGGTGCTCAAGTAGGATCATAACTCATGAAAAACTACCTTCATCTTCATCATCGCGACCCTACCCTCCTGTATATCCCACTATGTCCGTACCACCATACGCAAAACCGTTAGAGAAATTGAAGTACATCGGGCGTTCGGCGACAATGGTGCCACTCGTAGACCAGACCGCCATCGAGACTTCGTTGGTTGCCCTGGGATTTGCCTGGGCAATCGGTACCACAATGCTGTTGATATTCAGGGTGACACGCGTTTGCGGGCCAACGGTCACCACCTGCTGTGATACCACGCTGTTCTGCATGTAGAGCGTCACTGCCACGTTCTCGCTGGTGGTATTCGGATTCTGCAACGTCAGAAACTCATTAAAGCCAGGGGCGGTATAGCCCTCGGCAAAACTGTAGGCAGTCTTTGCCGGGCCAGGTTCTCCAATATCGTCCGTGCCGCCTGGAATCGAGCCATTAAAACGGAAGTACTCCTGGCGCTGTACCACAATTGGCGCGCTGGATGTCACCTCCGCCGACACCTCCGTCGTACTCTGTGCAAATCCTGCCGAGGCGGCATTGACATCAAAGAACAGCTGCGACTGGGGTGGAACCGCGACCGTCGCGGGATTGACAGCCCCATTGCTATATTCCAGGTTGATCGTCGCGTTGGCGGTCACCTTCGGATCAAAGTTCGCCAGCACCAGGTATTCATGGAAATTGGAACCTGTATAGCCCTCGGCAAAGAGCCAATCGGTGTTGGGAGCCTGCGCTCCGACCACCGTTGCTGCCCCCGTTATAGGCCCCGAGATGTTCGAGCGCGCGGTAGTGAAGTACATCGGGCGTTCGACGACCACGGGCTGATCGGAATTTACGTACATTGCACACTGCTGGTTGATGTTACTCGCCTGTGGAAAAGTCGTGCCACGCTGTCCGGGAGGCACAACCACAATCTTGGTACCAAGTACTGTGCCGCCAGCGATGTAGGTTACTGTGACGTGAGCCGTCGCCCCGCCCGGTGGATTGAGGATGGTGACGAAACTGGAATAGTTGCGCTGCGACTCCACGTCTGCAAAGTAGAAATTCAGCCCCAGCTTTGTCGCGCCCAGAGCATCGGTTCCACTATTGATGCCGTGCCAGTTGAAATACATCGGGCGCTCTGCGATGATACCCACGTTATTGGTTGAGCTGACAACCATCGAGATGGAGCGTGAGGACAGGTTGCTGTTATAGGGGATATGCAAATCCTGGTTGACGTTAACGGTAGAACGGCTCTGCGGCGGGACGCTGTGCATGATCGTTGGCCCGGTTGAGCCGGTGTCAAAGAGATATTGCACCTTCACCTGTGCAGTCTGGATCGGGTCGGGATTCTCCAGGGTAAGGAATTCCTGGAAATAACCCCCGACACGCCCCTCGGCAAAGTACCAGGTAGTGCTGGTGGGTGCGCTCTGATGTGGCACAGCCTGTCCGAGTGTAACCAGGTTTTGCGCAAGATTGTAGGCATCATACGACCCCAGGCCCGTCGCAAGATCATACGCGGACGTGTCAGGATAGGTTCCAGCCGTGCCCGCGTAATCGTTGTTATTGATGCCCCCTGCCACAGGCACAACGTCATGAAACGCAGCAGTATAGGACGTGCCATATGCCCCGTGAGCTATATCGTAGAGGCTGGGATCGAGAAAGCCAACCATGAAGCCATTTGCTCTCAGCGCTGCCTCGTTGGCCAATGCTATCATCGCTGCCCACGCTGGCGCGGCGGCTGAGGTGCCGCCAATAATCATCCAGCCATGATTCGCACATCCGCCGGCCTTGCAATAAATATCATAGCCCGTTTGCGGGTCGGCGTTCAGAGAGACATCCGGCACTTCGCGAAAGCCGGTCGTGTAGGCATTGGCGACGCCCGGCGCCTGCTGCCAGGAAGGCATGTGCCACACCTGGCTAACGCCCCCGCCGCTGGCGCCGTTATGGATGGCACGGTCGTTCCACACCTGCTCCGACTGGTAGCTATTGTCGAAGTTGATGCGCAGCGTTGTGCCGCCCACGCCCGTGACATAGGGCTGCGAGGCCGGGTCATCTACTGAAGGAGCCGTGTTTGCGCCTGTTTGCGGATCGTAGCAGCCATCCGAGCCAAGATCACCGCTGGCAGCGAGAATGGTCTGCCCCTGTGCAGCGGCGGCCCGGAAAAAGATGTCCTCCTGCTGGATCTCACTCGCAATACCCGGTGCCTGCTCGCAGAAGACCCAGCTTGTACTCACCACGGGCGTGGCATCACTGACGATCCGCGCCCAGACATCGTTATAGGTTGTTAGCGAGGTATCCGCAGCCTCGTACACTCGCAGTGAGGCCAGGTGGGGAGCAAGTCCCAGGATCGTTTCAATGTCGAGCGCGACTTCAGCAGCATTTACGCCCGGTGCACCATTGAAACCATCGATGGGGATGGTTCTAATGTTTGTTCCGCCGCCGCCAAAGCAGGCGGTATAGGCAGCAATATCACTGGATGAGAAGCCATCCAGTTCAAGCAGTCCCACCGTCTGTCCCTCGCCCATCACTTTCGCGTTATAGAGTCGCGTAAAATCATAGGCTGTAGCAATCTGTGGAGGGGTGTAAGCGGTCGGCACTATCGATGAGCCTGGCTGAGGGCAACTGGTGGTAGCAGCCCCTGCAACGCTCGCCGTGTGTAGGGGATGTGCTCCGAGCCGCATGGGCGCCTGTCCCGGCTCTACCGGGCTGCGATGATACTGGATAGTATTATCGAGCCCGCTCACCGTAGCGACCAGCGGTCCGATCTGGGCCGGCAGCGTAGGAGCATTGGCATTAGCATAAAACAACTGGCCCCCTGGTGAGATATAATCGTTGATCTGCACTTGAAAGGCCTGTTCCGCCTGTGCGACGGTGCCCACAGCATCAACCACCAGGTGATTAGGGTAAGTAGCAGTGATCCTGAAGCCCTGCGAACGTAGAAACGCGCTCACCGCGGCTTCACTTTGCGGCAGCGGGCCGTAGAGGGCGGTAAATGACGCAGGGTTAAGGTAGCGACGATAGAGTGGAGATTGCGGATTCGTGATCTCCTGGAGATAGCTGTCGAGATTAGCTGCATTGCGCAGATTGAGGCCAATCGCGAGTGAAATGAGTTGATTCGCCGGGGCACTCGCTAGCAGCCGGCTCTTGCTCGTATATGCCGAAACGCTGTTGGCCAGAGTGATGCGCGGACTTGCAGAGGTCGCGTGTGTGAAAGGTGACAGGTAGAGCAGGAGCAACGCAGCTACTAACATGACGCCTAGTAATGGCACTAAGATTCTCGGGTGTATTGATCGAACTCGCATACAAAGCCTCTCTTACAACTACATCAATCACATAAAAATATCTGTTCATACCTAACTCAACTGAACGTCAGCCAGCCAGTTTTCCGTGGATATGTGCAGGATTCCGTAGAGTGCGGATTTATCCAGCACGTGGGCGAGGGTGGTTGAGTGGATGTGGGGAGGGCCTTGCTCCTTGCGTCTTGCCTGAGTGCGAAGCACTAGCTGCGCAGCAGCGTTGCTCCTTTCGTCCTGGCTGAGCGCGCAGCGCTAGAGGCGCAGCCTCGTTGCCAGGACGGATAAGTGCCAGGCAAGACGGATAAGTGCCAATGGTCGCCCGTCGTCCCATAATTCGGCTTCAGAGGCTCGCTCAACGAAGAGAGGAGGTAGAGAAAAATCTTGTTTCTAACTATGGTACTTTTGTAGGATGGCTAAGGAAGCAGAGCGACCGTTGTGGCTTGCACGTGTAGGTTTAGTGAAAGCGTCCTCGTCCGTAGAGCGCTGATGATGAAGTTTACCAACCAACATCGGCCATACCTCGTAGGCGCACAATTTATTGGCGCACCGCCGATTTATCGGCCTGGGGCGGGCATCGACGGGCCATTGGCCGATAAATCGGCGGTGCGCACGATAAATCGGCACCTACGAAATGGCCGGTTTGGTCATTAAACGTCATCATCGACTCGTCAAAGTAGATTCAGCTTTGGGATGCACTGGACAACGCATATTGAGCACGGAGGGCTTTTTTGTCGAATTTGCCGACGCCGGTTTTAGGGATGGCTTCGATGAAGATGACGTCGTCGGGTAGCCACCATTTGGCCACACGCGGGCGCAGGTGGTCGAGAACGTCTTCTTTGGTGAGCTGACCGGCGAAGTCGGGTTTGGGGACGACGAAGGCTATCGGTCGCTCGTCCCACTTGGGGTGTGGGATGCCGATGACACATGCCTCTAAGACCTTGGGATGGCCCATGATTAAGCCCTCAACTTCGACGGAAGAGATCCACTCGCCACCGGACTTGACCAGGTCTTTGGTGCGGTCAACGATGAGGAGGATACCGTTTTCGTCGACGACGGCGACATCGCCGGTGCGCAGCCAGCCGTCCATGAATTTGGCGGCGGATTCGCTGTCCTTGTAATACGTGGAGGCAATCCACGGACCACGGACCTGAATTTCACCATAGGTCTTGTTGTCCCAGGGGACTTCCTGGCCCTTCTCTATATCCATGACGCGGAATTCGACGCCCGGTACGATCGTGCCGGTCCTGGCTTTGATGCGGAACTTTTCTTCAGGTAGGAGATGTTCCTGGTCGCTCCGGATGTGGGAAACACAGGCGAGTGGTGATGTTTCGGTCATGCCCCAGGCCTGGACGAGATTGATGTTTTTACGCGCCAGATTCTCAATGAGGGATTGTGGCACTGCCGAGCCACCGCAAATGATCTCACGCAGCGCTGAAAGATCGGCCTGCTCTTTATCAAGCATGGCCAGTACGCCAATCCAGATGGTGGGCACACCGGCGGCGAAGGTGACACGTTCCTGGGTGAGGAGATGGATAACGCCGACCGGGTCCATAAAGCGCCCAGGGAGGACGATCTTCGCACCGACCATGGGAGCGGCATGCAGCAAGCCCCAGGCGTTGGCGTGGAACATGGGGACGATTGGCAGGATGGTGTCCCGTTCTGAGAGAGCCATTGCGTCGGCGGACGCGGCTGCCAGGGAGTGGAGGAACATTGAACGGTGGCTGTAGAGGACGCCTTTGGGGTTGCCTGTCGTGCCGGAGGTGTAGCACATGGCGGCGGCGGTGTTTTCCTCAAGCTGGGGCCAGTCGTAGTGTTCGGGTTGGCTGCCGATGAAGGTTTCGTAGTCAACCGATGGTTGCAATTTCCCGGCAGCGTTGGGGGCTTCGCCCATGATGACGTAGAGTTTCACGGTCGGTAGTTGATCCGCGATCTTCTCCAGCAGAGGCACCAGGTCACCATCGACGAAGATGACTTTATCTTCGGCGTTGTTGATGATGTAGACCAACTGAAATAGAGTTCGAAGTGGCGATAGGTGTTCCAGGCAAAGGTGCCGATACAGTCGCCTTCGGTAACGCCGGCGTTGTGCAGAGCGTTGGCGAGCTGCATGCAGCGCTTGCCCCACTCGCCGTAGGTGTAGCGATGCGTGCCGGTGTCGGTCTGGGTGATGATCTCTTTGCGTGGGAAGAGGCGGGTTACACGGTTGAAAAAGTGTTGCAGTGTGAGTGGGTAGTCCATCATCAGGCCTTGCATGGGTGTTCTCCTCTCATGGGTGAAATTGTGAAAATCACATTTAAAACTGCCTCCGGCTGCTCCAGGCTAGAAAGATGACCGGCCTGTGGAATGACTGCGAACTGCGCTCCCGGAATGCGGGAAGCATAGTCCTGGGTCACGACAGGAGGGATCAAAGCATCCTGCTCGCCCACGATCACCAGCGTTGGGGGCTTCGCCCATGATGACGTAGAGTTTCACGGTCGGTAGTTGATCCGCGATCTTCTCCAGCAGAGGCACCAGGTCACCATCGACGAAGATGACTTTATCTTCGGCGTTGTTGATGATGTAGACCAACTG
>WNFH01005819.1_pt1 | contig 11262 bp, 11 predicted proteins | sample 5400411 | NCBI WGS metagenome assembly WNFH01 (sample SAMN13153347, study PRJNA577476) | soil metagenome | isolation source: 200 cm saprolite under Douglas fir tree site 2 hole 3 | place: USA:California | collected 2015-04-18
ATTGGCCGTGAGCCGATAAGGGCGCAACAATCTAACGAAAACGACAGCTAAGTGCTATGGTGCTGGCAGCCCCAGATGATTGCTTTGACCAGAAGCTGGCAAGGTGGTTTGCCCGACATGGAGGTGCGTGGACCGGAACCGCATCCGAATTACTCGCGGCACTAAATGCCAGCCCTGGGGTTGGAAACGACTCATCGCCGGGGCCTTGGCCTCAGTCTTTCCGCGCGCTTTACTCCCACATAGAGTCCCACGGGCAGATTCTCCGCTCTTTAGGTGTGGACGCCTTGCTGCACCAGGGGCATCCTCGAATGATTTCGCTCCGGCCGTGCCCAGACGAAAAGTCCGCAGCAGAATCTTCGTTGGGGACGCCCGCAAGCACCCGCCGCTCTGATGCACCGACAAATCTCCCTGCACCGGCTTACGACAGAAGTGAGTCCGCCGACTCTGACCGGGTATATCCGACGAGAGACGAAGCCCGCGCTCAAGACATTACTCCCGCTAAATCGGAAATGATAACTGAGCCCTTGGCGAATGGTGTTTATGCCGACGGGGATACTCGTGTAGAGGGTATTTTCAAGAGCGCAGGGGACGCACTTTTTGCCCTTGTGGAAATGCGCATGCAGATTCGAGAGAGAGGTCTTCAACTTGAGTCGGCCATAGATTTGGTGGTGGGGCGCACCCAGGAGATCACCCGCTCTTGCGGAGTCGCTGTCGGATTGCTGCAGCAAGATAGTGTCGTGTATCCAGCTCGAACAGGGGTTGCGGCTACCATGGGGGCGCTTCATTTCCAACCGAACCTGTTTCAGTTCTGCCTTAGGACGGGCCGGACGTTGCAGTTACGCGACGCCCAGAATCATCCACGTGTGGGTGCTGCGTGCCGGCGAGAAGGCATTGGGTCTCTCATCCTCGTGCCCTTATTTCACAATCGGGAAGTCGCAGGGGCTATAGAATTCCTATTCGAAGAGCGGCGCTCTTTTTCGATCGGTGATGTTATGGATTTGGAGCTCATCGCGGGCGTTATCAGCGAAAGGTTGAGTGGCACAGAGCAGATGGAATTGAAGCAGGTGGAAGGACGCGAATGCCCGGTCCAGACAAAGCCGGTTGAGAACATCGAGTCGCAAATTGGAGATTCATCGGGAGTTTCATTAAACGAAAAGGAGGGTTTAGTCTACGTACTGGGCGACTCTTTTCCCGACACGACTGGCGCGAACCTGGCCCCTGCGCCCACCATGCTCCGACTCGCCTTCAGGAGAGCCTGGATGAGATGCGTACGTGTAATGGGGACACGAAGCTCAGGACCCGTTTGAAGGGCTCCCCCCTTGAGTCGCCGATTTTCTGCACCAGCGACGCTACAAGTTGCCTGCCTTGATTCCGTTGTAAGCCACTTTCCACTTGCGACAGGGAGTAACTTTTCCGATAATATGGTACGAGTCCATTATCAACGTGTACCGATACTATCGAGCGGACCTGCTTCGCATCCTTCGGCTGACGGCGCGTCAGTTAACAGCTTGGGAGAAAGCTGGGCTGGTGGCCGCCGCCGAAACCTATTCGTTTTTCGACCTCCTGCAAATCAAGAAAGTGCGTGACCTGTGCGCCCGCAAGGTGCGGCCCGCGGTAATCCGGCAGTCGCTCGAGGCCATGCAGAAGCAGGTGGCGGGGATGGAGAACCCGCTGCTCGAGGCAGGATCGTTCTCCGCCGGCCAGCGGATCGCCTTCCGCCATCAAGGCAAGGTGGTCGAACCCATCGCCGGGCAGTTCATGTTCGACTTCTCCACCGGCCCGCGGGTTGTGAGCAGCGCCCCCGTTTCCATCAGCGCCGAGCCGGTGGCAGCGGATGTAGCGGAGCTCTTCGCCCGCGGCATTGCGTTCGAGGAAGACCCCGGCAGTCAGGCGCAGGCAGTCGAGATGTATGAGCAGGTGCTGGAACTCGATCCCGAACACGCCGCGGCCCATATCAACCTGGGCACGCTGAATTATAACCGGCAGGAATATGCTCTCGCGGAAAAGCACTATCGCCGCTCGATCGCGGTGGATCCCCGCTACGCCCTGGCTTATTTCGATCTGGGCAATGTGCTGGATGAGACCGGGCGTGTGGGCGAAGCAATCCAGACGTACACGACTGCGTTGCAGCTCGCGCCCACTTACGCCGACGCGCATTACAACCTGGCCCTCGCCTACGAAAAGATCAAAGAGCCGCGCAAAGCCCTGAAACACTGGCGCGCCTATGTGAAGCTGGACACGACCGGTCCCTGGGCGGTACACGCCCGCAGCCAGATCCAGCGCATCCTGCAGGCGGACGGGCTGCAGTTGGTGCAAGGCGGCAAGCGGGAGTAACGTCTAGCTCACAGCCCGCATGGAGTTGCAAGGGGGACTCCTACTAAGTAGGATGGCGGCAATACATCCCGAAATAAGACGAGTCAAACGGCCCAACATAGTCGTGCACGGTGCGAACTTGTCAAAGGTCGAGGTCTGGGCTGTTCCCACGGGCACGGGGATAACGCCTGACGAATATACCCTCCTCGGAACCGCGAACCACCGCAATGCCGCAGGGGAGGATGAGGTATGGGTCTTTCCCATTCCATCTGACCCATTGTCCGCAACGGAGATTTTTGCAACAGGGTTCGATGCGACGGGAAAGTCTGTGAGTATAAAATCGCTTCCTTACCGGGGTGCCAGTCAGATATACGATGTACTCTGGGTGACCAACCGAATAACAAGCACCCAGCACGAAACTGAACGGTGGGAATCACACTGACCCACTAGCGTTGAGTTGGCGTCCCTCGTCTGGGCCGCCCTGAGTGCTAAAATCCAGGGTTCGCCATCCTCAGTCTGAAGGTATTTCCATGCCGGAAACCACGTTACAGGCCCCGTTGCCTTCTCCCCTTACTTCCTTTACCGAAGACGAGATCATGTTTCGCGACAACATTCGCCAGTTTGCCGACGACAAAGTCAGGCCGCTGGTGAAGGAGATGGACGAAAAAGGCGTCTTCGATAAAGACCTGATCCACCAGTTTTTTCAGCTCGGGTTGATGGGAATTGAAATTCCGGAACAGTATGGCGGCGGTGGAGGCAAATTCTTTGAGGCGATTCTGGCGGTCGAGGAAATGTCGCGGGTTGATGCTTCCGCGGGCGTCGTCGTGGACGTGCAGAACACGCTGGTCAACAACGCGTTGCTGCGCTGGGGAACCGAAGAGCAAAGGAAGCAACATCTTCCACGCATGGCGGCTGACACCTGCGGCGCTTACGCGCTCAGCGAAGCCGGTTCCGGCTCTGACGCCTTTGCCCTTCAGACCCGGGCCACGCTCAAGGGCAGCGACTACGTTCTGAATGGACGCAAGCTCTGGATCACCAACGGCAAGGAAGCGGGGCTTTTTGTGCTTTTTGCTAGCGTTGATCCGGCAGCTGGCTACAAGGGAATTACCGCCTTCATCATCGAGAAGGATTTCGCGGGCTTCACCGTGGGCAAGAAGGAGGACAAACTGGGGATCCGCGCTTCGTCCACCTGTGAACTGATTCTTGAAGACTGCCGTGTGCCAAAATCAAATGTGCTCGGCGAAGTCGGCAAGGGCTACAAGATCGCGATTGAGACACTAAACGAAGGCCGCATAGGAATCGGCGCCCAGATGGCCGGTGTGGCCCGTGGCGCGTGGGAGTATGCGGCAAAGTACGCGCAGGAACGAAAGCAGTTCGGGAAGTCAATCGCCGAGTTTCAGGGTATCCAGTTCCAGATCGCGCAAATGGCCACTGAAATCGAAGCCGCGCGGCTGATGGTGTATAACGCTGCACGGATGAAAGACGCCGGCGTGCCATTCGTTAAAGAAGCCGCCATGACGAAGTTATTTTGCTCCCAGGTGGCGGAACGCGTAACCTCCCTGGCCATAGAAATTTACGGCGGTTACGGATTCACCAAGGATTATCCAGTAGAGAAGTACTGGCGCGACTCCAAGATCGGCAAAATCTACGAAGGCACATCCAACATGCAGTTGGCGACTATCGCCAAGCTGGTGCTGGGAGGGAAGTAGCTGACGGGCCAACGTGTCGGATCTTTCCGCCGAGGGTGCAATATTTCTGAGCGCCTTGCTTACGAATGCGGGCCAAGCCCGTCGAATCGGCGGGGCATGTAGTCTTTCCACGGGTGTCGGCATTTTCCCAGGAGCACGTGTTCATGCGTACAACCCGATCGTCCTGATCGCAATCGTCTCGATAGCCACCCGGGTTTTTGCGAAGTGGATTGGGGCCACGGCGCTGAATCGGCAATAGAGCACGTTCAATCGCAAAGGAAAAACGATGATGAAACGAATGGCAGCACGTCTGGCAATTGCACTCCTGGTTGCTTCGGCATTTTGTGCGACGTTATTGGCGCAGACGCCCGGCGCCGGGACGGCGGACTCAGACAAGACCGATGAACTCCTGCCCGGGCTGGACAAACGCCTGATCGACACGACTGCTGATCCGTGCGTGGATTTCTTCCAGTACGCATGCGGGAATTTCTCCAAGCTGTATCCCATCCCAAACGATCGTTCGTCGTTCGGAACCGGCGCCATGATTGCTGAGTATACCCAGCACGTTCTGCACACCATGCTGGAAAAGGCGGCGGCGGGTGGCGCCGGCCGTAACCCGAATGAGCAGAAGATCGGCGACGCCTACGCTGCGTGCATGGATGTGGACGCTATCAATCAGAGGGGATTGAAACCCTTGCAGCCGGAACTCGATCGCATTGCTGCGCTCAAGAGCAAGGACGAGTTGCCCGAGCTTCTTGCGCACTTTCAACTGATCGGCGTGAATGGCTTTCTCAGCTTCGGCCAACAGCAGGATTTCAAAGATGCCAGGAAGCAGATCGCCGTGGTCGATCAAGGTGGCCTGGGTCTGCCCGAGCGCGATTACTATTTCCGCACCGGCGCAGCGCCCGAGAAAACCCGCACCCAGTATGTGCAGCACGTCACCAACATGCTGAAACTCATGGGCGAGCCGGAAGCCAAAGCGGCCAGCGACGCACAAGCCATCATGCAGCTGGAAACCGCGCTGGCCAAGGTGTCCATGGACATCACTTCGCAACGCGACCCGAACAAGGTCTACCATCTGATGCCGGTTTCCGACCTCGCAACTCTGGCTCCAGGAGTGGCGTGGAGCCGTTTTCTGACCTCATCCGGCGCTCCTCCGGTGACCGAACTCAATGTCACCAACCCTGAATTTTTCAAGGGACTGAATGCCCAACTTGCCTCCACCGATATGGAAACGATCAAAACATATCTGCGTTGGCAATTGCTTACTTCAACCCCGGGCCACGTGTTACCCAAAGCCTTCGATGACGAACACTTCGACTTTTACGGCCGTAAGCTGAGGGGCCAGCCCGAGCAGCGAGCCCGCTGGAAGCGCTGCGTGCAGGCAACCGATGCGGGATTAGGCGAAGCTCTGAGCCAGGTCTATGTAGCTCAGGAATTTCCTCCTGCGAACAAGCAGGCCACGCAGCAAATGGTGAAGGATATCGAAGCGGCGATGGATCAGGACATCGACACTCTGGACTGGATGAGCTCCGCAACCAAGGTTCGCGCCAAGGAGAAGCTGCACGCGGTAGCCGACAAAATCGGGTATCCGGATCACTGGCGAGATTACTCCAGCCTCACGATCACGCGAGACGATGCTTTCGGGAACGCGCTGCGTGCGACGGAATTTGAGAGCCGGCGTCAGTTGGCCAAGATCGGCAAGCCCGTCGATCGGGGGGAGTGGCTCATCACTCCCGCTACGGTCGATGCCTATTACAACCCCAGCATGAACGATATTAACTTTCCGGCTGGCATCCTTCAGCCTCCGCTCTATGACAGTCACGCGTCCGACGCGTCGAACTATGGCCACATCGGCGGCGTCGTGGGACACGAACTTACCCACGGATTCGACGATGAGGGACGCCAATTCGATGCCAACGGAAATCTCGCCGACTGGTGGACGCCCGAGGATGGAAAAAAGTTTGACGAGAAAGCCGACTGCGAAGTGAAGGAGTACGGCAACTTTGTCGCGGTCGATGACGTCAAGGTCAACGGCAAGCTGACCCTTGGTGAGAACACGGCCGACAATGGCGGCCTGCGCCTGGCTTACATTGCCCTACTGGCCGATGCGAAGCGAAAGAACATCGACCTGACAAACAAACAGGGCGGCTATACCCCGATCCAGCAATTCTTTCTGGGGCACGGACAGAGCTGGTGCGGCGCCACCCGCCCCGAACAACTCCGGTTGCAAGTGCAAACCGACCCGCACTCGCCGCGGGAGTTCCGGGCGAACGGGGTGGTACAAAACATACCAGAGTTCGGCCACGCCTTCGGCTGCAAGACGGGGCAGCCCATGATGCCGGTCAACGCCTGCCGGGTTTGGTAAGGCTGGGCTGTCGGGAGCAGGATTCACTCGAAATGTTTCTGACCAGCCCGTTATCCGACAACTGCAAGTCCCACAATGTGCTGTAAGGTACATGGCTCGGCAGCGGGTAGCGGAGGCCCTCTGCCGCTTTCCACGTGGCGAACTGCTGCAACATCATCACCTCTGTCGTGCCTCAGCTTCGGCCAGCCACCCACGGCGCAGCCTTTCGGACGGGATGCTGGACAGGTAGGGCTTGATATCGAGAATAGGCGTCCCATCCACCATATCGACGCCCCGAACATGCAGCTCGATGCCTTCGCGGCGACGCAGCTCGACGGCGGTCAGGCCAATCGGGTTCGGCCGTCGCGGCGATCGAGTCGCAAACACCCCATGCTGCCGATTGTCAGAGGGCGGCGAAGCGAGCAAATCGGCCCCCCGCAATTCCTCCCTGGGGGAGCGATCGAACTCCCAGATGACGAAGAGATGCGAGAAGCCCTCGATGTCGGTGAGCCCCGGCTCAAACTCGGGCAGAATCTTGAGCACACCATCGGCCTCGTGTTTAACGCCAAGGCCCTTGGGTATCTCGCTTGTGTTCTTGTACGGACTACTCACAAATCCAATCGGCTGCGAGGTGAACATATGGGACAATGCCTCCGTTTCCCATACTAATGCGGACAAAGCTGCAGCAAAAATCTCTCTCTTGACTGTGGGTGAAGATCGGTATTGCTTGTGTGGGAGCGGGCCGAGTCGCCCGCGACCGACGATGGAGACCACGAGGTCGATTGGTTCCGACGAGCCCTTCCCTTTTGTCATTTTTGTCATTTTTGAGCCCTCTGCGGCCTCGAAGCGGCCACCGGGGCATCCATCTTCAGGCTGGGCTTGAGTGCAAATACGCAGACATCCCAACTCTTCTCTCTCGGAGTGATGTTTCTCTGACTGAACCTACGGAATCGCTTACAATTGCACCACTTGACCTTAAGGATGAAATGGCAAGGAACGCCGCGAACAATAAACCGCAGTTGACCGTGGGTGCCCTAAAGCAGGAAGCCAAGAACTTTCTCCGTGCGTTTGCTAGGGAGCATACCGAACTCTTTGGAATCACCGACGGCAAAGCCGTAGGTACCTATGTCGAGGAAAGATTCAATCTTTACCTTCGAGAAGGGCGGGCTGGCCCACCCTGTCCCTAATTCCTCGCACAACTGAGGCTGCCCCACCCTTGCGTTTTTTGCAAGGGTGGGAGTCACGGACGTTTGTACCGAGCGGTTCTGCACTGTCGTCGCACGCGCAGACGGGCACCAAGGTGAGGGCTGCGGGACGTGATGGATCCGAGGAACAAGAGCGTAACGTCCTAGGCACCCACCCTTGCAAAAAACGCGTGGGTGGGGCAGCCTCGCCCTACCAGATCGCTTCTTACTGCGCGATTCTCGACAAAAGGGATGAGACTTTCGAATGGCTGGGGAAAGCTTACGAAGCGCATGACTCCGGCTTGGTTGCAATCAAGACCGACTCAGACTTTGACAGTCTTCATCCGATTCGAGGTTTGCTGATCTTCTCTGCGGCATGAAACTCCTGGACTAATTCGCCTTACTCGTCGGAACCGCTAGCATCCCGCGACAACATGCATAAAACCCGCATCCTGCGGAGGTGCAACAGTTGGCGTCTCGCTCTTAAGATACCAGGTAATAACTCCCGAGTGGCCGGACACTCGCAAGATACACACATGCCCAGTCCTCACTTTAGATGGCGAGCTACCTTGGCGAAAATGACCCAATAGAGCGAGACGGCGCGACACCCGTCACTACATCGGCCTCAGTCTACTGTGGCGGTGGTGGCGGAGTCTGCGGACTTGCACCGTTTGAGCCTGCTCCGGGGGTGATCTGGGTTCCGATCACGTCACCGGAAACGATCATCTCCACGCGGCGATTCAGTTGCCGGCCCCTAGCGGTTTTGTTGTCTGCCACTGGGCTCCCCTTACCTAATCCGCGTGCAATTACATTGTTGATGGAGACATTGGAATCGACCAGGTAGTCCCGCACTGAGGCCGCCCGTTTTTCCGACAATGTCTGGTTGTAGGCATCGCTGCCCACGCTGTCGGTGTGGCCTTCGATTTCCAGGCGTAGGTCGGGATAGGCGAGGACAATCCCCGAAATTCTTGCCAGCCGCTCGCGGGCCGCTGGCTTCAGCGTGTAACTGCCGGAGTCGAACAGGACGTCCGGCATGCTGACCACCAGGCCGCGGTCTGTGTCTTTTGTTTCCAGCACCTGATTGAGTTGGTTAAGCAAACGCTGCCGCTGCTCTTCTTTCTGGCGGATCGCTTCTGCTGCCGCCGCTTGAGCTTTCTCCTGCTCGGCTTGAGCGGCGGCGCGAGCAGCATCGGCCTGAGCCTGCTGCAGTTGGGCCTCGGCTTGCGCCTTCTCCGCAGTCGCACGATCAAGCTCGGCCTGCGCACGCCGGCGGGCATCCTCATCCGACCGGGCTTTGGCTTGGGCTTCGGCTTCGGCAGCGGCTTTCGCGTCGGCCTCAGCTTTTTGCTGCCGGTCAAGCATCGCCTGCTTTTCCTTCGCGATCCGTTCCTGCTCCTTGCGGCGCAAGGTCAGCACACGTGCATCTTCGGCCATTTGGGTGGCGCCACGCGCGGCTGTGCCGATCGGAGTCTTGCCTTGTTTGCGCTTGAGATAATCTTCGGCGCGGTTGAGGTAGTCTTGCGCCTTCTGCAAGCTGTCGCCCGCATATTGATCTGCACCCGCGGCTTTGGCGATGGCCACGGCGTTGCGCGCTTCCAGCAAAGTGAGTGGCGTTTTCGGATCGGCTGTCACCGAAGGAAGCTGCTGGGCCGGCATGTCGATGGTGTACTGCCCGCCTTCGAGCATGTCGAACTTGGCATCGATGGTTTCTTCAAAGCCCTTGGTCTCCTGCCGGATGATGTTCTCCGCCACCACTTCATTACTCGGCCGGGTCACGGAAAAATAGGGCTCCGCGGTCACGATCAAGCCAAATGCCTGCAGGTCGGTGGTGACGTCAACGCTGCTCTTTCCATTCTCGTCAGGGACGATTTCCCCCAGGTTGTTCGCCCGGCCTTCGGGCGTGATCGCCCACAGAACGTAGGTCAGGTACTGCGGGCCAATCTTGGTTGCCGGCCCCAGGCGCGAAAGGTCCACATTGATCTGCAACCGTCCCGCCTTGCTGTCCACCTTCGCCTTGCCCTTGGCTTCCGGCATGAGGTCGGTCCCTTTGAGATCGACGGTGGTGGACCCGCCGCGGTGGCGATAGTTCACAGCCTTGGTAGTCCGCGAAACCACGTTCACGCGGAATACCGGAGTTTGATCCATTGGCTCGACTGGAGTGTTCTCCTGCTGAGCTGCCACGGCACTAGCCAACAGCAATACACAGATCGAGGCGCGGAATATTTTCATAACTGCTTCCTTAGCGTCCGTTACGTTTGATGGTGCAGGACTGCACAGCGTCACTCTAGATTTTGATACCTCCCGACCCCATCCGGAAGTGTCTTCGCAAGCTACCGCCGGGCTTGGCTGCCCTCATCCCGCTCCCGAGAATTTCATAAGGCCGGAGGGAGAAAACCCCGGCAAACTCGCCGGAATAAGCACCCGGAACCCTTGTCAGGCGCGGCCTTTGAGCTCGGCCGGGGGCCTGTTCGTAACCCATCCCGGTTACCTATAATGTGCAGCAACTTGCATTTGCGAGCCCTGGGGACGACCCGTCCAACCCGACTAAGTCCCTCTCTTGTAATGCTTTAGCGGGATAACCATTGTTGGCGCACAAGCTGCATTCCTTACGGTGCCCGCTGCGCTGAGGGGCCATAGATCGGGGTGCCATTTGTCGAACACGCTGGGCGACGAGGTGGTAAGCAAGCCGAAACGCACACTGCTTCCGGTACTGACCGCTCTGTTTCTAATTTCCTACGGCTTGTTGACCATGCTGGTGGTGGAACAGTCGAGAACCATCGATTCGCAGCGCGGACTGATTCGGGATCTATTTCAGGACAGCGTTCAGTTGACCACTCTCAAGGGAAAAGCAGTTCAGAAACAGAATGCCGACGGCCAAGCCCAAGCCCAAGCGAAGGCGCGTCCACAGGTTAAGGCGGCACCGCCTGCACAGGCTGCTCCCCGAACGGAAATGCAGAATCGCAGCACCAGCAAACTGCGCAGACCGCTTCCGCAGAAACCGCCGAAGGACACTTCCGGCGAAGGCGATGAGCGCAGGATGCTGATCTCCATTTAGGTTCAGATTTACGTTCCATGGAGCCCCAGGTCGCTCCCGATGAAAGTACTTGCCACATTGCTGTTGTCAGTTTCGCTGCAAGGCTCTTACCGCCTTCCGCCGAAGCCACCCGTGGACCCTCACGTCGCGCAACGCCAAGCCCGCAAAGGCGGCCGCTGGTACTTTGCCGATAACGGACACGCGGTCTATTGCTATGGTCCGGTCCGGGTGCTCCCGCAACCGGAAGGCGGGCTTCAGCGCGTTGCCACGTTCTGTCAGGGCGAGAAAAACGTGGTGCCGCTGCGAGACTAGCGCAGGTTTTCCTACCGTAAACCAAGTAGGCCCACACGGTCCAAGGTTTGACCTCTGCCCGAATCCCGCCTAACATTGTCAGTTCCGTCTTGTCCGGTGCTGCCTTTCCATGATCGTCAATTGTCCAAAGATGATTGTCCAAACATGATCGGCGAAACCATCTCACACTATCGCATCATTGAGAAGCTCGGCGGCGGTGGCATGGGTGTGGTCTACAAAGCCGAAGACACCAAGCTTGGCCGCTTTGTCGCGCTGAAATTCCTTCCTGACGACGTAGCCAAGAACCATCTGGCACTGGAACGCTTCCGCCGGGAAGCCAGGTCCGCGTCTGCTCTTAATCACCCAAATATTTGTACTATCCACGAGATTGACGAGCAAGACGGG
>WNFH01004104.1_pt1 | contig 11258 bp, 6 predicted proteins | sample 5400411 | NCBI WGS metagenome assembly WNFH01 (sample SAMN13153347, study PRJNA577476) | soil metagenome | isolation source: 200 cm saprolite under Douglas fir tree site 2 hole 3 | place: USA:California | collected 2015-04-18
GCCTATTTTGCTTGTGGTGACTCCGATGCGGCGCTCTGCAGCTCCGCACTTAGTCTCCGCGAGACTTAGTCCCGAAATAAAAGATAACTCTCGCGTGCGGGAAGGGTTCCGAGTCCGTTGCAGGAATTTGAATCGAAACGAACGGACCTAATGCGTTCCGCGGGAAGTTCAATTCCGCTCCTTCCACCCGATCGAGGTTTGTAGTGTTGAAGAGCTTCAAATCGTATGCGTGGCCGGGCGCACCTGAAACGTTGAGCTCCAAGCGATCTTTAGCAGGTGACCAGGTCTGCGAAAGAATCCGCAGACCCTGACTAGGGGCACCGAGCAAAGGCAAAGCAGTTTCTGAGCTGAATCCGAAATCATTCACGAAGAAAATGCGCAGGAAATTCTTTGTGCCTTTGATTGGGAATCGCACGACGACGTGCTGGTCATCTTTGCTCATCTCCACCCTAAAGGGGATCGACTTGCCATTCAAATCTACTTTTTGGACTTTTGCGCGCATACTGATTGCGGGACGGAACTCGACGACGCACTCTTCGCTGCCCTGTGTACGGCCTGCTTCGAGTAAAATTCCTTCTTCAGTTTTCTCGTAATTGAAGAGCAGCTCGTCTTCTCCAAGGCGGACCTGTTCAACACTGAACCGCCTCCAATTCGCAGGGACATGCGGCGCGAACGTCAGAGTGTGATGGATGGCGTCGCCTTCTAGTCCAAAGAGTCCGCGCAACATCGGGCTGATTACCATTGCCGCGGACCAAATCTGGTGCGGCGAACTGGTCGAAAGTGGTTGGTAATAATCGCCGGACAATACTTCCGTCACATGGCCCGGGGATCCATCGAGCGCGAGCAGCGCGTTGGCGCGCAAATTGTCGTAAGCAGGCTGCGGCCGGTGATACCGGTATTCCGCGACAGACGCCCATCCCGTGAACAGCGGCCACACCGAGCCGTAGTGATATCCGCCGCCGCTATATTTCGCCGCGTGGTTTGAAATGATGCGCATGCCCCAGTCGGCCTGGTGCTCGGGTTTCGAAAGCTCACGCGTTTGTTGTCGCGATCCAGCGCGAAGGCAAAAAACTTTTTTTCGGGCGACCAGAAGGCTTCGTTCAATTGCTTTTGTTGCTTCGCGAATTCGTCCGTCAGTGACTTCGCTTCGGCCTCCTTTCCAGTGAGCTGGGAGAGATGAGCGAGCCCACGAATCGCCGCAACCGCCAGGCCGCTGTGATAAAACTCGCTCTCGATCGGCAGCAGGGGACCGCCCTCGATCCATCCGTGCCCAACGCCAAAATTCTTCGGGAATCCATTGGCATCGTAAGTCGAGCGCAGAAATTCGTAAGCTTTCGCTAAGTGTTCCCAATTCGATTTTGCAAAAGCGACATCCCCGCTACTCGTGACGTAATCATCCGCCGCAGCGATATAGAGTGGCGTCGCATCCGCGGACGCGTACGCGTACGGATAGCCCTTGAACCAATCCACAAAACTCGCGCCTTGCGCAATTTCATGCGGGATCTTTCCATCTTCCCGCTGGAACTTGGCGATGAATTCAAGCGCCGTTTTCGTGGTGGCAAAATCGCCTTCGCTGTTCAATGCCAAACCACACCACAGCGAATCTCTGCCAAAAAACCACGCAAATCCAGGCCGGTAGCTTTCGCCGGAAGCCCGGTAGCCGGCAATCAATCCATCTCCCATGGTCGGATTTGAGACCAGACCCTGAATCAAGCTGACGCGCGACCAATCGTAAGCTCTCTGCAACTCCACGTCAGGGAGTTCCACGCTGGTGGTACGCTGCAAATACTGCTGATAAAACTCCGCAGATTCTTTCCAAAGCCGTTGGTAATCCGAGGTAAGCAAACGATAACTTTTTTCCGCCTCGGCTCGGCCATTCACTGAGCCGGAAATCACGATAATTTTCGTGTCGCGGCCCTTGCTGGTCAGCCCCAGCTTCATCGAACTGGTATGCGTACCGCCATAATTCGTTTGGTACTCAACCTCCGGATCCGCAGCAGTTGGCGATCCCATCAATGCAGAAAATCGCTGGTGATCCTCGCCAAAAACAAATCCGCGGAGTTCCGCATTCCAGTTGACGTATGTCCCACCCATCGAAGCTGGCCATTCCAGTTGAAAATCACGCACGAAGCTCGCTTTTATTTCCAACGGCTGTTCCGTCTCAACCTGAATCTCAATCACAGCACCCGGCTGATCGACCGGCACAAGAAAAGTCTCGCCAATCGAAAATGTGTCTCCCGCATACACCAGGGTGGTCGATTCCGGATGCGCAATCACCGTTCGAACCAGCGTCTCGGCGGGAATTTCGCGCCCTTCCGTAAGCACGGTCAGCTTCAAGTCGCGCAAAATCTTCAGCGGATAAACCCACGCCTCCACTTTTCCTGATTCATTTCCCAGCAGACCCGCACGTTTTCCGACCGCCGCAAGAAATTCCCACGGCCGCGCCCTCCGCGATATTTCCAGTTTTTTCGTTGATGCGCGGGCCTCCTCCGGCTTTGGTCCGGCGAGGGCAACTATCGAACTGTGTGGAAGGAGAATTAAGGCCAACATTAGGAGACGAGCAGTCATCGAACGAGAAGCGCGAATGAGTGGTCGCATTTTGATTTGCATGAGAAACTTTTGAACAGCGTGCCTCGCTTGCAAAGCCTCGCTGCACTGTCTATAAACGAAACGGCCAGAGTGTAGCACGCGACATTGCCTGACAATAGCCAGTCCGCTTCGGGCCCGCTTCGGAAAGGTATCGCTCGATTGTTTTTTCCGCGCCGCAGCTTCCTCAAATCTCTCAGCCGTTCTGCGCTCGTTCTGTCGCTGGAAAATGTCCTGGCAGGAGTCCGTCCGCTCTTTGCTGGACGAACGCAATCACCAGCCACATCGCAAAAGCCAACCGCTCCCGCACCCACGCCCTCACTCGGCGTCAACTTCCTGAACATCGCCAAAGAATCCGGCCTCAACGCAAAAACAATCTTCGGCGGCGAACACAAAAATAAGTTTTTGCTTGAGACCACCGGCTGCGGAGTCGCTTTCTACGATTACGATCACGACGGCTGGCTGGACATTTTTCTGGTTAACGGCTGGCGCCTGGAAGGTTTTCCAAAAGGTCAGGAACCGCATTCGCATCTCTTCAAAAATAATCGTGACGGCACTTTCACTGACGTCACTGCCTCGGCCGGTCTCGTACATTCCGGCTGGGGACAAGGCGTCTGCGTCGGCGACTACGACAACGACGGCTTCGACGATCTTTTCGTCAGCTACTTTGGCAGGAACGTTCTCTACCACAACAACGCTAACGGCACTTTCACTGACGTCAGCGAGAATTCGGGCATTGCAGGAAACGGCAAGCGCTGGAACTCCGGTTGCGCCTTTGTGGATTACGATCGCGACGGCAAACTCGATCTCTTCGTCGCCAACTATATTGATATGGATCTGGCGACCGCGCCAGTCCCCGAGTCCGGCCCCTGCTTATATAAAGGTGTAATGGTCGCATGCGGTCCGCCCGGCTTGATCGGCGGCAAGAATATTCTCTATCACAACAACGGAGATGGCACGTTTAAGGATGTTTCCGAATCCGCAGGAATCTTTTCCGCCAACGGCACCTACGGCCTCGGCGTTCTCACCGCCGATTTCGACAACGATGGCTGGCCCGATATTTATGTCGCCAACGATTCCACCGCCAGCGCGCTGTATCAAAATCTAAAAAACGGTAAATTTTCCGACATCGCCATGGAAGCGGGCTGCGCCCTCAGCGCCGACGGCAAACCGCAAGCTGGCATGGGCGTATCCGCCGCCGATTACGATCTCGACGGCAATCTCGATATTGTCAAAACGAATTTCGCAGGCGACACTCCGTCGCTCTATCATAATCTCGGTGCTGCCACATTTGAAGACACCACGTTCAACGCCGGCCTCGGCAAGCACACGCAGTATCTCGGTTGGGGCTGCGGTTTTTTTGATTTTGACAATGACGGTTGGCCGGACATTTTAATCTGCAACGGCCACGTGTATCCGGAGGTCGAGCAACTCACTACCGAAGCCGGCTATGCGCAGCGCAAATTGCTGTATCGAAATTTGCGCAACGGCCGCTTCGCAGACGTTTCGCTGAACGCCGGCCCCGGAATCTCCACGCCTTCCCCTTCGCGCGGCGCCGCTTTCGGCGATTTCGATAACGATGGCGACATCGACGTGGTAGTGAATTGCGTGAACGACTACCCACAGCTTCTGCGCTGCGATTCTTCGCTAAAAAATAATTGGATCAAAGTTCGCACCATCGGCAGCAAATCTAATCGCAGTGGCATCGGGGCGCGCGTCCGCTGTATCACTCAGGTTGCAGGCGAAGCAAAACCACACCAGCAGATCGATGAAGTGCGCAGCGGTGGCGGCTATTTTTCGCAAAACGATTTACGCGTGCACTTCGGCATCGGCGCCGCCGAAAAGGTCGATGTACTCGAAATCCGCTGGCCCAGCGGGCAACTTGACACGCTGAAAGACCTAAAGCCAAACCGCCTGTACTATGTAATCGAAAGCCAGGGAATCACCCGCACGGAAGTTTTTCCGCAGGCAAAACGCGCCTGACGCCACTCGCACAGCGCACGGCGCTTAGAATCCTTCCAGCAGCCACACGTTCGAATCGCCCGCAGCCTCCAGAATCGCCAGCCGTTTTCCGTCTCGCGAAGGAATGGCCCAGCCCACGTGCGGCGTTTTCTCTTCCAGCACCGCCTTCGCGTGCCCCTGCAGATCAATATTTACCAGCGTACGAGTTTCCCCGCCCAGTCTGGCGCTGGCCCACAAACTCTTGCTATCCGCGGCCCAATCGATCGTCGAAAGTCCTGCCCACCCTGTGACATGAAGCACTTTCTCCGAGCCGCCTTCCAGGGGCACCAACCGAACATCAGCATTCGTGGAAACGTGCGTCTTTCCTTTGGCCAAAGCGACCATTTTGCCGTCAGGTGATAGCGTCCAGTTGTATCCTTCCCATTCCGGACTTTCTGCGGACACGCTGATCCATTCCTTTCGCGCTCCGCTCGAAGGATCGAACTTGAAAAACATCATCGCGCCCTTCACGAATTTACTGAAAAGGCAGGCTCGCGCCGGTGCTCGAGCGCACTGGAAATTATTAATCCCCGGTTCTTCGAAAAGCACCTGAGGTGTTCCTCCCGCAAGCGGCACGCGCATCATACGTACCATCCGCGAGCGGAATTGGTGACTGGCCTCTGGATCTGCCGGGTTCTTTGCGTCTGCTTTCACCGTTTGCGTTTCGGGCTGGCCGTCACTCTCTTTGCTTTCCGCCTTCGACAGTTCACTCGTGAAGAAAATTTCCGTACCTTCGGGATTCAGGCGCAGGATGATTGCGGAATACGGTGCGCCGACAACCAGTTCCGGCATAGCGGAATCGATGTCTTGGCGGAAAATGTGAGAATCTCCGTCTCGGTTCGAAACGTACAGAACCGTTTTGCCGTCCGGGGTCCACTCGTACGGGCGGTTCTGCAATTCATCCATGGTGAGGCGCTGCAGCGGTGCGATGGTCTTGGTGCGCGGATTCACTTCCGTGATATACACCGTCGGAGCAATGTTTGTCCGGACGAAGGCCATGCGCCTTCCGTCCGTAGAAACGCTCTCCAAAGGTTTGGCATCGGGTCCACTGGTGACGCGCTCCGGCCTGCCCACCGGTTTCCCCGTCCGGGCATCGATGTGAAGCGCCCAGATGTTGGACTCCACTTGATTGGGTGGCTCCTCAGAAAGCGAAAATAGAAGCCTTCCATCGTGCGTCCAAGCTACGGCATCTTGCAGCCGGTAGTCAGACAGGATTGTCTCTGTCCGGCCGCTCTTCAGTTCGTAGCTTTCCAGTTCAACCTTTTCATCGCTGTACCCCGGCCAAGAAATTGCCTTTGGATAGGCCAGCCGCAGTCCGTCCGGTGACCACGCAGGAGGCGCGAACACGTACCCAGAGATTTCGGCCACCTTCCGTTCCTGGTTTCCCTCAACGTTTGTCAGATACAAATCGGTCCGGCTGAACCAGTTGCTGCGAAGCAGGGCAATGGTCTTTCCGTCCGGCGAGGCGCTTCCACTCTCTGAGCGTTCGGCAATCTTCTTTGGTGGCCCGCCCCAAATCGAAACGTTCCACAAACTCGGTCTCTCCATTGGACCATTCACGGCTGCCACAAGGAGGTGCGCTCCGTCAGGAAGCCAGGACAATCCGTGCACTCGAAATCCTTCTGGTATCGACAGGGGATGCGACTCTTCGGTGTCCAGCGCGCGCAGGAAAACTCCCCGCGGGTCGGAATATGCCAGGAATTTGCCATTTGGCGAAATGGCTGCGTTATATACGGGCAAGTCCGGAGAGTTGGCGGTGAGCCGCCTTTCCCGTAACGCGGGCGTAGCGGGAGTGCTACGGACGACGAGCCAGCCCACAGCCATGCACACCCCGACGACTAATAGCGTGCCTGCAACCCAGCGCGCGATATAGCCGCGCCCGGGCCGAGCCATCATCTCAGCTTTTCCGCCGCCCGGAACGGCTCCTGCCACCGGAGCCACAAACCGGTATCCGCGCCTCGCCAGTGTTTCCACAAAACGCGGATTATCCGCCGAGTCCCGCAGCGCGTCGCGCAACCTCTTAATAGCTGCGTTCAGACTGTGATCAAAATCCACAAAAGTGTCGGCCGGCCACAGGCGCCGCTGCAGTTCTTCCCGGGAAATCACCTCGCCCGGGCGCTCCAGTAGCATGGCCAGTACCTGAAACGGCTGCTCTTGAAGCTTTATTTTCACCCCGTTCCGGCGCAGCTCCCCCGCATGAGGATCAACTTCATACACTCCGAACTTCACGACCCCGACCAAATTCCCGTTGAGTCCTGTAGCCACTTGAATTCACCCGTTCGATTACCTAGAGACGCTCGACGTTCGCCCGCTTGGTATCTCTCTTACTTCTACGTACGCCCTCGCATTTCGTTCTGTTACAAGTTCATAAAACACCTTATTCTTCGTGTCATCTCGCTTCGTAACATCCTGCAACGACAGCTCTTAGCTGGTCACCTACGTTTCAGTCTCACGTTACCCGTCAACCCTTGAGGCACCCCGCCGCTCGCCGCACCTTTGCGCATTCCAGCGAGGAGCGGGTTCATGAAAACCACAATATTGGGTCTCTTGGTTTTGGCATCCGGCATTTTTCCCAAAACACTCTCCGCCCATGAGCACGTCCAATTCTCCGCACTAAACCTTACTGTGTCTATATTTAATGATGCTGGCGTTGAGCAATCCGTCTGGTTACAGGCGCAGGGCCGCGCCACCGAAATCATGCGGCGCTCAGGAATCTCGTTGACTTGGCTTGACTGCGGTTCTCCAGTCAGCCGAATGCCAGATCCGAATTGCAGCGCGATTTCGTATCCCACACACTTGTCGGTTCGCGTGCTGCCCAAAATCAGTCCGGTGAATCGACACATTTTCGGGCAAACAGTTCAGGACGCTGCGGGAGAAGGAAATTATGTGCTGGTTTATTACGCTAGCATCAAGGCTTTCAGGGCAGCTACCACAGTCCCGGCTGGCGAGCTGCTTGGATGTGTGGTCGCGCACGAGCTAGGACATCTGTTGCTTGGCACCGCTTCTCACTCCTCAACCGGCCTGATGTCCGCCGTCTGGCAGGATCCTGAGTTGCAGCAGGTTGTGCGCGGCAACCTGTTTTTTAGCGGTGGCGAAGGAGAACGCATGCGCTCCCGGTACGCTGCTGCTAGCGCCCGCCTGCGAAAATTGCCCGAACCGCGGTACTCGAGTTCGGGAAAGTAATTCCTACCAGCGGCAAGCCGCATTACCGTGCAGCTTTGTTGATCGCTGCACCCGAACCCTCTTGCAAGTTCTGAACACCGTCGACATGCAAACCCGAAAACTTTTCCGTCAACCCGCTCGGCCAGCGAACCTCCACCCAATCCACCTTGCCGTTTCGCCCCAGCCCAAAGTGCACACGCATATCGTTGTTCGAATCGTAGCTGGAGCCACTACGCACTTCGTCCACCAATATCCTGTCTCCCGCCTTGATGCGAATCTTTGCTCCGATCCCATCACGATTCGATTTTGTTCCAGCGGTCTTGAACGCAATCCAGTGATTTCCCGATTTCACCTGGTCCACCAGCAGGCTTACAGGCGCATTCATGTTGCTGACCACCGCGGACATTCGTCCGTCATTCCACAAGTCTCCCACCGCTAGTCCGCGTCCTGATTTTGCCGTAGTGATGCCGGGTCCCGCATCTTCCGAAATATCCTCGAACGTTCCATTACCTTTGTTGTGATACAGGATCCGCGGTTCCTGATAGTCGCTTCCGAGATGCTGCTTATCGACCTCCGGATAAACGTGTCCGTTAATCAAAAGCAGGTCCGGCCAGCCATCGTTGTCCACGTCAATGAACATCGTGCCCCAGCCCAAATACTTTGTATAAAGGCCCAGCCCAGCAGCAAAAGTGACATCGTCGAAAGTTCCGTCTCCGTTATTGCGATAAAGCGTTGCCGTATCGTCGGAAAAATTCGTTTTGAAAATATCCAGTCGGCCGTCTCCGTTGTAATCACCGATGGTTGACCCCATCCCCGCTTGTTCTTTTCCGTCCTCGTTAAACGCCGCTCCCGCCACCACCGCTACGTCGGTAAATGTTCCGTCCTGATTATTGTGATAGAGAATGCTGGGCGTACTGTCGCAGGCGACGAAAATATCCGGCCAGCCGTCATCATCAAAGTCGAATGTGGACACGCTGAATCCATAGTGACCGTTCGTCCGGTCGATTTTCGCTTTCTTGGTCACGTCCTCAAACGTGCCGTCGCCACTGTTGTGGTAAAGCAGGTTAGTTCCCCACGGCAACCCGCGCGGCCCGCACATTACTGCAACGCCCTTCCACATACACGACGCTCGTTCGCCCGGACCCGGCGCCGTTTTGATGTCAAAGTCCACGTACGTCGCGACAAACAGATCCAGCTTTCCATCGCGGTCATAATCCACAAACGCGCATCCGGTGCTCCACGCGCCATTCCCGGCGACATGCGCTTTTTCGCTTACATCCGTAAATGTTCCGTCGCCGTTGTTGTGATACAGAACATTTTTTCCGTAATACGTTACGAATAGATCTTCATACCCGTCGTTGTCGTAATCGCCGACGCAAACTCCCTGTCCCCATCCGGTGTGCGCCAGTCCTGCTTTGTCTGTCACGTCGCTGAAGGTACCATCGTGATTGTTGTGGTACAGATGATTCGTCGGCGGTTTGTTTCCGGGCAACGGATCGAGCGTCGTCCCATTCACAACAAAAATATCTGGCCATCCGTCGTTGTCGTAATCGAAGATGGCCACGCCTGTTCCGGTAGTCTCAATGATGAATTTCTTGGCGTCCACCCCGCCAAACGTGTTCGGCGCGCTGAGGCCCGCTTTGGTTGCCTCATCGACGAAGTAAGCGATTGTTTTTCTTTCAGTTTTTCCAGAGTGATCAGGTGTCTGCGCGCCGGCCAGGAGGAGTGTGGCGTTCGCCAGCAACACAAAACACGACGCCACACACTTGAGCCGCTCACCCATTTTCGTCAATTTGCGCCCCGATCTCTGCTCATACTCGGTATTCCGCGCGCATGCGCCAGCAAACTAGCGCACACAGCTTAATGCTAGTATGAAATTTCTCAGTTCGCATAGCAGTTGGAGGCGAAAACGTTGTACTCACGCGCCGGCACAATGAACGGCAAATGCTTGCTTCGCCTGCTTCCGCTGCTGCTCTTTCCGCTTTTGCTCGCCGCACAGCAGACCCCTTCGTCCGCAAATCCGCCGGAAAACAGCAAAGCATTTTCGGAAGGAGCCGCGGCTTTGCAGCGCGGCGATCTTGCCGCCGCGCGTGCCGCTTTCGCTAAAGAGATTCACGAAAATCCTCGCAATGCCAAAGCCGCCAATGCTCTTGGTCTGGTAATGCTCGCGCAAAACGATGCGGCTTCCGCGATTCCGCAATTCCAGGCCGCGCTTCGCGTGCAACCTTCTTTTGTAAATGCACGCATCAACCTCTGCAACGCTCTGTTGCAAACGCACGATGTTCAAGGCGCCGTAAGGGAAGCACGCTCCGTCGTGCGCATTGCTCCTGATCAGCCCGACGCGCACGTCGCGCTGGCGCGCGCTCTGGAAGCTTCGAACCATCTCGATGCCGCTGTTGCTGCGATTCGCCGCGCTCTTGATTTATCTCCCGGGCGTGCCGATCTGCATGACAACCTCGGCACACTGCTCGTCCGGCAAGATAATCTTCCCGGAGCCAGCGCGGAATTTCAGAAAGCGCTCGAACTAAATCCACAACTGCCCGTAGCGTTTTTTCATCTGGGCGTTTTGCAATTCGAGCAAAAGCAGTTCGAACTGGCCGAAAAACATCTGGCGCGCGCCGTCGCACTCGATCCGCAAAATTATCTCGCGCAAAATTTTCTCGGAAGGAGCCTGCGCGAAACCGGAAACCTGCCGGACGCCATCTCCGCTTTCCAGTCTTCACTCAAGCTTCAGCCGGCTCAACCGGACATTCTGAACTTGCTCGGGCTATCTCTGCAGCGCGTCGGAAATCCGGCGGATGCCGCCGCGGCTTTTCGTGAAGCGCTTCGCATTCAACCGCAAAATGCCGAGACCCAGAATAATCTCGGCCTGGCCCTCCTGCAATCTGGCGATGGCGACGGAGCTATCGCAGCTTTTCGCGCTGCATTGCAAATGCATCCCAACGATTCTGGGTATCAAGGCAATCTCGGAGCCGCATATTTGCAGAAAGCGGACTACGCCGCGGCAGAAGCGGAGTTCCGCTCTGCCCTTTCCGCATCCACGGATAACCAAACGTTGCACTATAACTTGGGGCTGGCGCTAAAACTTCAAGACAAACTGCCGGAAGCGGTCACCGAACTGCGTGCCGCCGAAGCCATCGATCCGTCTCAGCCAGATTCCCCTTACACTCTCGGTGTAACTCTCTGGCAAATGGGCGATGCCGACGGCGCAATCGATGAACTCACAAGAGCCACGAGAGTGAAGCCCGACTATGCGGAAGCCTTCTACACTCTCGGCACCGTTCTAAAGCAGCAATCCAAATTTCAGGAAAGCGCTGCGGCATTGCGCGAAGCCATTCGCCTGCAACCCGACTTTGCGGGAGCCCACACCACGCTGGCGGCCGTTCTCCGTCAACTGGGGGATGCGGCGGGCGCGGCTAGCGAATCCCGCGCAGGCGCCGAGCTCGCCAAACAAACCACCAATTTGCAAGCCGCATTGTTCGCAACGAACTCAGGCCGCCGGCTCCGTA
>WNFH01004919.1_pt1 | contig 11256 bp, 8 predicted proteins | sample 5400411 | NCBI WGS metagenome assembly WNFH01 (sample SAMN13153347, study PRJNA577476) | soil metagenome | isolation source: 200 cm saprolite under Douglas fir tree site 2 hole 3 | place: USA:California | collected 2015-04-18
CAGGCGTAGCGCGTGATTAGATCCTGAAAGGCTTCGTTGAATTCATTGCGGTTTTTCAGCGATGCATCTACGTGCGCATCTCCCAACACGTCACGCCGCACCTTCATTCCTTGCTCATGGCGCTGGTGCTCATCCATCGGCTGTCCTCCTCAGGAGTTCAGAAACGCTGCAAGCTCACTGTTGAATCGCTCTTGATCTTCGATATTGGAGAGATGCGCGGCGTTCAGTTCAGCGTATCGAGCGTCTGGAATGTGCTGTGCAAGAAAACGTCCGTCCGCTGGCGGCGTCGCGGGATCGTGCGCTCCTGCGATCACAAGAGTCGGCTTGCGAATCTTGCCCAGTTGTTCTCGGAAATCGAAATCGCGAACGGCGGCGCAACAGGCAGCGTAGCCTTCCTGATTTGTCTCCTCGAGCATTTTCAGTGTATTTGAAATCGTGGCGGGCGACTTCTGGCGGAAAGCGGACGTAAACCACCGACCGACAACCGCCGAAGCGACCGATTTCATGCCGTTTTTTTGAACGGCATCGATGCGCGCATTCCAGGCTTCCGTAATTCCGATCTTGGCGCCCGTGTTGCAGAGGACAAGCTGATGCAACCTCTCCGGCGCGTTCGCTCCCAGCCACATGCCAATCATGCCCCCCATGGATAGCCCGCAAAAATGGACACGGTCCAAATCCAATGCATCCAGCAGTGCAATGACATCTTTCCCGAGCTGTTCGATCGAATAAGGCCCCGGCGTGCATGAGGACTGTCCGTGACCTCTGGTGTCGTAACGCAGGACGCGGAGCTTCTTACGAAACTCGCGGACTTGTGGGTTCCACATGGAATAATTCGTACCGAGGGAATTCGAGAACACCAGTACGGGTTTTCCGCTCTGACCCTCCAACGAGTAATGGATGCGGGCATCTCCGGATTTAAGGACGGGCATCTCGACTATTCCTCTCCCGCAGGAATTTTACCCCGGCTCACTTCGACCACCCGGTAGACATATTCTTCCGCCGCTCCCAGATAATTGCGAGGATCAAACAAGCGATCGAGATCACCGGTTGCGAGTTGTGCCGCGACATTCGGATCTGCGCTCAGAATTGTCCGCAAGTCACGCTTATCCTTGCGCGCTCTCGCGCAGGCCGCCTCGACGATTTCATGAGCTGGGGCTCTGCCGATTTTCTCGCCAAGCGCCATTGTCACCGCTTCCGCGAAGATCAGCCCTTGCGTCAGATCGAGATTCTTGCGCATGCGCTGCACATCGACTTCAAGATTTGGCACGATTGTGGCCAAGTGATGGATAGCGCCGGCCGTCAGTTGGACGATATCCGGCAAGGTCTCCCACTCGGCGTGCCAACCGCCTAGGCCGCGCTCGTCCTCTTGCATCATGGCCGTAAGCAGACTGCTGACGAGTCCGGGAACGCGGATCGCTGCTTGCAGCATCACCGCGCAGCTCACCGGATTGCGCTTGTGCGGCATAGTGGAAGAGCCACCGCGGCCTTCGCCGGCGGGCTCAAAGATTTCTGCGATTTCGGTTTGCATGTGCAAGGAAATATCCCGAGCAATTTTTCCAACTGTTCCGGCGCACAAGCCCAGGGTGACACCGATTTCCGCGATGCGATCCCGATGGCTGTGCCACGGCAGATCGGGCAATCCCAGTCCGAGTTCTGCGGCGAGGAGACTCGCGACGTCGGGACCGCGGCTGCCGAGCGCGGCCAGAGTTCCCACGGCGCCGCCGAACTGCAGTACCAGGCAGCGCTTTCTAGTCTCGTTTAGACCAGCGTGTTGCATCCAGGTGCGGCCAATGATCAGCGTGGAGCGATGCTTCTGCGCGAGCGCGCCTAGCGGCTGCGCCAGGCTGTCCAAATCACGCGAGATCAAGTCCAAGGCCTGCCGCAGTTGAAGTATGCGGCCTGTATCGATGACGTCCTGGCTGGTTGCGCCCCAGTGCACGAAGCGGGCCGCCTGCTTGTCCTTTTTCGTCACGAGCGCAGTGAGGTGCTTGACTAGGGGTATGGCAATGTTTCCAGCACGTGCGGCGGCCTGCGCCAGCGCGGAAGTATCGAAAAGCTCCGCCCGGCACTTGGTTGCAATCGCGGCCGCCGCCGCAGCAGGTATAACCCCGATGCGCGCTTCAGCGCGCGCCAGCGCTACCTCGAAATCGAGCATGCCCTGAAGCGTGGCGCGATCCGTGAAAAAGTTATCGACCGCCGGAGAGCGGAAGAGAGGATCGAGATGATTCATGCGATGAGTGTAATCACTCCTGGGAGACAAAGAAAACGGTTTCCTCGCACCTCTGATGGAACATCTCCTGCTTGATGAAACTGTGAGCGTCGTGGAACTCCGAGCGTGCTAGACGCGTTCCAGTATCAAAGCAATTCCCTGGCCCACGCCGATGCACATAGTGCAGAGCGCATATCTGCCATTGGTGCGCAAGAGCTGGTAGAGCGCCGTGGTTACAAGCCGCGCCCCGCTCGCACCCAGGGGGTGCCCGATAGCGATTGCACCACCATTCGGATTGACATGCGTCGCGTCGTCCGGAATTCCCAAATCGCGCAGCACCGCCAGTGCTTGTGACGCGAAGGCTTCATTCAATTCCACAACGTCCATTTGGCCGAGTGACAATCCCGCCTTGGCCAGAACCTTGCGCGTTGCGGGAGTTGGACCCAGGCCCATGATTCGCGGCGCAACGCCGGCGGCCGCAACAGCGATGACACGGGCTCTTGGCGTCAATTTGTGCCGCTTCAGCGCCGTATCTGAGGCCAAGAGCAAAGCACAAGCTCCGTCGTTCACTCCCGAAGCATTTCCAGCAGTGATCGTGCCATTCGGCCTCACTACCGGTTTCAATTTCGAAAGCGCATCCAAGGTGGTGTCCGGCCGCGGATGTTCATCCTCAGAAAAAAGGAGCGAGTCACCTTTCTTTTGCGGAATAGGGACAGCAACAATTTCCTGCTTCAGCCTGCAGCTCCGGATGGCTTCGCCTGCGCGCTGCTGGCTCCTGAGCGCAAAAAGGTCCTGATCCTCGCGAGAAATGTGAAATTCTTCGGCTACGTTTTCGCTGGTTTCCGGCATTGAATCAACACCATACTTTGCTTTCATCAAGGGATTTATGAATCGCCAGCCGAGCGTGGTGTCTTCCATTTTCATGGAGCGCGAGTAAGCACTGTCAACCTTGGAGACGACGAATGGCGCCCGCGACATACTCTCGACGCCTCCGGCAATCATGAGATCTGTCTCGCTGCACTTGATAGCGCGTGCCGCGCACGCGATGGCATCCATGCTCGAACCGCAGAGGCGATTAACCGTGCTGCCCGGAACTTCTTTCGGCAGACCCGCGAGCAAGAGCGCCATCCTGGCGACGTTGCGATTGTCTTCGCCGGCCTGGTTGGCGCAGCCGTAAATGACATCGTCGAGAGCGTTCCAGTCGACACCTGCGTTACGTTCGACGAGTGCCCTAAGGGGGATCGCGGCGAGATCATCGGTGCGAATCGAGGCAAGCTTTCCACCGTAGCGCCCGAACGGCGTTCGAATGGCGTCGCAGATGTATGCATTCTCCATGATTGTCCTTGGAATTCCAGCGCACCTCTATTTTATACGGAACAGCGGCGGCGGCAAGATTCGCACTCGTGCAAAATCCAGCCGGAATGTACGCAATCGATGGCACCGTTGTAAAGCAAGTTGTTTTCAGGACTGGGTGAAACCCTTGTATGCTCTTGCATCTTAGACCTAATTTCACCCGAACCGCAGTCGAGATAATCTGACTGTCATTTGTGCGGTAATCGAATGCTAGAAAATTGCGGGGCATTGAGTGGAAAACAATTTATTCTGGAGGCTAAACGAGTTGCTGGTCCGTGCAGGAAGCATCCCGGCAAGTATCTCCCGAAAAGAGAGGCAACTGGTTGATGCGAACGCAGGTCGGAATTGTCGGAGCAGGTCCAGCGGGTTTAGTGCTCTCGCATCTTCTGCACTTGCAGGGAATCGAATCCGTTGTTCTCGAGAGTCACCGGCGCGATTACGTCGAGCAGAGAATTCGAGCCGGCGTGCTAGAGCAAGGCACAGTCGATCTTCTGATGGAATCGGGCGTGGGAGACCGTCTAAAGCACGACGGCCTGGTGCATCACGGGATCGAGCTGCGTTTTGCCGGAACAGGTCACCGGATCGACTTGACGGAACTCACCGGCGGCAAGGCCATCACGATTTATGCGCAGCACGAGGTCGTCAAGGACCTTATAGATGCCAGGCTTGCCGCAAAAGGCCAAATCCTTTTCGATACGGAAGCATTGAATTTGCGGGATATTGAGAGCAATCCGAAAATCTTCTTCACGCACAAGGGCGCGACGCAAGAACTCGCCTGCGATTTCATCGCCGGCTGCGACGGCTTTCACGGCATTTGCCGGCCGGCGATTCCCTCCAGCGTCCTTCGCGTGCACGAGCGAATTTATCCTTTCGCGTGGCTCGGCATACTTGCGCAAGTGCCGCCAGCTTCGGACGAATTGATCTACACGTATCACGAGCAGGGATTTGCGCTTTTGAGCATGCGCTCGCCGGAGATTTCGCGCCTCTATCTTCAATGCTCGCCGGACGAGGATATCGCCAACTGGCCGGACGATCGAATCTGGGAAGAACTTCGCTTTCGAATGGCGACGCGCGAGGGATGGGTGCTGCAAGATGGGCCGGTCCTGCAAAAGGGAATCACGCCCATGCGCAGCTTCGTCGCGCAGCCCATGCAATTCGGGAAGCTGTTTATTCTCGGGGATGCGGCGCACATTGTGCCGCCCACCGGGGCCAAAGGATTGAACTTGGCGGTCTCCGATGTGCGCGTTCTTACGAAGGCGCTGGCAAATTACTACAAAACAGGAAAGAAGGATGGGTTGGAGAGTTACTCAGAAACCTGTTCCCGGCGCATATGGAAGGTCCAGCGATTTTCGTGGTGGATGACGTCAATGCTCCACCGGTTTAAGAACGAAGACAGTTTCTCTCACAACCTTCATCTTGCCGAATTGGACTACGTGACGAGTTCGCGCGCGGCTGCGACTTCGCTGGCGGAGAACTACGTCGGCCTTCCTTACGAATAAGTGTTGCCGAGGATCATTCGTAGCGGAGAGCTTCGACAGGATTGAGACGAGCCGCGCGGGCCGCGGGGTAGAGTCCTGCGACGAGGCTGACGATGATCGCGAAACCGATTGCAAAGAGCGCCAGCCACCAAGGCACATGAGTTATTTTTACGCCCGGCAAGTCCTGCGTGTGAAGGTAGATGGTCGTGCCCCAATTGAGCGCCTGCCCGATCAGCCAACCGAGAGCGAGACCAAAAAAGCCGCCGAAGAGTCCCATGGCACCGGCTTCCGCAAAGAAAAGACTGCGCACGTCGCGGTCGGTTGCGCCGAGCGCTTTTAAGATGCCGATCTCGCGGCGGCGTTCGAGGACGGCCATGACCAGTGTGTTGATGATGCCCAAAGAAGCGACGGTGAGCGCGAGGCTGCTGAACAAGCCCAGGAAAAGATCGAAGACGGTGAAGACGAGCCGGAGGCCTTTTGTGGCGTCCAGAAGCGAAAAAGTCGCGAAACCCAATTGCTTGATGGCCGCTTCGACCTGCAGCACGTCCTTGGGTGATCGAACACGCACGGTCAATGCCATATACGCGGGTTTCCCGGAATTGCCGGACAGGAAGGCTTGCAGATCATCTGGCTGCGCAACGTGAAGCTGCTCGGCGGTTTTAAGCGGCAGGTAAACGCGCGCTCCGCCGAATCCGCCAATGCCCGCCGAAGGGTCAGATTCAATGACGCCGACAATGCGAAGGTTCTTTTCGTGCGGGACAATGGAAATGCCCCCCGTCGTGCCCGAAGCCATCATGCTATCGAGAACGTCCTCGTCACTGGCGTTTTTCGCAAGGGCTGCGCGTTCCGCATAGCGAAGAGTCAACTCTTTGCCAACGAGCGTGGGGGGTTGATCCGAGAGCACTTTGGCGAACTCGATTTGTAGAATCGCTTCCTCCGCGGTTGGCGACGAAAAATATGCCCCGGTCATGCCTTCGAAAGCGCCGCTGGAGCGCGAAGAATCAGGAAGTCCGAGAACAGTAGTCGTTTCAGACTTGCCTGCAAGGTGTACGTCCGTAGCAAATCGAATTTGAGGATAGACTTCCGTGACGTTGGCGAGCTTGCTGAGTTGCTGACGCACGTCTTCATCAAGAGCCCGCGAGTTTTGTTTTGCCTCCGACTCAGCCGGCGGAGACCGCCTCGGGCCGCGAAAATTCCTTTGTGATGTAACAAACACGGCGTCGAACAGACCGGAGCGGGTGAGGCGCTGCGAGGCCAATGTCTGCAGTCCGACGCCCAAAGAAAGCATGGCCACCAGGGAAGCAACACCGACGGCAACGCCCAGAGTGGTGAGCGAGTTGCGAAGCACAGCTTCGCGCAAATTGCGCACCGCCAGTTCGCTCAGATCCCGCGTTTTCACCCTTGCGCTCCGTCACTAACGAGCCGTCCGTCGGAGAGGAGGGCGATGCGATTCGCAAACCTTTCGGCTAATGGCCTCTCGTGTGTGACCATGATGATGGTCATTCCCAGGGAGTCCTGAATCTCTCGCAGGAGAAGGAGAATCTGTTCACCGTTGACGCTGTCGAGATTTCCTGTCGGCTCGTCAGCAAACAAAATCGCCGGGCGATTCACGAGTGCGCGGGCCAGCGCGCCACGCTGTTGCTCACCACCGGACAGCTCGCTCGGCCGGTGCCGTCTTCTTGCCCCAAGTCCCACTCGCTCCAGTGCTTCGCCGACGCGGGACGCCCGCTCCTGGCGCTCGATTTCGGCCAACCGCAGTGGAAGCTCGACATTTTCCTCAAGCGTCATGCGAGGCAGCAGGTTAAACGACTGGAAAACCATACCGACCGTGTCGCGGCGATACCGCGCGAGATCGTCCGCTTCCAATTCGGCCAAGTTGCGTTCCCGCACACGGATGGCGCCGGAGGTGGGGCGGTCCAGCCCGGCCATCATGCTCAAGAGCGTTGACTTGCCAGACCCGGAGCTTCCCAGGAGGGCGATGAATTCGCCTTTTTGAACGGTGAGAGAGACGGAGTCGACCGCGCGAATGACCGTTTCGCCCAGCCGATATTCCCGGGACACACTCTCGGCCTGAAGAAATATGGTGGCACTGGGCATGGTTGGGCCGCTCAATTGTATTACGCAAGGAAGATGCAGATGTTACGCGGTTTTCATTGCTCGTTTGAAGCAAGTTGCCGCAGGAAAATCAAAGGAGCCAATTGGTGCGGCTAGACCGCGCCCATAGGATAAATGTTTCGCAGGCTCAGGAATACTCGACACTACTTTTGTTTGATACTCACGGGCTGAAGAAGTTTGAAATCGAGCGCCGTCTCCGCCGCTAGCGTGATGTCACGATTGCCGGTGAGTCCCGCACCACCTGTACCCGCTGCCGCACCGATCAATGCTCCGATGGCAGCGCCTTTGCCGCCACCAGCAACTGCCCCGATGGCGGCTCCACCAGCGGCGCCACCGCCCACCATGGCTGCCGTGCGCTTGCCTTTTCCTTTGCTGGACATGGTTGCACCGGACGTCTGAATCTCATGATCCTTCCCGTTGACCGTGACGCTCGTGAGTGTGAGGCTCAGCGTGGCGCCACCCTTGAAACGGCCGGCAGCTTTGGCATCATTCACGACTCCCTCTGCGCGTGCACCTTTCGGGATGGCAACCTTTCCTTCGACTTCAACGGGCGATTCGACGGTGGCTGTGAACTTGTCCCCAGACTTACTGGTTTTCGAGCTTATAGTTTGATCCAAAACGACGGCAATCACGGTGTCAGCAGGGATGACCAGAGGTTTCGGCTCGATGACCTTTTTCACAGCGGTCTTTGCCGCTTCCGCCATGGACGGAGCAGCGTTGGCGTCCGGGCTGGATTGCTGATCAGCTGGTTTTTGACATCCTGCCAGCAGAACACCAATGGAAAAGGCAGACAGCGAAATTGTAGCAAGACAGCGATTCATCAAATCCTCCCACGGGCTGGAGATCTCTATTCTCTAAACATACGCTCATCTATTGTTAAGTCAATTTGGCGTGCGCAAATTCAAAACGAAGAATGTGTCCCGATCTGGTACCTATTGCTGATTCTGGGCCTTCATAATTGTACCGGTTCAGGTTTGATTAGAAAAATCCAATCCTTTGTTAAATCGATTCCTCTTGCCCCGAATTGCGAAGGATCAAAAGAATCAACGAATTGCGACAGAGCAAGTGTCAGGCAGGTGACGGAAGCTAACTGAATTGGGCAGCGGACCATGATGTTGCCTTGGCACATGACTTGCACCTGTTTTCCGCAGCATGCGCTGCTTATTTGTGGTCTTGCCTGCCAAGGTTCGACCAAAGGTGGGGAAATCTCGAATCCATCCGGAATTCCTGGACGTTTTGCGCGCACGAAGCGGGGAAGGTAGGGCGCGGGTGCGGTCTGATACAGCCTCCACCTGCACTTTATGAGAATGAAACACGGCAAGACGCCGGGCAGCACTCAAGACGCGGGCGCTAGAGTTCTCCGAACAAACTTTAGGAAGATCGAGCGCCGTGAGTGGTGGTTGTGGGTGGCAGCGGCTGTCATAACGCTGTTACTTACAGTCGCGCTGGCCTCATTTCTGCTCCCCAATTCGTCATCGCCCAGGGATTTTCAAGCCCTGTACGTTCTTCCACAAGCTGTGCGAGGTCTTGTTGCCCTAGTTTTCTTGTTCGATCTCTATACCATCTATCAGCATCTGCAAATTCACAGGATTCGCCGGCAACTGATCGAACGAGAAGAGCTTTTTCATTTGATCAGCGAGAATGCCGCAGACATGATTGCCGTCGTGGATTTGGAAGGCCGCAGGATTTTCAACAGTCTCTCTTACCAGAAAATACTGGGATATTCGCCTGAAGAACTTCAGGAATCGTCGGGGTTCGAACAGATTCACCCGGACGACCGCGAGCGGGTTAAGAAGGCAGCCATGCAAACCCGTCAATCGGGGATTGGAACAATTCTGGAATATCGCTTCCGCCACAAGAAGGGCGATTGGATGGTGCTGGAATCCGTGGCAAGCGTGATCCGCAACGAAAAGGGTGAGCCAGAGAAACTTGTGATCGTGAACCGTGACATTACGGAACGTAAGAAAGCGCAAGAGGCCTTGTCGCGCTCGGAAGCAAGTTTTCGGTCTCTGGTCGAGGGGGCGCCTTACGGGATCTACCGCGCCACGATGATGGGCCAGTTCCTGGAAGTGAATCCAGCCTTCCAAAGAATGCTTGGCTATGAATCGGCTCAAGAACTGTTCAATGCCGATCTCGCGACGCAAGTTTTTCGCCACTCCGCGGACTACGAACGGATGAATGAGCTTCTGGCGGAGTCCAAGGTCATGAAGGACATCGAATTGGAATGGAAGCGGCCGAGCGGCGAGCCGATCGTGGTGCGATGTTCAGGCCACCGCGTGGAAGGCAAGGATGGTGGTCCGGATTATTTTGAAGTTTTTGCGGAAGACGTGACGGAAAGGCGCACCCTGGAGCGCCAGCTGCGAATGGCTCAGAAGATGGAGGCGATCGGCAGGTTATCGGGAGGGATCGCCCATGATTTCAACAATCTTCTGGGAGTCATCATAGGGTATAGCGGCGTATTGAAGAAGTCCCTGGACAAGAACCAGCCCACCTACGAATTTGCCACGGAGATCGAAAAAGCGGGTCAGCGCGCGGCCTCCTTGACTCGACAGTTGTTGGCTTTCAGCCGGCAGCAGGTATTGACACCCTCCGTCCTGAGCTTGAATTCGCTGGTGGCGGACATGGAAAAAATGTTGCCTCGCCTGCTGGGCGAGGATATCAACGTTTCCTTGGCTCTCGATTCCGAGCTTGGAAATGTCAAAGCGGACCAGAGCCAGGTCGAGCAAGTGATCATGAATCTGGCTGTGAACGCCCGGGATGCCATGCCTTCGGGCGGGAAACTCCAGATCCAAACCGCCAACATAGAACTAGACCATGCGTACACACGCGAACATCCAGGTTCTAAGGCAGGAAGTTACGTGATGCTTGCGATCGCAGACTCCGGGACCGGCATGAGTGCAGAGACCATTGCGCATATCTTTGAGCCGTTCTTTACCACCAAGGGAGTGGGACAGGGCACGGGCCTCGGGCTTGCGACCGTGTATGGTGTGGTGAAGCAAAGCAACGGATATATCTGGGTAGACAGTACCTTGGGTAAGGGAACGATTTTTCAAATCTACCTTCCAAGGCACCTGGACGACGAGGAAGTTTCCGTCGCTAAGGTTGAGGTTGAATTAACTGAGAGACCACACGGATCAGAGATGGTTCTTCTCGTGGAAGACGCCGACCCTCTGCGGAAACTGGCGCAAGTATTTCTCGAGTCAAACGGATTCCGCGTGTTGTCGGCCCCGTGTGGAGAAGCAGCTCTCGAGATCGCAGCACGTCATTCGGGCATGTTCGATCTTCTGCTCACGGACGTGGTCATGCCTGGTATGAATGGCCGTGTTTTGGCCGAGGAATTATCGATTCGTCAGCCCGGTCTGAAGGTGCTCTTCATGTCCGGTTACACGGACAGCTTTATCGCCGGCCATGGGGTTCTGCAGGGGGGAACCAACCTTCTGCACAAACCGTTCACGGAAGAAATTCTTATATGTAAGGTACGGGAAGTCCTGGACAGCCCCAGGAAAGCTTTGCCCGGTTTGAAAACAGAGCTAGACCCGGTGCCGAGCGGCAGCCGTTCTCACTGATTAGGGGGAGTCAACCAATGGGAAAGTTGTTGGTGGTGGATGACGATGAGGCGCTTCGGCGCCTGATGCACCTGGAACTCAGCGACACCTACGAAGTCATTGATACGGGAGAACCTGAAGCAGGATTGGCTCTCGCGCTGGAGCACAGGCCCGACGCCATCCTGCTTGATTTGCGCATGCCGAAGTATTCCGGCTATGAACTGTGCCAGACGTTCACCTCGTTCAGCCGGACACAGACGATTCCCGTAGTTATCGTGAGCGGCGAGGCAGGTGCACAAACCAAGGAACACTGCAAGCAGTTGGGGGCGGCCGCGTACTTTGAGAAGCCGTTGGACTTTGAAGCGCTCAAAGCGTGTCTGAGAGGAATCGTCAAGCCCCTGCACCACGTTTCTCGCACCGAAGTGCGCGTCCGTTTGCGTGTGCCGCTGAAACTTCGTGGCAAGGATGCGCAAGGGAATGACTTTGAAGAAGCGGCGACAACAGAGAATGTCAGTCTCAGTGGTTTTCTGTGCAGCTGTGGCAGAGAGATCTCGAT
>WNFH01003412.1_pt1 | contig 11255 bp, 7 predicted proteins | sample 5400411 | NCBI WGS metagenome assembly WNFH01 (sample SAMN13153347, study PRJNA577476) | soil metagenome | isolation source: 200 cm saprolite under Douglas fir tree site 2 hole 3 | place: USA:California | collected 2015-04-18
GAGGCGTCAACGCAAAAAAAGAAAAAAGGGCCCTCCGACATCATCGGAAGGCCCTTGAGGCGAAACGCTAGAAGGAAGCCGCGTCGCTTGTGTCGGATGACTGCGCCGCAGCATCCGGATCAGAGGCTGGCGCTTGCGGCTCGGGCTCGCCGCGGTCGAACTTACGCACGGCATCGGCGCGAATCGACCAAGAAGTGATCTTCGCGGTCTTCGCCTTTTTGCCTTTGCCGTTCGCCTGCTCGTAGGTCGAGCTGACGAGGCTGCCTTCCACCAGGACGTGAGCGCCTTTCTTGATGCTGTTGAGAACGGACTCGGCCAGGCGAGGGCGAAAAATCGTGATGCGATGCCACTCGACTTTCGAGGCCCATTCATCTTCCGCGTTCTTCCAGGAGCGTTGTGTGGCGACGGAGAGAACGGTGAATTTTGAACCGTTGTTCCGCGCTTGACGCTGCTCCGGGTCGGAACCAACGAACCCGACGAGAGTTACTGAATTAAGATAAGACATTTTTTTACCTTTTCTTTCTGCCCCGTTTTCTTTGGGGCACGACAAAGAGCGAGGGGGCTTGGAGTCGCAGGCTAGCGGCTGCTTTATGGGAGGGACCCATGCCCTTTGGTGAGGAGCCGTGAAAGCAGAAGACGCGTAGGCCGGAGCAGAGAGGAATTACCCGAGTGGTGAGCCCAAAGAAAAATGAGGGAAGAAAGAAATGTAAATGCCGAAGCGCAGGAACGTCGGAGTGAAGGGAGACCCCGACAGCAGAACGGTGCGATTCGAAGCGTGCGATCGTCGCAATGATGGAAGTCGCGCGTGTGGGCGGAACTTTTTGAGCTGGCGCCGGGTCGCGAACGCCACGGAAGGAAGAGGAATCTGTGGGTAAGTATGCGGCGCTGTGATGCGTCTGGTAATGCTGCTGCTACCGCCTCATTTATGGAAATAACCGTATGGCTACGATAATCACTGGTTTACGAAATCGCGGCGGTCTATTCTGTATTAGCCCTACGAGAACAGCCCTCAAATGGTCCATATTGAAACTGTTGATCTGCAGGTGCGCGGCGTAACGCTGCCCAGTGATCGGGTCGGGATGGTAATCGCCCAGCCGCATCTACCGTTAACTTCGCTAAGTGCTTCAGAACCCTATCGATTGACCGTGCAAGCAAAGCCAAGCCAGCTGGCGGTACTGGAAAAAACGCTGGCGGTCGCTCGCGCTGCGCCGCATGGTGCACGCAAGACGCACTTCACGATATTCCCCGAGTACAGCATTCCGGGTTTGGACGGAATTACTCTGGTGGAAGCTGTCCTTCGCTCCGATGATTGGCCGAGGGGCACAATTGTCATCGGCGGGACTGACGCGCTCGACCGACCGCAGTATGTTGAATTGCTTAGCGACGATGCGACTCAGGTAGACGAGGCTCGAAACGGCGGTCATCTGGTTCAACCTGACCAGTGGGTGAACTGCGCAATAACATGGGTGAAGGGCGCGGATGGAAGCCTGAAACGATGGATTCAGCCCAAGTTGTACCCGGCTTGGGAGGAATTGAATGTTGTCCATCAGCACATGTTTCGCGGCGGCTCGATTTTTTTGTTCAAGGGGCGGCTGGAGAACGGTGCGCCCTACCGATTCGGTACTTTGGTCTGCTTCGACTGGATTGCTAGCGTCGGAACCAAGACGCCGTGCCAATGGATATTGACTGACCTGGAGCAGCAGGCAGGTGAACACCAATTGCCGCTGTCTTGGTTATTCATCGTACAGCGCAACAAGAAGCCTTCGCACGATACCTTTCTGAACCGCGTGGAACCTTTCTTTAACCAGACACAGTTTCCTAACGCTTTGCGTGAGCGCGCCTGTCTCGTGTTCGCAAATACCGCGGGACTGGCGGTGCCTGGGCGCACCGTTGAATTCGGCAGTTGTAGCTTGGTTCTGTCGCCCCAGTCGCTCTTTAGCGACCCGAATTGCGCGCCGACCTTTTCTAACGGAGGCCGCCGGTTTCGGGATGGCAGCAATTTGTTGCACAATTACAAAGACATTGTTTTTCGGGAGCGTGGCGCTTGTATCCATTCTTTTGTCCAAGTCAATCCGGGCTCGCTCGCCGCAGGTCCGGCGGGGCGGTCTCTTGCCGTCGAGAATGCGCACGTTTGCGCAATTTCTGGTATCGCGGAGCCGCGTGCACCGGGTGCTGCTGTTCCCGCTTCGATCAAATGGCTGAACGATGAACTAGACCTGATACCGAGCTTGTCTGTGGCTTATCCGGCTGCGCCATTGGGTGCCCAAGTTGACGCCGCGCACCAAGCGAACATCGCCGCTCTTCGCGGGATTAGTTCCCAATCCGCGACGCACGCTGTAGCACTAGCGGCGGAGGAATCCACTGCAAAGAGCGCGGACGATTGGGTCCAAATTGAGGCGGCAGCTTTGAAGCATCTTGTGTATACCTTGGACATCGTTGGGGTTGGGTTTCCTGCGCCGTTGGTGGGTGTCGATCCGGTTCATGCTTCGCTGGTGATGAACAACAAGACCGTCGATGTTCTAGCGATCCTGGGTGCGTCGCACGAGGGCTGTATCGAGCACTCCAAACTTTTCCTATCAAATCCGCAGCGTCAAATGCTGCTCGTCTCGCGCGATCGAGACAACACCACCTGGGAGCGAAGATTTGGCAGCTTTTTGGAACCGAATCCTGCGCAGCCGGGCCAAGAGAGGAACATTACCGACCCATCTAGCGGCTCGCTGCATCTCGGATATCAGAACCTGCTAGAGATCTTCCGCCACTCGGCGACAACCGGCGCTGTCGCAGGAGGGATCAATGCCGAACTTGCCGCCTGAATCCGCATCCCGATCGGACGATCTGCGCGCGTACTTAGAAAGCGTGCTGCCCGGGTCCCGCGTGACCAAAGCGGTGACAGACTCCGAGTATCAGCCGCTGCTTCTGTTGCAGACTGCGCATATCATGGCGGCATTTGCATTTTCGAATGGCGACCTTCGCAAGAGCTATGACGCGCTTTATGGCGGTTTCAAAGAATACTATTCGAAACAGCATGGCCAGTGGGATGCGCTGGACTTGGCCTTCGTCTTTTGTGTAAGGCCCGAGGTTCCCAACCTTGACGGTTTCTGCTCGAACGTCGAAACCGATGTCTATTTCTGCCGCAAGTTCGTCGTTCCGCTCACGCCCCCGATCGGCGAGGCATTAGCACGTCTACCGTTTCTTCCGCTCGTTCCTGTTCATGGCCAGTCTTTTCGGCCGCCATCCGCACAAACCTTCTTGCAGCAATGCGGGGTGCCCGCCACGCTTGCGAAGTATCTCGTCGTCCAGCGCGAACGCAGCCCCGAGGGCATCCTAGAGGATTGCACGAGCGGCATTCTAGGCGAACCTCATGACCTTACAGTCGCGCAGAACACGCCAATCGAGCACGTGGATCGCGGGGGCCCGCCCGTCCGCCTCCAAACCGTCTCCATCAAAGACTTTCGGGCCTACCGAAAACAGCAGACTTTTGCTGTCGGGGCGGATGTGACGGTGCTATACGGCCCGAATGGCTTTGGCAAGACTTCGTTCTTCGACGCTATCGACTTCGGAGTGACAGGCGAAATTGGCCGGATCAAATCAGGCAGCGAAGCTCACTTCAAGAAGACTGCGAAGCATCTCGATAGCAAGCCGGAGGAAAGTGTCGTATCTCTCTCCTTCATTTGTAATGGCGCAGTGCGCAACGTCACCCGGAGGGTGAGTGATAGAAAGCAGGCACTATTGGACGGACTGCCGACTGACCGCAAAGCTATTCTCGCCGAACTGACTGGCGGAGATATTCCGGCCACGGACCGAGTTGAGAATTTTGTGAGCCTGTTCCGGGCCACGCACCTGTTTAGTCAGGAACACCAAGAACTTGCCAAAGATTTTCAAGAGGATTGCAGGCTGTCCGAGCCGATTGTGTCCCGCATGCTAGCCTTCGAAGATTATGCGAACGCCGTAAACAAGGCGTCGAAGGTTCGCGAGATTGTGCAGGCGGCCATTGCCAGCGCAAACGTTGAGATCAGGGAGCTCTCAGAGCAAATCGCTGAAGAAAAGAAGGAACTCGACCGGTTGAGTCAAACGGCCGGCGAAAACGCAAACGTCGGAGCCCTTGAGGTGGAGATCTCGTCACTCCGACGAAAGATAGCAGAGACCGGCATTTCTGTGGACTCCGGAGAATCGGACGCCGTGGCGGTGCGAGGATGGCGCGCTTCCCTCGAAGCTCGGCACTCGGAGAGCCAAAACCGAATCGCCCGTCTGTCTGTCCTGGCCAAGGAAGTGGCGGGCCTGCCGAGGATCCGCGCTGAACTCGCGCGCCTGCAGGACCAACTTAAGAAAAAACAGGATGCGCTGGACGAGGCTGAGGAAAAACGAAGCGCCGGTGATCTGAACGTTAAGCGAGTCGAGCAAAGACTGTCCGAAATGATCGCCAAGCGGGCGGTGGCACAGACTCGCGCGGCATTGCTGGAGTGGGTTCGCACGACGAAACCCGGCTACGCGCAGATGCTCGCCGGACAGCGGGATGTCAGCGAACAGCGCAAGAGGGCGATGGAGGCCCTCAAGCAGGATCGTGTCTCCGAAGCGAATGCTGTCAGCGACGTGCGCAATCACGAGAGCCTTGCTGCGCAGGCCACGGAAAAACTCGCCTCCAAACGCGCCGAACTCCTCGCTGTGCAAACGCTGAACGAAACCACTGGGACCTGGGATGCCAATCGCGCGCGACTCGCTTCCGTTGTTGAAGAAGAGCGAATCTCACAGAGTTCCTTAGAGTCACTGCGCATGGAGGAGCGTGAACTTATACAGCAGGTCGGCGCCCTAGCCGCTCAGGAGGACCGTCTGTCCAGTCATGTCGCAGAAGTGGATAAAAGTCAGTCCGAGCTCAAGAGATTGCTTTCCCAATTACAGGGCCACGTTAGCAGCGGTATATGCCCGGTATGTGGCGAGGATCACGGTTCTAAGGAAGAATTGGTCCGCAGGATTCAGCAGAGATCTGTTGCTGACCCAGCAAGCGGTGCCCGACGCGAGCTAATTGAATTGCAAGAGAAGGCCGGGCATTTGGCAGAGCGGGTCGCGAATAACAAGCAGAAGCGTCGAACGGTCGAGGCGCATCTGACGAGCTTGAAACAAGAGAGAGAAAGGCTCAGCAGTGCAATTGCGAACTTTGTGGATTCGGCAGCCAAACTTGGGATCGCCGCCGAACCGGCCGGCCGGACACCCGCTGGACAAATTCAGATCCAAATGGACAGTCTGCAGGAATACGTGGCGGACCTGACCCGACAGGCCCTGGACCTAGAGAGTGAGCTTCAATCGGCTCGAACTGCTCTGGCGAAGGTTAGAGAAGTAGTGACGGCAAGGGAGGCAGAAGTTGCCGACAAAGAAGCGGCTCTGGCGCACCTTCAGGAGGAAACAAACAGGCTGCGCAAAGACCCGCGCCTTACCCAAGTCTCTCTAGACATTGACGCAGGGCCGTTGGCGGAACTTGAGCGGCTCAACCTTCTCGATCTCAATTCGTTCAATGCCGAGGCCGCAAAAGCCGAATCGGACGCCGCGCAGCACAGAGCGGAAGTGGGCGCACGCCAACAGGAATCAGCTTCGCTTAAGGCCGAGTTACCCGCGATGCGCACCCAACTCAGTAACCTCCAGAGGACGGTTACCCAAATCAACGGGCGGCTCGAAGAATCCAAGTTGCCTCTTGAGGCCAGCGAGGAAAGCCTGCTCACCTTGATTGCGGCGGAGTCGCGCGCCCAAACCCAGTTTCACGCGCTGCGGGACTCCGCTACAAGTATTGAGTTGGCGATCGACGCGGCGACGACGGCGGCTGCGTTGACGCGACTGCTCCAAAATGTTCGCAATAAAGAAAGAGCCCTGGCCGCGGCAGTGCGCAAGCGCGATCAACATTGGCCGTGGCTCAAGTATTTCGATGTACTTGTGCGCTTGGTTTCGTCGCAACAGAGTGATGCGATAGCCACCTTCGCTCACGACTATGGTCCGCGAACATCGGTGATTCAGCGACGACTGCGGTCCGTCTACGGCTTCGACGAAATCGAAATTCAGAGCCACGAGTCCACAATCAGCGTCCGGGTGAAGCGCCATGGCGAGGAGTTGCGCCCGACTGATTATTTCAGCCAGTCCCAACAACAAACGCTCTTGCTGGGCCTGTTCCTGACCGCGTATCTCTCCCAAACGTGGTCTGTCTTGTCCCCAGTGTTTTTGGACGATCCGGTAACGCATTTCGACGACCTGAACACTTACGCTTTCCTTGATTTGATCGTCGGATTGCTCGAATCGAATTTCGGACAACGTCAGTTCGTCATCTCCACCTGTGACGAAAAACTCCTGCTGCTTGCGCGACAGAAGTTCCGCCATTTAGGTAACCGCGCCAAGTTCTACCGCTTCTCAGCTATCAGTGCAGACGGCCCTGTGATTGACGAGATCGCCTTGCAGTAAGGCCGCCAGATCTGAACACTTTCGCGACCCACTTCGACTGTTCTCTTTTTATGGCCGATGTGTTCAGTAATCTTCCGGCAAGAGAATTGTCGTAACTGAACGGTCCGACTCGGTAATGATCCAGATTTTCTCGCCGGCGTTTGTGCGATAGCTGCTCAAGATACGGAACCCACGTTCCAAGCTAAATTGGTTTTCCTTGCGGTCTTCTGCGCACAGATCGCCCCACTGACCACAAACGTGCCGCGAGAGAAACTCCTGCGGTTGCTGCCCCGCTTTTTCGAGCGCAGCGAGTGCGCCGGGCGTGGCGACGATTTGGCCGAGAGAAAACAGCGGTTGATGTTTGGTTTGCTGCATGAGAACTCCTTTGAAGGGTTTTGATTTTTTGCCTTCCAGGCAACGCGGAGCGGTGCATGAAAAACAAATGCCCTTCCTAGTGGCCCTCGACGACTAGCCGTCCGCGCTGTCAAGACCGCGTGGTTTTCGCGTTCATCGGAACGAAGTGCAGAGCCTTGACAGAAGAAGCGGGCGGTCTAGGCGCAGTCTTTCCGCAGGAAGGGCAGGAGAACGACGGCTAACTCGCTAACTCGCATAGATTCGGTGGTAGTGGTAAGTATTCGGACGCCGGCAAAGGTGTGAGAGAAGACACGCCAAGAGGAATGTCTAGCTAGCTTCGGGAACGAATGCTATTCGGTGGTACGGATCAGAGAACTTGTCAAAATGAAGTCGCTTCCTGGTCATGAGCTCGTCAAACGTGAGCCGCCCATTCAGGATCATTTCGGCTTCGTCTCCGTCCATTAATAGAATTGCTTTCGCGGCCCGCAGCTCCTTTGCCCGCTGCACAGCCGATGAGGTAAAACCCGCCATCGAAAGTAGGAGTCCTGAAATTCCGACGACATCCAGTTTGTCTGAGAATAGAACGATGTGATTGTGGTCGGCGGCTTCGTTGAGCCATTTGCATTCAACTCTGTATTTCTGCCCACGATGCTCAAAGTAACCATCAATTTGGCTGATGGCTCCTTCTGTTCGAAGTACTCGATACGGTGGTGCGGCCGTGCCAAACGTAAGTTTGGCTACTTCACATACGAGCTGCTCGAGTTCGTAGCCGCGTTGTTGAGCGCCGGTTAGTTTCTTGGCGATGTGAAATCGGTGCTTGATTTGATCCATGTTGCGAAAAGGAGAAGGTGGAGGCACTTTATCGATCTGTCGGGAGGAACGTTCATTCGTCCCTTTGCCCGCACGCTTCTCCTGAAGATCGGCCAACACGGCCCGCCACCAAGTAAACCGACGGTCGGAAAAGTTCTGTGCCTTCTGGAGTTCGCGTTCGGCCATTTGCAAGGAATGAGCGTCACCCTTTTTTACGAGAAAGCGGGCGAGGTTGGTGTGGGCTATCGCATCATGCGGATTTAGCCGCGTTGCGGCCTTATAAAGAGTTTCGGCCAATTCTTCATTGTTCAAGAACTGCAGGGCGAACGTGCCGAGTCGGGTCCACACGGCACTTTGGTCGATACCCAGGGCGAACCCTTCAAGAACGAGTTCCGAGGACACAGTGTTGAGGGAACTCTTGTCTGTCAAAATCCGACATACCTCATCCCAGGAAATCTCTCTATCAGGCGTGTAAATTTCAGTGAGGGCAGTCTTGCCATCTGAGGCATCGCCGAGGAAGGCCGAAACGAACGCTAGCGTCGTGATCATACGAGCATTTCGATATCCGGCAGCACTAGCCGCTTCGAGAAGAGTCTTCGCCTCCGACAGATGCTGTTTGACGACAGTCTCCGGATAATTGGAATACCACAGCTGGACCGCGGCCTCACCGTAGATAGAAGCATCCCGCAGCAGGCGGCGCAAATTGTCGATGCGATTCAGTAAGCGGGAGAAAGTCAAGCAGGCGTCCCAAGGTCGAAAAGTCATTCGATAAAGGCGCGCCAACGATAATTGGGCCACCTCGAATCCTTCGAGCAATTTGTCCTGGAGATGCGCCTCAGCCGTCCGCAGCCGCTCAGCGTACTGCTCGTCGGTGTGCTCAAAGCGAGCCATCGCCCATTCCGAAAGCGCAACCTCAAGCACAGTCGGGATGGTTCTCTGTGTGGTGACGGCGCGAGTTGCACAGCGGAGGCTCTCGCCCAACAAATCCCGGCGAGCCTGAAGGCTGACGGAGTTGCTGGAGAGGTGCCTTAAGACGGAAGACTTGCGGGAAAGAAGTGCGGCCGCAATATCGGGCGGGTTTTGGCCATCTAATGCATCGTTTAAGTAGTTCCGGGCGTTCCGAAGCAATCTTGTTCGATCTTCATCGTTCAAGTCATTAAAGACATCCTGAAAACAATCGACGGCTAGAGCAGCATAGGCTTCCGCAACCGAGGGTTCGGTGCCGTGCTGCAATTGACGAGCAAGGATTTCAAGAGATTCCTTCCGATGCAGACTGCGATTGCCAGGATGGTCCTCCTCAGCAGCCAACTCGGCCAATGTCTGAGCTCTCAATATAAGCGCCCGGATGTTGTCTGCGGACTGTTCCCACGATTTGCATAAATCGATCGCCTTTTTGAGCAGCGCGCGGCATTTGGCAGCTGAGCGCTCGGTTCGCGCGGCCCTTAGCGTCTGGGCGATTTCGGCAAGTTCGGAATCGCCGACTTTCAGAAGAATTGTTGGCGAAACGATTTCGGGAGCGGTCGCGGGAACATAGTCCGCTATTACAGTTCGAATGCCCTTTGCGACATTCGCGAAAGCCTGGTCACGATTTATCCAGCTCGTGATTGCCATTGCGTCTGTGGGTAGAGCCTGTAATTTGCCGAAAGGAGCACCTTGCCACGCAACGTCTCGGAGAATTATCGGAATGACGCGCGCGTCTCCAAGTGCGTGGCGTTCTAGTGCCCGCCTCATCTCTATTTCGTAGCAATAGTCTGAATCAAGAAAATCCGCACTTACGAGAAGAAGGATGATTTCGGCCCGGTTCAGTTTCTCGTCGATCTCGGTCGCCCATTCCTGACCAGGGCCGATCCGTCGATCGTGCCAGCTACGAATCAGTCCCTGTCTCTCAAAGAGCTTCAGGTGCTTGTGTAGTTCGTTTCGAAGGTCTTCGTCTCTATGGGAATAGCAGTAAAAAACGGTGAGCGGTGATGTCAGTTTCGGCGGTTCACCCGGCGCGAGTCCTGGACACATTTGGCCGCTCCATCTGGGACAATTAGCAGAGTGTTTACACGATGGTTTATCGCCCGTCAAGTTTACAAGTGGCTGCAGTCGTGTGATTGCCCGCTCTGAACAAACGCCGAGATTAGAGGAACCGGAGGTCAGAGTTGCAATTACGCGGAGCGTTGGTGCCGCGTCGGGTGTCAGGCATAATACGGTTACGAGGGAAAGCTTCAGCTTCTGACTTTTGGCAAAGAAGAAAGATCCCGCCGCCGTCAGTCTTGGACGGAAGGGTGGGAAGGAGATCGCCAAGCGCGGGCCTGAATACTTCAAGCAGTTGCAGGCGAGACGGAAGAAACGCAAGGGCGGTCGGCCTCCCAAGTCCAAGAAATCCCGCTAAAAAGCTCACTTATAAACAACGAGCGCTCGTTGTATAATGTGAAGGTTGAATGAGACGTGAGAATTCTGTCGATGGCAGAACTCTATGTGGGGCGCTATTGCTGGAAGGGTCAGGGCAAAGGTTCTAGCAGCTTGGCAGGCTTGACCCGCAGCGCGTGCGCAAGCGCGATGATGTTCAAGAGCGCTATGTTGCGCTCGCCTCGCTCGACTCCACCGACGTAATTGCGATGGAGGTCGGCCAATTCGGCAAGCTTTTCCTGCGAGAGCCCTCGCTGAAGCCGGAGCTTGCGCACGTGCATACCGAACGAGGCTCTGGGATCTGTGGTCCGCACGCGGCCATCATTGTGTTGATGACCAGAATGAGCCTACACACTATGAGTGTGATAGATTAAAGCCAGCGCACAACAAAACGGAGCGGGGCGGGTTTAAGAGAAAGAACGATGGTTAAGAGCCATGCGGATTGATGTTGCTGCTCGCATAAGGGCGGAACGCAAAGCCCGGAACCTCTCGCAGGCTGACCTCGAACGCCGAACAGGGTTCCCGCGTTGCCGGATTTCGTACTTGGAGAACGGCCGGGCCGTTCCAACGATTGAGACACTGGAAAAGCTCTCCGACGCCCTGGAAATTCCCCTCTACCAATTGCTCTATGACGGTCCCCAGCCGATGCAGAGCTCTACTGCCCCCGGGGCGGACGGACTGAATGGGAATGGCCTGCATACCCTAAACGGGATGGCGCAGGTTCTCCAGGAACTTCGTCAACACTTGAACAAGATGGACGAGGAAGACCAGAAATTGCTTTTGTTTATCGCCCGGAAGATCGCTAGCCGCGTGCCCGCACGATTTTCGGCTGGGAGGCAATTCCCTCGCCGGGAATCGAGTAAAGGGAAGGGTCGAAGAACAGAGGGGATGGATCTATGAACACAACGGCCACCGAGAGCCGGTACAAACATTCGCTTGGATACGCAATACCAAGGGAGGCTCATTTTCATTCGTCTCGGCCTCCCCAGGGCAACCAGATGGATTTGCGGTGTCCGAATTGCCAAAGTTCGGATCTAAAGAAGGTTTCGCTCGCCTATCAAGAAGGATTATCCCGCCTGAAAGCAAAGAGTCGGTTGCGCGGCCTATTGTTTGGCGAAGATGGCCCGAACGTGATCGTGGGTACTGCCGTGACGAGGGGGACGTATCAGACGGAGCTTTCCAGAGCACTGCGCCCTCCGAAGAAGTGGTCCTACGGAAAGCTGCTGCTGTGGATAGGATTCGTCTCAGTCGTTTCGCTGATTTTCTATACCCATACTGTG
>WNFH01006389.1_pt1 | contig 11253 bp, 11 predicted proteins | sample 5400411 | NCBI WGS metagenome assembly WNFH01 (sample SAMN13153347, study PRJNA577476) | soil metagenome | isolation source: 200 cm saprolite under Douglas fir tree site 2 hole 3 | place: USA:California | collected 2015-04-18
GCTCATCGTCGTCGTCCAGTTGCCTACGCCTGTAGCCACCGCCGGCCACGTCACCCTCACCTACACCTATTCGGGCCTGCTCGTAAATGAAGAAAACAGCCCCATACCGGGTGTGCGGGCCGCGGCGATCAACAAAGATGGCGCTTATTTACTGCTCCCCGCCAGGTGGTTTCCGCTCACAAACTTTCCGTCGAATCGTTACACGGCGACGTTTCGCCTGAACGTTCCAGACATTTTTGCCGTCGCGGGGACCGGCAAGGCCTCCGCTCCGACACCGATGCCCGGCAAAAACGCCGTGGAAGGCGGGCGGCTGCAATACACCTTCGAGTGCAAGAATCCCGCGCCGCATGGCACGTTTGTGGCGGGCAATCTCCAGCTCAATCCGAAGCAGGCGGAAGGGATCAACGTCGCGGTCTACGCCCCGCGAGCGTCGTCCGCGAATGCAGGGGATTTTGCGACGAGCGTGGCGCGCTCGGCGATTATTTTTTCGGACATGTTTGGGCCCATACCGGATCCGACTTTCACGGTGATCCAGCTGCCCGACGGAACCTTGCGCGAGTACGCGGCTCCTGGTGTCCTGCTCCTGAGCCAGCGCATCTGGGATCCCAAGGGCAGCGACAGGACGATTGCGCGCCTGGTGGCCTCGCAATGGTGGGGAATTCAGGTTCTTCCCGCAACACCGGGCGACGTATGGATCAGCGATGGGCTGGCGCGCTATTCCGAAGCGCTTTACGCGGAGCAAAATGCGGGCAAAGAAGCCGGACTCCGCGCCGTGGACGAATTCGCGGTTGGCGCCTTGATGTATGAGGATTCCGCGCCTGTCGCGCAAGCGGCGCGGCTGGCGCCTTACTCCCCCGACTACCGTTCGGTGGTGCTGAACAAAGGTGCGATGCTCTTCCACATGTTGCGCGCGCAAATGGGCGACGTGGCCTTCAAATCCGCCCTGCGCGACTTCTACTTTCAATTTGCGGAGAAAAGCGCGCGCATCGAGGATTTTGAAAACATCGCGCAGCGCCGCGCACAGGCCGCCGCGAAGCCGCCCCAAGAGCCTCCAAACTTGCGCGGCTTTTTCGCCCAGTGGCTGACTTCAACGGGCGTGCCGGAGTTCTCGCTGGAATACGTCGTGTACCGCACGCCGAAGGGGTTTCGCATCGTTGGCAAGATCAAGCAGCCTCTGGACACCTTTCGCATGCCGGTGGATTTGCGGATCGATACGGAAGGAAATCCGGAGCAGAAAACCATCGACGTGATCGGAACGGAATCGGGGTTCACCGTCGAGACGTTTGGCCGGCCGAAGGCGGGCGGCATCAAGATCGATCCCAACAATGTCATTCTGAAAGGGAGCACTTCGCTGCGTGCCCGCGCGGCCATTGCGCGGGGCGAAGATCTCGCCGAACAAGGCCGCTTTTACGATGCGGTGACGCAGTACCAGCGGGCCCTTTCGATTCAGCCGAACCGGCCGCTGGCCAATTTCCGCATGGGCGAGGCCTTCTTCTACCAGAAAAACTATCAGGCGGCGGCGAATGCGTTCCGCGAAGCGTTGCAGACCGTTCCGGAGCCATCCGAAAAATGGTCGGAAGTCTGGAGCCATATCTACCTCGGAAAGATTTTTGACATGCTCGGGCAGCGCGAGCGCGCCGTCAACGAATACAGCAAAGCGAAACAAACCAACGACGACTCCGAAGGCGGAACGCCTGTCGCCGCTCCCGCAGCCGCCGACACCGCGAAACCTGCGTCAGCCATTCCCCCGCCCGCCTCCGGCGAAAAGCCCGTCTTGAAAAAACCCGCTCCTCCACAGTGATTGAAATCGTTTTTGCAGCGTCAGCCAGCCTCCCAAAAACCAGTATGGTATAAACAAGGGGAGAAGTTGCCTCGGAGGAGCTGTCATCGATGAGCTCCATTCGCCGCGTCCTTTTGTTGCTCATATTCGTAGATTCCGGACTGCACGCACAGGAAATCAGGTACATTGACTTCCCTTTTGCCGAACAACGTACTGAACTCCGGCATCCTCGGGGAGATTGTAAAGAGGGGATGCTTTGCGGCGGGTCCGGCGGTGGCAGTGTTGTAGATGGTGCGCCCGACCGGCGCGACCCTCGTGCCTTGGGAGTCTACTTGTTGCGTGTCACGCCAACAGACATCAATCCACTCAAACCGTTCGAGGCCGAGTTCAAGGTTCTGAATACCGGGCAGGTTTCCCTCGAACTCCCGGTTTCGGCACATTTGTCCGATCTCCAACCCAATGATGAGTCGTTGGACTTCCACTATTTCAGCCTTTCACTGGTCGTGCGCGGGGAACCCGAGCCACAGGGGCCGGATTTGGCTGCGTTCGGTTATGTCACTCTTTACGGGTCAACCGACCGCGATGGAAGCATGATAGTAGTACGGCCTGGAGAATGGATTCGTGTTAGAGCCAACATGAAGCTGCTCACGTGGCCATCGGAGCCGGTCTCTGCTCGGTTCAGGGGTGAATTTTGGTTGCGAAAGAACATTTTCCGACCACAACCAGGAGGTGCGTTCACCGAAACACACAACCTTTACCCAAACGCCACTCCCACTCCGTCAATAAAAGTACATCTGCTTCGTCCGGTACGTAGCGACCAAGCAAAGCAGCAGTGAACTGGGCGACAACAGTGATTAGCAGCTGATAAACGCGGAAATCCGAAACCGGCCCACTACCCAAAATTTCTTGACTCGCTGTGTGTCATCTGGTATCGGACTTTCTGGGTAAGAATGTGCGGGCTTTTCCCAATTGCGGCAGCTGCTCTGCCGCCTTTTTTTTATTTCTGGGGCCGCAAATTCAAGCCCCCCATTTCTTACCGGAGTGCGCCTATCCAGCGGCTGCCCGGTTCGGATACTTTGGAGTGCGGCGGCTTGCCGCCGCTTTTCCGTCGTCAAATCCGCACCCCACCAAAGCATCCGCAGCTCCGGCTTCTCGTATGAGAACCGGCTTTGCTTCGATAGTTATGTAAACCTCTAAGCCTTTTAGATGCAACACTTACAAGCGCCTGCGTATGTGTTGCAAACAAATGACTTACGGGCTACTTAAGTCCTTTAGATGCAACACTTACAAAAAACGGGGGGGGTACCCAGATACGCCTTGATGGAACCCGGTCTGAGCGCATCGCGACGACCGAAGATTCCGACCATGTCGGAAGGGGCCCTTCCTGCATTTGAGTGGGACACTAAATCAGCCGTCAGATTCCCCCAAGGCCTGTCAGTCGCCCGGATACATCACCTTTTCGCTGGATAAGGACCTGGAATCGCTCGCCCATGCCTTCGGGATGGATCAGCGTCTTGAGTTGCAGCCGGGCCTTCGTGCGCTCGGCCTCGGTTTGCCCCTCATCGTAGAGGTCCGCAAACTCATTTCCCTGCCCCAGCGCGAGGAGAAATGCCGTCTGTGAAGTGAAGCCCGCGGTCTCCAGGCCGGATCGTTTTCCCCAGGATTCGAGCGCCGTGAAGTTGACGTGCGCCGTCAAATCCTGCTCGCCTGGCGCGCGATAAAAATCTTCGCTGACGCGATGGTTTTGATACGCAAGCAGCGTCCCGCGCATGTGGTGCTCGTCAAAGAGTTCAGCCGCCGGATGGCCGTAGTCGATCGTGAGCACGTAACCGCGTGCGAGCCGCCGGCCGATTTCAGTGATCCAGTCGCACGCTTCCAGCCCGGCTTCGGCGTGCTGGCCCTCGCATAGAGCAATGTTTTGCGCCGCAAAATACTCCGTGATGGCGCAAGTCGAAAGCGGCGCCAACACGTCAATAAACTGCCCGTCGCGGAAGCCGACGAAAATCTCCTTCAGCGCGCCCCCGTCCATTACGACCCGGTGCACCGGCAGCGCATCGACGAGTTCATTGGAAAACAGGCAGCCTGCAGCAATCTGCGCCGGGATTTCCGCCCAAGCTATGAAATGCCCAGCGTCCGCGTGGCGCTTGGCAGGAATCATTGCCTGCTCGCGCCGCGAGGCAGAGCGCTCCACGGCGACGTACTTCAGCGCATCATAAAAGGCCGGGAGCTTCGCCTCGCAAAAATCGAGAACCTGAGCAGCGAACCGCCCCACACCCGCGCCCGCCTCCACCAGCGTAAATTCCGCCGGACGGCCGAGCGTTTCCCACATCTCAGCAAATTGTCGCGCCAGGAGACGCGCAAAAATAGGATGCACATCGACGCTCGTGTAGTAGTCGGCGAAACGCTTGAACTCCGCTCTGCTGTAATAGCCGTGGACTGGATGGTAGAGGCATTCGCGCATGTAGTCCGCGAACGTGAGAGGCCCGAAGCGGCGAATCCGGTCGGCAAGCAATTCCGCGAGCGGCGTCACGCGCCCTTCGCTCCAGCAGAATCAGAAGCGGGCTCTGCCTGGATCTTTCTCCATGCTCGCTCAAAAACGCCTTGCGCGGCTTCGTCAAAAAGTACGAAATAGATCGTTTCGAGTGAAGTCTCTCCTCTTAGATGCTGCGCCGCTTCGCGAAGCATGATTTCCGCGCAATCTTTCAATGGAAATCCCGCGATGCCGGTGCCAACCGCCGGAAATGCGATTGTTTTCAGGCCGCGGTCATTGGCGATCCTCAAGGAATGGGCCGCCGAATGCCGCAGCGAGTCCGCACTCGTCTTCCCGCCGAGTTGCATGCTGGCCGCATGAATCACGAATCGCGCCTTCAGCTTTCCGCCCGAGGTAATGGCCGCATAGCCGACCGGGATGCTGCCGATCGCATCGCATTCGCGCTGGATCTCTTCTCCGCCTTTGCGGCGGATGACTCCGGCAACGCCGGCGCCCAAGATCAAATCGTTGTTGGCCGCGTTGACGATGGCGTCCACATCCATCTCCGTCAGGTCGCCCTGCTGAATGACGATTTTCTCTGCGAGTGATTTCATCGTGGAATCAATCCATTCTCACTGGTGCGATCATGTTATTTTCTCCGCGGTTTTTTGTTGCGTGTAATCATAAACGCCGCGCCCGGTTTTGCGGCCAAGCCGCCCTTCCTGAACGAATTGCCGCAACAAGGAATTGGGCCGGTACTTTTCGCCAAGGGTCTGATGGAGATACTCAAGAATCTTAAGCCGCACGTCGAGGCCGACGAGATCGACCAACTCGAAGGGACCCATGGGGTGGTTTAGCCCGAGCTTCAGCGCTTTATCGATGTCTTCAGGCGTGGCAATTCCCGCTTCGAGCATGTTGAAAGCTTCATTGCCGATCAGGGCGTTGACGCGCGTGGTGATGAAACCGGGAGCCTCGTTGACGATCACCACTTCCTTGCCCATGCGGCGCGCGACCTCGCGGCAGCTGGCCACGGTTTCATCGGAAGTATGCGGCGTCCTCACCAGTTCGATGAGTTTCATTTTTGGCACGGGATTGAAGAAATGCATGCCCACGCAGCGATCGCGCGAAACGGTGACGTCTGTGAAATCCGTGATCGAAAGAGCAGAGGTATTGCTCGCGAAAATAGCGCCGGTCTTGGCGAACTTGTCGAAAATGGTGAAGAGTTCGAGCTTCATCTCCAGCTCTTCCGGGACGGCTTCGATGATAAGTTCGGCGTCGCGGATCGCGTCTTCGACATTGCTTGCTGTCGAAATCAGCGATAGCGCCTTGTCTCGGACGGCTGCTTCAACCTTGCCGCGGGTAACTCCTTCCTCGAACGACTGCCGAATCCAGACGATTCCTTGTTCGAGGACGTGGCGCGAAACGTCTTCCAGAACGGTGTTGTAGCCTCCGAAAGCAGCCGCGTAGGCAATTCCCCGCCCCATCGTGCCTGCGCCAATCACTGCAATCGTCTTTACATCCATCCGTTGGTCTCCGCTCGGCGGAACATCACTTCACAAGTTTGCGATAAGCCGCTACATCAAAACCCAGAACCATCTGCGAACCTCGAATGACCACGGGCCTGCGAATGAGATTCGGCTCCTTCGCCATAAGATTAATGGCTTCCGCGCGCGAGGGCGGGTGGTCCTTCATTTTCCGCGTGCGGTAGATCTCATTTCGCGTATTTAGGAACTCTCTGTAATCGCAGTCGCCGATCAGTTCTTCCAGTTCAGCCTTGGTCAACGGCTGCTTATCCAAATCGCGTGATTCGAGTTCGGCGCCCATCTCCAGCAAGAGACCTCTTGCTTTGCGGCACGTCGTTCACGTCGGCTTCTGCAGAAATTTGATTCTCACCCTTGGCAAGCTCACTCCTTCGTTGTAGGGGCGCAGCATGCTGCGCCCTTTCAAGTAAAGATTGTTCCTAGTAACGCGGAACTTTCGGATCGACCTCGAGCGACCAGCGCTCAATCCCGCCGGCCAATGATTTCGCTCTTTCAATGCCCTGAAACCGCAGCCACGCCGCCGCGTCCAGACTGCGCATGCCGTGGTGGCAAAAGCAAATCACTTCGTCCACATCCGGCAGCGTCTGCAGGCTTGCCGCCAGCGAGCCCAGCGGCACGAGTTTCGCACCGTCGATCCGGCAGAGTTCGTGCTCCCAAGGCTCGCGCAGATCCACCAAGTGCAACGTTTCGCCGCGGTCGAGCCGCGCCTTTACCTCGGCCGGCGTGATCTCCAAATCGTCCATCTATTCTCCTCTCCAAATCGGTGCACGATGTTCGAGCCGCAGCTGAACGGTTTCGTGGCCGGTGGTCATGATCGTCGCGGCGCTTGTACCGGAAAGGCTACTGGCCCTGAAACTTCGGAGGCCGCTTGTCGAAAAACGCGCGAATTCCCTCGCTGCAGTCTTCCGAGAGATAACAGCGAATCTGCTCCTGGACCTCTTGCTCAAGAGCCTGTGAGAGCTCTTTCTTCTCGCTCGCGAAGAGAGTCTTTTTTACAGCCCGGATAGCCAAAGGCGGCCCGAGTGCGATTTTCTGGGCGAGCGACTTTACCTCAGTCTCGAGCTGCGGACCCGGAACGACATGATTGACGATGCCAAGGCCAAGCGCGGTTTTTGCATCGATCATGTCACCGGTATAGAAAAGCTCGGCAGCTTTGGCTGGTCCAACAAGCTGCGGCAGAAAATACGTGCCGCCATAATCCGGAAAGAGGCCTACCTTGGCGAAATTCTCACCGAAAGTCGCTTCTTCCGCCGCAATGCGAATGTCGGCGGCTAACGCAATGTTCATACCTGCACCGGCCGCAGCACCGTTCACCGCCGCGATCACCGGCTGGGGCATGGTGCGCATCTTAAGGACCGCTTGCATACCCGCACGCAGCAGCGGCTCCAGTTCTTGTGTTTCACGGCTCCGGCGGCCTTTGCCGATCACGGCGAGGTCCCCGCCGGCGCAAAAAGCGCGCCCCGCGCCGCTGATTACCACCACACGGACGGCGTCATCCTCCGCGATACGCCCCAGCGCATCATTAAGCGCCGAGGCAAGTTCGTTGTTCAGTGCATTCAGCCGTTCCGGGCGATTCAGCACCAGGGTCGCGATGCCGTCGTGCTTCGCTTCCAGAATGACCGGTCCAGCTTGCGCAGGTTGTGGAGTAATGCTCACGCGGAACTCCGTTCAGTGGCTTCGGCCCTCGTGTTCCTCGCCGATACGAGTTACCAGTTGTGCCAGCTTTCTAAAATGCCGCAGCTTCTCGCTCCTGCCCGTGGCATTCGCGCCGCTGGTGGAAGGCAGGACGTACACCCGCGCGCCGTAGAGCAGTTCTTTCTGAATGCCAAATTTGCATTTTCGCTGGGAAAACTGTTCGTAAGTCAATTTCCCGTTAAACGCCACGACGTGTGGAGCGAATTCCTCAAGCTTTTGCGAGAGGACGATGCGGCCTTCCGCGTAGTCTTCGCGCTTCAGTTCCTCAATGCCCTTCGTGGGGCGCTTCACCAGGTCGGTCAGCCCCACGCCGAATTCGATCACCCGCTTGTCGTCGTGATAATCGAAGGGCTCCGGCACAACGCCGCTCTCATAGAGCATGGGCCAGAATTCGTTCCCGCGGCCGGCATAGTAGTGGCCCACGCGGACGGAGGACTCGCTCGGATTGCAGCCCACGATCACGAGCTTCATGCCTTTGCGGAGGTGGTCGGGGAGTGTTCGCATCACGCCAGCTTACTATGCCTTTTGATTTTACTACTTACTCTTGGAGTGGGGGCGCGCTTTTCGACATGGGTGGCCAGTCCTTCCTTGGCATCCTCGCTGGCAAACAGCAATTGCTAAAGTTCGCGCTCGCTGTAATTCACGGATCCAGTTCATCCTGCCAGCGAGGCTCAGGACGGCGAACCAGGGTTCAGCGCCGAAACGAAGCGCGTTCGTCGAAGAGCTCCCGCGCCAGATTGTACTAGCGGCGCCGCCAAGCGGCAACTTCCGTGCGACAAGGGTTTTCGATTCCGTCCCCACGCCGGGCGTCACGCCCAGCGGCAGGGTGCGCCGCAACGTGCTCTAAGTAGCTAACATTAAATGACTTGAACATGGCTTCGCAACGGCTACCTATACCATGCCGTTCTCAAAGCGCAGCAACGCCGTAACTTTCCCTAATTTCCTGAATCTCATCCCCAGCAGCATCATCAAAACAGGAGGACGGCGGAAGTGTTCAATGCTCTGTGCTACCTTGATACAATCGAAAGCGAGGATGCGGCCGCCGGTCGGCCTGCTTAAACCATTGAGCGCACCCAATCCCCACCGTTTGCCCTCCACCGTTGCGCGCGACGACGAACACCTTCTTGTGGCCGCCGCCAAGCGCGGCGATGCGCATGCTTTCGAGGAACTGGTAAACCGCTATGAAGCGAAGATTTTCCGGCTGACCATGAACATCACGCGAAATCGTGAAGACGCCGAAGACGCGATGCAGGACGCCTTCCTGAAGTCTTATGCGCACCTCAAGGATTTCCAGGAAGAATCCCGCTTCTACACTTGGCTCGTCCGCATTGCCGCGAACGAAGCGTTGATGCGCCTCCGCAAACGCCGCCCGAACCAGTTTTCCCTCGACGAGCCGGTTCAGGGCGAGGAAGACCTCATGCCCCGCGAGCTCGAGGATTGGGGGCCAAGTCCGGAACAGCGGTTTGCCCAGACGGAAATGCGCGAAATCCTGTCGGACGTCATCGACAAGCTCGAGCCGGATTTCCGGATCGTTTTTGTCCTGCGCGACGTCGAAGAGCTTTCGACGGAAGAAACCGCGAAAGTGCTCGGCATTTCGATTCCTGCGGTAAAATCCCGGCTGCTGCGGGCCCGGCTTAAACTCCGGCAAAAGCTGAATCGCTATTTTCGGCAGGGTGGCACAAATTGAATTGCGAAGGCGTCATTCGCGAGATTTCGAACTATATTGATGGCGAACTCGATCTATCGGCGAAGCAGGAACTCGAAAGCCATCTCGAGCATTGTGAAGAGTGCAAAATGGTGGTCGACCAAACCAAACTAACCGTGGATGTCTTCTGCGATTCGCAGCCGGTCGAACTGCCGGAGGACGTGAAGTCCCGGCTGCATGATGCCTTGCGCCGCAAGCTCCATGAAAAAGGCGATTAGTCTGCTCTCCTAGCTTTTCGCGCCATCACTCCAAAGTGGCAATTCCCTGCCGAGCCCTTTCTCTCGCGCCATTGCATACACTTTCATTGCAACGGCGAGATCCCAGGACGCAATCCCATTCGACTTGAAGAGCGTGACTTCCGTATCGCTGGTTCTGCCGCTGGCTTTCCCGGCGACAATTTCGGAAAGCTTCTTCACACCTGTCCAGCAAATTTCATCACCATGAAAGGCGATGATGAGATCGCCGGCTTCCTGCCGCGACTGTTCGACCGAATCCACGACAATAATGTCGGCGCTGGCGACCGCTTCATCGTCTAGCTCGCGCTTGTGCGCGTGGTTGGCGCCGATGGCATTGATGTGAGCGCCGGGAGCCAGATCCACACCGCATACAACCGGCTGCGAGGTTGTTGTGGCTGTGCAGACGATGTCCGCGCCGCGCACCGCCTCTGCCGCGGACGCACACGGTTGTACGGGAATGCCCAGCCGTTCGGACATCTCCTCGCAGAATTTCTCGCGCTTGGCCGCATCGCGCCCAAAGGCGCGCGCGGAATCCAGCTTTCGAACGGCGGCAACTGCTTCGAGCTGCGTCCTCGCTTGGCCCCCGGTGCCAATGATTGCCGCGACGCGAGCATCCTTGCGCGCCAGGTATTTCGTGGCCACGCCGGAGGCCGCGCCGGTCCTCAGCTGCCCCATGTAATCCGCTTCGATCAGTGCCAGCAAGTCTCCCGTGGCCATCTCGTAGAGAGGAACAAGAAAGCGCAGTTTGCCGCGCACATAGGTGTACTGCTTCATCGCAACGAAACCCAGGGAGAAATCCGCCGCGGCCATATAGTGAAAAAATCCGCCACTGGGCAATTCGAATCGCCTGCGCGGGTGCACGACTACTTCCCCCGTCGCCTGCTTGCGCGAAATCTCTTCCACGGCCTCCACCGCCAGCGGCATGGTTAACACCGCCCGCACTTCCGCTTCGCTGATATGCAGCGTCATCGTTTCACCCCGGAGCTTGATTGTGGGCTATTGGAGGAATGGTATTCGACTAGGCTCATCTCCGTGTCTGCGACCGTCCCGTGGTGGTGATACCTGTAACTGATGAAACCGATGCCGGGTACAAACTCAAGTTCTGTATCGTCGGGGTTCGTCACGAACTGTAAAAGAAAGGCGGTGCGCTTTCCTGGCTTCAAGCCCTTTACATTGCTTGGATTTACTTCGCGCGTCGAGGCAACCACCCAGCAGTAGTGGTCGTCGGTACGCGCCTTGGCTTCCGTGTCACAGAATTTCATTCCTTTCCTGGGAGGCAGTTTCAAGAACAAATCGTCAACTGTTAGCATCCCGCTGAGAGAATCATCGGAATTTTCTAGCCTCTTTAGTTTCTGTTCAACTTCTTCAGCGCCGAATAAATACAATTCGTCTGTACTGGTCCTAACAATTAGCCAGTCCCCCCGCGGCGCCGGTCCTTCAGACCAGTCGAGGTCTGGAGGAAATCCTTTGATGACAGCGGCTACCAGGTTGTTTCGACGAATCACACGAACAACCTCAGATCGGGATGTGACTGTCGCTCCGACGGTTTTCTGCGCTTCCATGTCGTACCAGCGAACAATCCCGCGGTACACCCACGTGGTTCCTTCGTTCAGTGGAAAGGAGTCGGCCGTTTCCCTTTGAGGAAAAGGGTTGAGCTCCGGCACCAGACAGATGATCAAGAACATTGGAAGAAGACGCTTCAAGTTGAACCCCTTTGTCGTATGCATGAAGCTCTACTATTGCGGCGTTGCCGTAGGCGTTGCGCGCTTCGCCGAGCCGTGTTTTCCGGAGGCTTCACTTGCTTCGCGGATGCGGCGAACAACCGT
>WNFH01003413.1_pt1 | contig 11250 bp, 9 predicted proteins | sample 5400411 | NCBI WGS metagenome assembly WNFH01 (sample SAMN13153347, study PRJNA577476) | soil metagenome | isolation source: 200 cm saprolite under Douglas fir tree site 2 hole 3 | place: USA:California | collected 2015-04-18
CCTCTTCACCGACTCCAGCAGCTTCACGAATCAAAGCGCGGCGCCTTCCGTTCAATTAGGCACGCTGCTGGAGTACACGGACTGGATCGAAGTCGGCCTTGCGGGCAATCTCCGCGATTGGACTTTCACGGACCACACTGGCGCAACGGTCACTGGCGCGCAGGTGAATTACAACGGCCAGCCTGCTGGCTACACCGCCAGCCCCGTCGAGGACATCGACTATTGCTCCGTGCACGATAACCAAACGCTCTTCGACGCCGTGCAACTCAAGTCGTCCGCGGCCGACGATGTCCACTCCCGCGAGCGCCACCAGGTCCTCGCGATGAGCTTGATAGCGCTGGGCCAGGGCGTTCCCTTTTTCCTCGCCGGGGACGACCTGCTTCGCTCCAAGGACATGGACAACAACAGCTTCGACTCCGGAGACTGGTTCAACAAGCTGGACTTCAGCTATCAGTCCGACAACTGGGGCACCGGTTTGCCCATCGCCAGCCAGAACCAGGGCAACTGGCCCATCATGCAGCCGCTGCTCGCCAATCCCGCGCTCACTCCGCAGCCCTCGGACATCGCGCATTCCCACGACGCCTTCCGCGAATTCCTGGAGATCCGCGGCACTTCCGGCCTTTTCCACATGCACACCCTCGCCGAAGTGCAAGCCAACCTGCACTTCTTGAACGCGGGCCCCAGCCAGACGCCCGGCCTCATCGTCATGAAGCTCGATGCCAACGGCGGCGACTTTGGCCGCTATCAGCACATCGTCGTGGTCTTCAACGCCACCAACGCTCAGGTGTCATTTCAGAATCCCGCGTTAGCTGGCTTGGGATTGCACCTGCATCCCGTTCAACTGCATTCCTCCGACGCGCTCGTCGGCCAATCCTCCTTCAACCCCCAGACTGGCACCCTCGTCGTCCCGGCGCTGACAACGGCAGTCTTCGTATCAGAGCAGCCGTAGCCGGGTAGCGTCCTAGTTTGATCTTCGTTGAGTTTTCGAAGTTCCATGGGGCATGCAAGCTGCTAAGCCTTCCGCGTATTTTTTGGAGGGGCAAATGATTTTTGGCGCTCACGTAATTGTCTACAGCAAAGACGCCGAAGCGGACCGCGCATTTTCCCCCGATGTCCTCGGCTTCAAATCCGTTGATGCCGGCCATGGCTGGCTGATCTTCGCTCTGCCGCCGGGAGAAGCTGCGTTCCACCCGTCCGTTGAAAATGGTCCGCATGAACTCTATTTCATGTGCGATGGCCTGGAAGCAGAGATGGCTTCGCTTGCGAAGAAGGGCGTTAAGTGCTCCAAGGTTGAGGAAGCACGGTGGGGTTCCATTACCAAGATGCGGCTTCCCGGTGGCGGCAAGGTTGGCCTCTATCAGCCGAAGCATCCCACGGCCTTAGGCCTCGCCTTAAAATAAAGCACCCGTCAATTCACCCAATCATTTCTGTGCGCGTGACATCGCGTGGCTGATCGAGCAGGGAGTCCATGCGTTCGAGGAATCGCAAGGTATGGGGCAATTCCGCGTGGACTTGAAATGCCGCTTCGTCCACCCACCGCGAATGAATGTAAAAGAGCCGCCGGTCGCGCATCGAGCAGAAGATGTGGAAACTCAGGCAGCCGGCCTCTTCCCGCGAAGGCCCGGTCACTTCGCGCAAGGCCTGCTCCACTGCATTTTCTTCCCCCTCGCGCGCATGCAGCCGCACAAAGACGTATTGCTCCACGGTTTCCTCCACCTCCCAACTTCATTACGAGATGCCTCCCACGCTACACTAGCTGCTCATTTTGGGGGAGAGTCGAAGAGAGGGCAGGAACTGTCGTGCCCCTACGGGGCAGAAGAACCGAAGAACCGGGCTCCCGACTGGGTCCCCGACATGGTTCTCGACATGGTCGGGACGGGCGGGGCAGGCGGGATGAATTCCGCCCGGCCACTACACTTGGAGAACCGCATGCCGACACGCGAGGACGCCTGGAAACTGCTGTGCGAGTACACTGCATCGGAAAGCCTGCGCAAACATATGCTGGCGGTCGAGGCGTGTGTGCGCGCCTATGCGCGCAAGTCCGGCGCCGACGAAGAAACCTGGAGCCTCGCGGCGCTGCTCCACGATTTCGATTACGAGCGCTGGCCCAATCACGAGCACTCGCCCGAGCAGGGCCATCCTTCGGAGGGCGCAAAGATATTGCGCGAGCAGGACTACTCCGAAGAGGTCGTCCGCGCCGTCCTTTCCCATGCGGATTATTGCAACGTGCCGCGCCAATCCGCGCTGGAGCACACCCTGTTTGCCTGCGACGAGATCGCCGGCTTCCTGACCGCCTGCGCCTACGTGCGCCCGTCAAAAAGCATTTTGGATCTGGAAGTGGATTCCGTGAAGCGCCGCATGAAAGACAAACTCTTCGCCAAGGGCGTGTCGCGCGAGGACCTGCGCAAAGGCGCCGAAGAACTTGGCGTGCCGCTGGAAGAGCACATTGCCTTCTGCATCGCCGCTTTGCGGGAACACGCCGACGCGTTGGGGCTGCGCGGCACCCTGTGAGCAAATGATGGTTTAGCGGAACGTCGCGTGCTGCCTCCCTTGATTTCGTGCAAGGGCAAAAGCACGTTAGAATTGAAGAGCAATGTTTACACAGATTGAAGGATTTGACGCTGCCGCTAGCCGGCATCCGCGCCGGAAGACCTATGGCGTGAAGGTTGGGAATGTGCGCGTGGGCGGAGGCGCGCCCATCGTCGTGCAGTCCATGACGAATACGGACACCGCCGACATCGAAACGACATTGAAGCAGACTCTGGAGCTGGCCGAGGCAGGCTCGGAGATTGTACGTTGGACAGTGAACGTGCCGGAAGCGGCGGCGGCGATGCCGGAGATCAAGAAGCGGCTGCTGGATGCCGGATGCAGGACGCCGATTATTGGCGACTTTCATTACAACGGGCACGTGCTGCTGACGAAGTTCCCCGCATGCGCCAAGGCGCTGGATAAATACCGCATCAATCCGGGCAACGTGGGCGCGGGCCAGCGCCGCGACGAGCAGTTCTCCACCATCTGCAAAATCGCCGTGGATAACGGCAAGCCCGTGCGCATCGGCGTGAATGGCGGCTCGCTGAATCAAGAGCTGGTGATGCGCAAGATGCAGGAGAACACGGACAAGAATCTCGGCAAAGCGTCCGAAGAGATCATCAACGATTGCATGGTGATTTCGGCATTGGAATCGACGGAACTAGCCCTCGAATGCGGGCTGCGGCACGACCAGATTATTATCTCTTGCAAGACTTCGCGGCCGCGCGACCTCATCACGGTGTACCGCGACCTTTCCGCGAAGACCGAACAGCCATTGCACTTGGGCCTCACCGAAGCGGGAATGGGAATGAAGGGGCAGATTTGGTCGGCGGCTTCGCTGGGCGTGCTGCTGTACGAAGGCATCGGCGATACGATTCGCATTTCGCTTACGCCCAAACCCGGCGGCGACCGCTGCGAAGAAGTTTACGCCGCGTGCGAACTGCTGCAAGCGCTGGGGCTGCGCTCGTTTGCGCCCAGCGTGACGGCCTGCCCCGGCTGCGGCCGCACCACGAGCACCACGTTTCAAGAATTAGCCGAAGCGATCCAAGGCTATATTCGCGACAGCATGCCCATCTGGAAGACGCAATACGAAGGCGTGGAGAGCATGACGCTGGCGGTGATGGGGTGCATCGTGAACGGTCCGGGCGAATCGAAGGCCGCCAACATCGGCATCAGCCTGCCGGGAACTGGCGAGGTGCCGCGATGCCCGGTATACATCGACGGCAAAAAAGAGGTCACGCTTGAAGGGACATACGACGAGCTCGCCGTGGCGTTCCAAGCGCTCGTTGACAACTACATCGCGAAGAAGTACCCCCGCAAGACGGCGGAAGTTGTGCCGACGGGTCGCTGAGGAACCCCAAGTGAAAATCAGCCGGGAAGATGTGTTGCGGGTGGCGGAACTGGCTTACCTCGACTTGGGAGAGGCGGAGCTGGAGACGTACCGCGCGCAAATTGACGAGATTCTGGAATACATCGGGAAACTAAACGAGCTGGACGCGGCCAAAATCGAGCCGATGGCACAGGTGTTGAGCGACGACCAGACGGCGGACGCTACGCTTCGAGAGGACCTGATTGTGCCGTGCGCGGTGGCCGAGGACGTTTTGAAGCACGCGCCGGATCCGGAACCACCGTATTTCCGGGTGCCGAAAGTCATCGAGAGGTAGTGGATGTAAAGGAAGTAAAGGAAGAGAGAACCGGGGCGAGGGTCGATGTAGAAATGACGACGAACTGGAGCATTGACGGCGTCAAAGAGGCGCTAGCGGCGAAGAAGATTTCGGCGCGTGAGTTGGCGGCGGATTTCTACAAGCGGATCGAAGCGCGGAATCCGGAGCTGAACGCTTACCTGACGCTGTCGCCGGAGCGGGCGCGGAGGCAGACCGACAGAATCGACGAGCTGGTGGCGGAAGGAAAGCCGCTGCCGCCTTTGGCGGGCGTGCCGGTGGCCGTCAAGGACGTCATCAGCACGCGCGGGATAAAGACGACGTGCGGGTCGAAGATTTTGCAGAACTATGTTCCGCCGTACGATGCGACGGCGGTGGAGCGGCTGGAGGCGGCCGGTGCGGTCATCCTGGGCAAGACCAACTGCGACGAGTTCGCGATGGGCAGCTCGAATGAGAATTCGGCTTACGGGCCGGTGAAGAATCCTCTGTCGCCGGACCGCGTGCCGGGTGGTTCGAGCGGAGGGTCCGCAGCGGTGGTGGCGGCGGGACTGGCGGTGGCGTCTCTCGGAACGGATACGGGCGGTTCCATCCGGCAGCCGGGTTCGTTTTGTGGAATCCCCGCGATGATGGGGAGTTATGGCCGCGTTTCGCGTTATGGACTCATCGCGTTTGCGTCCTCACTGGACCGGATCGGGCCGTTGGCGACGAAAGTCAAGGACGTTGCGGCAGTCCTGCAAGTCATCGCCGGGCGCGACCCGCACGATTCGACTTCGACGACGGCGCCGGTTCCCGATTACCGGGCGGAACTTGAGAAACCCGTGAAGGGGCTGCGGCTGGGCATCCCCAAAGAGTATTTCGGCGAAGGCATGGATGCGGGAGTGCGGAAGAAGATCGAGGCCGGCATAGAAGTTTTCAAAAGATTGGGATGCGAACTAGTCGAAATTCGCATGCCGCATACGGACTATGCGATCGCGGCCTACTACATCATCGCGACGGCGGAAGCGAGTTCAAACCTGGCGCGGTACGACGGAGTGCGCTACGGATTGCGCGTGGATGACGATTCCCTGCTCGCGATGTATCGAAGGACGCGGGGTGCGGGATTTGGCGCGGAGGTAAAACGGCGCATCGTGCTCGGCACGTATGTGCTTTCGGCTGGTTACTACGACGCTTACTACTTGAAGGGGCAGAAGGTGCGTTCGCTGATCGCCCAGGATTTCCGCGATGCGTTCACCAAAGTGGATGCGATTCTGACGCCGACTTCTCCTGTTCCACCGTTCAAATTGGGGGAGCGCACCGGCGACCCACTTCAGATGTATCTTGCTGATATATATACAGTTACAGGGTCGCTGGCGGGAGTTCCTGGGATTTCCGTACCGTGCGGCAAGATCGACGGAAAGCTGCCGGTGGGCCTGCAAATCTTTGGAGCGGCATTTGGAGAGGCGCGCGTCCTGCAACTGGCCCATGCTTTCGAGCAAGCCGGCGGAGCCGCCGTCTGAGTTCTGTTCGAGTGTGTAGTTGAAACCGTGCCATCACTTGCGACCATCATCGAGAACTTGGCACGTGCGCAAAGTGAACTTTTGCGCGCGGCGGATGCCGTCCCCGCGGAGCAATGGAAAACGAGGCCCGCAGAAGGGCGCTGGTCAGCTGGCGAACTGATCGGCCACCTTAGCGCGATCGAAAGAGCTATCGTTAGCCGCGCCGATAAGCTGCTGCAACAGCCCCCCAAGTCGGTGCCGTTTTGCAAACGGTTTCATGTCCCAAAGATGATCGTCGAAGCCCGCGTGATACGGCGCAAGGCACCCACACCGCTCGAACCGCTGAGTGTCCGCGAAAAGGAAGAAATGCTGGCGGAATTGCGTGGGGTGCGGGAACGAACGGTGGCGCTTATCGAAGAGACCAGAGGCCGTGACCTCAGTAAGTACAACTATGCGCACCCGTTTCTGGGGACACTGAACGCGTATGAGTGGCTTCAATTCATCGCCTCGCATGAGAGACGGCACATGAAACAGATGCGGGAGATTGTTGGAACTCTACCGAAAACCGTAACAAGTTTGCAAAAGTGAACATTTTTACCACTTCTTTGGTCTTTGCTTTCCGTTCGTACCAACCGCCTGAGCTGCGAAATAGTGTGGAAAAATGTCTGTTTTACTGGGCTTCGGTGAGAAAGTACTAGACGGATGGTTTTGCCTGGCAGAACGGAACGACTATTGCTCAGGAATTGGTACAGCGGATACGATGCCTACAGCATCTAAGTAAACGTAGGGCAGTTTGCGGCGGAGAAGAGGAACCCGGCCATGGTTACCGTGAAGTCGAGCCAAAAGATCTTCACCGATTCAGAGGTCGCCAGCTTGACGGGTATTTGTGTCGAGCACGTGCACAACTTTGCGAAAAGCCGTCATTTGGGCTTCATCGCGCGGGCAGCGGAAGCGGCCGGCATAAGCGCCGATCAATGGCTGTTCTCACTTTCGGATCTGATGGTCCTGGTGACCCTGTTTCCGAAATGCACGCACTGAAGCAATAGAATTAATCTGACTTTTGAATGGCTCCCTGGCTTGGCCGGGGAGCCATTTCTGTTTCGGGGGGCCAAACGGCAGGTTGCAGGTCCGGAAGGCCCGGGGGTATGCTCGCAGCAGATGCAAACCGAGCCGGCTCACATGCATCGCACGCAACAGGAAAGGCCGATGGGATCATCCAGAATACTGGCGCTAGTCTATTGCGCTTTCCTGGCAACTTGGGCCGGCACACCCGGTTACTCCCTGGCGGCGAGCGGTGGGCCAGCCGGACAGGAGCAACCATCCCCGGGGAGGCAATCCAGCAGCAAGGACGGGCAGGTTGGAGTGCCTGCCCTGCCGCGAGGCAAGAAACTCGTGCTGAAGGACGGAAGTTTTCAACTGGTACGGGATTATCAGCGGATCGGGGAGCGGGTCCGCTACTTGAGCGCAGAGCGCGGCGATTGGGAAGAAATCCCCGCCGCGATGGTGGATTGGGACGCGACGGCAAACGCGGCGGCGGCGCAACAGGCTGAGGAGGATGCGCTGGCCAAAAAGCTCTACGCGCAGGAGCAAGCCCAGAGAATTGAGACGGTAATGGATGTGGATGCGAGCCTGCAGGTGGCGCCGGGAGTTTTCCTGCCGCCCGGAGAAGGAATGTTCCTCATCGACGGAAAATCCGTGAAGTCCCTGGAGCAGGCGGGCTCGCAGATCAAGACGGACAAAAAGCAGTTTCTGAAGCAGGTACTTTCGCCCATTCCCATTGTTCCCAGCAAGCAAAACGTGCAAATTCCCGGAAGCAGGGCCAGTATCCGGGTGACAAACGGGCAAGCGGAGTTTTATCTGCGCGAAGCTCCACCGGATCCGGACCGGACGACGCCCATCGTGAAAAGCAGCCGGCCGGGTGAATCCGGGCCGGAAGTGGAGCTGGTGCGGGCGACCGTCAAGGGAAACAAGCGGCAACTGGAATCGATCAGGAGACTCTTCGGAGAACAGCTGGAGGAAAAGCGCAATACGATTTCGATCCAACGATGGGAAATCGCGCCTACCGTCTTTCGCTTCACGCTGAGCGAGCCCCTGCCCCCGGGCGAATATGCGCTGGCAGAGATTCTGCCGGATGGCATGAACCTCTACGTGTGGGACTTTGGCGTGGACGCGACAACGGGCGCCAAGCCACCGACGCCGCTAAAAAAGAAAAACTAAATCTGCAATCCAGGCATGCCCGGAGAGTTCCGAGACGAGCGAAACGCGCGCCTCCTAAGGCGCGCCGAAGGAAGCCAGGAAAGAATCAACGGGTCTGGCGAATTTCCACTGGAGTCTCTGAGAGTACCTCCCTCAAGAGAGAGAGCACGTCGGAGATGCGGAAGGGCTTTTGGAGACAAAAGGGCTCGCCGCGGCCGGCAGTTCGGTGAGTGCTTTCAAGCAAATCGCCGGTCACATAAACGACCGCAGGTCTTCGGGCTCCTGCGGCCTCGAGGATGCGGCTGGCGGCTTCGCGGCCATCCACCATTGAGCCGCCGGAGAAAAGATGCAGGTCGCAGAGAAAGACGTCATAGGTGGAGCGATCAAGATAGGCGAGCGCCTCCTCGGTGGTCGCGGCGCAATCCACGCGCAAGCCCTGGGCAGAGAGGCCTTCGTGAAGAAGCATCCGGAGACTCTCCTCATCGTCGAGAACGAGGACGGTGCGTCCCCTGAGAAGATCAGCCGTTGATCGAACCGCTTCCGAGGAGGTGACACCGGCTTCCGAAGGGCCGACGAGTGTCTGGGGAGGCTGGCCGGGCGCGGCCGGTAGATAAATGGTGAAGGCCGAGCCGCCGGCGGGAAGTATTTCGGCTTCAATGTTTCCGCCATGTTCGCGAATGATGGACATGCAGATACTGAGCCCAAGGCCGGTTCCGCCGCCGGGACGCTTGGTGGTGTAGAAGGGATCGAAGATACGCGGAAGCACTTCGGGGCGGATGCCGGGGCCGTCATCCTGGACGGTGATGGTGATTTGATTACCGCTCCGTCCGGCTCGAATCTGGATGCGGCCAGTGTCGCGGACCTCGCGGATGGCCTGCTCTGCGTTGGTGACAAGATTCAGAAAGACCTGAATGAGCTGGTTGGCATCCCCGATGACGCCGGGAAGATCGGCCTGCAGATGGAAATCTACCTCGATATTGTTGCGGCGCAAAGAGTGTTCTTGCAACTGGAGTGTGCGCTCAAGAAGGTTATTGAGGTCGAGGGGCCTTTTCTGCGAGGAAGCGGGGCGCGAGAATTCGAGAAGATTCTGGACGATGCGCGCGGCGCGGCGCGCCTGGCGGTACGTGAGTTCCAGTTGGCGCTTGGTGGAATCATCGGCGCCTTCACGCTCGCGGAGAAGCTCGGTAACGCCGAGGATGGCCGTTAAGGGGTTGTTCAGCTCATGGGCGACGCCGGCGAGCATCTGTCCCATGGCGGCGAGTTTCTCCGCCTGGATGAGCTGTTCCTGCAGACGCTTGAGATCGGTAACGTCGCGGCCGGAGAGAACCGCGCCCTCAATATTCCCTTTTTCATCGGATAGAGGACTGAAATTAAAACGAATCCGGCGCCACTCTCCCAGCTTGTGGCGAACGCGAATTTCCAGAGAAGCAAAGATCTGTTTGCCGGCGATGATCTCCTTGTACAGCGCCACGGCGGCGGGCAAATCCTCCGGATGGGTGCGGCCGCCAAATTCCATGCTCTGCGCTTCTTCAACGTCGTACCCGAGAATCTCTTTGCAACGAGGACTGACAAAGGTGTAGTGGGCCGCCGTATCGAGCACCAAGATGAGATCGGGGAAGCTGTCGACGAGGCGGCGGGCAAATTCCTGCTGCTGGTGGAGGCGGCGCTCCATCTCGCGGCGCTCGGTGATGTCCATGACCGCGCCTTGGTACCGCACGACCTGGCCGGAATTGTCGCGAACGGCGGCAGCCGTGTTCAAGCAGACGATGGACGTGCCATCCTTGCGGATGAGAGTGATCTCCCGTCCGCGAAGCATGACCTGGCTCTCGACCTGCTCCTTGAGCAGTTTTCGATCGGCGCGGTCGACGAGGATTTCCGCCACTTGCCGTTTCAGCAGATCATCTTTTGAATCGTACCCGAGCATGCGCACGAGCGCAGGATTGACGTCTAAAATAGCTCCGTCCGGGGTGGTGATGTAGATGCCTTCCTGGAGCGATTCGAAGAGTTCCGTGAAGCGAGCTTCGTTTTTGCGGAGTACGGAGACGTCGCGCGCAAGAACGGTGATGCCGTGGATTTCTCCCTCGCGCATCATGGCATGCGCGACACAATCGAAGTAAAAGAGCGCCTCTTGCCCTTTCAGCCGCACCTGGACGACTCCGGACCACTGGCGGCGTTCCATGAATCGGGGCATGGCACGCCGTACAAGCTCGGATCCCTCCCCGCGGCCCTCCTGCACAAAATCAGAGAGAGGCCTGCCGATAATTTGCTGGAAGGGGGTGCCGACCAGATCGGAAAAACTCCGGTTGACGGAGCGAATCTGGCCGTCCAGCGAAAGGGCGAGCAAAACGTCGTCGAAAGAGTCGATCAGCTCGCGAAAGCCCTGCTGAGACTTGGAGATTATGGCGAAGAGCTGACCGAGCTGTTCCTCACTCGGAGGAGCCTCATCGCGGCGTTCCATGCCGCGCATGAGGCCGCGCAGTTCGGAGAGCTCCTGGGTCTTCTTCCACACGTAGGCGCCGAAAAGAAGAATGAGAACGACGAGACCGATCGGCAAGGCCTCGAAGCGATGAGTAAGAGATCGCACGGAAGCCCAGGAAGTCCAGGCGAAAAACAGGGCAAGGACAAAAAGGACGACAAAAGTGAGCCGCCAGAGCTCGCTCTGCCGCTTTTCGAATTGCTCGAAGCGGGAAGAGATGGCAGCACGCTTGTCAGCGTGCTGCGTGGAGCGGCCAGCGGTCTGGGGAACGTGTTGGTTGTCTTCGTGCATGAAAGTGGACGGGGTCCCGCAGAACCAGGAGTCCTCCGCCGATAAGAGCTATGCCCCTTATTGTAGGAATTTCAACCGGAGTTCAGCAATCAAAGCGGTGACAGGAAGTTCCTGAAAGATACCTATAGAGGTTGCTCCCAAACAGGAACGGCGCCCCGGTGCTAGCCAGGACGCCGTCTGAGTTGATTTTTGGCCGGGCTGAAAACCCACCAGAGAGCAAGTTTAGACCTCGGTGGCGGCGTCCGCCTCGCTGTCCTTCTGGAGGAAGTCGAGCGCGGCCGCTTCTTCGGCAGTGAGCTCGGCGGCTTCCGGAATTTCCTCCATGGGAGCAGGGGCGGGCATTTCCGTCAGCAACTGGATGCTGCGATAGTGCTCGAGGCCCGTGCCAGCGGGGATGAGCCGGCCCATGATGACGTTTTCCTTGAGGCCGCGGAGGTAGTCCACCTTGCCGGCGACGGCCGCTTCCGTGAGCACGCGGGTGGTTTCCTGGAAGCTCGCCGCGGAGATGAACGAATCGGTCGAGAGCGACGCCTTGGTGATCCCGAGGAGGAGCGGACGACCCGTCGCAGGGCGGCCGCCATCGGCGATGACACGATCGTTTTCCTCGCGGAAGCGGAACTTG
>WNFH01003415.1_pt1 | contig 11250 bp, 9 predicted proteins | sample 5400411 | NCBI WGS metagenome assembly WNFH01 (sample SAMN13153347, study PRJNA577476) | soil metagenome | isolation source: 200 cm saprolite under Douglas fir tree site 2 hole 3 | place: USA:California | collected 2015-04-18
AGGAGTAGGTCGTCAGGGCGAATTCCAGCATGCGCCGCCGGGGAATTCGGCGCAACCTGCCAGGCTTGAATCCCATGAGCCGTATCCAGCCAGGCAACTCCATCGTCCACGAGTTCATAGCGAGTGCGCTGGTCAAAATTCAACAGAGCGAAAATCACCGCTGCCAGCGTTGCTAGCGCCAGCACGGCCGCTCCGAGGCTGACTCGCAGGTTTTGCTTCATCGCTGAACCAGCAGGCAGGGCTGTACCCTACCCTTAGGAATCAGGTGCAAACCAAAGTCCATTGTTTGGTAGACGAACACTTAAATAACCGCTTTATTTTCAAGTTTTTACAAGAGTAAGAGAGTGGCCTTTCCCGCTTCATCCAGTTTCTGGAAGGACAGATACAGCTTTCAAGAGCCCTTCGAGCGCCTAAAATTGCAAACTCAACCCGCCTCGGAACGTGCGGAACGCCGGCACCAGCACTAGATGGCCATCCCTCGTGCTTGTTGACACATAGCCTTGCGCCAGGAGGTTGTCACAGTCGGCGATCGCCTCCCACCGCCCGAGCGCGAATTTTGGCAACGGTTGGCGGAGACTCAGGTGGAGGTAGGGATCCATCTGAAAGAGGGTCTCGCCATAACCGTCCACGCGAGAGACAGCCACGCCGTTCACCCATTTGTACCCAGCTCGCACCTTGGTGCCAATCCTTGGCACTTTGGCAGAGATGCCCGCTCCGAAGGAATGACGCGGGGCCGTGCGAAGCACATCGCGAAGCAGATTGTCCGCGTCGTCCGCGGGAGTCAAAACGCCAGCAAAGGAATATAGGGCGGTTAACTCGACGCCACCGCCAAGTGTTTCGCGAAAAGCAACTCGCGTTCCCCAACTGCTTGAAGAGCCGCCGTCATAAGCAAATCCGCTCGAAATATAGTCCTGAAAATAATCGGTAGCGGGCAGATCGTTACCCCGCCCAAAAACAGCGACGTGCTGGTTGTCATCATGAAAGCCGGCAATCTGAAGCTTGGCCCGCGCGCCAATCCTGCGTTCGGCAGCTGCTTCCTCGTGCCAGCCGCTTTGCAGCACCGGCCTGCCGCTGCGCCAAAGCAAGGCCGGAAACGCATCGAGTTCGTTGAGAGCTGCGGCGAGCGCTCCGCCGGGCTGCCCATCACTCGCTTCCAGGGGCCCCGGCGCCGTCGGCATCGACGCAAAGATCAGAGCTGCGTGCCAATCGTCGGAAACACGCACGTTCAGCTCGGCTCGCGGGCGAAGGGAGGAGGCCGCAGTACCAAGCCCGACCAAAACATATTCGCTGCCATACCGCAGGACGGTGCGATCGCCAAACGATAGCGATCCGCCTTGATCGATGCGCACGCCACGAAACGCCGGCCCAGTGGGTCCCAGTTTCGCTTGGCGCAGAACCAAAGCCGTATGCGGACCGGCGCCGAGCGTTCCTGTAGGCAGCCACACTGTGGCGACGCCACCCGCGGGTGCATCCTGGTCATAACTCACTTGCCCGGCCAAGATCACCCGGCTCGTACCGCCCAGTTTTTGGTCGTAAGCTACGGCCGTGGCTGGCGAGGAAGCAATAGTCGAAGCCGATCCAGGACGCCGCGCTCCATCCGTGAACTCCATACGAACTCGCGGCGCGGGGGGCGTTCCGGATTCTGCGCTCATCGTGGTGGCGTTCCGTCCTCTGCTATCCATCCACTCCAGCACGGGTCGCATGGAAGGCGCGGACCGTAGCACCCACTTCCATTCCTCCGCGTCCGCGGTTCCATGGGAAGGCGACCGCCGCAATTGCTCCAGCGAGGCGAATAGGGATTCGAGTTCGATGCGAACGATAGTCGTAAGATTCGGACTGATGCGGATATGCTTTTCGAGGGTGGGAAGAAAACCGGCGAGTGTCACTCGGACTGTGTAGAGGCCCGGGGCCAGTTTCTCGCCGCGAAAAATACCTTGTGTGTTGGTCAGGAATCCCCGCGATGCCGCCAATCCCGCAACTTCGGAGATCAACTCCACACTCGCGCCCATCTGCGGAGTTCCGGCAGTGTCGCGCACTACACCCGCAAGCTTGCCGGGAGCGGGCTTCGCTTGCGCGGCCGCCGGCTTCGCTGCAAAGAGCGAAACCATGGCGGTCAGGACCAGGGCCCCCAGGATTCGGAGCCGTTCCTGTTTCACGTCGCATTACCTCCCCGGTGCAGTATTCGCCGCTGTTTTTGTTCCCGGCGGCACTTTCACCGTGAACTCTGCCGAACGAGAAATCGTCTGATTTGCAAGAGTATCCGTGGCGCTAATCTCGAGCGTGTACTTTCCCGGCACAAGCGTCGCGAGCGGCAGCAGGCGCTCGATGGTCACCTGGTCGCCGGTCTGCTTCATTTCGGCCGACGTTTCCTTGAACTGCATGATCTGCTCGTTGCCCTTCTTGACGGTGTACTGAAACGTCGCGCTGGATTTATGGGTCTTGTCGTCCGGTTTGAGGTTATAAACCTGCATGTAAATGCCGAGGCGGTCGGCCGTGGTGAAATCGGCTTCGAGACGCGGCCGGACTTTTGAAGATCCAATTACGAACTGTCCCGAGCCAATCTGCTTCGCCGGAACATGCTCGATCTGATCGGCGAGTATCAGGGAACTCGCTTCGAGCTTGTCATCTTCATAGCGCGGCACGGCCAGGCGGCTATTCACAACGCCCACATTTCCGCTCTGCACGTCCTTGATCACCAGGTCCAACCGGTACAGGCCCGGACGCAGGGGAACCGCTTTCTGGTAGATGGATTGAAGTTTCAAGGACTGCTGAAAAAGGGAATCGGGGAAGTCTTTGGACACGGGTTCTTCGAAGGTCTGAACGACCCGTCCGGTCAGTGTGCTTACTCGACCGAAGATGTTGAGGGTTGCCGAGTGAATCCCATCTTTGGCCTGGAAGGAAAGCTGGCTGTTAGGAATCTGGATGGTTACCGGCACCAGCACAGTGTCATTCGTCACTTTAAGAAAATCCGGGCGCCACGTGAAGTGCACCTGATCTCGAACGATGCGGGAAGTTACAATTGCCTCGAGGTCTTTAAACTTGACTTCCGGGGCCCGAAAGGCCTTGGCGTAATTCTCCAGGCGCGTGAATTCGTTCATGCTGGCGCTCTCACCGCCCAAAGCCTTTGGCAGGTTTGTGCCATCCGAGCGGGTGAAGCGGTCGGTCTTCGACGCCATACCCATTGATTCCAGTTGGCTCAAACCGGCGCCGGGGACGTGCAACAGCGCGTCTTTTTCCGAGGGATCCATCGTCAGGTGGTATTCACCGGAGCCGCTCGGGTCCACAAACTCCATAATCACGTTCTCGCCGATATCAGGCAGGTATCGCCACCGCCAGGTCTCCCAGGGATAGGTGGACGTCGAACCACCACCCTCTTGCATCGGCCGGTCGTACGTGCCGCCGGTCGGGTGAGATTCAATCTCATCGGGGGGACCCCAAACGATGTACATGTGGCCGCGATCGGTTTTCCATCCCGGAATGCCGGAAGCATAGTGTTCGTTGGCGTAGGCGATGCGGCGGTAATGCTCTTCTTTGAATTCATTGTCCGGCAAATCGGGGTTGCTGCTGCGCCGCAACCAGAACTGCTCGATGAACTGCTCGCGCTCTTCGTTGGTCGCAAGTTGAAGAAAAGCATTGCGCTCGTCCGGAGAGATGATGTAAGTGACGTCCTCGGTCAGCCACTGTTTGTAGGCGCTGTCCAACTCCTTCAGTGTCCTCTTCATCTTCCTCTTTGTTTCTTTATCCGCTTTTTGGGGTGCCGGGGCAGACCCCGCATCTTGCGCTGGCTGCGCAGAGACCAGCGGAGTGAAAAGGGCGAGTGAAAAGAGAGAAGCAAACAGGGTTCTTGCTACCCGTGACATCAAGACACCTCAACCTCTAGGACGTTGGAATTCTAACCCCCGGACAAGCCCCCCGTCAATCAGAGGAATCCCCTGCATTTTCTGACACTTGTCCCCTGGATTGGCTTAGATCACGCGGGGCTTGGTTTGGTTGTCTGACAGTTTTTGACCTGAACCATCGTACAGGGAGATCACCGGGGAAAAGACCCAAACCGGCTCCCAGTCAAATTGGGAATTCTCTTGCCAAACCGCTCGAAAAGATTACTGAACGCGCTGCGGCAAACCGTCCGAACCCACCAGAGCATCGAAGATGGCCAGCACATGTCGGCGGTAATCCACCATGCGCTCAAAAATATCCCGGAGTTCCGGATCACGCTCCGCTTCGCGATGCCATTTGGTAAGCACGGTAGCAGGAACTTCGATGTCACGACGCAACTGATCCGCCGAGTGGCCCCGCAGGAAGAGGCCATAGAAAAACGCGGCTTCACGCTGCGGGAAGTCCAACTCGCTGAGGACTTCTGCGGGAACGAATTGTGGCATCGTGGCCATGGAGAAAAATGCAGTTTACCCAAAACTTCTTCCACGTCAAGTAGGACTGCCGTTTTAGTGCCGCGTTTCTGGTAACTCCCCCCTCCCGGGACTCGGGAGCCTGATACCACGAGGATAACCCATGCAACTTGGCCGTTGTAGGCCAGTTCTAACCGCCGTAGGATGCTGGAAGGCATGGCAAAGTTACCCAACTTGGCCGGAGGATCGGTTGCAGGACGTCTTTTGCGCCGTTTTTTGCGGTTCGGCATGCTCCGAGGAGTGCGCTCGGTGGAAATCGACCCGGAGCATTTCCGGCGCCAGCTGGCAGAGAGGCACGGGATCACGGTCTCGGATTTCGCGCGCATGACGGATGTTCCGATGGAGCGCCTGGATGCCATCGCGAGTTCGCTGATTCGTGACGCCGGGCGCCTGGCGCTGGCGGAAGGCGCGGGATTTGGCTTGGGCGGCATGCTCACCTTTTTGCCGGATGCCGGCTTCCTGACGGTGATCACGCTACGGCTGATTCAGCGGCTCTCACTGCTGTACGGCTTCGAAGCCTGCGGGCCCGATCAGCGGATTGAAATGTGGAAGGCGGCCGCGGCCGCCGCAGGAATCGATTACGGCAAGGACCTTGCAGAAAAACAGTTTCTCGAAAGAATTGCTCCACGCATCGCGGAGCGGTTTGCCGCCAAAGTCGGCGCAGAAGCAGCGGAGAAGTGGGCGGGGCGGTTGATCCCGCTTGCCGGTTCGGCCATCGGCGGAGCGCTGAATTTTTCTTTTGTGCACAGCTGGGGACGCCGTGTCCAGGGCCGCCTCCGCGCAAGGCATCTCGAAGTAAAAGCCTCCGCGGCGATTCCGTCCGCGGCGTATACTGCTGCCGAGGCTGCGGTCCGTGTACGGCTTTAGTTTTACGAGAACAGGTCATCCCCCGTGTCCGAAGAATTCCTGCTCGGTGTGAACTATCCCTGGGTGAATTACGGCCAGGATTTTGGCCGGAGCCCCGGGGGCGCGCGAGGTGTCAGCACTCCGGATACACGCAAGATTGTCGCCGGAGATTTCGCGCGGATGAGCGCGGCGGGAATCCGGTTCGTGCGCTGGTTTCTTTTCTGCGATGGACGAAGCGGATTCTCCGTCAGCAAGGGAATCCCTACGGGACCGGATGATCTGCTTTTTATGGATGTGGCCGCGGCGTTGGAACTGGGGCAGCAATTCGGTTTGCGGCTGTGTTTCTCGCTGATCGATTATCCGTGGATGCAGAATCGGGGCGATCCTTTAGCCACGTTGCCGAATCAGAACGTCCTGAAATTCCCGGCCGGGCGTGAAGCCTTGCTGGAACGTGTTCTGTTTCCCCTCTTCGAAGAATTCCGCGCCCATTCGGCGCTTATGGCGTGGGAAATTGTCAATGAGCCGGAATGGGCGATCCGCGAGTTCGTACGCTCGCCGGAAGCTGCCATGCACTTTGCGGATTTCACTGCATTTGTCCGCGAGCTCGCGGATGCCGTGCACGAATCCTCACAAGCGAAAGTGACCCTGGGCTCGGCACGGATCCTCTGGGTTCGCGCCTGGAGCGATCTGGCTCTCGATTTCTACCAGGCGCACTATTTCCCGCATACCGAGCGCGACCAGATCGCGGACCTCGCAGCACTTTTGCGTGCTTTAAGGCCGCAGGAAAACCTGGACCGCCCGCTCTGGCTCGGCGCGCTGCCACCGCGCGACCCGGGCATGCCCGGATACTCTTTTGAGGCCGCACTGGACACTTGCAAGGCGGCCGGCCTGGCCGGTGCTGCGCTCTGGCGGTGGCGCAAGCCCGAGCCCGGCAGCGCCGACGAGAATTACGGCACCTTCGATCCACAGGCGCTGCGAGGTTGGCTCCAGCGAAATGGCATTTCCGTCGTCTGATTCCTGGCGATGCCTTGCCTGCGCGCTTCCGGGCACGGCTAGGCTGGGCGTCGTTTCGCCTTCATCTCCCCTGCAACAAAGTGGAAATTCGCGTTTCGCAACGGTAAAGTAGAATTGCAGTCTGGGTCATTCGGCTGGCGGAGAAACCGGAGACGCGTATGCGAGGATTCCGGAAGATTTTGAGCGGCACAGTTCTTTTCGGACTGGCGGTGGGGCTCGCCCTTTTGCCGCAACGCGCGGCACCAAGCTCGCCCCAAGGCGTGCCGGGCATGAATATGAATCAAGCCGGCGCGGATGAGGCTGTGCCCGCCTATCATGCGCAAGCTCCCAAAGGAGACCTCCCCGCAACGATGCGCCCCGAACTCTTCAGCAACCCACTCGTGCAAAATGCGTACGCGGTCGCCGCAAAGATCAAGAAAACGCTCTATCAGCAGCCTTGCTATTGCCACTGCGACCGCAGCCAGGGCCACACCAGCCTGCTGGATTGCTTTGCCAGTGCTCACGGCTCCGAGTGCGGCACCTGCATCTACGAGGACTTCTACACCTACGAACGAGCCCGCAGGGGCAAGACGGCAGCCCAGATTCGGGAAGGAATCGTCAAGGGCGAATGGAAATCCGTGGACGCCACAAAATACCAGCAGCCGCTGCCCGCAAAGTGACGCAAGCCCCGCACGAATTGTTTTGCGTGAAGATTTTTGACAACCTTCTTGTCACGACACGCTGCAATTCGTAAACTAGGTTTACGCCCCAGCCATACGACTAGGAGGAAGAATGCTTTCTCGCGTGAAGATGTGCGTGTCGATGCTGGCGATCGCCGTTTTGCTTTGCCCGGCGGGAATCCCAGCGAGGGCCCAGGACAATCACCATGTCGTCGCTCTGAGCGAATTGAATAAAGATGCCGCGCGGCCCGCCCAGACGCGCCAGGCAAACGAAGAAGCTGTTCGAACGTTGCTTTCTTCCGACCAGGCCCAAAAAGCGTTGAAATCCGCCAACCTCGACTACCAGAAGGTGGATAAGGCTGTAGGACAACTCAGTGACGAAGATCTTGCCAAACTGGCGGAGCGGTCCCGTAAGGCCCAGAGCGATTTCGCTGCTGGACGCATCTCGGACCGTGATCTGCTTTGGATCATCCTGATCGCCATCGGCATCATCGTGCTAGCGGTCGCGCTCCGTTAATTCTCTCGGTTCGGAGTTACACGTTACGCGGATAAACCGGATTGCGTGCGGTTTGCTCCTGTTTGTTTTCCTGGGGCGTGCGATTCAGCCGGCGCCCCAGGAAAAGGCGGGAGTGTGGCTCGATGTGCCCTTCGTAAAACAAACGGAGGACGGCTGCGGATCCGCGGCGATCTCCATGGTTCTGCAATACTGGAATGCCCATGGCGCACCCATGGACTCGCAGCGCGCCGACACAGGGGCTATTCAAAAGCGGCTCTATTCACGAAAAGCTCACGGAATCTACGCTTCGGACATTGAAAGCTATCTGAAAGACTCCGGCTTTCGCGTTTTTCATCTCGACGGGGAATGGAAGGACCTCCAAGAGCAACTTAAGCAGGGCCGGCCTCTGATCGTGAGTCTCCAGCCGGGAAAGAGCAGCGCCCCGCTGCATTACGTCGTGGTGACAGGGATCGATTGGGAAAGAGGGGCAGTCTTTATCAACGACCCTGCGCGTGGCAAGCTTATCCGCGTCGAACGCGCGAATTTCGAAAAGGAATGGCGGCCGAACCACAATTGGGTGCTGCTGGCAGTCCCCGAAAAGGCCGTGTGATTTTTCTTTTGATTGCCGTTTTGCTGCCGGGTTCTCCAGCATGCGCTCAGGACCTTCCATGCGATCAAATCCGTCTGACTGCGGCGCAAAATGCTTTTGATGCAGGGCATTGGGAGGAGGCTGCCAGCCTCGCTGGGGGTCCGGCGGATCAATCACCGGAACTCGACTTCCTGGCGGGACTTGCCTTCGCCCGTCTGGCGAAATGGTCCGAGGCGAAACTGGCCTTTGAATCGGGTTTACGAAAAGCGCCAAACGATCCGCGGTTCTTGGTCGAACTGGCAGGCATCGCCTACAAGCAGAAGGATTTTCGAACGGCGAAGGATCACTTGCATGCAGCGCTCCGTTTGAATCCACAAAACGCATACGCGCGCGAATTTCTCGCTACGGTTTTTTTCCTCGAAGGCAACCTCGAGGCAGCCCTGAAGTATTGGAATCCTGAAGAAAAGCCGCGATTGCGAAATGTAGCGCTCGCGCCGCCAGTGCAATTGAGGGAACCGCTTCGAAACCGCGCCTTGGCCTTCAATGCTCCGCAAATCCTGACGGGCGAGGCGCTGCTCACGACGCAAGCGCGTCTGGATAATCTGGGTGTCTTTTCGAGCCGGCGGATCGAGCTCACTCCGGCGGACAGCGGAAATTACGACGTGACGCTGCATCTGGCGGAGAGAAATGGCTGGGGCAGCTCCACGGTCGAAGGCATCGTTTCACTCTTGAGCGGCCTGCCCTACGCCACGGTTTACCCGGAGTTTTACAATCTCGGTAACCGTGCGGTGAATTTCACTTCGCTGGTCCGGTGGGATTCCGAAAAGCGCCGCGTATCTCTGGCGTTTTCCATGCCGCTCTACGGCGAACCTGGCCTGCGATTGCGCTTCTACGCCGATGCGCGAAACGAAAATTGGAACCTCGCGCAAACTTTTTTTGGCCCGGGCGCGCCACTGACGGATTTGAACCTGCGGCGCGCAGCGGCGGGCGCGGAGCTTCATACTGTCGTGAACGGCCGCTGGAGTTGGGGTGCAGGCGCGGAGATCGCCAATCGGAATTTTCGGAACCTGAGCGGTCATACTTCGCCTGCGGAGCGCCCCTTCTTCACCGCCAGCACATCTCTTGCGGGATCGCTTGGCGTCGCACGCTCTCTTGTGCGTGTGCCGGAACGCCGCTTCACCCTGGATTCTGAAGCGGAGGTGAGGGCAGGCCGGGAGTTCGCGGACGGCCTCGGACCCTTCGCCGCGCTTCGCGGCTCGCTTCGCGGACATTGGTTTCCGCGCGCGAAGGGCGACGATTACGAGATGCAGGTGCAACTTCGCGCTGGCGGAGTTGCGGGCAAGTCCACGCTCGACGAACTTTTCCAATTGGGCGTCGAACGCGACAACGCTCTCTGGCTTCGCGGTCATGCCGGAACGTTTGACGGACGAAAAGGTTCTGCCCCCCTGGGGCGCCGATTCTTCCTTGCGAATTGGGAAATGGACAAGAACATCTACGGAAACGGTTTTTTCACCATGAAACTCGGGCCGTTTCTGGACAACGGCGCCGTTGCGGATTCCACAGGCCTCTTCGGCTCGCGGCGCTGGTTGTGGGACACGGGATGGCAATGCAAAATGCGTGTCCTTGGAGATGTCACCGTGGTCGTTTCCTACGGCCGAGACTTGCGCGGGGCGCGCGACGTTTTCTACGCAACAGTTCTGAGATGATTTCGGGATTGCGCGGTGGCCCGGCCGGTGATTGCATTTTTTCTGAAACGGCGATTCAGCATCATTCGTCACACACACAGGCCGCAGGGCAGCTGGCAGTATCGGCGAGCGGTCACTGCTGCGGTTCCACACTTCGTCTCAACAGGGGCATGCCATGTCAAAACGCATTTGTTGTGCTGGTTCTTTCTTTGTCGTGACCTGTCTCTTTGCTTTCTATCTGGCGGCAGCTCTGCCGGCGTCGTCCGGCGCGGCGGATAAGCCGGATTCGTGGGGATTTGATCCTGCGAATCTCGACAAGACCTGCAAGCCCTGCGACGATTTTTACAAGTTCGCGATGGGCGGATGGATGAAAGCGAATCCGATCCCGCCGGAATACTCGAGCTGGGGCACGTTCACCCAGCTCGCGGACAAGAACCAGCAGAACTTGCGGCAGATTCTTGAAGAGGCGGCAAATGCCAAGGCCCTGCCCGGTTCGAAGGAACAGAAGATCGGCGATTTCTACGCAAGTTGCATGGACGCGACAGCGATTGACGCGGCGGCAACAAAACCCATCGATCCGGAACTCGCCAGGATTGTGGAAATCAAGAGCCTGCCGGACATGCAAGCGGAGGTCGAACGGCTGCAGAGCAGAGGTGTGGCCGTGCTCTTCCGCTTCGGTTCGAATCAGGACGCCAAGGACAGCACGCAGGTGATCGGCGGCGCATCCCAGGGTGGGCTCGGGCTCCCGGAGCGCGAATACTACTTGAAGCAGGACGATAAATCGAAGCTGCTTCGCGACTCCTACGGGAAGCACGTCGCGAAGATGTTCGAACTCCTCGGCGATCCCGCGGAAAAATCAGTGGCGGAAGCGGATACCGTTTTGAAGATCGAGACGGCCCTGGCGAACGCCTCAATGAAAAATACCGATCTTCGCGACCCCATCAAGACCTACCACAAGATGACGATTGCGGAATTGAAGACGCTCGCCGCGAATTTTTCCTGGGAAGCCTATTTCAAGGCGACGGGCCACCCGGAACTGAAAGAGATCAACGTCGGCCAGCCGGAGTTCTTCAAGGCGCTCGACGCGCAATTGACCGGCACTTCCCTCGAGGAATGGAAAACCTATCTGCGCTGGCATCTGGTCAACTCGGCTGCGCCCTCGCTCGCGGAGAAATTTGTCGCCGAGGATTTTGATTTTCGCGGCAAGACGCTGACGGGCGCAAAGGAAATTCAACCGCGCTGGAAGCGCTGCGCGCAAGCCACGGACCGCGCGCTCGGCGAGGCGCTTGGGCAGGTGTACGTGCAGAAGTATTTCCCTCCGGAAGCCAGGACCCGGGCGCAGGAAATGGTGCGCAACCTGATCGCGGCGCTGCGCGACGATCTGCAGACGCTGCCCTGGATGGGGCCGGACACGCGCGCGCAGGCCACTGCAAAACTCGAAGCTTTCGCCGTGAAAATCGGTTACACGGATAACTGGCGAGATTATTCCGCATTGAAAATCGACCGCAGGTCTTACGCGGAAAACCAATTCCGCGCAGCCGCGTTCGAATTCGAC
>WNFH01003416.1_pt1 | contig 11247 bp, 10 predicted proteins | sample 5400411 | NCBI WGS metagenome assembly WNFH01 (sample SAMN13153347, study PRJNA577476) | soil metagenome | isolation source: 200 cm saprolite under Douglas fir tree site 2 hole 3 | place: USA:California | collected 2015-04-18
CTCACTTCGCCGACGCTAGCAGCAGGCTAGGAAGCGACGGCGAGATACCCCGAGGCGGGCCGTGCGAGTCTGCCGGCCGTGACCAGCGCGTTGATCGTCGGGCGTTCGATCGGCCAGGTGAACCAGGTGCGCACCTCGTCCTCGTGCGTGACGACCGCGGCGCGCACGCCGAGGACGATGAGCTCGTCGAGCGCGGTGTCCTCGGTCGCCTTCCAGGGCTTGCGCCACACCTGATCCCATCGCGACAGCACGCTCGAGTGGCGATGCCCGCCCTTGCTGTCCTCGACCGAGACGCCGCGCGACACGACCGCGCCCCTCTTCTCGAGGCCCTCGCGCACCTTGCGCAGCGCGTTCGCGTCGAGCGCGAGCTCCGCCTTGAGATCCTCGACGGTGCTCGGCCCCGCCGACTTCAGGTGGCGCACCAGGCGCGCGCGGTCGTCCTCGCCCGATTCGGCCTCCTCCAGCGCGGCGCGGCAGATGGGATCCGCGGCGCGCGCGCCCTCAGGTGAGAGGAACAATGTCTTGCCGCGGTGCAGCTTCGTCTCGATCACGTTCTCGTGCTGCGCGAGCTCCCCACCCCAGCTCCACTTGGTCTTCGGCCACGAGGCGAAGCCCTTCTTCGTCGCGTCGTAGGCCTCCTCGTGCGTGGCGCCGAAGAGCGAGGGCAGGCTCGAATCCTGTGTGAGCGTGAGCAGGTAGCGGTCGGCGAGGAACGCAAGCGCATCGTCGATGGTCCGCAGCTTCCGGTCAGGGGTGAGCCTGCAGTCGTGCAGACGCTTCGCGCGGAGCTCGGCTAGCGGGATCGCTTCCTCGCGTACGCGCGGGTGTCGGCGTTCTCGACCAGCTCGCGGGCGCTCTGTCCGTCGAGGGGATATGACGCGACGCCCCACGACAGGTCGGGCATCGGGATGCGGCGCCCATTCGGCAGGTCGACCATCTTCCCGTCGAGGATCTCCATAAGTCGCGTGACCACCTTGTCGGCCTCGTCGCGCGGCGTGTCGGGCATCACGATCGCGAACTCGTCACCGCCGTACCGCGCGGGCACGTCTTCTGTGCGCACGTGGCCGCTGATGGTCTGGCCCAGCAGGCGCAGCACTTCGTTGCCCGCGAGATGGCCGTGCGTGTCGTTGACGTTCTTCAGCTTGTCGAGGTCGAAGAACGCCACCGCCAGCGGCGCAGAGCGGCGCTCGGCACGCGCGATCTCCTCCTCGAGGCGGTCGTAGAAGTACCGGTAGTTGTGCAGGCCGGTGAGCGCATCGGTGTTCGCGGCGCGCTTCAGACGCTCGTGCAGCTCGGCGACGTCGATGGCCGCGGCGATCTGCGCACCGACGGTCTGCATGAGCATCAGGTCGCGCTGCGAGAACGCGGCGACGCTCTTGTGCGAGAGGATCAGCACGCCGATCGCTCGTCCACCGGACACGAGCGGGACGACCATCTCCGAGCGCACGTTCGGATCGCCGACGTAGCGCGGATCCGCGCGCACGTCCTCGATGTTCTGCGGCTCGCGGTGCTCCATCACCCAGCTCGAGATGCCCCGTCCCGCCGGCACGCGCATCGGGGAGTCGATGGCGATCCAGTTCCCCGCCGCCGCGCGTACGACCAGGTCCTCGGTCTTCTCGTCGCGCAGCAGGATGGTGAAGCTCGCGCCCGGGACATTGCGCTGAAGGATCTGCAGGATGCGATCGAGCAGCTGCTGCAGGTCGAGGAGCGTGTGGAACTCCGGAGTCAGCTCCGCGAGGATGGCGAGCTCGCGGCTCGTGGTGCCGACCTCGTCCTCGACCGCCTGGATCGTGCCGCGCGCCTCGATCATCGTCGCGAACTCGCTCACGATGTTCGGGTCGTACCAGGTCCCAGCGAGGCGGCGCAGCTCCGCCAGCGCGGTCTCGGGCCGCAGCGCGACGCGGTACGGGCGGTCCACGAGCATCGCGTGGTAGTCGACGACGATCCGCAGCACCCGCGCCGCGCGTGGGATCGCCTCGCCCTTGATCTTGTCCGGATAACCGGTGCCGTCCCAGCGCTCGCGGCCCGAGCGGACGATCGGGACGACGCTGCGCAGGAAGCGGATCGATTCGAGGATGCGCGCGCCGAGGATGGGATGCTCGTCGACGATGGCGCGCTCGTCCGGCGTGAGCGGTCCGCGCTTCGCCAGGATCGCGCCGGGGATCGCGATCTTGCCGATCGAGTGGAAGAGCGACGCGTAGCGCAGGTCGCGCAGCTCGTCCTCGGCCAGCGAAAGCCGTTCGCCGACGGCGACCGCGTCCGCGGCAACCCGGCGCTGGTGGTCCTCGCGGTACTGGTCGCGGGCCTCGATCGTCGCCGTGAGCGTGCCGACCGTCGAGAGGTACGCGTCGTCGAGCTCCCGGTACAGCTGCAGGCCCCGGATCTGCGCCGCGCCGATGCCGGCGAGGACACCGAGGAGCTCGCGCTCCTCCCCCTTCACCGGATGGATCTCATGCCAGGTCACGAAGACCATACCCACGAGGCGGTCGGCGACGCGCAGCGGCTGCATGAAGATCGTCTTGTGGCCGAAGCGCTGCAGACCCTGACGCGTGCTCTCGGCCTCGCCCTCGCGGTCGTGCGCCTCCGCGCCATCGCCGCTCGTGACCGCGCGCTCGATCACCGGGGAGGCGGTCTTCGAGATCGTGCGCACGTCCATCGGCGCGGTGCCGGTGGTGTACGAGAACTCGAGGTTGTCGCCGGCATCCATGTAGATCGCGACCGCGGAGGCCGCGACGAGCTGTTCGACGTTCTCGGCGAACGCGCGCACCAGCGATCCAATCTCCTTGTGGGTGGCAAACTCGACGCCGAGGCGGTGGAGCTCGAAGAGACGCCGCGACAGCGCCGTGGTGCGCTCGTAGAGATCGGCGCGCTCGATCGCCGTCGCGGCTTCGTTGCCGATTGCCGCGAGCAGCTCGAGGTCACCCTGGTCGTAGGCGTTGGCCCGCACGCTCTGCACGGAGATCGCGCCCACCGCGCGCCCGTGGAGGCGCAGCGGCGCGACCATGAGCGAGCGTTCGACCAGCGTGCCCCAGGCGCTGCGCTCGGGGAGGCCGAGGCGCTCGCGGTCCTGGTCGGCGTCGCGCAGCAGGATCGCGCGGTCGCGCGCGATGCAAATGCCCGCCAGGGTGCCCTCGATCGGGCGCTCCTCCGGGGCCATCTCGTGGCCGTTCTCATAGAGGTAGCGGAACGACAGGACGCCGCGGTCGCGGTCGGCGATCGCGACGTAGAACGCGTCCACGTCGAGCGCCTTGCCGACCTGCGCGAAGACCTCGCGGAACACGGTCACCGGATCGAGCGACATGCCGACGGCGTGACCGACCTCCACCAGCGTGGCGAGCAGACGCGCGCGCCGTTCAGCGGCGAAGCGCGCGCGGATGTCGAGGTAGCCCATCACGAACAGTGGGACGCCGGGGACGAGGAACCACGGCTCGATGAGCACGACCTGCAGCGTGATGACCGCGGCGAGGCTCCAGAGGAGCTGCGCCCGCATTGTGCGCGTGATCCACTGCCAGGCCGCGCGATCGAAGGAGATCGTCCGAAGCGCGCGCTGGAGCAGGACGATCTGCGAGATGTCCACGCCGACCAGGACCAGCACCGCGACGACGCCCGCGAGGATCGTGGCTGCGGCGGGGTCCGTGGCATCCCAGAACTGCCCGAGCACACCGCGGTATGCGAGCGCGGCCAGGCCCGTGGCGATCGTCACCGCGGCGGCGTTGCGGATGATCTGCACCGGACGCTTGCGCGTGAAGAGGTCCGTGAGGATGCGGCCACCCGCGGCCACGAGCGCGACCGAGCCGGGCGGAAGCAGGACGATGCCGGTGAGTACGGCGACGTCGGAGGGGCTGAGCTCGGTGTTGGACAGCACGCGGATCGGGCGAAGCGAGAACAGGAAGGCGAGCCCGAGCAGCGGCACGATCACATCGAGTCGTGCTCGCCCCTGCGATACGTCCATGCCGCCGAGGATCAGCAGCGGGACGGCGAAGGCGACGCTCACCAGGATCAGCAGGAAGACAGCACGCGGGAGTGGTTTCATCCGGCCCTCGGCGCCCGAGCCTAGCACCCAAGCGAGCGCGCTCCGGCGTCATCTCGGCATCAGGATGCGCGGGTCAGCGCGTGTTCAGCGCGTCCGGAGCCAGCGTTCGATGAAGAGGATCGCGAGGAAGATCCCGGCGACGATAAGTATTTCCCCGAACCCACCACGCGCCACAGCCGGTTGGATGACGAACACAAGCAGCAGCAGGGCCATCACGATGCCGAGGACGATCTGAAAGACGAGGCGGCTAGTCAGGCGTGCCGCGCATGCGCCGCAGGGCCCAGCCGATCGGATCGTACGTGCCGGTGACGACGCGCTCCTTGAGCGGGATGATCGCGTTGTCGGTGATGTGGATGTGCTCGGGGCAGACGTCGGTGCAGCACTTGGTGATGTTGCAGAACCCGAGGCCGTACTTCTGACGGATGAGCTCGGTGCGGTCGTTCGTGTCGAGCGGATGCATCTCGAGCGCCGCGAGGCGCACGAAGAAGCGCGGACCGGCGAAAGCCTTCTTGTTCTCCTCGTGGTCGCGTATGACGTGACACACGTCCTGGCACAGGAAGCACTCGATGCACTTGTGGAACTCCTGCACCCGCTCCACGTCCTCCTGGTACATGCGGCGCGTGCCGTCGGCTTCCTTCGGCTTCGGCTTGAAGGCCGGGATGGTCTTCGCCACCTCGTAGTTGAAGGACACATCGGTCACGAGATCGCGGATGACCGGAAACGTCTTTGCCGGCGTGACCGTGATGGCCTCGCCCGCCTTGAACGTGTCCATACGGGTCATGCACATGAGGGCCGGCGCACCGTTCATCTCCGCGCTGCACGAGCCGCACTTGCCGGCCTTGCAGTTCCAGCGGACCGCGAGGTCGGGTGCCTGCGTCGCCTGGACACGATGCACGACGTCGAGCACGACCATGCCCGGATCGAGCGGCACGGTGTAGTCGACGAGCTCGCCACCGCTGGCGTCGCCGCGGAAGATGCGCATCTTCACGCTGCTCATTCCTTACCCGCCTCGACCGGCGCGGCGACGGAGGCGCCGGGCTTGTCGTCGCCGATGAGCGCCTGCAGCTCCTCGGGGATGACCGGCAGCGGCTCGGTACGCAGCTCGAGCTGCCCGGCGCGCTTGCGCGTGACGACGTTCCTCTTGCCCCACGCCGCGTCGGGCTTCGGGAAGTCGTCGCGGGTGTGCCCGCCGCGGCTCTCCTCGCGCATGAGCGCGGCTCGCGTCACCGCCTCCGAGATGAGCAGCAGGGTCTGCAGGTCGAGCGCCAGGTGCCACGAGGGGTTGTACACGCGCCCGCCGCTCACCGCCGCACCGCCGGCGCGCGCACGCAGCGCGTCGATGCGCACGATGGCCTGCTGGAGCTCGCTCTCCGTGCGGATGATGCCGACGAAGTCCTGCATCGTCTCCTGCAGCTCGGCGTAGAGGGTGTACGGGTTCTCCCCCAAATGGCGCTCAAGCGGCGCCGTGATCTCGCGCGTGTACTTCGCAACCTGTGCCTCGTCGATCAGCGGCATGCGCGCAAGTCGCTTGGCGTACTCGGCGGCGTAGAGACCGGCGCGGCGTCCGAAGACCAGCAGGTCGGAGAGTGAATTGCCGCCGAGGCGGTTCGAGCCGTGTAGACCGGCTGCGACCTCCCCGGCGGCAAAGAGACCGGGCACCGTCGACTGGGTCGAGTCCGCATCCACGCGGACGCCACCCATGATGTAGTGCAGCGTCGGACCGACCTCCATCGGCGTCTTGGTGATGTCGACGCCCGCGAGCTGCATGAACTGGTGGTACATCGAGGGCAGTCTCTTCCGGATGTAATCGGGCGAGCGCCGGGAGGCGATGTCCAGGAACACGCCGCCGTGCGGGCTGCCGCGACCGGCCTTCACCTCGGCGTTGATGGCGCGCGCGACCTCGTCCCGCGGCAGCAGGTCGGGCGTGCGGCGGTTGTTCCGCTTGTCCTCGTACCAGCGGTCCGCCTCGGCCTCGCTGTCGGCGGTCTCAGCGCGGAAGAACTCGGGCACGTACCTGAACATGAAGCGCTCGCCGGCGGCATTCTTCAGCGTGCCGCCGTCGCCGCGCACCCCCTCGGTGACGAGCAGGCCGCGGACGCTCGTCGGCGCGACCATGCCCGTGGGATGGAACTGCGTCATCTCCATGTCGATGAGGTCCGCTCCGGCGTCGAGCGCCATCCCGAAGCCGTCGCCGGTGTACTCCCACGAGTTCGAGGTGATCTTCCACGCCTTCCCCACACCACCGGTGGCGAGAATCACGGCCTTCGCGCGGAACAGCACCAGCGCGCCGGTCTGCCGGTCGTACCCGATGGCGCCGGAGATGCGACCGTCCTCGCGCAGCAGGCGGTACATCGTCATCTCCATGTAGACGTCGATGCCCTTGTGCACCGCGTGGTCCTGAAGCGTGCGGATCATCTCGAGGCCGGTGCGGTCGCCGACGTGCGCAAGCCGCGCGTATCTGTGGCCGCCAAAGTCGCGCTGCAGGATCAGCCCGTCCTTGGTGCGATCGAACAGCGCGCCCCACTCCTCGAGCTCGAGGACGCGCTCGGGCGCCTCCTGCGCGTGGATCTGCGCCATGCGCCAGTTGTTCAGCAGCTTGCCGCCGCGCATGGTGTCGCGGAAGTGGACCTTCCAGTTGTCCTCCTTCCACACGTTGCCCATCGCCGCCGCGATGCCGCCCTCGGCCATCACCGTGTGCGCCTTGCCGAGGAGCGACTTGCAGATCAGTGCCGTTCTAACTCCCATCGCGCTCGCCTCGATCGCGGCGCGGAGCCCGGCGCCGCCCGCGCCGATGACGACGACGTCGTATTCATGACGAGTGACGTTCTCGGTCACTCGGCCTCCACGGCCCGGCGCTCGATGGCGCGCAGCAACATCAGTCGGATGAAGGCGCTCCCGAGGTTGATGACCGCCCAGTAGGCGCCGAACCGGAGACGCGAGGCGCGATCGGTCGCGAGAACACGCGTCTCGGTGGACAGGAGGCACGCGCCGTCGGCGGTGGGATCGATCGTGAAGTTCATCGTCGCTACGACGTAGCCCGGTCGCGACTTGACCGCGAAGAGCTCGTCCGCGTTCGCGGGCCGCGGTGTGCCCGCGGGGCGCGCCACGACTGTCCCGACGACGACCTCGCGCACGCTGTCGACGAGCGTGAGGAACGTGGTGCGCGTCGCGAGCCCGAGCACTGAGGTCTCACGCGGGACGTTCAGGATGCTCGGCGGCAGCGCCCGGCCGAAGCGGCGGATCCAGATCAGTGCGCGGAACAGGAAGATCTCGTCCGCAGTGACCTCCCAGATCGCGCGATGGATGCGCTCCGGCGTCGCGTGCACGCGACGGGCGTGGCGCTCGCGGAACTGGTAGGTGGCGATCACAGGACCCACCGCGGGTCGACGATCACACCCGTGGCGCAGAGGCGGATGTAGAGGTCGGTGAGGGCGACGCCGAAGAGGCTGAACCACGCCCAGCGCGAGTGGCGCTCGTTGAGCTTGGTCGCGAACTCCCAGAGCCGGAAGCGGAGCGACTTGCGGTGGAAGGAATCGAGGTAGCCGCCGACGAGGTAGCGCGCCGCGTGACAGCCGAAGGTGTAGCCGGAGAGCAGCAGGACGTTCGTGAGCATGATCAACGTGCCGAGGCCGATGCCGAAGTGCCCACCGAAGTTGAACGCCTGGATCGCGTCCCACCACAGGATCGCGAGAACCGGGATCGCGAGGTAGAGCGCGTAGCGATGGATGTTCTGGATGATCCACGGGAACTTCGTCTCGCCTGAGTAGTTCGCGCGGGCGTCGGGGACGGCGCAGGCCGGCGGCGACCAGAAGAACGCGCGGTAGTAGGAGCGCCGGTAGTAGTAGCAGGTCACGCGGAACGCCAGCGGCGACCCGACGATGAGGAACGCCGGCGAGAGCGTGTACCAGCTCCCGATGATCGGGAATGTCGGATGGATGCAGCCCGTCGTCAGGCAGGGCGAGTAGAAGGGCGAGAGGTAGGGGTCGTAGAAGTAGTTGGCGTTCTGGACGCTGACGATGAGCGAGTAGATGACGAAGCCGCCGAGGACCGAGACGATGAGGACCGGCTCGAGCCACCAGGGGTCCCTGCGCTCGTGAGGGCGGCGGCGGACGTCCGCGATCGTGGCCAACTACCCACACCTCCGTGCACGTTCAGCTACGTAGTAGTCGCGCGCCTGTCAGAAGACAAATACATGGACGCTCTCGCTTCCATAGGTCTAGGCTATGACCGTGCAGATGGGCCATCTCCGGTGCTTTCTCGCGGTCGCGGAGCAGCGCCACTTCACGCGCGCCGCGCGCGAGCTCGGCCTGGCGCAGCCGTCAGTGAGCTCGCAGGTCAGGCGCCTGGAGTCCGAGCTGGGCAGCGAGCTGTTCCATCGCATGAAGGGCAACGTCACGCTCACGCCCGCGGGCGAGGCGCTGCTCCCCTTCGCGCGCCGGATCCTCGCCGACGTCGACGCGGCGTCATCAGAGCTGCGCGAGAGCGCCACGCAGGTGCGTGGCCGTCTTTCGATCGGCGCGACGCCGAGCCTCGCCGCGACGCTCGTGCCGCCGGTCCTCGCGCGCTTCCACGCGGTGTACCCCGCGGTCGACCTCGCGCTGCGCGAGGCCGGATCGGGCGATCTCGTGGCCGCGCTGGAGGAGGGTGCCCTCGACGTCGCGCTGGTCATCCTTCCCGTGCGCCACGACGTGCTCGAGACGCAGCCGCTGCTGCGCGAGGAGCTGGTCCTGGCGCTCGCGCGGACGCATCCGCTCGCGAAGCGGCGCACGATCTCGGTCGCGGACCTGCGCGACGTCCCGCTGGTGATGTTCCGCGAGGGCTATGACCTGCGGAACGCCACAGAGGCCGCCTGCCGCGCGGCCGGCTTCGCGCCGACGTTCGCGGTCGTGGGCGGGGAGATGGACGGCGTGCTGCGGCTCACCGCCGCGGGTCTCGGCGCCGCGATCGTGCCGAGCCTGGTGGTCGAGCCACGCGGACCGCTGCACGCCGTGCGCATCGCGCAGTCGGCGCTCACGCGGACGATCGGCCTCGCGCACCGCCGTGATCGCCGCCTCTCGCGCGCTGCGCAGGAGCTGGTCGAGACGGTCCGTGCGCTGGTGCGCGATCGCTCGTGGCTGCGGCGCAGCCCGCCGGGCCTGACGGTGCTGCGCTAGCGCTGCGGCAGCTCCGCGAAAAGGTCGACGCCGTTGCCGTCCGGATCGAAGACCGTCGCGTAGCGCTGACTCCAGAACGCGTCGAACGGCGGCGTCTTGCCGCGGAAGCCGGCCTTCGTGACCTTGGCGTACGTCTCGTCGACCTCCTTCGGCGAACCGCAGAGGAAGGCGAGACCGATGGGACGGCCGACGGGCTGCACCCAGTCGGGATCGAGCTGTTTGATGAGCTCGAGCTTGTCGAGCATCACGCGCATCCCATTCGGCGCCGTCGCCTCGATGTGGTCCTCGGCGCTGTCCGGGAAGTCGAGCCCGAGCAGGCGGTAGAACCGCATCGACTTCGCGATGTCGGCGCACACGATCCCGATCGCGTCGAGCCTCGCCACGACGACAGGCTACTTGAGCGTGAAGACGCGCATCGTCGCGACCTTGCCGCGGACCTGCGTCTCGCCCAGCGGCCGCAGCGCCGCGCCCGCGCCGTCGAGGTGGTCCGCCGTCTCGCTGGAGATCACCGCGTCGACCTTGAACTCCTTGGTGAGCGACTCCATGCGCGAGGCCGTGTTCACGGTGTCGCCGATCGCCGTGTAGTCGGAGCGCTCGGGCAGGCCGACCGCACCCAGGACCACGTCGCCGGTGTGCACGCCGACCCCGAACAGCACGACCGGCTCGCGGCGCGCGCTGCGGTCCGCGTTCAGAGCGTTGAGCTGACTCCGCATCGCGAGCGCGGCATGGGTGGCCGCGTCGGCGCCATGCGTCGGATCGCCCATCGCGCCGAAGATCGCCATCAGGCCGTCGCCGAGGAACTTGTCGAGGATCCCGCCCGCGTCGATCACGCACCTGGCCATCACGCGCAGGTACGTGTTGAGCACCCCGACGATCTCCTCGGGCGCGAGGCGCTCGGCCAGCGCGGTCGAGCCGCGCAGGTCGGCGAAGAGGATCGTCACCGTCTGGCGCTCGCCCTCGAGGCGGAGCGGGTCGCCCTGGATCACGCGCTCGACGACGTTCGGCGGCAGGAAGCGCTCGAGGCCGCGGCGCCGATCGAGCTCGAGGAACAGCGCGCCGAGCGCAGTGATGACCGCGAGCGCCATGAGCACGTGGTACTCCCACCACGACGGTGTCCACACCGGTCCGAGGAACTGCGAGATCTGCGCTTGCGCGAGGAACAGGAACGCGACCACGAGCGCGCCCTGCATCGGCATGCGCGTGCGCAGGAAGTCGCGGCCCTGCCGGAGCGCCGCGAACCCGTAGAGGATCACCACACCGGCGGCGATCAGGTACGGCAGCAGTCCCGCGCCCCCGAACGGATCGGGTGCCTGGTGGCCGTAGCCATAGCCGGACGGGTCGTAGCCGTAGCTCGAGCCGGCGGACACCAGCATCCAGCGAGCGATCCCCGCGAAGGCGCCCGGCCATCCGAGCGCCACGACGGCATAGACGAACAGGGCGGCGAGCACGGCCGTGATGAGCGTCCGCGGCGGGACGCGGCGCTCCAGCCACTTCGCGAGCGGGGTGTAGCGGATCGCGAAGAAGAGGGCCGACGTCCAGAGCGCCAGCTCGGCCGAGATGCCCGCGACCAGACCGGCGTCGCCCGCCTTGTCGTCGCGCTGGATGACGCCGGGCGTCGAGAGACCGTGCACCGCGAAGATCCCGGCCATGCACATGAAGCCGATCGCGATCAGGAGCGTCGGGTAGTGGCGCACCTGCAGCGCGGCGCGCGCCACGAGCACGGCCACGAGGAGCGAGATGAGCGACACGTTCGTCGTGATGACGAGGTGCTCGACCGGGATCGTCCACGGCGCGTTGAGCTCGTGCGAAGACAGCAGCACGCTGAGGAGGACGAGCGGCGAAAGCGTGGCGAGCAGGAGCCAGAACCGCCGCCAGGGGAACGAAGGCACTGGTGGGTCAGTGGCGCGGTGCCGCACGAAGGCGGCCCGTCTCCACTGACCCCCTTATCTGTGATGGGATCCCGCTGTCAACTGCGGGTCCAGTGCCGAGGATGAGCTGGGTCGTCCCGGGCACGTGCGCGGTACTGCGGCCGGGGTCAAGGTGGAGCGCCCGCAGTGAAGC
>WNFH01004598.1_pt1 | contig 11246 bp, 5 predicted proteins | sample 5400411 | NCBI WGS metagenome assembly WNFH01 (sample SAMN13153347, study PRJNA577476) | soil metagenome | isolation source: 200 cm saprolite under Douglas fir tree site 2 hole 3 | place: USA:California | collected 2015-04-18
CTGCTTATTCCTTTCTTTGAGCTTGTTGGCATCTCAGTCACGGCATATCTCGTTACTTTGCCCCTGGCTATCATCGCGTATGTATGCGATGTCCAAAAAGGGGAGGAACACTACCGAAAAAGATATACTTCCCTTGATTCACTGGCACATATCTATAAAACGCCTGTCACCTACTATAAGCATACACCTGATCTCACTATTGCCGAGCAGGGCACCCACGGGCAGCGCATAGCTTTACCTGAACTGGTGGAACTGCCGCAAGAGGCCTCTCTTTTGCTGCTGGGAGCAGCCGGGGCGGGCAAAACAATCGCTCTAGCGTACCTTGCATTTGTCACCATGCAGCAGCGATCAGCTCTCATGCGCGGGCGACAGAAGATACCCATATATATCCCACTAAAAAACTATAGTGCCTTCATCAAAGCAAACCAGCCCGGCAATACTGCCATAGCCGCAGAAGAAGATGCGAGCGATCAACTGCCCGTCTCCGCTGATGCAGTTGGGCAGGTCACACTGCTGGATTTCCTCCATGCAAGTGGCCAGCCCGGTATGCGCCATCTACGACCCTACCTAAAGAAATTGCTTGAGAGAGGGAGCCTGTTGTTCCTCATTGATGGGTTAAACGAGGTTGAAGAGCGTTATCGCGCATTTATCGCCAGTGAAATGGCAGAGATGGTGCTGGTGACGCAAAATCGCTTTGTGATAACTTGCCGGGAAGCAGATTATCAGGCGCGGCCAGAACTTGTTGCGTTGGTACACGAGGGCCACATAGAACAGGCAGTCGTCAACCCGCTGGAACTGGAGCAGGTGCGCGCGTTCGTTGAACAATATATTGAGGATCAAGGGAATAACTGGCAGCACACCGCAGGACAGATTATGCATGTGATTGACAGCAGCCGCTTGCGCTACCTGTGTACCAATCCGCTCATGCTCTTCACATTCATGACAATCATTGACAAAGTGGGCGTTGCCCGCGGGAAAAAGCTTGATACGAGGGGTCGCCTGTTGAAGGAGTACGTAGCGCAATTGATCGAGCGCGAACAGGCCCAACCAAAGTGGAAGAAAGAGGCGCCGACCGAAACCGATGTGCTGCGCCTGCTGCGCAGGATGGCCTGCGCAGCACGCTGGTCGGATGACCCTTATAGCATAGAATTTCGTATAGCCATAGAGCACCTGCGCAGTGGAGCGCATTCCGAAGTGTTGGCCGAAGCACTGCTAACCTGGCTGGAGGAACACCCGGCTCATAGTGCGTTTTCCCCTCAGAAGCCGTACAAGCCGTATGATCGCACGCTGTTGGCGCAGCTCCTGCAATTCGCACAAAGTGCCGGGCTGGTGGATATCGGTGCAGGCGGCATACTGAGTTTCCGCCATGAACTGGTAGCTGATTACCTGGTTGCCGAGTATTTCCTGGCAAATAATGGCGATGGAGCGGCTGCACCATCCTCTGCTCAGATTGCTGAGGCAATACTGGCAAATGTGGCCTATTGGAGTGAACCTGTGGCTCTGTGGGCCGGTTTGTTAGACACCTCTCTACAATTAGCCGAGCGATTTGCCATGCTGGGAAGGACCGGCACGCCCCATCAGTTGTCTGCCCTGGCCTTGAGCCTGGTATGTATTGGTGTCGCGTGGACAGCACCACAGGTGGGTGAACAACGAGGAAATACCCCTGCACTTTCCCAGCGTTTAGCAAACATACTGACAAGCGTGATGCGTGATAAAACTGCACGAGAAGAACTGGCCCAGGTGTTTACACAATGTGCCGGGGAAGGGACGCACGAAATATATCGTTCGTTGATACCTCTGTTATTAGTTGAAGGGGTTGACGAATTTCTGGTGCTGCTCGATCCAATAATTGTGCCCAACCTGCTTTTCACCTACTTGAGCGATACCGCCGACGACACGGCGTATGAGGCGCAGGTGAAACGCTTGTGTCGTGTCTTATGGAGCTTTGGGGACGTTGCCGTGGCCTACGCGGGCGAGCTGAGCAGGCCATTGCCCGGTAGAAGTATTCGCTTGCGAACTGCCGCCATCAACATTCTCGGCGGTACGCGGCAGCAGAGCGCGGTAGAGCCATTGGTAGTTCGCCTGGGCGATACGGAGAAGTTTATCGTTGATCGTTCAATCAATGCGCTGATCCGCCTTGGCCCCCAATTAAGTTTGGCCCGCGTCCTTCAAGAACTCGAGAATCACACGCCGGGGCCATTTACGCGCCAGGCCCATGGAGCGGCACTGACCATTCTTGCACGCTTTCTCGATGAGCAAGCTGCCCAGAGTCGCATCACCGCCGTACAGTACCAGCACATTATGGAGACCATCGTACTCGTTCTTACCTCAAACTATGCGGCGGAGCCTGAGATTCAGCAACAGGCTCGCGAAATACTGGTTCGCCTGGTTGGTGGACAGGAGACTTCATCAGCAGGCGCAGGGGCGACTGGCGGGATACAACACCAGACCGCAGCTGGCCAGGAGAAGGCGGTTGCACTGCTCATGCGCTATATCTCTTCTGGTGATGAAATGATGGCACGCAACGTGGCCAGGGCATTGCAGGAAACCGGGACGGCTGTTACCCCTTACCTGCTAGAGCAGTTGCACCAACAACCCTCTGAAATGGTGCGCATGCGTATTGTTGAGATATTGAAGAATGTGCGCGACCCGCGTGCTTTGCCTGATATACTGCGCCTGGTGGCTGACCCTTCGTTGCTCGTACAACAGCAGGTGACCAGTACACTGCGCGCCTTCAGCCCTGAAAGTATTCCTGGCCTGGTCGATCTCGTATTGACCGGTGACAGCGAACTGGTGGCCGAAAGGGCAGCTCATATTCTAGGTAGTATGGGTGAAGCAGTTGTGGTAGCAGTGTCACAGGCATTATCTCCCATTGTACCTGGACGTACTCGTTTGCTGGTACAGGTGTTGGAGCAGGGGCGGGATGTACGAGCCATTCCCGCTCTGATAGCGCTTTTGAAAGCATCACAGGGGGAAGCATTGCTCGCCATTGCGGTTATTCGCGCGCTCAGCCAGTTTTCTACGCGGCAAGTGGTCTCACCGCTGCTGGATGTACTGGCAAACCCCCAGGCGCAAGTCTACGAGGAAGCGATTGACGCGCTCAGTTCTCTGGGGGATGTTGCCCTCGATGAGCTGGTAGCTGCATTGGATGTGCGACAGGAGACGGCAACGACGCCGCGCATCCGCCGCGCCTTGTTAGGCATGGTTCCTTTTCCTGGCGAGCAATTGCTCAATAAGTTAGCGCAATGCAGCGATGCGCAGGCACAACAGATCATGATGGTGTTTCGCATACAGGGTGCTGATGCTGCCCAGGTGCTGGTGCAGCATCTCTTCGATCAGCATGAGCGTACCAGGCGTTATGTGCATCGCACTCTCTCCGAAATGCAAGGGCAGATTGTCGTCCCCCCTTTGTTGGAAGTCTTGAACCGTCCAAACTGGCGTGACGTGCTTGCCAATTTTCTGCTCAAATATCCTGAGACGGCTATCCCACCATTAGTAAGTCTCCTGGGAGACCCGGAACGCGGTGACGTTGCTGCCGCCATCCTGCCCCAATTTGGCCCGGAGATACTCGCCCCACTCGTACCAGCCCTGGATGATCCAAGAATTGCGGTGCAGGAATACGCCCAAAATATTATTGTCGCACTGGTGCATCAAAACCCTACCACCTTGTCCAGTGTCGTGCGCCTCTTCAGCATAACGCTCCCGCTGCGAGCGCATGAAGCGGTGCTGGAGATATTGACCAACGACCTGGTCGAGGTAAGTATTCCGGCCTTGTTGGAGGGGCTGGAGGATGCCTACCTGGTCGATCACGTCTCCGAGGCATTGGCTCGCCTGGCCCGCAAGCGCGATTGGCTGCGAAGTGTTCTCGATGGTCTGCTGGCATCTCTGCGTATGCAGGAGAGAAGGCGCGGCTCGGAAACGGCTCTCATCAAAGTTGGTGCGCTGGCGGTGCAACCTGTGGGAGAACTGATCATCGATAAGGATCAGGCTGTGGCAAAGGCCGCTCAGCATATTCTGTGTGAAATAGGGGCACCGGCTCTCTCCTTTATCTGGGCCGCCCATAGCGACACCGACAATCGAGCGCGGCGAGAGGCCGCCATGAGCGTTTTCCAAAATATGTCAACCGAGGTAATCAAGAATGCGCTGGTGGAACTGCTCTCAAGCGACCAACCAGAGGATATTGCCAAAGCACAGGCCTTACTGCTGGAGCGCATGCACGATGAAGCGAAACTGTCACCGGCCCATCAAGAGATGATACCCGCTCTGCTTGAATATGTGCAGATACATGATAGAGAAAAAGCCAGCCAGCGCATTCTCGCCTTGTTATTCTTACAGGGCGGAGAATCCGTAGTGCCGCACCTGGTGCAGGCACTTTACGACCATCCAGAGCATCATGAACAACTTGCTCATGCCTTTTTGTTTCTGGGAGATGAAGCCACTGATGCTCTGATGCAGATGCTCAATGATATCCAGGCTCCAGCAAACTTGCGTGCTGAAGCGGTGAGTATGCTCGGTTTGCTGGGACCCAACAAAGCTGTGGAGAGGTATGCCCAATCTTTGAGTAAATATGGTCTATCCGCCCGCCGCACCGGCCTGTTGAATCCCGATGAACTGACGGTTTCTCTGCGTGCCCTTGGCAGCTTGCTGGCCAGTGGAGATTGGGACATTCCAACGCTGCAAAACCTGCGACATATCAACCCGGAAGGCAGTGCTGAAAGTGAGCTCTACCATGTTCTGCTGGGATGGCGTTACGAGCCAGAGCTAACGAAACTCAAGCACGATCTACAAAACGAGCGCGATGCGCGGAAAAGTGAGATCATGAGCTTAACTGCTCGCATTGTGCAGGATCAGGCACAAATTCGCGGGCTCGAGAGCCAGTTAGAGCAGATGAGTCATGAACACGGCCTGCGTGGAGATGAACTTCACCAGGCCACTCAAGAGAGAGAGGCGTACCGCACAAATCTCGATCAGACGGTGCAAGAAAAAGAGAGCCTGCGCCAGAACCTCGATCATGTATGGCAGGAGAGGGAGGAGTTCCGAGCCAGCTACGAACAGACCCTGCAAGAGAAACAGGCACTACAGGCAGAAATCGAACAATTAGAATCATACATTGCCCAGTTGCAGCTCCAGATCAAGGCATTGCGAGGCGTGTAAAAGTATTTTATACGCAACAATTCGCATGAAGCTCGGCTGATTGAATATTGATGTGCCTCCGAGTATCAAGTATAATGATGAAGTTAAAAGGGGTCGAGAAGCCGTACAGGGAAATGTAGCACCCAAGAGGAGGTGCGACCGTGGCCGACCGAGTGGGGCAGCAGCTTGGCAATTATCGTCTCATCCAACTTCTGGGGCGAGGGAACTTCGCGAACGTCTATCTGGGACAGCATATTCATTTACATACCCAGGCTGCCATAAAAGTACTCCATGGGCAGTTGACAAGTCATGATGCGCAAGGTTTCCTCACCGAGGCACGCACCATTGCCCATTTGCGCCATCCTTGTATCATCCAGGTGCTAGACTTCGGGATGGAGGACACAACTCCTTTTCTGGTGATGGACTATGCAACTAATGGTAACCTGCGCCAGCACTACCCCAGGGGAACGCGGCTTCCCTGGGAAATCGTCGTCTCCTATGTCCAGCAGGTAGCGGACGCCTTGCAATATGCCCATAATGAAAAGCTGATTCACCGCGACATCAAGCCGGAGAATATGCTGCTCGGACGCAATCATGAGATATTGCTGAGCGACTTTGGTATAGCCATCCTGGCCCAAAATTCCGGCTCCCTGGATGCCCAGCATGTTCAGCATGTTCAGCATGGCCAGGATACGGCTGGAACTATTGCCTACATGGCACCCGAACAGATCCAGGCGCATCCAGGCCCTGCCAGCGATCAGTACGCCCTGGGTGTTGTCGTCTATGAATGGCTCTCTGGAGATCGCCCCTTCCACGGCTCGTTTCCTGAGATTGCTATCAAACATACCCTTGTTCCTCCCCCATCCTTACGTGAGACAGTTCCAACCATCCCGCCTGTGGTTGAAGAGGTCATGTTGAAGGCACTGGCCAAGGACCCGCAGCAACGCTTCGCAAGTGTGCAAGATTTTGCTATGTCCCTCCAGGAGGCGAGCTGGACAGAAGCATCTGGTCGAACGAGTTTTATTTCTGCCGACCTCCCACCTGTGAGTAACGCTCCCACTCAGTTCAATAACCTGCCTGTACAACTCACCTCGTTGATTGGGCGCGAGCAGGAGGACGCACGCTGACACCGGAGCAGGCCCTCGCCGCGCAAGGACGTGGGAGAGACCCGTTGTCGAGCACGCCGGTGACGACTCCAACAGCAGCACGCTATCCCGCCGGGCTGACGGCACGAGAGGTGCAGGTGCTGCGCCTGGTAGCTAAAGGACTGACTAACGCCGAGGTCGCCCAGGAATTGCAGCTCAGCGAGAAAACGATTGCCCATCACCTTACTCATATCTTCAATAAGATCGGTGCTGAGAACCGGGCCGCGGCTACAGCCTTTGCCATTCGTCAGGACCTGGCCTGACCGGTGTACTAATCACTCTAACCTTTTAGACTCTCCTTCCGGCAGTATAGTCATTTCTTCGCATATCAGGCAATCTTCTCCTTGACAAAAGACTGCGCAAATTCAGAGTTTCTTCCGATGACAGAGACGGCTTCTAGCGTTTACACTTCCATCAGTAATGCTTCTTGATTAGAAGTTTCGTAGCTCACTCAATGTGCGCGTTCTTGGAAGGCTCGCCGCGAAGCGGGAGCCAGGATTTGGGGTGAGTCTGAGGAGTTTGCAGTACCTGTTGCTGCCGCAGGTAGTGAGGATTCGAGAAGATTTAAGACGTGAAGAGTTATTAAGCTTCCTATTGAGAAGCTGCTTACGGGCATATGTTACCCTGCTCTCTGGGATTTCAGTGGAGAAGAAAGGGCATGATGAGCGTAAGAATAGGAAATAATAACCCATGCGAGAATATTCACCCACACCACACGCTGCCCCGCATGTGCAGGAGTTTCAGATATTTTACCGCGATAATTTTGGCCTGATCTACCGCTTTGTTTATAACAAGGTGGGAAACTGCGAGGAGGCCGAAGACCTGACCTCGCAAATTTTTATCAAAGCCCTGCAGGGACTTGATCGCGCTCGTGACCCACAAAGTACGCGAAGCTGGCTGTTTCAAGTTGCGCGTACCACTATCGTTGACTACTGGCGAACACGCTATCGGATGACGACAAGTTCGCTGGAAGCATTGCTAGAGGACGGCTGGGAAGGGCCGGTTGAAGATGAGCTTTTGGCAATGAACAATGGGTCCGCAGACCTTGTGCAGCGCATCCTCGTTGTGCTACCCGACAAGTATCGAGAGGTCTTGACCTGTCGTTTCTTGCTCGATCTCTCGATACGGGAGACTGCGTTAAAGATGGGGGTGTTGGAGGCCAACGCGAAAACATTACAATATCGCGCGCTTAAACGCGCCGCCAATCTTGAAGGTATTGTCCCAGGCCGCAGTAACATTTAAGAGTGACTTAATCAAGTTGTTCCTGCACCTTGCCTTTTGCTGGTTGTACCTGGTCATGATTCTTGCTCATAGTATATCCTTCTCGATTACACGCTACACTGTACAGTTGGTACTGGGATCAAAAGCGTAGTCGCATCAGGATGCGGCACTTTATTGTTGAGGGTGCCCGTGTCAACCTGCACATTCTCTCCATTGAAGGAGATAGCGAAGCGATCCAGGCTCCTTGGAGCCGGGCCGTCCAGGTATTCACCATCAACATTATAGTGGGAGCCGTGACAGGGACATTTAAAGCTCACGCAGTCATCGCGAAAGGGTACCGTACAGCCCAGGTGAACACAACGTTGATACAACGCAATCCAATGCGAGCCGTCACTATCCTTGACGATGGTCTCCGAGTCCAGCTGGTCCGCAAGCGCCGTCCCCTTCAATACGAACTCCGTATCTTTAGCCAGGTGTACTACATAGGTTTTGGCCGCCTGGCGATAGAAAATGCCCGCTTGATTGATCCTGAAATCAGCCGGTCGGGCGGCAGGAAAATCTGCTTTTGTGCCTATCGTTAAGAGGGAGCCAAACTGACCCGCCAGGTTAGGATAGAGCATGTAGATTGCGCCGGCCACACTTGCGGTTGCAGACAGCCCCCATACGGCGAACAGTGATCGACGAAGGAAACGCCGCCGCGACAATCGCTCTCTGGCGATTTCAGCGGCTTCGGCCCCTCCACCATGCAATATTTCATATTGCTGTGGTGTTATAGGTGGTGTATGAATATCCTGATCAATCATTTTCTAATCTCCCTTCAGCTATACTATGCGCCCTCAGAAGAGATATACCTCACCAGGAGTAGAAGTGCATCGACAGAATCGTGTATTTCCTATCCTGTTTTGTGGCGGGAATCCTCTAGACAGAATTACTTAGGGCAGGTTCAAGAGTCGAATGGGGATGGCTCTGGCGAAGCCAGAGTTAATTTTCGCTTTAAGAGTAAAAGCTGTAATTCAGGTATTTCTTGCAAGAAATACCTGAATTACAGCTTTTACTCTTAAGAAAGCTGAGTATGTCGCGAAGTGTGCAAGCGTTCAGGCAAGGTTGTGTTCGATGGCATAGCGAGTTGCCGCGCTGCGTGAAGTAATACCAAGCTTGGTGTAGATGGAACTGATATGGGCATGGACAGTGCGAGGGCTCAGAATTAGCTTTTCGGCTATCTGGAGGTCGGTCAGTCCTGCAGCTAACAGGTACAATACCTCTACCTCTCGTGGCGTCAGTCCGGCGGGATATGCAGGTGATGGCTTGACGGCTGTGTTCGGGGGTGTGACTGGTTTCTGTCCCTGTGCGGCGAGGGCCTGTTCTGGTGTCATGGATCGACCTTGCGCCCACGCGGCAGCAAAGGCTCTCTCTCCCAGGTGGACACGTGCAGCCGAGACTGAGTGCTCATAGTCGGCAAGCTCGACGGGAGGGATGGGTACGCCAATCGCGTCGCGTAAGACTTCAGATGCTCCCCACAGCTGTGCCGCCCACGCTAACTGTCCTTGAGCAGCAACAGCTTCCCCCAATCTCACCAGGTCTAGAGTAACCACCCACTTTTCGCCCAATGCTCCAGAGAGGGTCAGGCTTTCCTCATACAGCGAGCGTGCTGCTGCATAGTCGCCCCGGCGAGCCTCCACCTTCCCTAAGACAGCAAGTGCTTCGGCGGTGCCATGACAGTGCCCCATTTCCCTGTAGAGCACTACGCTCTTCTCTAACAGCGAATGCGCTGTCACAACATCACCCTGACCGAGCGCTAACTGCCCCGAGAGGGAGTACGATGCCGCAATTCCTTCCTTGAAGCCTATCTCCCGAGAGAGCGCAAGGCATTCCTCGATCAGCGAGTGTACTCTCTCTTGATCGCCCTGGGAAACAAAGATCACCTGTGCCAATTGGGAGAGCGAGTGAGCGATGCCTCTCTTGTTTTCCACCTCCCTGAAGACCGCCAGGCTCTCCTCGAACAGGGAACGCGCCCTGATGTACTCACCCTGACTGTTGGCCAACAATGCCAGAGAGAAGAGCGAGTCAGCGACGTACTCCTTGTAGTTCGCCTCATTACCGAGTACTAAAGCCCTCTCCATCAGCGAGCGAGCTGCTGCTGTATTGCCCTTTGCCCAGGAGACCGTTCCCAGCAGATAGAGGGAGTGCGCAATACCTATCTGATCTCCGAGTTCCCGGTATAGTGACAGACTCTCCTCAGACAGCGCCTCTGCCCACTCATAGTCGCTCTGAATGAAGGTCAAGCTTGCCGCGGCGAAGAGTGCCTTCGCTCGAACAGATGCCGCGGCTCCTTCACTTGCTGACAGTGCCCGCTCCAGGAAATTCCGCCCTTCACTCCAGTGACCACGCACCCACCAGAATATCCATAGAGCTCCCCCCAACCGCAAGGCCATCTCCCTCCCTCCAATGCTCTGCTCGGACTCCTCATCCTCAGCTTGCTGCGGGCCTCGCAGTTCCAACTCCGCTTGCTCCGAAAGAGCCAGGTAATAGGCGGCATGGGCCTTCTGGGTGATCTCCATCTCCCCACTCGCGGACAGGCATTCCAGCCCATACTCATGGATCGTCTCTAGCATCAGCAGGCGTGGCTCATCTCCTTCCTGCTCGGTTTGTTGCAACAGGCTCTTATCAATCAGTGACGCTACCCCGTCCAACACATACACTGGTATATCGTCGAGCGTAGCATACATAGCCTCTACGGCCTCCAATGTGCAGCCGCCGGCAAAGACAGAGAGCCGCCTGAAGAGGCACTGCTCCTTGACATCTAGCAGATCATAACTCCAGGCAAGCATGCCACGAAGGGTTTGCTGGCGGGCAGGGACATCCCGTGTCCCAACTGTCAATACCTGCAGCCGGTGTTCCAGGCGCGTCAGAAGCGCTTGCGGAGGGAGAAGTTTGATGCGTACCGCTGCCAGTTCAATGGCGAGAGGCAGCCCATCCAGGCGCACACAGATCTCGGCGATGGTGCGGTTGTTAGCGGGATTTAACTGGAAGTCCGGCTTGCTAGCTCTCGCTCGCTCCAGGAAAAGGGCCGCTGCTGCATATTGTGAAAGGGTCTCGCTATCTGGAAGATGACCGAGGTCGGGTAGTGCCAGTGGGGGTACGGGAAATTCGTGCTCACCACGGATGTGCAGCACGGCACGGCTGGTCACCAGGACCTTGAGGTAAGGGCAAGCCGCGATCAGTTCTGAAATCTGTGGAGCGGCCAGCACCACTTGCTCGAAGTTGTCCAACAGCAGCAACAGGTGTTTGTCTTGTAGATAGGTTTTCAAGAGGTCGTACAGTGGTCGCTCGCCGGTTTCTTTGACTTCCAGCGTGCGGGTAATGGTGGCAATAACCAGGTCAGAATCGCTGATCGAGGCTAGCGGAACGAAGCAGACACCGTCGGCAAAGTCATCGAGCAGGGTAGTCGCTACCTGTAAGCCCAGGCGTGTTTTGCCGACGCCACCGCTGCCCGTGAAGGTCACGAGGCGCACCTCTGGCCGTTGCAGAAGAGAACATGCCGCCACTACCTCCTGCTCGCGCCCAATCAGTGGAGTGAGCGGTGCAGGCGAGTTGGAGAACCGAACCTTCAATTGGCCCCACATGTGTTCAACTCCAGCCAGGTATGCAGATGAATGTACTCGATGCTTTCTAGTGAGTACTCCCTTATTTACTATACTACTAGCGCGGGCAGAATTTCAACTTGCGCATGATTGAGGAAGAATCTTG
>WNFH01003417.1_pt1 | contig 11241 bp, 11 predicted proteins | sample 5400411 | NCBI WGS metagenome assembly WNFH01 (sample SAMN13153347, study PRJNA577476) | soil metagenome | isolation source: 200 cm saprolite under Douglas fir tree site 2 hole 3 | place: USA:California | collected 2015-04-18
CATCGCAGCACTCGACCTCGAGCTGCGCGGCGCCGGCAATCTGTTGGGCCGCCAGCAGCATGGCCACATCAATGCCGTCGGCTTCGATCTCTACTGCCAAATGCTGGAGCGTGCCGTCGCCAGTCTGAAGGGCCAAGCGGGCGCTCCTGAACTGCGCGCCACGCTCAACCTGGGGCTCCATATTCGCATCCCACCACAGTACATCCCGAGTGAAAATCTGCGCCTGCGCACGTACAAGCGCATCGCGGAGATTTCCACCGAGGACGGACGCGAAGAGGTGCGTCGCGAGCTCGAGGACCGCTTCGGGCCGCCGCCCCCAGCGGTGGACAACTTGCTCGACTACGCCGTGCTGAAAGCGCTGTGCGAGAAACTCCTGGTGGCCTCGGTGGAGCGGCACGCAGAGCAGGTGGCCATCAAGTTTCATCCCGAGACGCCGGTGCGGCCCGAACAGGTCGTCGGGGTAATCCGCGCGCACGGCGGCTTGCGGCTGGACCCCAGCGGGGTGCTCTGGATGAATCTCGGGCGCGACAGGCCCCGCCTGACGCAGACGGTCAGGAACGTATTGCTACAACTGCGAACGGAGGGATAAAATCGCGACGGTGGAAAAGCCCATGAAAATCTGGCGGATTGCATTCCTCATCCTGTTGGCCTGCTCGCCGGCGGCCGCGCAGAGCAAGGGCCACGTGGTCGAAGAAATCATCGCCCGCGTGAACAACGAGATCATCACGCGTTCGGATCTGGAGCGCGCGCAAGCCACGCTCCAAGAGGAGGTCCACCAGGATTGCCGCAATTGCTCGCCGCAGCAACTGCAGGCCATGGTGTCCGAAAAGCAGAAAAATCTTTTGCGCGATCTGATCGATCAATCGCTGCTGGTGCAGCGCGCGAAGGACATGGGTATCAACGTTGAACCCGAGGTCGTGAAGCGCCTGGACCAGGTTCGCCAGCAAAACAATATCGCCTCGATGGAGGACCTGGAAAAAAAGATCAGCGAACAGGGAATCAGCTTCGAGGATTTTAAGGCCAACATTCGGAATCGATTGCTAACGGACGAGGTCATCCGCCGCGAAGCCGGGTCGCACATCATTATCGGCCGCGATGAAATCCAGAAGTATTACGACCAACACAAGAATGAGTTCCAGCGTCCCGAGCAGGTCTATCTGCGCGAGATTTTCGTGAGCACGGAAGGAAAAAAGGACGAGGAGATTCCCGAGCTGGAGAAAAAGGCTAAAAACCTTCTCGAGCGGGTGAAGAAGGGCGAAGACTTTATCGAGCTGGCTAGGCGGTATTCCGACGGGGCCACCGCGCAACGCGGGGGCGAACTGGGCGTTTTCGAGCGCAGCCAGCTTTCCAAAGAAATTGAAGATATGGTCTTCAAAATGAAAAAGGGGCAGGTGACCGACGTTATCCGCACGAAGACCGGTTTCCTCTCGCTCAAGGTGGAACAGCGCTTCGAGGCTGGCCTCCAGCCGATTGAGAAGGTCGAGGGAGAAATTTCCAATCGGCTCTATATGGAAAAGATGGAGCCCGCCCTGCGCGCCTACTTGCAGACCTTGCGGCAGGACAGCTACGTGCTGGTCAAACCCGGCTACTCGGATTCGGCCGCTGTGCCGGGTACGCCCATCCAGGAGGTCGCGCCCACGCCAGACGAGGAAAAAGAAAAGAAGGGCAGACGCAAGTTTCTCCTTTTCGGAAAGAGGAAGAAAGCAGGCCAATGAAACCCGCGTTCGTCGCAGACCTCAGTGCCGACCAGACGATCACGTCATTCTTCCTGGTTTGCGAGAAGGAAATCCGCTCCACCCGCGAGGGTAAGCCCTTCTTGCGCCTGGAGCTGGGAGACTGCACCGGCACGATCGAAGCACGGATGTGGGACAACTTCGAGCAGACCGCCGGCACCATTGAGCGCGATGACTTTGTCAAGGTGCAAGGGCGGGTCGAGGTCTACCGCAACAAAACTCAATTAATGGTGGACCGCTTGCGCCGCGCCGAACCGGGCGAGGTGGACCCTGCTGACTACTTCCCGCACACGACCCAGGACGTCGAGCAACTCTACGCGCAGCTCCGCGAGCACGTAGCCTCGATCGGCAACACATGGCTGCGGCGCCTGCTCTCCAGCGTGGTCGAAGACCCGGAGATCATCCCGAAGCTGAAGCGCGCGCCCGCTGCAAAGACGATGCATCACGCCTATTTGGGCGGGCTGCTCGAACACATCGTCAGTCTGTGCGGGCTGTGCCGCGCGGTCGCCGCGCGCTACCCGGAAACGGACGCTGACCTCCTGCTGGCCGGCGCGGTGCTGCACGACATCGGCAAAATTAACGAGCTCAGCTACGAACGGTCAATCAACTACACCACAGAGGGTCATCTGCTCGGCCACATCATCCTCGAGCTTGAACTGACCGCCAGGAAGATGGACGCCATCGAGGGCTTCCCGCTGGAGCTGAAGCGCCTGGTGCAGCACCTGCTCATCAGCCATCACGGGCAGTACGAGTTCGGCTCGCCCAAGCTGCCGCTGTTCCGCGAGGCCGTGATGCTGCACTATCTGGACGATTTGGATTCCAAGATGGGAGCCATGCGTGCCGCCCTGGCTTCGGACCGGGGCGAGGGCGAGTGGACCGGCTGGAGCGCCTCGCTCGATCGCCGCTTGCTGCGCGTGGAACAATACCGCCAAGTCCAGGCGGAGGGCAAGGAAGTGCCGGCGCAACTCTCTTCCGATCCGCGCCAAGAAGAAGATTGACGATGGCCTCTCCCGCACAGCAGCTCAGAAGCAGCGGCCCGCGCAAGTCGATCCTGGATCTGGCGCCGCTCGAACTCGATTGCATGAATACCCTTTGGCCACTTGGTGAAGGCACCGTCCGCCAGATTCAGCAGTGCCTCGCGCCATACCGGCCGCGCGCCTACACGACGATTATGACGATCCTGGACCGGTTGGCGCATAAGGGTATTGTGACGCGACGAAAAGTGGGCCGCGCGTACCTCTACCGGCCGAACCTCAGCGCCCAGGAAGCGCGGGCACACGCCGTCGAGCAGGTCGTCGAAAGTTTCTTCGCAGGTTCTCCGGAAGCTCTGGCGGCGCACCTGGCGGGCGTCGCCGGCGGCACTGGGCCGCTGCCGCGCCGGGGCACGCAGTCCCCGCGTGCGGAAGTGCCCTATCCGAACTCCCAGGCGCCTGCTCCAAGCCCCGAGAAGGCGTCCGATTCCAAATCTATTGAGAATGTTGACGCATCGACGGACCGGGTGGAAGTTCTTCCCGCGACGCGACTGGACGAGAGTTTACTCTAGGCAATGATGTTTCCCGCAGCGCTCACCATTCGTGACCTTGCGATTCGCCCGGCGACGGTGCTGGCGCCGATGGCCGGCGTGACCGATACGGTCTTCCGCCGCGTGATCCGGGGCTTAGGCGGCTGCGGCCTGATCATGACTGAGTTCACCAGCGCCGAGGGCGTCACCCGCAATGCTGCACGCACCCTGCACTATCTCTATTTCGAACCCGACGAGCGGCCAATCACCGCGCAACTGTTTGGCGCCAACCCCGAGGTTATGGCTGCCGCCGCGGCGCTGGTCGAGGAACTTGGGTTCGACCTGGTGGACATCAATCTGGGTTGCCCCGCGAAGAAAGTGGTCAAGTGCGGCGGCTCGGGCTTGCTTCGCGACCTCCAACTGCTCGAGCAGATCTTGCGTTCGGTGCGCGGCTCCGTGAGCATCCCGCTGACCATCAAGATTCGCGCCGGCTGGGATGAAAACAGCATCGTGGCCGTCGAGGTAGCGCGGCTGGCCGAGCAGATTGGCATCGAGGCCATCGCCGTGCACCCCCGCACGCGGATGCAGGGATTGAACGGTCGCGCCGACTGGAGCGTGATTCGCGCGGTGAAACAGGCGGTGCGCATCCCCGTCATCGGCAACGGCGATATCAATTCCCCCGAGGATGCCGCGCGGATGATTCGCGAAACCGGCTGTGATGCGGTGATGATCGGCCGCGCTGCGGCCACCAATCCTTGGATCTTCCGCCAGATGGAACAGTTCGCCGCTCGGGGTCATTACGACCAGCCGTCCGAGGCTGACCGCTACCGCCTGCTTTCCGGGTACTTTCGCATGCTGGTAGCTGCGGAGATGCCCGACGCCATCGGCAAGATGAAACAGTTTGCCTGTTGGTTCACTCACGGCGTGCGCAAAGGTAGCGACTTGCGCCGGCAAGTGCACTCGGCGCATACTCCTACGGAGGTTTTAGACCGCGTGGACGCCTTCTTTGGCGATACGGTTGCGGTCGGGGGTGAAGGATGACAGAAGGGGCTGCCGGAAGGGCGCTCGAACGTCGCCAGGAGCGCCGCATCGTTGTGCGCATGCCTATGCATGTGCGGGGCACTGACCATCAGGGCCTGCGCTTCGAAGAACTCACTGAAAGCGAGAACATCGGTCGCACCGGCGCCGCTTTTGCCACTTGGCACAACCTCGACCTAGGCGACGACGTCGAAATCACCATCCCTCTGCCGAAGCAAAAAGCCGAAGGGGAAACCGACTTTGCCACCCGCGGGCGCGTCGTTCATGTCGCGCCGGGGAAGGGCAAGCGCCAAAGAATCGTCGGCGTCCTGTTCACTGGGCCGCGGTTCCACCGCGTATTTAGTTCGGAGTCGCTGGGCTAGCTCGGGTCAAAGGAATATCCAAAAGTCCTCCGTTTCGCGCTCAGTTTCGTTCCAAGAGCAACTGCTTGTAGGCTTCGCGCTTGGCCAAGCCGCGCTCCCGCGCGACTTGCTTGAGGGCGGCTTTGCGGTCCACGTTTTGCTCGCGCATGATCTGCGCGACGCGTTCCACCAGAGAGTCCTGTGTGTTGGCAGGGGGTTGTACAGGGCCGGGGCCGATGAGCAGGGTTATTTCGCCACGCGGCGGTTTGCCCCTGACCTGCTCGACCAGCTCCTCGAGCGTGCCCCGCAGGAATTCTTCGTGCAGTTTCGTGACCTCCCGCGCGATGACTGCGGGGCGTGGGCCGAAGGTTTCCAGGGCATCAGCCAGCGTGTCTGCAAGGCGGTGCGGCGCTTCGTAGAAAACCAGCGTGCGACGTTCGGTGGCCAACCCGGCGAGGGCTTTGCGCCGCTCTCCCGCACGCGCGGGAAGGAAGCCGACAAATACAAACTCCTCTGTGGACATTCCCGAAACGGCCAGGGCAGCAATCAGGGCCGACGGCCCGGGGACTGGCACCACCGGGATGCGATGTCGCAGGCACAGCGTCACCAGGCGATGCCCCGGGTCCGAGATCGCTGGCGTCCCTGCGTCGCTCACCAGTGCCGCCTTCGCCCCCTGTTCCATCTCGATTATCAACTCGGGCGCGCGCGTCATTTCGTTGTGCTCGTGATAGCTCACCAAACGCTTGCGGATGCTGTAGTGGTTCAGCAGCTTCTGCGTCCGGCGGGTGTCTTCGCACGCCACCAGGTCGGCTTCCTTCAGTACACGCAGCGCCCGCAGCGTAATGTCTTCCAGGTTGCCGATCGGCGTAGCCACCAGGTAAAGGCAGCCCGTTTCCGCAGCGGTTTGGTTCGAGCGGCTCATTCGAGAGACCTTCTTGAACACCGTGCCGAGTTGTATCGCGGATACTTTATCACCCGTGGTAAGATTTTGCGTTGTGTTTCCCCTAGGGAGAGGAGCATAGCGTTGCCTCTTTACGAGTACCGGTGCACCCAATGCGGCCATCGCGTCGAGAAGATTGAGAAGGTGTCCGGGCCGCATCTGAAGAATTGCCCGCAGTGCAACGGCAAAGTGGAACGCCTGCCGGCAGCCCCGGCCATTCAGTTCAAGGGCTCGGGCTGGTACGTGACCGACTACGCCCGGAAAACATCCGGCACGGATTCGTCCGGCGAAGGTACAGGGGAGGCATCCGAGAAAGCCGGAGGGAAGGAAGCAAAGGAGGCAAAGAACGCTAAAGACGCTAAGGAGGCTAAGGACTCCGCACCCGCCAAAGCAGCCAAGAAGCCGCACACCGGCCGCAAGGAAAAGTAGTCCGTCTCTCTCTTCGAATTCAATGCACGCTGGCGTATTACAGACATAGCGCGTGCCTCCGCGATCCGAGCGACAGCGCTTATCTTGTTGACGAACGGAATTCTAGAGCTTCAGCGATTGCAGGTAGGCGCGGAAGGTCTCGCCGAAATCAGGGTTCTCGAGCGCCATCTCGACCGTAGCTTTCAGGAAACCCAGTTTGTCTCCCGCGTCGTAGGATCGGCCCTCGTAGATATGGGCCAAGAGTCCATGCTCCTGGACTAACATGCGCAGCGCATCCGTGAGCTGGATCTCGCCACCGCTTCCGGGCTGGGTGCGTTCGAGGCAATCGAACACTCGCGGCGGTAGGACGTACCGCCCGGTGATGCCCAGGTTGGACGGCGCCTCTTCGGGCTTCGGTTTCTCCACCAGATTACGGATGCGCAGAAGCCGCTTGCCCCAGGGCGGCCGCGGCGCAGGCTCGGCGTCCACGATTCCGTAGAGAGAGGTTTTCTCGCGGGGCACTTCTTCAACAGTGATGGCTCCCAAGCCGGTTGCCTCGTAGATGTCGATCAGTTGCCGGGTAGCGGGGTGAGGGCCGGGCATGATGACGTCGCCCAACAGCACGGCAAACGGCTCGTCGCCCACCAGTTCGCGCGCCGCCAGCACCGCATGACCCAGCCCCAGCGGCTCCTTCTGCCGCGTGTAGCTGAAGTGGACCATGTTGCTGATTTGCCGGACCATCTCGGCCTGCTTGACCTTGCCGCGCTGTTCGAGGAAGCGTTCCAGTTCCGGCGCTGAATCGAAATGGTCTTCAATCGCATTCTTGCCCTTGCCTGTGACGATGATGATGTTTTCGATGCCCGAGGCGACGCACTCCTCGACCACGTATTGGATCAGCGGCTTATCCACCACCGGCAGCATTTCCTTTGGCTGTGCCTTGGTAGCGGGCAGAAACCGCGTCCCCAGCCCTGCCGCGGGCAGAACCGCCTTGCGCACGCGTTTGACCTTGGCTGCCATCTCACCTCATTAGCAATTTCATCTGGCACCGTACTTCAGTAGTGCCAGCGTCCCGCCGGCGTTTCTTATCACTCGGCTCCTGTAGCGCCGCGCTTCAGCCCGGTATCTTTCCGTCCCGTTGAACACGGGAAGAGGCACGATATTCGGCCTCGGCACCGCTGTCAATTGGCCAGCTCCTTCAGCCTCGGCGAAATCCGGATATTCTTGAGATATCCTCGCACCTGCTTTGGCGTCATCCACCCGCGTTCAGTCAGAATCCGCATTGGGGAGAAGAAACGCACACCACAGAAGTAGTTGTTGGACACCCACAATCCCTTCGGCGCTTCTTTCCACACCTCTGCGTGCGGTCCGTGAATCATTTTCCAGAATGGAGACAGGGCATTAACAGATTCTGGCCAAAACTTTGTCGTGTCAGCGAGCACCCAGAATCTCATTTTTCTCATGTGTCCCTTGATAGCTCCCCTGTGTGCGCGTTCGACCAGAACGTCGGTTCCAATCTTATTCTCGAATCCGTCTCGCAAGACCTTATCCGCGCCCAAAACCAGATGCCCAAAAGGGGCCATGGAAAACAGGGCAGCGTCCGTCTTCAGGCATACCCAGATTCCCGACTGCGCCAGTTTGCTCGCCATGGTGCGTCCTTCGTAACCCGGGCGGCTCTCCGAGCAGTACACAATCCGAATGCGCGACCGTGCGCGAACCAGGGCTTTCAACACAGTCGAGCTGTAGGAATAGGTCATGAACCTGTCGGGATGACGAGGTAGCGCGCGCCAAAAGTGGTTTGCGATTTTCCCCGGGGCACTTACCAGCGCTTTGCGCAATTGGGAAAGGGAGAATGGAAAGGCCCTGGAAGCATCCTCGGCGTCTGCGGCCAGTGCCAGTTCGTTTGCCAAGCGCAGCAAAGGCGCCATTGAGGGCTGTGCCCTTAGCAGCGCGCGGGCGATGTCGAGCAATTCCTGTTCGGTGGGCTTGGGGTGGCGGCGCAGCCAGGATTGGAGGTCCGTGACCGCGCGGAGAGCAAGCTCGGCCGCGCCGGACCGGCGGTCGCGCGCAATGGCATCCAGCTGCTGGCGAAGCAAACGATCCATCGCGCTATGCTAACATAGCGATTTGGAAGGAATGGCGAAGTTGGGTTCGCCCCAAAAAGGACGTCCCAGCGGGGATATTGCGACGCCGCCCCGACAGGCGAATCGAAGATGACCACGCGCATCCTCGGCATCGAATCTTCCTGTGACGAGACGGCCGCCGCCGTCGTCGCCGACGGCCGCGAAGTCCTCTCCAACATTGTCGCCTCGCAGGTGGATATCCACCGGAAGTATGGCGGGGTAGTGCCGGAGCTGGCCTCGCGGGAGCACTTGCGGCAGATCGTGCCGGTGGTGCGCGAAGCGCTCGAGCGGGCCGGCCTCGGATTCGCCGACGTGGATGCCATCGCGGTCACGCACGGGCCGGGGCTGGTTGGTTCGCTCCTAGTGGGCATCACGTATGGCAAGGTGCTGGCGATGGCGCTGGGCAAGCCCTTGGTGCCGGTCAATCACTTGGAAGGGCACATCCACGCGGTGCTGCTGGAAGCTCACGCGGCAGGCCGGGAGCCCACGCTGCCGGCGGTCTGCTTGGTTGTCTCCGGCGGGCACACCGTGCTCTACGACGTGCAGGCCAAGCGGTCAAATGGCGCTCCGCCCGCTGTCAGCTTCCGCTACCGGCGCCTCGGCCAGACGCGCGACGACGCTGCTGGCGAAGCCTTTGACAAAGTCGCCAGACTGCTCGCGCTGGGCTATCCGGGCGGGCCGGTGATTGACCAGCTCATCGGCGCAGCGACGGTCGCAGGAGCACTACCTGACGCCGATGCAGTGCGCTTTGGTCCCACGAAAATGAAGGGCAATCCGCTCGACTTCAGCTTCAGCGGAATTAAGACCGCGGTGCTTTACTATGTCCGAGCGCATCCGGTGCTACAGCCTGAAATCGAAGCAAGGCAGGCGGCACTCGCCCGCGGCGAGCGCCGAGCGGATCAACTCCGCCCGCTCTGCAGCACGAGCACGCTCGATTTGATTGCCAGCTTCCAGAAGGCGGTGACGGAGGATTTGGTCAGCCGCACGCTCGCTGCTGCCGAGCAGACCGGCGCACGCTCGGTCCTCGTCTCGGGAGGCGTCGCTGCAAACCGCCAGCTCCGCCGCAGCTTTGAAGAGGAAGCCAGCTCGCGCGGCCTGGGCGTCTTTTTCCCCAGCCGCCAGCTTTCCACCGACAACGCGGCGATGATCGCAGCTGCGGCTTTTCCGAAGCTGCTGGCCGGCGAGCTTGCGGACGCCCAACTCAACGCTGAGGCCAGCCTGCCTCTGGTATGACTCCCGCGTTCTACTGATCCGCGTTGAAGATATCGGCCACGGCTTTCCATCCGCTGTCGGCCTGCTTTTTCCAAACGACGACGTACTTGCCGTTTGTGGTTGCAGGCTTCCCCTTTTTGTCGTTTAGCGTAAGGGAATAGACTCCTGTTTCGTAAGCCAGGTCGCCCGACCTTGCTGCTTCGACCTTGGAGGTCTTGATTTCCAGCGCGTACCCTGGGGTGGCCATAAAGGCCGACCACAACTGGCGGCGAGCCTCTTTGGTGGCCGCGATGGGTACATTCGGCGGAAACATTGCCGCGTCATCAGCGTAGAACGAGAGCGTCTTCTCGAGATCTTTTGCGGCAGCGGCCTTCGCCCACTCCAGCGCCTGGGCGCGGATAGCGTTCTCATCCGCAGCGCGTGTGTCCGGTGAGGCCGGTGCGGATGAAGGCTGCTGGTAACCGCAGGCGCTGCAGACCAACAGCAGCGCGACCATCGCCAGCGTTTGTGTCAAAGCTGACTTGCATCTCATGCTGTTCCTCCTTTGATTTGGCGCGTTGCACGATGCCGCGCCTGCGTTGCCTTGTCAAGCGGCGCCAGCAGGGCAGGCATTCCTGCCTGTCCTTGTTTGAAAACGCGATGGCACCGCAAGACAGACATGAATGTCTGTCCTACTGCCCCAGCGGGGCAGATCGCTACAATTGTTATAGAATCGCGCGGCCCGTGCGGATCGCGATTGATACCGGTGGAACATTTACGGACTGCGTTTTCGTGCGCGATGGCGCGCTCGAGGTCCTCAAGGTGCCCTCGACTCCGCACAATCCTGCGGAGGCCATCCGCCATGCGCTCGAAAGGATCCTCCTTGGGGCGCGGCGCCCCGCGACTTCACCCGGTTCTAACCCCGTATTTCCGCAAAGAAGAAAGAACGGTAAACAGCGGGGTGAGACCTTTCTCGACCTGACTTGCGGGACGACCGTCGGCACCAACGCGTTGCTCGAACGCCGTGGCGGGCGCGTGGCCCTTGTTACTACCGCCGGCTTTGAAGACGTCGTCGAAATCGGCCGGCAGGCGCGGCTGCGACTCTACGACTTCTTTGTGGAAAAGCCTCCACCGCTGGTGTCGCGCGAGCGACGCTTCGGCCTGCGAGAACGAGTGGGGTACGATGGCCGCGCGCTGGTGCGCCCCACGCCTGCGGAGCTGGTCCGCATTGTGAACAAGGTCGTGCGCAGCAGAGTTCAATCCGTTGCCGTTTGCCTGCTTTTTTCCTTTGCCAACCCGGCGCACGAGCAGGCCGCAGCCCGCGCGCTACGCGCCAAGGGATTCCAGGTTTCCGTGTCGCACGAGATCCTGCCGGAATTCCGCGAGTATGAACGCACTTCCACAACTGTGGTCAACGCCTACCTAGTGCCGGTGTTGAGCAGTTATCTCGCCGAGATCGAGCATCACGCGGCCTACGTAGCCCGCGAGGGAAGGGCAGGGAGTCACCCTGCTCGGACTCAAGTGCGGGTCATGCAGTCCAGCGGCGGAATCGTTCGCGCATCCATAGCGGCACGCGAGCCGGTGCGCACTATCCTCTCCGGCCCAGCCGGGGGAGTGCTGGGCGCGCAGTACGTCGCCAGCCGCGCGGGGTTCGACCGCATCATCACCTTTGACATGGGCGGGACCTCCACCGACGTAGCGCTCATCGAAGGGAGCCTGCGGACGACCAACGAATCGCAGGTCGCCGAGCTGCCGGTCGCGGTGCCCATGCTCGACATCCACACCGTCGGCGCGGGAGGCGGATCGCTTGCGCGCTTTGACCGTGCAGGCGCCTTGCGTGTCGGCCCGGAAAGCGCCGGCGCGGACCCGGGCCCAATCTGTTACGGCCGGGGCGAGCAGCCGACCGTCACCGACGCGCACCTGGTGTTAGGCCGCATCGCCGCGGAGGGGTTTCTGGGTGGCGGATTCC
>WNFH01011103.1_pt1 | contig 11235 bp, 8 predicted proteins | sample 5400411 | NCBI WGS metagenome assembly WNFH01 (sample SAMN13153347, study PRJNA577476) | soil metagenome | isolation source: 200 cm saprolite under Douglas fir tree site 2 hole 3 | place: USA:California | collected 2015-04-18
CCTGGGGAGCAAAACCCTATGCAAATCAGATTTTCAATTATAACGCCACGGTCATCGAGCACCTGAACCGCGTGGGCGCCGTGATGATCGGCAAGGCCGCGATGATCGAACTGGCCGGCGGAATGGGATATCGCTTTGCGTCGGCATCTTTGCAAAGCGAAGCTAAGAATCCGTGGGACCCCACGTGCTGGACGTGCGGATCATCATCCGGCTCGGGCGCGATCGTCGCCGCAGGGCTTGCGGCATTTGCCATTGGCACGGAAACGTGGGGCTCCATCATTTGCCCGTCGGCGTTCTGCGGCGTCAGCGGATTGCGGCCGACGTATGGGCGCGTCAGCCGTTATGGAGCCATGGCACTCTCTCCTTCGATGGACAAGATCGGACCTCTGGCACGTTCAGCGGATGATTGCGCCCGCATCTTCGCCGCGATCGCGGGGCATGACGCGCGAGACCGCGCCACGCTGCCAATCGATCGAGCTGCATTCACGTATTCGGCATCCTTAGAGTTGCGTTCTCGTCCATTACGAATCGGCTGGCTCAAGAATGCGTGGAAGTCGCTCGACCCCGGTATTGCGAAGCCCGTGGAAGCTGCTGCCAGGGTCCTCCGCAAAACATTTTCGAACGTGAAAGATGCGTCTCTGCCTGCCGGTCCCTGGGAAGAGGCTGGAAATATCGTCATTGCCGCTGAAGGCGCGGCATCTTTCCGTTCTTTAATTCGTTCGGGCCGGGTCAGCGAATTGACAGACCCTCTGGGACTGATTGCCGGCTACGTCAACGAACAGTATTCCGCTGCGGACTACCTGCAAGCTCTAAAGGTGAGAGAAATCCTGCAAACGAAGATGGAGACTCTGTTTGATTCCTTCGACGTGCTGGCAACTGCATCGCAGCCCGTCGCAGCGACACCGCTGAACTTGAATCTGGAAACCGATCTGGTCTTTCCAGACCCGCTGGGCGGCATCGGCAACCTCTGCGGCCTTCCTGCTTTGTCTGTACCATGTGGATTCACTGATAAAAATCTCCCCGCCGGTTTGCAATTTGTCGCCAGAGCAGGAGACGATTTCGCGGTCATTCAGGCTGCGCGCGCTTTCCAGCAGCATACCGACTGGCACAAGAGACATCCGAAGATTCGCTAGGAAATCGGAGGAATTGCGCGCCAACCTGAGGGGATCGTTCAGGCCGGATTCAGAATTTCGTGCACAGTGCGGAGCAGCGCCGAACGGCTGAAGGGTTTTGTCAGCAAACGGATGGAAGAATCCCCCTGAGCCGATTCTGCGGCGGCGCGTTCGCTATAGCCGGACATGTATAGCGTCTGCAGTCCCGCGCGTTTCTGTTGCAGTCGTCCCGCTAACTCCTGGCCGTTCATGCCGGGCATGACCATGTCCGTGATGAGCAGCCCGATCGCGCCTTCATGCGTTTCTTCGAGCTGGATCGCCTCCGCGCCGTCGCGCGCCTCAATGACGGTGTAGCCGCCCGATTCCAGAAATTCCTTCGCAACTTCACGGACGTCCTGTTCATCCTCGGCAAGCAAGATGGTTTCCGTCCCTCGCGGAACCTCCGAAACAAACTGGGTTAATCCGCTTTTGACCACTGGCTGGTCCACGCGTGGCAGATAAATCTTGAACGAGGTCCCCTTGCCCAATTCGCTGTAGACCCAGACAAATCCGCCGCTCTGCTTAACGACGCCATAAACCGTGGCCAAGCCGAGGCCGGTGCCTTTCCCCTGCGGTTTCGTGGTGAAGAAAGGCTCAAAAATGTGTGCTTGTGTCTCTGCATCCATTCCCATGCCGTTGTCGGAAACCGCGAGAAGAATGTAACTTCCTTGCCGTACAACCGGATGCACGGCGTTGTAGGCACTGTCCAGATCTTCGTTCGAAGTCTCAATCAGAAGCCGGCCGCCGTTTGGCATCGCATCGCGGGCATTCACGACCAAATTCATGATGACTTGTTCCATCTGGCTGGCGTCGGCTTTGATGGCACCGAGGTTTTTGGCTGTACGGATCTCAAGGTCGATATCTTCACCGATCAAGCGAGGAAGGAGACGGCCCATGTCCTCCACAACTTCGTTGAGATTCATTACGCGCGGCTGCAGGACTTGCATGCGGCTGAATGCGAGAAGCTGACGGGTCAGAGAGGTGGCACGATCGGCAGCGCGCTCAATTTGTTCGATTTTCTTCGAAAACTGATCCGTGGGCGATATCGCATTGCGCAGCAGCTCGGTGTGCCCTTTGATCACCATGAGGAGATTATTGAAATCGTGCGCCACTCCGCCGGCCAAACGGCCGACCGCTTCCATTTTTTGTGCCTGGCGAAATTGCTGTTCGAGCAGATGCCGCGCGCTTATGTCCTGCGCCACGACCAGGCGTACGCGCTGCCCCGCGTAGTTCAATTCGTGGGAAACGCTCTCGACCTCGAGGATTTTACCGTCCTTCTTCCGGTGCTTCCAATTGCCGTGATAGCGCCCGCCTCCGCTCCACTGCCGGAAATGTTCGATCCGCTTTTCCTTTTCTTCCCCCTGGTCCACGTCGAGGAGACTCATGTTCCTGAATTCATCGCGTGAATACCCGTACTGCTGTACGGCAGCGTCGTTCACTTCCAGAAAGCGCAGCGTCTCCCGGTCGAGCACCCACGTAGGAAGCGGATTATTGCTGAACAGCAGGCGAAACATTTCTTCATTTTTGCGGAGAGCGTCCTCGGCGCGGCGGCGTTCGATTGCAAGAGCGATATGCCCGCCAACCGAACTCAGGAATTCCATATCCCGGGTGTCGTATGCGTTTTCGTTTTCGTAGTGCTGAACCACGAGCACGCCGATCGTGGCCTTCGGCGTCTTGAGCGGGACGCCAAGCCATGCGGGCGACGGTGAGCCGACGAGCTCGACTTTTCCTTGCGCCGCAAGCCGGTCAAACTCGCTTTGCGGAATCAACATCGCCGAACCCGTACGGAAAACGAAAGCTGTGCAACTGCGGCCTACTTTCTGCGGGGGAGGCGCAACGTCCACTTGGTCCGCAAAAAACGGAAACGAAAACATATCCCTTTCGGGATTGTGGAGTGCTACGAAGCAATTCTCCGCGTACAAAACCTTTTTCAGCGCTTTGTGGATGCCGGCGAGCAACTCGTCCAGGTTCGCCGTTTCGTTGAGGGCGTGCACCACTTCGGAGATGACCTGGCGCTCGGCTTCCATGCGTTGCAGATCGGTCACGTCCCGGCAGCTGAGAATGATCCCCTCAATGAGGGGATTGCTTGTGTGATCTGTCGCTGAAGTGTCGAACCAGCGCCAGCTGCCATCCTTGCTCTGCAGCCGGCAACGAAAACTGGCCGTCCCACCTCCGCTAACGGCAATTTCCCGGAGACACCGGCCGGCACCAGCGGTGTCGTTCGCGTGAATCACGGAAGTGAACGGTCTTCCAACAAGGTCTTCGGTTCGGTGTCCCAGAATGCGGGCAAATCCCGGGCTTGCGAATTGGATCAGCCCGTCCGAGCTTAAAATTGTGATGAGCTCATGAATAGAATCTAGCAGCGCGGGAAGTTGCTCCGGACCGACGGGCGCGCCTGACAGGAAAGATACTCGATGTGCCATATAGTCATCGCTCGCAAAACCGGCCTGCGCATCGAGCCCCGCGGGCAGGGTGAAACCTACGTTCTCCGCCGAACAGGATCGTTCTACGTCGAGCCTTGGAACCGAGGGAAAGCTAATGTTTCAATGATACGAAAGGCTCGCTGGATTGGAAGCGGCTGCCTTGAGTTGTGCCGCGAAACAATGACTGTACGAAGGGACAGGAATGTCCTTCGTATCGGGTACCATTTAGTTCAATTGCCCTCGTGCTGCGCTGCTCCTGTCCTAGGGATAACGGCAGCACATGCGGAAAAATCAGGAGGTGATTCTGCAATGCACGACATCTGGAGAGACATGTTTGTCATGGGACTTCCCTTCTTGGAGAAAATCCTTCGGCCGGTCTTCGTCTATGCGTTTTTGGTGGTGAGCTTGAGGCTTTTCGGGAAGCGCGAGCTGGTTCAGCTCAACCCCTTTGATCTGGTTGTCCTGCTGACACTATCGAATACCGTACAGAACGCCATCATCGGAGAAGACAACAGTGTGCTTGGGGGAATCGTCGGAGCAATTTCCCTGCTCGTCACGAACTACCTGGTGGTTCGTTTCCTATATGGCCATAAGAAACTTGACCAGCTTGTTGAAGGCAAGGCTGAGTCTTTGATCGAGAATGGCAAGGTGCGCACTCAGCATCTGAGGAGCGAGTTCATTACCCTGCCACAGCTCGAAGCCGCGGCGAGGAAGCAGGGATTCGAATCGCTCTCAGAAGTCAACCAGTGCATTCTCGAGCCTGGCGGCACGCTCACGTTTGTCGGGAAAAAACCGGGCACCGAAGACGTGCGCCACAAGGAACTTCTCGATCGGCTGGATATTCTGACGAAGGAAATTGCGACGCTCCGGGGATCTCAACCTCCTGCTCGTGCTTAGCTCAATGCAGGAAGAAGCCCGTCAGCGCAAGGGCAACACCGAGGGCGCCGACGAGCATGCCGCCAAACCAGAATAGCTTGCGTTTCGTCAGAAGCGTGATGGAGCAGATCACCAAGCCGATCTCCAGTAAGGCTTCGCCGCCGTCAAAACGGTCCGCCTTGCGCCCAGCCAGATCGCGCTCGTGATATCTTCCTTGTCGCTCTGGTAGTGCTCGACTTCCTTCACATACTTCTCGCGCTGCGCAGCGCCTCTTTCCTTATCCAGCGAGGCGACGATATTCAATACATCGGAGAATCCCTGTGTCTCGTGCAGCCGCACGCTCTTGGCCTGGTATTGCGCCCACCGGTCAGAGGCCTGGCTCTGACGGAGCAACTCTTCCGTATGCGTGCGATGGCCTAACAAGGCCACTGACGCCACAAGGACCGCCATGATAGAGATCGTGATTGACACGGGTAGGATCAGCGGCCCTTCCTCCCCACCGTGATGAACCTCCGGAAGTTCGATACCCTCGCTCATTCCTGTACTCTCCTTCCGCCAGATTAAACCGCAGAATCAGCTGAAATGGATTGCAGCGATTCGTGTGCCGCGCCCAGCGTACTGTCAATGTCAGCAGAAGTGTGCGCCGCAGAGATAAAGGTGGCCTCAAATTGTGACGGCGCCAGGAAGATGCCTCGATCCAGCATTTCGCGGAAAAACCGGGCATAGCGCTTCGTATCCGAGCGCTTGGCGTCCGTGTAGTTCCGGACGGGTCCCGCAGTGAAGAAGATCGTGGCGAGCGATCCGATCGCATTGACTTGAGCAGCAATCCCGGCGTCCGCCAGTTCCGAGCGCAGTCCAAACACCAGCCGCCGCGCCAACTGAGTCATTTCGTCATATAGGTCAGGTTTGCTCAGTTGTTTGAGCGCGGCAATGCCCGCTCGCATCGCCAAAGGATTCCCTGCGAGAGTTCCAGCCTGATACACGGGTCCGAGGGGAGCGACGTTGTCCATCAGCTCGGCGCGTCCGCCATAGGCGGCCACCGGCACTCCTCCGCCGATAATTTTCCCGAGCGTCGTAAGGTCCGCTTCAATCCCCAGCAGATCCTGGACGGAGCCATTGTGCAGCCGGAAGCCCGTAATCACTTCATCGACGATTAGGAGCGCGCCATTACGGCGCGTAATCTCGCGCAATCCCTTCAAAAAATCCGTCGCTGGAGGAACAACGCCCATATTTGCAGCGATGGGCTCGACAATGACGGCGGCAATTTTGCCCTTGTGCCGCGCAAAGGCATTTTCGACGGCGCCCAGATCGTTGTAGGGCACATTCAATGTCAAAGCTGCGAGTGCCTGCGGCACGCCCGGGCACTCCGCAATCCCGAGTGTGGCCAGTCCGGAGCCAGCCTGCGAAAGGAAACTGTCAGCATGGCCGTGGTAGCAGCCTTCGAATTTCAAAATGAAATCGCGCTTGGTGACGCCGCGCGCGAGCCGCACCGCGCTCATGGTGGCTTCCGTCCCGCTCGAGACGAATCGTATTTTCTCGATGAACGGAATTGCCCTAATAATCAGCTCGGCGAGTTCCAATTCTAATTCCGTCGTCACCCCAAAACTCGTGCCTCGCCGCGCCTGCTCCGCGATCGCTTCGCTAATGGCAGGGTTTGTGTGTCCCAGGATCATCGCGCCCCAGGAACACACGTAATCCAGCAGCTCGTTCCCGTCCGCGTCGTAGAGATTTGCCCCGTTTCCCCGCACAATGATCAGCGGCTCCCCGCCAACCGCGCGGAACGCCCGCACGGGACTGTTCACGCCGCCGACCAGCACTTTTTCGGCGCGCTCAAAAATCTCCCGCGAACGCTTGCGCTCGCGCTTCAACTTGGCTTGCGTTGCACTCATGCTTTTCCCGATCCAATGATCACGGCTTCAGCCAGCGTGCGACGTCCTTGGCGTGGTACGTCAGCAGGATATCCGCTCCCGCGCGCTGAATTCCCGTAAGAATTTCTAGCACCACGCGCTTTTCATCCAGCCAGCCGTTTTGCGCAGCGGCTTTCACCATGGAGTATTCTCCGCTCACGTTGTATGCAGCGACCGGAACATCGAATTGATCGCGTACCCTGCGAATCACATCCAGATAGGCTAGCGCCGGCTTCACCATCACCATGTCCGCGCCTTCTTCCAGATCCATCTTCACTTCCTTCAACGCTTCGCGTGCATTGGCAGGATCCATCTGGTAGCTGCGTCGGTCGCCAAACTGCGGAGCGGATTGCGCCGCTTCGCGGAAGGGTCCGTAGAAACCGGAGCAATACTTCGCCGCGTACGAGAGAATCGCGATGTTTTCAAATTTGTTTGCATCCAGCATCTTGCGGATTGCCGCTACACGGCCATCCATCATGTCTGAGGGCGCAACGATATCCGCCCCTGCTCGCGCGTGTGAAAGCGCTTGCTGCGCAAGAATCTCCAGCGTCGCATCGTTCGCGACTTCTCCATCTTCCACGATGCCACAGTGCCCATGGTCCGTGTATTCGCATAAGCAGACATCCGTAATGACCAGCAGTTTCAACTTGGCCTTGCGAATTGCCTCGATGGCCCGCTGGACCACTCCTTGCGCGTGGAGCGAACTCAATCCTCGCGGATCTTTGTTTTCCGGCAATCCGAATAGAATAATTCCGGGAATCCCCAGAGATTCCGCCTCGCGGGCCTCTTCCACAATCTGATCGACCGACTGCTGATAAACCCCCGGCATGGAACTTACTTCTTGCCGCACCTTCGTTCCGGGACACACGAACATCGGGTAAATGAGATTTGCGGTGGTCAGACGCGTTTCGCGGACCAGGCTCCGCAACGCTTCGTTGCGACGCAGACGTCGCGGCCGGTGTGTGGGATAGCTCATCCTCGGTTCGCTCCTGCAGGGTGCGACCTTACCGCATCGCAAAATGGTTCTCCAATGCTTGCACTACAGCCTCGCTCGTCGTGTCTGCCGCCACAACGATGCGTTCAACCTTGGATTTGCGCAAAGCTTCGGCCGTTACAGGCCCAACAGCCGTGATCGCCAGGCCGTTCTGCAGTCCAAGAAAATGTTCTGCGCCCACCAACTCCGCAAAATTCTGAACCGCCGAAGGACTGAAAAATAGGACCGCATCCGCTTCGCCTGTGGAGATTCTGCCTAATTTCTGCCGGTCCACTTCGCCCGGCTGCAGCGTTCGATACGCAACCGCTTCCGTGATGTGCGCGCCGTGGGTCTTCAGCGCTGCGGGCAAATCCGGATTGGCGCGATCACTCCGTGGCAGGAGCACGCTGCGGCCTCGCAACCGTTCTCCCAATTCGTTCGCCAACCCAACGCCGCTGTGCGTCCTGGCGACGTATTCCACGGGTAGCCCCGTTTGCCGGACTGCTTCCGCGCTCACTGGGCCCACTGCTGCAATTCGTAACTTGCTCTCCGCAGGATTCAGCGAAGCCCCAAGATCCATGCTGCGCGCCACAAACGCCCGCACTGCCTGACCGCTCGTAAAAATGATCCAGTCAAATTGATCCAATTGCGCAATCGCCGCATCAAGCGGGCCAAAATCCTCTGGTTCGCCGAATTCCACCAGAGGAAGCACTAACGGTATCGCACCCAATCCCGCAAGCACCTTGGCAAGCGCTTCGCTTTGCGGCGCGGCCCGTGTGATGACAATCCGCTTCCCGGCCAGAGAAGATCGTGCGATTTCAGCCACGCTGCCGGCTCACTTCTTCCAGGATGGATTGCGCACCTGCTTCAATCAGCAGTCGCGCCATGTGTTCCCCGAGCGCTGCCGCCTGGTCCGGCGGTGCCGTGGCACGCTGTTTCACATACTGCGCTCCATCCACGGAACAGACACATGCTTCGAGCACCAGCTCGCCGCGTTCGATGCGCGCCCACGCCCCCAGCGGCACCTGGCACCCGCCTTGCAACGCTGCCAACAGCGCGCGCTCGGCAATGATCGCGGTTCGCGTTTCCGCGTCGTCCAATGGCGCCAAAATGTCGGCCGTTTCCGTATCCTTTAACCGGCATTCCACTGCAATGGCGCCTTGACCCACTGCCGGCATGCAAACGTCGGGCGAAAGGATTTCCGAAACCCGCTGGCTCACGCCGAGACGATCCAATCCTGCCTTCGCAAGTAGTACCGCCTCATATTCCCCGCTTTCCACTTTTCGCAGTCGCGTGTCCACATTGCCGCGCAAATCACGCATATCAAGGTCAGGCCGTATGTGCAGAAGCTGCGCCTGACGCCGCAGGCTGCTCGTCCCCACCCGCGCCCCTTGCCGGAGATTCGCAAGCGTCGAGCCAACCAGGCAATCCCGCACGTCGTCCCGCCGGCAGACCGCCGGAAACATCAGCCGCGAAGGCGTATCCGTTGGTATATCTTTCACGCTGTGCACCGCCAGGTCGATGGATTCCTCCAGCAGCGCCTCTTCCAACTCCTTGATGAAAATTCCTTTGCCGCCGATCTGCGTAAGCGGCGCTTGCTGCATTCTGTCGCCCGCGGTCTTGATAATAACAATTTCCGCTTCCACCCCCGCCGCCGCAAACACCCGCTTGCGAATAGACTCCGCCTGCCATTTGGCCAGCAGGCTGCCGCGTGTACCGATTCGCAGTATCCTCACGGTTTGTCCCGCTTGGAAAGAAACAAGTCGCGCAGTGCTTCCACGTTCTGAATTTTCCGGCGAAGTTCCTTCTCGCCGCGCAACTTTTGCGCCGGCTCCAGCAGCAGTTTTTCCAGCAACTCGTCCATCAAGCTTTCCATTCGCAACCGGTCAGGCTCGCTCAGATGCGCCATCGACTCCATTCGCGCCTTGACGAACGCGTTGCGCTCCTCCTGCACTCTGGTGCGCAGCTCATCCACAAGACTCACTAGCTCGACACTCGCCTGCCACGAAAGAAATTTTCCAACGTGCGCCTCGACAATGCTCTCAGCGCGGGGAATCTCGTTCTCGCGGGCCTGGCGGTTTTGTTGCACGATGTCGCTGAGATCATCCATGTTGTAGACATACACGTTGTACAGTTTTGCCACGCCGGCATCGATGTTTCTCGGCATCCCCAGGTCCATCAGGAACAGCGCGCGATTCTTCCGCGCTTCCATCGCTCGTTCTACGAGTTCCAGGCCGAGAATGGGCTCTTCCGCGGCCACCGATGACACGACCACGTCCGGCGCTCGCAATGCCGTCTCCCACTCTCCCCAGCCAACCACCTTTCCTCCGTACTGCCTCGCAAGTACTTCCGCGCCGTCGCGCGAACGGTTCATCAGGAAAAGATTCGCGATGCCCCGGCCTCGGAGTTGCCCTATGACCTGCTCACTGATGGCGCCCGCCCCCAGCACCAGTGCGCTGCGCTCCTCCAGTTTGCCGAAAATGCGCTCGGCGAGCTTCACTCCCGCGGATGCCACGGACATCGGCCTCGTCCCCAAATCCGTTTCCGTCCGCACGCGCTTCCCTACTTCCAGCGCACCTTGAAACATCCGGTTCAGCACCGGGCCGGTAGCTCCCTGTTCGTGCGCAAAGCGGTACGCCTCCCGCACCTGTCCCAGGATTTCCGCCTCCCCAAGCAACATCGAGTCGAGCCCCGCCGAAACTCGGAATAGATGCCGCACCGCTTCCCGGTCATAGCGATGATAGAGCGATCCGTTGAGCGCTTCGGGCCGCACCGCGTGGAACTCGCTCAGAAAGGAAGACAGCCCCGGGGCGCACTCGTGTGAAGACTCCGGTGGCACGCCGTACACTTCACTGCGATTGCAGGTCGACAGCACCAGCGTCTCTTCCAGGATTCCGCGGGAGCGCAGCTCATCCGCCGCGCGGCGCGCCTGCTCGGCGCTGAAGGACACCTTCTCGCGCACCTCTACCGGTGCCGTCCGGTGATTCAATCCGACGAGAACGATTTCCATGCCGCGGTTCGATCACTCCTAAAAATAACGGTGGCTGTGCGACAAATACAAATTCACCACTGTAAAACTCAGCACCACCACAACGAAATTGAAAATGCACAGCTTGGAAGCGCGAGCGCCGCGCCATGTCGCGGTCCGCGCAAGCCGGAAATAAAGCACATACAGCAAGAGCACGAGCAGCGTGACCACATACTTCGGATCGTAAAACCAATATTGGCCCATTAGCCGGTCCACCGAGACGAATCCCAGTGCCGTCCCGATCGCGATCGAAACAAGTCCCACGAGCACGCTGGACTGGCTCATGCGTTCCAGCAGCTCCAGCGGCGGCAATCGCCAGACCATGTTCCCGAGTTCGTGCTTGCGCAGGAGCCTCTCCTCTCCCAGGAAAATCAGGCTGAGTACAAACGAGAGAGCGAACGCCGCGTACGCCAGAATGCTCAAGGTCACATGAAACGCGAAAACGGCTCCGCGCAAATCCGGTTGCGGCAGCCGGTCCGCCGGCGCGAGGTGCGCCGCAAGAAAGAACACTAAGATGAACGGCAGGACGAAAGCTCCCACGGAGCGCTGCCTGTGATACAGCTCCAGTCCAAGGTACGTCAGCGCCAGCAGCCAGCCGAACAGCGACATCGATCCATACAAATCGTGATACGGCACGGTGTGCAGCCCCCGCGACCTCTCCAGAAGTGCGAAATAGTGCGCCACCAACCCCAACGCGAGGAACAGAGTTCCCAACCGCCCAATGAGCTCGCGGCCCGTGTTCAAAAAACGCACGTAGCAGCCGAAACTCAGCAAATAGGCGGCAGCCGTCAAAATGAGTGCGATTCGGTTCATGCTCGTTTCCGCGAAAGGGCCTCTGCCGTAGCGCAAAAAATAGTGATGACCCCTCTTCGAGTAT
>WNFH01003427.1_pt1 | contig 11234 bp, 10 predicted proteins | sample 5400411 | NCBI WGS metagenome assembly WNFH01 (sample SAMN13153347, study PRJNA577476) | soil metagenome | isolation source: 200 cm saprolite under Douglas fir tree site 2 hole 3 | place: USA:California | collected 2015-04-18
GGGAAGTCCAGCCCGGCGCCCGCATTCTGCTTTCCGACGGCTTGATCGAGCTGCGGGTCATGCGCGTGCGCGGCGAGGACGTGGAATGCGAGGTCATCAATGGCGGCTTGCTGGGCGAACATCAGGGCATCAACCTGCCTGGAGCCGCGCTCTCCATTCCCGCTCTAACCGGCAAGGACCGAACCGACCTCGAGTTCGGCTTGGAGCACGGCGTGGACATGGTCGCGCTGTCGTTCGTGCGCTCCGCGGCTGACGTCCTCAGTGGGAAGCAACTCATTGCCGCCCGCGGCCGTGACCTGCCGGTGATCGCCAAACTGGAGAAGCCCCAGGCGCTGGAACACCTGGAGGAAATCTTTGAGGCGGTCGATGGCGTGATGGTGGCCCGTGGAGATCTGGGCGTGGAAATGCCACCGGAGAAGGTGCCGGTGATCCAGAAGCACGTGATCCGCAGGTCGGCCGATTGGCGTAAGCCAGTGATTATCGCGACCCAGATGCTGGAGTCCATGATCGAAAACCCGCGGCCCACGCGGGCCGAGGCCAGCGACGTGGCCAACGCAATTTTCGACGGCACCGATGCCGTTATGCTGTCAGCGGAAACTGCCAGCGGGCGTTATCCGCGCGAATCCGTGGCCATGATGGCGAAGATCGTGGTCGAGGCGGAAAGCAATATGGCGGAGTTCATTCAGCCACGGCGTCGCGAACATCGCCGCCTTTCCATCGCGGAAACCATATGCGAATCCGTTGCCCATGCCGCCGAGGACCTCCACATGGGCGCCATTGCCGTGTTCACCGAATCGGGGAGTACGGCGCGCTTGATTTCGAAGTATCGTCCCCAAGCCGGAATTTACGCCTTCAGCCAGGTGCTGCCGGTTTGTAACCGTATGAACCTCCTGTGGGGTGTGCACCCGGTCCCGCACCAGCAGGGACATACTGCCGAAGACATGGTGGCGGCCGCGGAGCAGGAATTGCTCCGCGAGGGCCGCGTCAAGGCGGGCGACGTGCTGGGAGTGGTGGCTGGCACGCAGAGGGCCTCCGGCTCAACCAATTTCATGCGGCTGCATGTGGTGGCGGCAGAAGAGGCGCCGAGCATTTCCCCGGGGAAGAGGCGCCGGGCACGGGTTGGCAGGAGAGAATAATTCCAACTATGTTGCAGGAAATACTCTCGGTTGCCATCTACGAACCTCTGCCGGGCAAGGAAGAGGAATCGCTTGCCACCATGCGCGACCTCCTTACGGCGCTCTCCGCCGGGACCTACAGCCGGGATATGCTCTATCGCGACGGGAAGTCTCAGTACGTGCTGTTGCGTTACTGGAGGTCGGAAGAGGCGCGTCGTGCCGCGCAGGAAGATCCCGAGGTACAACGTTGCTGGGCCAAGCTGGCGCACGAGATCAAGATTGTCAGGGTTTACGAGACTCTGGAAGATGTCGGCCTGTAGCAGCGCCCTAAACGGCGGGACCGATTTGGGGTTGAGGAGAATTCTCCAAAGATATGATGATGAGCTCTAACCCTGAACCTTTCGCCGATACATCGCTCGATCCCCCTGTCCGGGGGTTCCTTCACCGCCCGGCCGAGCCCACTGGTGACGGCCTGGTCCTGACCCACGGGGCCGGGGGAAACGCCAATGCGGGGCTGCTGGTTGCGCTGGCGGATGTCTTCGCCGAAGCGGGCTTCACCATCCTGCGTTGTGATCTCCCCTTTCGCCAGAAGCGATCGTACGGCCCGCCTCGACCTGGCGATTCCACGCAGGATCGCGAAGGCCTTAAACATGCGGTTGCGGAGATGCGCCGATTGGTGGCCGGCGGCGTATTTCTTGGCGGACAGTCCTACGGTGGCCGTCAGGCGACAATGCTCTGCTCGGACGAACCGGGGCTGGTGGACGGACTACTCTTGCTCTCGTACCCGTTGCATGCGCCAAGCAGGCCGGATCAGCCGCGAATTCAACATCTGCCCAAATTGCACACCCCAGCTCTGTTCGTGCACGGCACGCGCGATCCGTTTGGTTCGATCGAAGAGATGGGGTCGGCCTTGAAGTTAATCCCGGCGAAAACCTCGCTGCTGCCGATCGAGGGCGCGGGACATGATCTGGGATTTAAGGGGAAGGCCAAGCGAGAAGACTTACCTGCGACCGTGCTGGCGGAGTTTCAGAAATTGTTCTAACTCCCGCATTGTCATTTCGAGCGCAGCGAGAAATCCCTACTCCCACCACGGACCAGTGCTCGTAGGGATGCTTCGACTCCGCAGAGTTTCGCTTCGCGAAGCTCCTGCTCCGCTCAGCATGACAATGCCGCTGCGCTTCAATTCACCCAGCCCGACTTCGATCCGCCGTTCTTCTTGCCGGCTTCCGCATCGTCCGGCGGAATGTAGTTGCCGTGCTCGTCGAAGGTCACAGTGCGGTCGTGCTTGCGCATGTAAACTTCAAACTTTCGGGCGGCGCGGCGGCGTCTCCAGCGGTAATACGAGTTTCGTGCGCTGAAGTAGCGTTCGCTCACTCCGAACGTCAGCCCGCGTTTGGGTGCGAACTTGACATACAGAAAGCCGAACAGCAGTCCACCGAGGTGGGCAAAGTTGGCGATTCCGCCCTGCGAAGGCTGGAAGGTCGCAATGATGACCAGGAAAATCATAATGGCCACCATATATTTCGCCTTCATCATGAACGGTAGCGGGAACATGAAGATCTCCCGGTCCCCGTAGAGCATGCCGAACGCCATCAGGACCCCATAGACTCCTCCCGAGGCTCCCAAAGTAGTGGTAGCGGGAGTCACTCCGGGAAGCGGAGAATAAGCTACGGCGATCGTGATCAGAGCCGCCCCGGCCACACAGAAGAGATAAAACTCCAGGAACTTTTTCGATCCCCAATCCTGCTCCTCCTGTGCCCCGAACATCCAGAGCATCAGCATGTTGACCAACACATGCCCGACGCTGGCGTGCAGGAAAGAATAAGTGATGAGCTGCCAGATCCAACCATGCAGCACCGCCGCCGGAATCAACGCGCCAAAAAAAATCAGGTAGCCCTCGGCTTTGGGGGCAATGGCACCCAGCACTACCTGCAGGAAATAGATCGCGACGCAGGAGATAATGATCCGCTTCACCCAGTGTGTGAAGGGAGGAAAACTCAGCGAAAGGGTGCGTCCGCGGTACATGAAGGCAGTTGCCAGTTCTCAGTGGTCGGTTACCACTGAACTGTTTCGATGCCACGTAATCTTATCAGGTTGCGCTTCACCGTTCCGGCAGTGGCACTACCGGAAGGCTCCGGTGTCCGTCATCATCCACAGCCCGCACGGCGAAGACCACATTATCCTTCGAGCGTGGCAGCGTAGCTCTGGTTAAATTTCCCACGGCCTGCAGATGTTCCCATTCTGGGCTCGTCGTCGCACGCCAAAGGACCTCATAGCTCGTGGCCCGCCCGCCGGGGGCAGGCTCCCAGGTCAGGGTGGAATCATTCTCCAGTTCCTTGGTCAGCAGGCGCACTTTGCCCGGAGGAGCAGGGGCCAAGGCCAGCGAAGCCAGAGTAGCCGCATTCAGCCGCGCCACATTGGCGACGTACTCGAAATTTACGAACTTGGGCAAATCGCCATATTCGATGCCATTTTCCGTGCGCACGTTCTGGTGCTGATGGTTATAGTCTTCCCGATACTCGGTGAAACGCACGGCCGCGTATCCCTGCTGATTGAACGAGTAATGATCTCCGCCACGCAGGTAGCGATCCAGCCGGAACACCAGCATCGGCCTGACGCCGGTGTCGTAAGTGCGGCCCACTTCGGCCGTGTAGCGCGCGACTTGCCGCGAAATGGAATCGCTCTCGCCGCCAAGATTGCGGATGAGGCGCAACTCGGCTTCTGTGGCGGCAACCGGCACGCCCTCGGAGAAGACTCGCACCACACTCGCATTCTGCTGCGGATTACGATCGCCGCCTACGATGTCGTTGTTGAGCACGGCTTCAATGTCCCATCCCGCAGACTTGGCCATCTGTGCGAAGTGATGGCTGCCATTGAGTCCCTGCTCTTCGCCGGCGACGGTCAAAAAAATGATCGTCGCGGGAAACTTCAGCTTGCTCAGAACGCGGGCACACTCCAGGCTCACCGCCGTGCCACTGCCGTCGTCATTGGCGCCGGGAGCCAGACCAGCGGCATCGAGCGTATCTGAATTCCGCGAATCGTAATGGCCGGTCACCAGCACAATGCGCTTGGCGTTCTCCGCATCGGTGCCTTTGAGCACCGCGTAAACATTGGTGATTTCGGTGGGCTTAGGAATGCGATCCGCTGGACCCTCAAGGAAGCTGTCGGTTTTCACCTCCAGACATCCTCCGCAGTCGCGCGAGTAGCGCTCGAACTCGCTCTTAATCCATTCCCGCGCCGCTCCGATGCCATGTCCCGCCGCGATCGAACCTGGATCCTGGGCGGAAAGCGTCGATCGCGTCTGGAAACTCACCAGCTTTTCAACGTTGGCCTGAATGCGTTGCGCTGAGACCTGCTTCAAGACAGCGGCAATTTTTGGGTCTGCTGGCAACCTGCCGCCGCTATTTTCCGTCTTCAATTGTGCCGGCCGGGCGGGTACGCTGGTCGCAAGCAGAATGATAAACAGCGCGAATATGGCGGAAATATTGGAGCGGAACATGACTGTCACAGGAATGCTTGCGGCCGGCGTCTATTCCCGATGCCCAGCCACTTGACCTCAGGCCCGGGAGAAACTAAATATTAACAGGGAGGGTCCGGTCCGAACGGAGGGAATTATGGTTTACTGTCCGGAATGCGAGACCGATCTCGATATCGAAGAAGACGAGGTCGATGAGGGAGAAATCGTCTCCTGCCCGGAGTGCGGCACCGATTTCGAAGTAATCACGGTAAATCCCATCGAACTGAAGCCGGTGGGAGAGGAAGAGGCCGACGAGGAAGAAACAGAGGAAGCCGAAGACGGTGACGTCTCCTAAGTTCCGCATGCCCGTGCCTTCCTCGTTCACCTCCCGCCGTGGTTCTCGCGTGGTCCTCCTTGGGCTGTTGCTCGCCATGCTTGGTTTCGGCTGGGCCGCGACCGCTTCCAGCAGTGCCGCGCCGGCGGAGAACAAGCACGAGAAGCCCTACGCCCTGATCTTCGGTACAGTCTGGGGGCCGGACAACCGCCCGCTGTACGGCGTAAAAGTCAGGGCCCGCCGAGCAGACCAGAAGAAGGCGCACTGGGAGCTCTATTCCGACCACAACGGCGAGTTTGCCCTACGAGTGCCTGCAGGACAAGCCGATTACCTGGTCTGGGCCGATTTGAAAGGCTATAAATCCCCTAGCGGCAAGCAGTTACAGGTCGGCTCGGAGGTCAAGGTGCACATCGAAAACGACGAGCGCGCCGACATCGGATTGCATCTAAAATAGTACCAATTCGAGCAATCGCAGGGCTGTGCGGCAGGGGCTGACGGGGAGGGACTTCATGAAAAAATACCATGTTGTGGCTCTCGTGCTCGTACTGGTGGGCTTGGCCGCCGCCGCTGGGAACCCTTCTTACGCGGCTTACTACGCGAAGGACAAAGGCGAATCGGGGCGCCTGCTGACGGGTAAGGTGGTGGACCATCAGGATAACCCACTGGCCAGCGCGGTGGTCTACCTCTCCAACACACGCACGCGGGCGGTAAAGACTTACATCGTGGGTCAGGACGGCGCGTACCGTTTCCCGGCGCTCTCACCCAACATCGACTACGAAGTCTACGCGCAATACAACGGCCGTAAGAGCGATACCAAGACGGTCAGCCAGTTCGATAATCGCCAGCAGGTGAACATCAATCTGAGAATTGACACCAAGTGACGCCGTTTGGCTGGGCGTCTGAGCCCAGCCGGAGTCATCCTGACCAAAGGGAAGGATCCTTGTTCTTTTCGTGGCGCGGGCACTCCTGCCCGCGTCTTCTCCTGCGAGGCCCAGATTGCCTTGCATTCCAGCGTTTTTGCGGTACGATAGGTGCCTTCCCTCCTTAGGTGAGTAGTGTCTGCCGTGGCTCTGCATGATGCCAATCCCGCACCTTTGTCCCCCGATGCTATCGAGGTCTTCTATTCCTACTCGCACAAGGATGAAGAGCTCCGGGACGAACTCGAGAAGCACCTAAGCATCCTGAAGCGGCAGGGAATAATCACAGGCTGGCACGACCGCAGGATTACAGCAGGCAGGGAGTGGGAGGGCGACATCGACGAGCACTTGGATTCAGCGCAGATCATTCTGCTCCTGATTAGCTCCGACTTTCTGGCCTCTGACTATTGTTATGACGCAGAGATGAACCGGGCTATGGAGCGCCGTGAGTCGGGGGACGCGTGGGTCGTTCCTATCATTCTGCGCTCTTGCGACTGGTCGGGAGCGCCGTTTGCCAAGTTGCAAGCGCTTCCAAAGGATGCGAAACCCGTAACTGCGTGGCCGAACCGTGATGAGGTTTTCAAGGACATTGCTATCGGAATTCGCCGCGTCGTGGAGAGTCTCCGCGCGCGTAACGCGAGAATTTCGGCCGACAAGAAGGACAGAGCTGCAGACTTGGCGGGCCGGGTCGGCACCTCCAGTTCAGCGGCCCGGAAACCCGACGTAAAAGCGTGGATGGACATCCCGGGTCCTCGACCGGGGGTACGAGATGTGGCCTTTGATGTGTTCCTGAGCCATGCTCACGTGGATGCAGAAATCGTTGAGGCACTCGGTGCGAGGCTCGAGGACGAGGCTCGCTTTCGCGTTTGGCTAGACAAGTGGGTGCTGGTACCGGGGCAACGCTGGCAGCAGGAGATGGCGAGAGGGCTAGACCAGGCCAAAACCTGCGCAGTATGCATCGGCCAGAAAACTCCGGCTGGCTGGTTCCGAGAAGAAGTTGAGAGGGCACTGAACCGCCAGACAAAGGATCCCGCGTTTAGAGTAATTCCCGTCATTCTTCCCAACGGCGATCCCGCGCTCATCGACGATTTTCTGGAACTTCGTACATGGGTCGAGTTCAAGAACGGGATCGATGATCCCCAGGCCTTCCACCTCCTCAGTTGTGGCATTAACGGGGTTCCCCCGGGTCGGCTTAGCAGTGAGCTTGGCGAGGATAATACTCAAGTCATCTCGATAGTCATCTCGATCAAAGAACAGCTGATGAACATTCAAGTCTTGCGCAAGGAGAAACTGATCGACGATAGCATCGCACTCGAGTACCAACGGAAGTTGGTAGACCAGCTTATTGAGCCGCGGAGGCGGAGATGAAACAAGGCGAGAAATACGACGCCTTCATCAGCTACTCAGCAACGGAGGCTGCTGCCGCTGAGGTGTTGGCACGCTCTCTAAGCAATAGCGGCCTGAAAGTCTGGTTTGACAGATGGATGCTCGTGCCCGGTGCGCCCTGGCAAGAATCCATAGAGAGTGCGCTCGAAAACACCTTGGCGATTGTCGCTTGTGTCGGAGCTTCCGGTATTGAGAAATTGCGACTGTCAGAGCTTGCCGGGGTCCTTCGAGAACGAGTCGATCATCGCGCACAAGTAATTGTCCTTTTGCTGCCAGGCGCCGCACCCGCACTCATACCAGATATTCTCAGGGATTGCGCACGGCTAGAGCTGCGCGATCTGGATGATCCACAAGAACTTAGCCGATTCACGTCTTTCATCGAGAGTTCCAAACTGACTGGAGAACTAGCACAAGAACAAGATTTCGCAAAGTTGAACGACGTAGGCGACAGACTCCGGGCCCTTGGACGGTTCAGGGACGCGCGTAACTACTTCGAGCGTGCGCTTGAGCTGGCAGAGAAGGAACAAGGGCCAAACGGTCCCCACGTCGCTACAATTCTCAACAATCTCGGTAGCGTGCTGGCTGCCGAAAACGACCTGGCAGGTGCGAGCAAACGTTTCGAGCGGGCACTGAGGATCGACGAAACGACCCACGGGCCCAACCACCCCACAGTGGCCACGGTCGTCAACAATCTGGGGAGATTACTGCAGGACCAGGGAGACTTGGTGCGTGCCGGCGAGCATTTTAAGCGGGCCCTAAGAATTGACGAAGCGGCCTATGGGCCCAACCACCCGGAGGTGGCTGGTGACGTCAATAACATCGGCGGCGTGCTTTACGACTTGGGGGACTTGGCGGGAGCGCGGGCGCATTTTGAGCGGGCGCTGAAGATTGACGAAGCGGTCTACGGGCCCAACCATCCGAAAGTGGCCATTCGGGTCAACAATCTCGGCGGCGTGCTTCAGGACCTGGGGGACCGGGGGGGAGCGCGGGCGCACTATGAGCGGGCGCTGAAGATTGATGAATCGGCCTATGGGCCCGACCACCCGGACGTGGCGAGGGATGTCAACAACCTCGGCAGTGTGCTCAAGGACTTGGGAGACCTAGCGGGAGCGCGGGCCCATTTTGAGCGGGCACTGAAGATTGACGAAGCAGCCTACGGGCCTAACCATCCGAAAGTGGCCATTCGGGTCAACAATCTCGGCGGGGTGCTTCAGGATCTGGGGGACCTGAAGGGAGCGAGGGCGCATTATAAGCGGGCGCTGAAAATATTGGAGCAGTACCTAGGAAAGGACCATCCGAAAACCCGGACGGTAAGAGGAAACTTGAAGAGCTTGGGGCGGTGAAAACTCGCGTTAGTTGCCCCTGAAGAGGCCGTGGAACTCTGAAGGCCGCCATTTCTGGCGGCCTTACTCTTTTCGCGGACAAGAGTGTCCGCGCCACACGTAGAGATCCTTCGCTTCGCTCAGGATGAGAACTTCGCAGCCTTACGGCTGCTCGTCTTCAATTATTTTCGCTGCCGGCGCGCTTCCAGGACACCAGCTCGCCAATGGTTGAGCCGCCGGTGCTGGAGACCGGGTGCTTATAGGCTTCGACTTCGGTACGCGAGGCCTCCTCGCCCACCGCCTTGATGCTGAGCCCGACTTTCTTTTCCTCCGGATTCATTTTGATGATTTTGAAGTCGTGCTCCTGGCCCGGTTCGAGGGTCAGTGGCTGGCCGTTGCCGTCCACCGCTTCTGAGTTGTGGCACAGGCCTTCGATGCCTTCGGCGATCTCCACGAAGGCGCCGAAGCTGGCCACACGCAGGACCTTTCCGCGCAGCACGTCACCCACGTGACGCTGTGCGAAGAAAGTCTCCCACACATCCGGCTGGAGCTGCTTCACGCCCAAGGAGAGCCGACGTTTGTCCGGCTCGATGGCCAGCACCACGGCCTTTACGCGATCGCCCTTCTTCAGAACCTCCGAAGGATGCTTCACGCGCTTGATCCAGCTCAAATTGCTCACGTGCACCAGGCCATCAATGCCATCTTCAATCTCGATAAACGCGCCAAAATCGGTCAGATTGCGCACCCGGCCTTCGACCGTCGCTCCGACGGGATACTTATCATGCAGCGCGTCCCACGGATTGGGAGCTAGTTGCCGCATGCCCAGCGAGATGCGCCGCTCCTGCGGGTTCACGTTGAGCACTACGCATTCCACCTGATCACCTACGTTCACCAGCTTGGAGGGATGCTTCATGCGCTTGGACCAGGTCATTTCGCTGACGTGTACCAGCCCCTCGATGCCCTGCTCGAGCTCTACAAACGCGCCGTAGTCGGTGACGCTGATCACTCGCCCGTTGACGTGCGCGCCTACAGGATAACGGTGCGAGGCATCCAGCCAGGGATCAGGCGTAAGTTGCTTGAAGCCCAGCGATACGCGCTGCTTCTCCTTGTCAAACTTCAGCACCTTGATCTGGATGTGGTCGCCTACGTTGACCAGGTCGCGGGGATGCGTAAGGCGTCCCCACGACATGTCGGTGATGTGCAGCAAACCATCAATTCCGCCCAGGTCCACAAACGCGCCATATTCGGTAAGGTTCTTTACCACGCCGGTAAGCATGGCGCCTTCTTCCAGGTGCTGCAGAGTCTTGGCTTTCTTCTCGTTCTGCTCTTCTTCCAGCACCTGCTTGCGCGAGACCACGATGTTGCCGCGCTTCTTATTCAGCTTGATGACCGCAACTTCCAGCATCTGCCCCTTGATAACGTCAAGGTTGCGCACCGGGCGCAAATCCGCCTGGGAGCCGGGCAGAAACGCCCGCGCACCCAGGATGTCCACCGTCAGACCACCCTTGATGCGCTCGACCACCTGCGCGTGGATAGGCTTTTTCTCGTTGTAGGCCCTCTCAATCTCATCCCAGGCGCGCAGACGCTGCGCCCTCTGGTGGGAGAGGTTGATGTAGCCTTCCTCGGCTGCGCCCTTCTCGCGCATTACATCGATCTCGTCGCCGGGCTGGAACTTGGGCTTGCCCTCGTGGTCCAGCACCTCGGCCAGGGGCAACATGCCCTCAGACTTGGCGCCGATATCGACAACCACGTGAGTGGGCGTGATCTTCAGCACCGTGCCTCTAAGGACGTTGTCCTCGCCAGCGGCTTCTTCGCTCTCCGTGGTGAAAGTCTCGAGCGCGGCGGCGAAGTCTTCGGTGGTTGCCGTTACGGATGGTCTTTCGTCCTGTTTCGGGACGATCTTGGGTGGCTGGGGGTTCGTCCTGTCTGGGGTTGAGCCCTCCGAGGAACCCGCGGTGTCCTCAGCTACCGGCGCCGAAATCGCGGAATCCAGGTTGTGGGCAGTGCTGTCGTCGAACAAGCTCATGGCCTCTCTGCGGCATACCTCGCACATCGTGCGGGGACGGGATGCGGGCTGTTGTCGCGCGAACTGCTGGTGTGCGTCTTAGGTTGTGTGGAGCCCGTTCTGGCGAACGAGCCTGAACAATCCCAGCGGTCGGACGTTCTAAAGCGAACCCGCGTCCAAAAGGGAACCCTTCGACTATAGCAACCGCTTGCAAACAGTGTCAAACACCAAACTGGGCCTAAATGCGATCTTTCGGAAGCCGCACCGGAAGCCGGGTCCGGGTCTAGAGCGACTAAGGAGTTAGGAGCGGGGTGAGCGTTCCTGCAGAGCGGTTCCGAAACCTGCCGCCATCTGCTACTCTGCCGTGCCATGGATTATCTCTGGACCCCCTGGCGCTATGCCTACGTCACCGCGGCCGAAAAAATCTCCGACTGCATTTTCTGCGATCTTCCCAAGGAAGGGGACGACGCGTAGGTCCGCATCGTACACCGCAGCCAGAACTGCTATATCGTTCTGAACACATATCCATACACGCCCGGGCACGTGATGATCGTTCCCTTCGTCCACCTCGATGAGCTCCAGACGCTGCCAGTCGCGGCGGCGCACGAAATGATGGAACTGGCGCAAAGGATGGAACGCGTTCTGCGAGTGCTCTACAGTCCGGACGGAATCAACATGGGAATGAACATCGGCAAGGC
>WNFH01010340.1_pt1 | contig 11232 bp, 8 predicted proteins | sample 5400411 | NCBI WGS metagenome assembly WNFH01 (sample SAMN13153347, study PRJNA577476) | soil metagenome | isolation source: 200 cm saprolite under Douglas fir tree site 2 hole 3 | place: USA:California | collected 2015-04-18
GGGAGAGGGGTCACAGCGTTCGGAGCTGGAAAGTTTGGCGGGACAGTTGTGTCTGGCGAATGTGGAATTTCTCGGCCATTTAGGAGGTGCGGAGTTGGACCAATCGATCTGTTCGTCGCGCTTCACGGTACTGCCTTCACGAGCTTACGAAACGCTGGGCAAGAGCATCCTCGAGTCGTATGCGTGGGGACGACCGGTGGTGGCTTCGGATCTGGGCTCGCGGCGCGAACTGGTGCATGACGGCGAGACCGGACTTCTGTTCCGGCCGGGCGATGTAGGGCAACTGGCGGGAGCCATCTCTTTTCTTGCCGAGAGGCCGGAATTGTCGGCGAAAATGGGCGCAGCCTGCCGTGAACTGGTGCGGAACCAGCACTCGCCGGAGGCTCACTACCTAGCCCTGACCCGGTTGTACGAACAACTTGCGCTACGCAGACGGAAGCCGGCTGAGCCAGAGGTTGTACCAGACGTGAAACGACCGTTGCGTGTGGCGTTCATCGGCGGCCGCGGCGTGATTTCGAAGTACAGCGGAATCGAAGCCTATTACGAAGAAATTGGCAAGCGGTTGGCGGATATGGGGCACGAGGTGACGGTGTACTGCCGGACGTATTTCACGCCGCGAGTAAACAAATACAACGGAATGCGGCTGGTTCGGCTGCCCACAATCCGCACAAAGCAGCTGGAAACCCTGGTACACACACTTCTGAGTACGATCCAAGTGATGTTCAGTAGCTGCGACATCGTGCACTATCATGCCCTGGGACCGGCGCTGTTCTCGTTCTTTCCCCGCTTGCTCGGGAAAAAGACAGTAGTCACGGTGCAAGGTCTGGACGGGCGCCGAAAAAAGTGGGGGCGATTTGCCTCGATCGTGCTCGGCCTGGGAGAGTTGGCGTCAGTCCGGCTACCGAACGCCACTATGGTTGTGTCGCGAACGCTGCAGGATTATTACCGTGTCCGATATGGCACGGACACCATGTACGTGCCGAATGGCACCAGCCTGCGGGAACGTTGCCGGGTTTCACAGCTTCTCCAATGGGGGCTGGAACCCGGCAACTACATCCTATTTCTTGGGCGGTTTTCGCCGGAGAAAAATTGCCAAATGCTGATTGACGCGTACGAAAAGATTGACACGACTGCAAAGCTGGTGCTGGCGGGCGGATCGAACCATTCGGACGCGTACGTCGAGGAATTGCGCCGGCATCAGACTGACCGGGTCCGTTTGCTCGACTGGGTTTCGGGCGAAGCGCTGGAGGAGCTACTCACCAATGCCATGCTGTTCGTTTTGCCTTCCGACGTGGAAGGGCTCTCTTTGGCGCTGCTGGATGCGATGGGTGCAGGCATTTGCGTGCTGACCAGCGACATTCTCGAAAACCGTGAAGTGGTTGAAGGCGCGGGCTTCACCTTCCGCCGCGGTGATGTACGCGACCTGGAGCGCATGTTGCGGCTGCTCATTTCCGATGCGCGGGTTCGGAAGGCCGCGGGGCGCGCTGCGCGAGAGAGAGTCCAGGAACGCTACCTGTGGCCCGAGATTGCCAACCAGATTGAGCTGGCATATTCGGAATTAGCAGGACAGAGGGATGTGGCAGGGGCAGTCTCCGTAGCTCGGAGACAGGCAAAACGGAAATCCGAGCAACGCGGCCGTGCCGCTTAGAACTCTGATTGTGACTTGAACATGGGGCTGGTTGCGCTCGCGAAAGCTGCCGCGACCAGCCCAGCGGGTAAGCGATCGCCAGGTTTCCTAACAGGCAACGGTGGGAGGAAGACTCCCACCGTTTTTTTATTACAATCAGAGTGGCCGGTGCCAGATTGGTTTCTGGCCAGGCAACAAAACCGGCGGATTGCCGAGCATGGAAAAGACAATTCTGATTACCGGAGGCGCCGGGTTCATCGGATCCAACTTCATCCTGCAATGGATCACGCAGGAAGGAACGCCGGTGGTGAATCTCGACAAGCTGACTTACGCCGGCAATCCGCGCAACCTGGAACGCGTTTCGTCTGATCCTCGATATTGCTTTGTGCAAGGTGATATTTGTGAGCGGGACCTCGTGCGTGGACTGCTGGAGCGCCATAGGCCGCGAACGATCGTGCATTTTGCGGCGGAAAGCCATGTGGACCGCTCCATTCGCGGGCCCGATGATTTCATCCGCACCAATGTGCACGGAACATTCTGCTTGCTGGAGGAAGCGCGGGCGTACTGGACGGATTTGCCCGAGCAAGAGCGCGAGTTGTTCCGCTTTCTCCATGTCTCCACGGACGAGGTCTACGGATCGCTCAGCCCGGATGATCCGCCGTTCTGCGAGACAACCGCTTACGCGCCGAACAGTCCCTATTCAGCGTCCAAGGCGGCGGCGGATCACCTCGTGCGCGCGTATCATCACACCTACGGCTTGCCCACGCTGACCACTAATTGCTCGAACAATTACGGCCCTTATCAGTTTCCTGAGAAACTGATCCCGCTGATGATCTTGAACGCGCGCAGCGGCAAGCCGTTACCCGTATATGGAGATGGGCAGAATGTGCGGGATTGGCTCTACGTGGAGGATCATTGCGAAGCAGTGCGCATGGTTCTAGCGCGAGGCAGAGCCGGGGAAACTTATAACATCGGCGGCTGGAACGAAAAACGAAATATCGAGATCGTGGAAACGATATGCTTAATCCTGGATGAGCTGTGCACGGACGACCCCGTGGTCCCACACCGGAAACTAGTCACTTTTGTGAAAGATCGCCCGGGCCACGACCGCCGCTATGCCATGGATGCGCGCAAGATCGAACGCGAGCTGGGCTGGAAGCCGCGTGAGACTTTCGAGAGCGGAATCCGCAAGACCGTTGCATGGTACTTGCAAAACGAGCTGTGGGTGAAAGAGATCACGGGCGGGAGCTATCGCCAGTGGATCGCCACACACTACTCGTAGAAGCCGGTTTCATGGGGCAGGCAGACTGACGAATTCCGGAGAAGCTCGATGGCAAGAAAAACCGCTGCCCAAGACAAACCGTACAAGGGCATCATCCTGGCGGGCGGATCGGGAACGCGGCTCTATCCGGCCACTCACGCTGTGGGCAAGAGCCTGCTGCCGGTTTATGACAAGCCGTTGATCTATTACCCGCTTTCCACACTGATGCTGGCGGGGATCCGTGACATTCTGGTGATCTCTACTCCAGAAGACACTCCTAGATTCGGGCAGTTGTTGGGAGATGGCTCGCGTTTCGGACTCAGTTTCGAATATGCAGTGCAGAAAAAGCCTGAGGGAATCGCGCAGGCTTTCATCGTAGGGCGGGACTTCATAGGCTCGAGTTGCTGTGCCCTGGTGTTGGGGGACAACATTTTCTATGGTCACGACTTTGCGAGGGATCTCCGTCAGGCGGCGGAGAAAAGGAAAGGAGCACAGATCTTCGTGTATCCGGTGCATGATCCGGAACGTTACGGCGTGGTTGAGTTCGATGAATCAGGAAAGGCTGTCCGCCTGGAAGAGAAGCCGAAGCAGCCCAAGTCGCGCTACGCGGTGACCGGGCTCTATTTCTACGATAATGATGTAGTGGAGATTGCCAGATCGCTCAAGCCTTCCGCCCGTGGCGAACTGGAGATCACGGACGTAAACAAGGTGTACCTGAAGCGCGGGCAGTTGGAAGTGGTAGTGATGGGCCGAGGCATGGCATGGCTGGATACGGGCACTCATGAGGCGATGATGGAAGCTTCCCTGTTCATCCAGACCATTGAACGGCGGCAGGGCTTGATGGTAGCGTGCCCGGAAGAGATCGCGTACCGCTACGGCTACATCACCGCGGAGCAGCTGGAGGCGATTGGAAACTCGATGAAGAACAATGGCTACGGGGCATATTTGCTGCAACTTCTCCGAGAGAAGGTATTCTGAGGTGGCAGCAGGGCAGGCAGGCGTGGCCATGAAGGCAACGAACGCGTCACTGGCCGGAGTGTTGATTCTTGAGCCCCGAGTTTTTGGTGATGATCGCGGCTTCTTCCTGGAAAGCTACAACCAAAGGGCGATGGCGGAAGCCGGCATCCACGAGCACTTCGTGCAGGACAACCACTCTTTCTCCGGCCGCAATGTGGTGCGCGGGCTGCATTACCAGGTTCAGCATCCGCAGGGAAAATTAGTTCGCGTGGTTGCCGGCGAGATTCTGGATGTAGCGGTGGACTTACGGCGGAGTTCGCCGACTTTCGGCCGCTGGGAAGCGGTTCGGCTTTCCGGCGAAAACAACCTCATGCTGTGGATTCCGGTGGGGTTTGCGCACGGGTTCCGAGTTGTCTCCGACGGCGCACACGTGTTGTACAAGACCACGGACTTTTATTCCCCGGAGTTCGAGCACACTCTCGCGTGGAATGATCCCGATCTGAAAATTGATTGGCAACTGGATGGTAAGCCGACCATCTCCGCCAAGGATCGCCTCGGAGTTCTTTTCGCCCAGGCCCAAGTCTACGAATAGAAACAGATTCACCATGCGAGTGACCATCTTCGGTGCCACCGGCCTGCTGGGCAAAGCGCTAATGCGCGAATGGGCAGGGCGCGAATGGACTGGAGATGAGATCGCCGGGCTTGGCTCAAAGGACGTTGATATTCGCGACCCGCAACAGATTTCGGATGTGGTTCGGACTGCTCGGCCCGACTGGATCGTGCTCGCCGCCGCATACACCGATGTGGATGGATGTGAAGTCAACCGCGAGCTGGCCTTCGATGTGAACTCCCGCGGCGCAGCCAACGTGGCGCGAGCGGCAAAGCAGTGCGGTTCCCGCCTGCTTTTTCTCAGCACCGATTACGTCTTCGACGGCACCAAGACCACTCCTTACGAAACCGATGACCCACGCGCTCCCCTCAGTGTTTACGGCCAGTCAAAGGCACAGGCTGAAGATCAGCTCGCACAGCTTCTGCCGGGTTGCTCTATCTTGCGAGCATCGTGGCTATTCGGCGTTGGCGGCAAATGTTTTCCCGACACAATTCTGACATTGGCCGCAACCCGGCCGGAACTTGACGTGGTTAACGATCAGCGCGGATCTCCGACTTACGCACCTGACTTGGCCCGTGCGATCGTCCAGCTCTGCCGTGCAGGAGCCCAGGGAATTGTGCACGCCACCAACCGTGGTGAGTGTTCCTGGTTTGAGTTTGCCCGCGAGATCGTTGCGGGTGCGGGATTCAAGACCGTCGTGCGTCCGACGACGAGCGACAAGTTCGTCCGCCCGGCGGAACGGCCGAAGTATTCCGTATTATCTCCGAGAAGCCTGGAGAAGTACGGCATCGTTATGCCGGCCTGGCAGGATGCGCTGCGGAGGTATCTGGAGATAGGAGTTCAGCCTAGTGGGTACGCGAATGTTCGTGATTCTGGTCACCGCAAATCGTGATTTCGCGCATATCACACAGTTCGAAGAAAGCGCGAGGGTGGGAGGTGCTTTGTGTGCTACTGGGCTCGGTAGCAGAAGAGATTCTGCGTCACTCACCCTGTCCAGTGCTCCCGTTGGTCCCAGAGTTTTGAAGCCCGCCAAATTCCGAGTTTCGCGAATCCTGCACCCGATGTTTTGTGCCTTTAATGAGCATGGGGTGCATTGGTCTGCGCTTTCAGGACCGCTATCCAGCATCTTCAGAGTGAAAAAGGGCAGGCTGCGCATTTACTACCCCGCTTCTACCAAGCCTGGAAGGTTAGTGTTTCCAACGGGTAAATGCACCGTATAATACGCATGCCATGTTTCGCCGCGTCTGGCTTCGTCTCCGGAATTGCTACGTCTTTGCGGATTCTGCGTCTTTGACCTGCCCAGGAGAGTGGTCGTTATGGCTCACCTTTCGGAGCGGCATTCTCCAGTACTGTGGACCCAGCAAATTCTCCTTTGCGCCCGACTGCTCGGCCTCTTGCTGACATTTTCGTGCTTCAGCTTGAATCTAACTGGATGCTCGGGAATGCATGGCTCAGGAACTATTAAATCCTCGGCACCTTCGATCACGACAGAGCCAGCAAACCAAGCGGTGACGGCAGGCCAGACCGCCACCTTCAGTGTGGCCGCAACGGGCACCGCCCCGTTGAGCTATCAGTGGAAGAAGAACGGGACAGCCATCGCCGGCGCGACCTCATCTAGCTACACCACACCGCCCACGACCAGTTCCGACAACGGCTCTCAGTTCACCGTGGTGATCAGCAACACGATAGGAAGTGCGACCAGCAACGCCGCAACGCTAACGCTGAGTTCGGCTCAGCCGCCGTTCGGCCACGTTTTCGTGGTGGTCGAGGAAAACACGGATTACTCCAGCGTGATTGGGACCACGGTGATGCCCTATCTGAACACGCTGATCGCAAAATATGGGTTGGCAACCCAGTACTATGCAAACACCCATCCCTCGATTGGCAACTATTTCATGCTCACCACTGGGCAGATTCTTACCAACACTGATGGGATGTGCCCTAACACTTTCCCAGTTTCAGCCGATAACGTGGTAAGTAAACTGCTGCTGAACGGCAAAACCTGGAAAGTCTATGCGGAAGACTTGCCTGCGGTGGGCTCGCTCAGTTGTGGTTCGGGGAACTATGTTGCACGCCACAACCCGTTCCCTTACTTTACGGACGTGCAGAACAGTTCCGTGCAGAAACAGAACTTGGTGCCGTTCCAAGATCCCAATGCAGGCTTCGCCCATGATCTGGCCAACAACAGCTTGCCTGATTTTTCCTTCATCGTGCCCAATCTTTGCAACGATGCGCATGACTGCTCGCTGAGCGTAGCCGATAACTGGCTGAAGCTGAACATCGACCCGCTGATTAGGAGCCAAGGGTTTCAAAAGGATGGGCTGCTCATCATCGTGTTCGACGAGTCAGGCAGCGACAACACAAACGGCGGAGGTCGGGTGGTGGCAGTTCTTATCAGCCCACCGTCCTCCAAGGCCGCTTATCAGTCCAGCACGCTCTATCAGCACCAAAGCGTTCTGCGCCTGATGCTCGAAGGCGTGGGCGTCAAGACCCCTCCCGGGGCCGCCGCTACTGCGCCGAGACAATGTGGGAGTTCTTCACGTTTCCCCCGCCCTCGTAAAAGGGCGAATGTGTACTCCTGGGTCGTCAGGGGGAGAGGCCCGTATTCTGACCCGGCGGCTTTCGAATCCCCGAAAAATGCCGTAAACAACCGATAAAACCGGCGTCGTATGGACCAGGCGGACGACGGCAATGTGCTCACCAACGCTTACGAACATCCTGCGGGTGGGGCGCTGTTTCGCTCGCAGCCAAGCTGTGCGCCGCAATCAGCGCCTGCCCTAAGCTCAGACCCCCATCCCCCGCCGGCACTTCACTATGGGTGAAGACTTGGAAATCGTGCTTCTGCGTGCGCGATCTTAGATTTGTCGGATAGGTGCGGCATGGAAATCCGCCGTCAGATCGATCTTACGCTGCGGAGAACACCCGACGCATCCATAGGGATTCGCAACGGCACGCCATAGCGTAAAGTGACGGGGTCCAGAAACGGCCTTCTGGGAAGCGCAGATGGGTTCCGGACGTATTGTCGCCCACACCGTACGACCCTGGGAGCTTCGTGCGTGATCAGCCCAAATTGTGCGTAGTGGCGAATATGGCAAGCTCAAGCCGGCTGGATACGCCTAGTTTTTCAAAGATGTTGCTGAGGTGACGTTTCACAGTCTCTTCACTGACGGAAAACCGCTGTGCGATGTCCTTGTTGCTTTTTCCCAATCTGATCTCGGAAACAATCTCCAACTCACGAGGCGTCAGCCCGAAGTCTTCCCGTGCAACTCGAGCCCACGCCGAAACAGCATCACGTCCCACCCAATGGTCTCCCGAATGCACGGCTTTGATACTCTTTAGCAGCAGTTCCGGAGACGATTCCTTCAGCACCACCCCGTAGGCGCCGAGTTGCAGCGCTTGCAGAACGTCCGATCTGTCGATGGCCGCAGTCAGCAGCAATGTGCGCACGTGCAGTTGGTTGCGTTTGAGCTCGCGGAGCGTTTCAAGCCCGGGCACTCTGGGCATGGCAACATCGAGCAATAAGATGTCCGGTTTGAGCTGCAGCGCCAGCTGTACCGCTTCCTTCCCATCGCGGGCTTCGCCGACTACCTGGAATGTCGGCTCTGTTTCCAGCAGCCTTCGTAAGCCGTCGCGAAAAATAGCGTGGTCGTCAGCAATGAGAATCCGGATGCACTCCTGGTGGTTAGTAGGCATGCGCGGCTGATTTGGCCTGAGGAAAGACCATTTCCAGCCGTGCTCCGCGGCCGGGTCTGGAGTCGATCGTGAGTTCACCGCCAATCGCTCGTACTCGCTCTTTTATGACCAGCGGTCCCTGGCGGCTGTTCTCCAGTTCCGCCGGCGACAGCCGACCCACAAAGTCGAAGCCCCGTCCATCATCGTCGATCACCAGCTTCCAGGCGTCCTTCTCGGTGCTGAGCCGGACCACGACGTGCTCTGCCCCGCTATGCCGGGCGACGTTGACCAACGCTTCGAGCGTAATGTGCGCCACGTCATGAGCAATCTCGGGCGGTAGCATAAGCTCCGGCACGTCGGAAATAAAACTGGCCGCAATGCCGGTGTCCTGGCGGTAGCGCTCAATCGTGACGCTCAACCACTCGCTGAAGCGCCTCGGATCGAAATCAATGGGCTTGAGCTGCTGGAGGAGCTGCCGCAGCTTGGATACTTCCTGCTGGACCATCTCCTGAATCTCCAGGAGTTCACCTGGCAAGTTTTCTGAATTTTTCGGCGAAGTTACGCGAAGCACATAAAGACGGAAGGCAATCGCATGCAAACTCTGAATAATGCCATCGTGCAGATCACGGGCGACGCGCGCCCGTTCGTCCGCCGCGGCCCGCGCTCGCAGCCTGCGCAGCAGGTACACGTTGTAAACCGCGGGCCCGACATGCCGGGTAAGCTCGCGCAGGAAGCGCACCTCTGCTCTCCGGCCAAACCCCGAATGTGGTTCGAGCAGGAAAAGTCGCGCTGAAACGTTCGGTTCGACAGTAGAGCAATTTATCAAGGCTACGCGAAAGGGATGCTCGGAAGAAAACTCGCTCGGCAACCGGCAAGAGTGTGCGACATCGTCCAGATCGGAAATGCCAACATACCCACCATCGCTCCGCCTGCGGGCCACTCGCAACGTGTCAGTTGGCAAAGGGAAGAAATACCGGCTTCGATGGGATGCATCCAGTTCACGCCAGGTTAAAACCAAACCTTCTCCCGTGCTTTCCGGGCCGACTTTCCACAAGAAGGTCCCCCTAGGGTCATCGAATGCCAGAAGCGCTTGCTCTGCCCGGAACAACTGCACTGTTTCGTGCAGCACGGATCGCAACGTATTCTTCAGTCCGCCTTCGAAGCGAGCCTTGCTGCTGACGTGGCTCAAGGCTAGTGCTTGCATCCTTAGGCGCCTCTCCTGTTCGGCAAGATAGCCGATCAGAAAAGCGAAAATCGCCAGGTACGCAGCCCGCATGATGAGCGTATTCAGGTCATATTGCCCCTCGACCAGAGGCGCGAGCGGTCCATAACGCAATGCCACGGCCTCCAGCACCAGCACCGCGATGGTGGCCAGGCCCGTCAGCAAAGTCTTGTTCAGCCCCCAGCGATAGGCTGCGGCCAGCAACACAAATCCGAAGAACAGAAAAAATGGGCTGTTGGGACCTTCGGTAAACAGGCTGATGATGCCGGGAAAGAGAATGTCGACCCCATGGATGGCAACCAGCACCCAGCTGGAAAGAGCAGCACTACCGCGGATCGCAACGTAGACGCTGATAGCGTAAACAACGTACAGGATCAGCAGTGCGTACGCGAGTACCGCATAGCGGCTCGGCTGGGTGGGATCATAGTAGATAGCGACCAGGGCGCTGACCGCCAGCACAAGCCGTACCGTGGCCAGGACGTGCTCCACGCGCCGCGGCTCGCCACCGGTGCCTGGCAGAGAACCGCGTGGAAACAGTCCTCCGGGGGATGGAGACAGCGTACCCATTATGTCCCGCACTCGTATTATATCCTTTGCCGCGAAACCCCTTTCCCGTCTCGAAAACGGAGTCCTGGACCGCCCAAAATTCTACAACTAAAGTTGCAGTTTTTCTGCATCTTTCTCGGGATTGACCAGCCTTCCGATGCAGGCTAACTTTGCAGCGCGATTTAAGTTGGCCGAAGAAGTTCGCCACTCCCCCCGGCGACACTGCACGAGCTGGCCGTCGTTCGTAGGAGCTGGCGTAGCCTTCGTGGTCAACCCGTCTCCCGTTTCCAAGGCCGCATGCACAACCGCACACCGAACCACCGTCCGGCGGCGCGAACAGGCTCGAGTAGCCTGATTGCGCGATTCAGTTCGTCTTCGCACGGGCGCCTTCCGTTTAGCCGTTGCAAGTCTGTATTTCCGCTTTCAGTGACCCAGAGTATGACCGTTTCGCCCATTTCGTCGGCCGGGGTTGGCAGCCCTCAAGGTTCCCCGGAGCGCGCGCGCACTTCGTCACCCGCTCTCGTCGCCTCTCCTGCCGAATGTTTGAAGAAACTAAGTGAGCCCCAGCTAGACCGGAGAGTTTTTCCTTCGCGAATGACTCACGGAAAACTTCGAACTCCCAGGAGGAGAATATATGAGTTGTCGAACAAACTGTTGTAAGAATAACTGCCTGAAGGACGTCAGCAGGGCCAACAGCTGTACGGCCAATGACGTGAGCATTGCGGCTGTGAAGAACGGCACCGTCAACGTGTACTCAGGCGGTATCACGGGAACGAACCAATGTATTGAGCACGGCCAGTTCAGTTTTACCGCGGAATTCGAGGTCAAGACGACCTCGAGTTCAACGCGGTCAAACGTCGGGATCTTCTTTGGGACCGGGCAAAATAGCGCATTAAGCGGGACCTGCACCAATCAGATTCTCGCCCCGCTGCACCCGTGCGCCTTTGTTAATAACGTCTCGACCGCCACATGCGGAGATGCTAACTATTCCGAGAAGGACCAAAGCATAAACGGTGAGCCAGGGGTACAAACCAATCCTAACCAGGCTTCCTGCGGCGACACCGCCAGTGGCGACAGCAGCGCAGATTTCGGGCCTGGCACTCACCAGACGGTCTTGGAGGTCAAAAATGTGACCTGCCCGGCCGCCACTTCGACGTGCCCGGCGGGCTCGGGCATCAACGGCCCATGCCTGCAGTTGCCGGTTTGCTCGAGCTGGTATCAACCGGCCAATGGCATGCCCGTCTGCGAATCGCCCGCGCCGGACTATCCCTGGGTAGCGGCAGCGATACCGGGTGCCCCGTCCAAGTGCACTTGCGGGACTCTGTTCGTTCCGGTCA
>WNFH01003431.1_pt1 | contig 11230 bp, 9 predicted proteins | sample 5400411 | NCBI WGS metagenome assembly WNFH01 (sample SAMN13153347, study PRJNA577476) | soil metagenome | isolation source: 200 cm saprolite under Douglas fir tree site 2 hole 3 | place: USA:California | collected 2015-04-18
ACCCAATCTTTGAATGTTGTATCAAATCGTTGCGCTGGTTGTTGCTCGTCCTCTTGAAGCTTCTTCCTTGGTTTCTTCATTACGATATGCACACCTACCTGCCTTTCGTGTAATCATACCATACTCTGTCTATGCTATGTAGCTAAGCCGGGACCAATTTGGACATTGAACGAACAAGCACAACACATTGAGTGTTTGACAGAGTCAAACGCTCAATGTGTTGCACCTGGTCGTTAAACGTCCGAGAGAGGACATACAAACCATTACATTGCTCTTATTGTCCCCCTGGGACACCAGCGCGCTCTGGAAGTTGCGCGGCAGAACTGGCCCGCAGTTGGGCGCGGATAGCGGGAGCCTGTGCCCGGCGGGTAGTGGCCGTGGTCGCACGCTGCACAATCTTGATGAAAGCGAAGAACATGGCCCAGTTGACAATCGCGATGACAATCATGAAAACCAGGTTGGTAAAACCTCCCAGCCCGAAACTGCTGATCACCAGGTAAATCAGGCCTGTAATCAGAATATTAAACAGCGTTGTCGGAATAAGGATCAACCAGGCAAACTGCATCAACTGATCGGCACGCAGGCGCGGCAACGTACTTCGCACCCAGATGAAGACGAAACAGAGCAGGTAAACCTTGGTAATGAAGTAGGTGACGGCCAGCAGGTTGCCGAGGAAGCCCCACCCAAGGGCACCCAGTCCGAGCAGGTAGTTCACACCAGGGCCAGACCACCCGCCAAGGAACAGATATGTCGTAATCGCCGAGACGATGGTCATGTTGCCGTATTCACCGAGGAAGAAGATTGCCCAGCGCAGCCCGCTATATTCAGTCAGATAGCCAGCCACCAGTTCTGACTCCGCCTCTGGTAAATCGAAGGGAGCGCGGTTCGTCTCAGCCAGGCCGCAGGTGTAGTAGATAACGAGCATCAGGGGCTGCACGAGGAAAAACCATGCCCATGGTGTAAAACCCTGAAAGATGAAATCCAGGATGGGAATGCCAACGCCTCTAGCGGGCCAGACATTCTGGAAATCCATAATCTCTTTGATCGAGATCGTCCCTATGCCCGAATTACCGCCCGCCAGGACGCTGGTGAGCATCACAATACTGACAAGCGCGAGCACAAGCGGCAGCTCATAAGAGATCATCTGTGCGGCAGAGCGCAGCCCGCCCATCAAAGAGTACTTGTTGTTGGAGCCCCAACCGGCCATGATAACGCCTATCACGTCGATTGAACTCATCGCTACATAGTACACAATACCGGTAGCAAGGGCCGTTCCTGGCAGACCCACGTAGGGAGAGAAGGGTATGACAGCAAAGGCGGCGATGATCGGTGCGAGAAAGACGGAAGGTGCCAGGATAAAAAGGGCTTTGTCAGTCTGACCTGCCTGAATATCTTCTTTCAGGAGCAACTTGCCAACGTCAGCTAGCGTCTGTAAGAGACCCCATGGGCCGGTATGTATTGGCCCCAGCCGATCCTGCATCCAGCCCATCACTTTGCGCTCAGCCAGCACCAGTAGGGCAGCACTCGTCAAAACAAAACCGAAGAAAGAGACAAAGGCGACGAGGAATTGCAAGAACTCCCACGAAAAGATACCATGAAGCAGTTGGCTTCCTACATCGTCAGCAAACACTATAGAAATACGCATAAGATAACTCCCATTACCGGTCGACTTCACCCAGAACAATATCTAAGCTGCCCATTATTGCCACGACATCGCTCATCTTGTAGCCACGTAACAATTCCGGCAGGACCTGCAAGTTTACAAAGGACGGGCCGCGTAACTTGGCTCTCCAGGGATATTCGCTGCCATCACTGATAAAGTATACCCCTAGCTCGCCCTTGCTGCTTTCGATGGCAAAGTAGGTCTCTCCACGAGGAGGACGCAGGGCGATGGGAGTGCGGGTGCCGATAGGCCCGCCCGGCATTTTATCCATGGCGACCCGGCAGAGGCGGATACTCTCCCAAATTTCCTGCATGCGAACTTTATAGCGAGCGTAACAGTCACCCTCCTGGCGCACCTGCACATTGACGGGAACTTCACGATAGGCCATATAGGGACGGTTGACGCGCAGGTCCCAGTTAACGCCACTGGCACGCAGCATCGGGCCTGTCAGGCCATAGGCAATGGCCTGCTGTTGATCGATATAGCCGACGCCCTGGGTTCTAGCCTCAAAGATTTCATTGCCGGTGATTAACACCTCCAGTTCGGCCATGTTTTTCTCGAACTGATCAAAAAATGCCTCACACTCTTTGAGCCAGTTCTTGGGAAAGTCATGCAGTACACCGCCAACACGCAGGTAGTTCACATTGAACCGGCTGCCGCCCAGAGCTTCGAATAGTGAAAGGATACCTTCGCGATCGCGGAATGTCCACAGAATGGGGGTGAATGCTCCCAGGTCTACGAGATAGGTACCGACCGCCACGAGGTGGCTGGCAATTCGCTGCATCTCGCCCACCAGCAGGCGGATATACTGTGCGCGCCTTGGTGGTTCCATACCCATGAGCTGTTCGACAGCACCGGCATAGGCAATCTCGTTGAGCATGGGGGAGAGGTAGTCCGCGTTGTCCATATAGCGGATGCCGCCCATAACCGGTCGATTCTCTAAAATTTTCTCAATGCCGCGATGCAGGTACCCTATGACCGGAGTACAGTCAACCACGGTCTCGCCTTCGAGCTTGAGCACCAATCGTAAGACGCCATGGGTGCTTGGATGCTGTGGCCCCATATTGAGAAGCATCTCTTGAGATTTAATGCCCTCGGAACCTTCTTCCTCCATCAGATTTACGTTCGTATCTTGATTTATCGCCATAGGATACCTCTCGTGATTGGATTACTTATGATTTTTGTCGCAGTGCCAGCAGCTTGCGAATGCGTATAGCGAGACTAAATGACCAGAGCAGGGCCATTAAGACCCCCATACCCGCGAACAAAACATGGTTAGGGTCGGTCGAAAATACAAAGAAGGAGAACGCCATGCCCCAACAGCCTAAAGCGACCATGGCGGGCAAGATTAGGCTTTGCGGACCACGCACGCCTGGTGAAAGGAACGGACGGTTCAAGGGTTCTGCCCCTGTTGTCGCCGTTGACCTGACGCTGTTATTTCGCGAGCCGGGAGTGCTTTGTCTACTCTTTCTCGCTGGCTCCTTCTCACGTCTCCGAGCTTTTGGCATTGCGCTGCTTCACCTTCATCGTAATTCGTTTAACTAGTGTTTAGCCTTAATATTCTTCCCGGTGATTGACTTGCCGACTGAATTTGAATTGACGTTTTCCTGGTCGGTGCCCTCCTGGTGTCCTTCAAAGGCGTGGCCGAAGGTTGGTGTGCCGGGATGCAAGCGCTCTTCCAGACCCTGGCCGAGCTTCTTCTGCACGACATGCTCGACGCCTCTTTGCTGGAATTTGCCGGAGACGGCCATATTGGGATCAACCTGGGTTGTGGCACGATTTTTGATGGTCATTGGCACCTGGTGGAAACTCTTGAGGAGAGGATACCCCTCAAAGTCATCATCCAGTAACATACGTCTCAGGTCAGGATGGCCCTCAAACTTGATGCCAAACAAATCATAGGTTTCGCGCTCCAGCCAATTTGCAGTTGGCCAGACCGAAACAACGCTGTCAACTTCCGGCTTTTCGTGATCCAGGCGCACCTTGATTTGTAGCAGCTGGCCCCGCGTCGTTGAGCGCATATGATACACCGTTTCAAGATGATCGAGCATATCTACGCCCGATATACAGCTTAACAGGTCAAAGCCCAGCTGATCGCGCAAGAAGCGACAGGCCGCAACAAGATTAGTGCGCTCAATCTCCAGCCCAAGAAAGTCGCCTTTGATGGTTTTAGGTGAGACTGCCGAGCCAGTTATTTGCGCAATTGGGGCCAGGTCGCGGGCGAGAGCAGCATTTTGATCGCGATATCCCCGCGTTTCACTGGGGACACTTCTTGAACGTGGTACTAGATCCATCGAGTAACTCCCTTGCGCCAGGCGTATACCAGTCCAAGCGCGAGAACAACGATGAAAAAGAGAATTTCAATAAAGCCAAAGATGCTTAACTGCTTGAAAATAACCGCCCAGGATATGATAAAGACGATATCCACATCAAATGCGACAAAGAGCAAAGCAAAGATGTAGAAGCCAAGTGGATATTGCACCCAGGCGGAGCCAATAGGAGTTTCACCAGACTCGTAGGTCTGCAGTTTTTCCTTCGTTCTGCTGTGAGGCGCAAGTATATTTGACAGGGTCGTCCCCACGATGACGAAGACAAATCCTGCGGCCAATAATATACCAGCGTATAAATAACCAATGTTTACAGGTGTTGACACGCGCCTTTCCTCCAAGTAGTAGCCCATGTTATGTGCATAAAGGCTAGAGAATTCTCCATTGATTATAGCACAGGGAAGAACCTGCGACAAAGAGAAAGATTATAACTGGTTCTCACAAAATCGGGGCTACATGCAGAGGCACAATTCAATTGTGCCTCTGCATGTAGCCCCGATTTTGTGAGAACCAGTTATAAAGAGCTGCACGAATGCGGCTCTACATTGGGGGCCATTGAGGTGCCTCCGGCCGGGCGAGCAATTGCACGCCGGTCAGACCGGTACGCCGGGTAGCCTCGGTGATAGATACCACAATGACGCTGACATTATCTTCACCACCGCCATCCAGGGCGGCTTTGATCAGCGCATTGCCCGTCTGCGATGGATCAGGGACGGCACTGAGAACCTGCTCAATGGCTGGATCACGCACCATATCCCATAAGCCATCCGAGCAGAGCAGCAGTTTATCGCCAGGTTCAAGGGGTACCTTGAAGGAATCTACATCTACAACCGGCTTCTCACCCAGGCTGCGATAGATCTGGTTGCGCTTGGGATGGGTGTAGATATCGTCGGGTTTGATGATTCCCGCCTCAACCAGGCTCGCCACTACCGAATGATCGTTGGTTATTTTCTTCAGACCTCCTGGCTTGCGGTAGAGATATGTGCGGCTATCGCCCACATTGGCAATGTAGGCAGTCATCTCGACGATCAGGGCAGCCGTCATGGTGGTGCCCATATCGGCCCGGTGCTCCATATTGCGCTGATGCACCGCCAGGTTCGCACTTTGCACGCCGTCCAACAGCAGTTGGACGAGAGCATCATCGCCCAACGGTTCGTTGCTCGACAGCTTTGGTAAAATGGTTTCACTAATCGTTTGAATAGCCAGGCGGCTGGCATCCTGCCCATTGGCGTGACCTCCCATGCCATCAGCCACCACAAAAAGGCCAAACTGTTGTGCCTGTGAATTGAGGGTTCGTTCTCCCTGCGCGGCAAAGAGGCTATCTTCATTTGGCTTATGTTGCCGTTTAATACCAGGGTTCGAGCGTGTCCCTACCAGCAGGCTCATATTGTGACCACTATATCGTTCAACAGGCGCACGAGTTGAGATCTCCTCAACGGTGAAGGGGAGCGTCTTCTCCAGTTCTTCCTGCCCATTCCTGGAATTGCTTGGTGACATTTCCTGTGTGGGCTCATCGTATATCGAGCCCGAAGGCGTCAGTCCCTGTTGGGATGGCACAGTTGCAGGTCCTTGGGATGGCGCAGGCGGAGATGATGGTACTTGAGCCGGGGGCATTGCCAGGCGTACATTCAATCCTGAATCCGAAAGCGTCAATGGAGAGCGACAATTTGAGCAGAAGTTATCAGTGGGCTGCACTGGCGTTTGGCAATTTGGACAACGGAGATTGGGCTTGAGTTGGGCATTCATGTTGGCTGAATTCTTCGCAGCGCTTGCGTTGACAGGAGAGTATTGTCGAATCGACTCCTGCTGCGTCTTCTGATACTCCTCTTCTTCCTTCCTTATACGAGCAGCATCTTCATCAGCAATGCGATCAAGTTTGGCATATTCTCGTCGCTGCCGGAGCCAGCGGCGCAGCATCAGTAGCAGCACCAACAGCACAATGATTCCCAGAATAGCCGCGATAGCTATCAGAGCCAGATTGACCAGGTCGTTAGTAGAGACTCTGTACCCGAACACATTGATAGACTTCGCCGCCGGGATAACAGCTCCTACGGGAGTCCCGCTTGTGATCGGTGTCCTGGCTGCACTGGCAGTAGCGGTCGCGGAGAGAAACGACTTGAATTGAGGCTGTTTCAAAAAGGCGGTAGGAGCCTGGAATTGCGGGTTGGGTTTGCCCGCAGTGGTAAAGTCGCCCAGGGCAGTACTGAAATTATTGGCATAAAAGTTGCTCACTCCCTGATCCCAGGCATCATGCAGAGGATTGGTATGCCCTTGCTGTAAAGGAGTAAGTTGGGTAATCACAAAATCCCTGATCAAGGCTCCTGTATTGAAGCCCCTGGTATTCATATCCAGTAACTGCCCATTGCTGTTGACGATAGGCATCCCAAAGTCATTATTGGGGTTGGTCAGCTGATTGGAAGAGACCGCGCTCGGTCTCAGAAACTGCGGAGCTTGTTGGAAGTTGGGCGGCAATGAGGAAGACCCTGCCAGCTCAATGCCGCTAGACTGCGCAGCTTGATCTGTGGGAGGCATGTCGATGAACGGCTGAGGGGTCGCTGTATGGAAGGGGAGTAAGACCACGTCTTTCTCGCAGCTGGGAGAGAGGGCGCACTGGATTGGCGCTGAAGTGGTTCCATCCGTACACGAAGTGGCATGGCATTGCAACGTTTTCAAGATGAGGCCAGAGGAAATATACGCAGTGTTGGCAACGATTTGAATGCTGGCAAGTGCTTCAGTCACCTTGCCTGTGCTACACGAGATGCCATTGGGATTGACAACTGAGCCATCAGTCAGCACCCAATCGGTGAAATCCTGGCTGCCAGGAGTGGTAGCCCAACTTCCGACGAGCACGCCCAGGCCAGTCAGCTTCGTGACACAGGGTGGGACTGAGGTATACGTTACCAGCAAGCGCACCACCGAAACACCTGCTCGATCCAGAGCCTGGGAAGTCCCAAAGGGAAAGCCGCTATCAGTTGATGAGGCGAACGCCACAGAGGGCAGCCATATGCTTGCAATACACTGCAAGGAGATGAGCACCCCACAGAGCACTCGGCACCAATCCACGCTACCGCGTCCGTAGGGGCCCGATTTATCGCGCCCACGTGCAATGAGAGTGAATATCGACTGCGTAGTGAAACCAGCACCCTTTCGCGACTTAGATAGGAAGCAATACGTTTTCATTAGTTTCTTCTCCCTTGTGTTGGGTTGTTACCGTAGGGGCCCGATTTATCGCGCCCTACCGTCCCAATCGGCTCCGTATACGTAACAACACCTGCTGTGCCGCTGGAATCATGGGTATAACGTAGGCGCACTCACGTTCGGCTTCATTCAACCTGCCTTCATTCTCATAGACCTGGCTTAACAGGAAACGAGTCTGATGATCGGCGGGATTGAGCGTGAGAACGGTCACAAATGCCCGCTCGGCAATCGGAAACTGATTCATGCGCCAGGCGAGCTGACCTACCTTCTGATGGAGAACAACTTGTTTTGGTGCCAGTCGTGCCGCCTCCTGGTATTCACGCAAAGCAGCATCGAGCTGGTTCGTCTCCTCAAAACATTGCGCCAGGCGTTGATGCGCCTCAACGTCATTTGGGTTCAGGCGCAGTGATTGTGTATACTCAGGGATGGCCTGCAAGGGAAGATGCCGCAAAAAGAGCCAGACATCGGCTAAAAGTTTACGTGTTTCAGCGTCGTTTGGATTAAGCTGTAAAGAGCGATTATACGCTTGAATTGCCTGCTCTATAGCAGGAGGTTTGCGACGTGCAAACACCTGTCCAAAGGTCCTATGCACCAGAGAGTTATTGGGTTCGACCACATATGCCCGTTGGATTTCTATATAGGCTTCTTCGATGCGATTGGCATTGATATACCCTAGAGCCGCTGTGATATAGGCCCCGCCAGGGCCAGTGGTTGTATGCTGCGATGGGTTGCTGGGTGGAGTAACACTGTTGGGTGTCTGAGGATTGACCAGGCGACCCTGGAATGGCATACCTCCTACCGCAATTGAGCCAACGGGTGGGTTCACGGTAATCAGAGGGAGATTGATAATCGCCCGCTCCATTTCATCAGCAGTGGTCCAACGCTGTTCCGGGAGAAGAGCCAATGCCTTCATGATTACCTGTTCAAACGCTATTGAAATATCTGGTCGCAGCATGCGAATTGGCGGAAATGAGAAGATGGTGGGTTTATTATTGGCAGCATCGTGACGAGTCAGTACTCTATGTATGGTTGCTCCCAGCGCGTAAATATCACTGCGCGGCTCCGCCATGCCCATCAACTGTTCCTGGGGGGCATAGCCAACTGTCATGATAATAGTGGATTGGCGTTGTGCCTGGAAGGCACGGGCGATACCAAAGTCGATCAGCTTCACTTCATCACGCTCTGTGACCATAATATTTGATGGTTTGAGATCACGAAAGATGATGGGCGGAGATCGACGATGCAGGTACCCAAGCACATTACCTATTTGCTGGCTCCAACTGCGTGCCCGTGCCTCCGATACGCCTCGCGCTCCATTGACACCGACAACATTGCCTTCTTTTTCCAGCACATCGCCCAGCGTACGCCCTTCCACAAAATCCATCACAATATAGCGTTTGCCACCTTCAATAAAGAAATCCCGCACATGGGGAATACAGGCATGATTGAGGTCACGCAGTAGTTTCATCTCACGCTTGAACCAATCGACAGCCTGAGTGCGTTCAACATCAGACTGAAAGTCATCCAGCATCTCTTTGATGGCGCAGGGCTCTTCCAGGCGGGTATCCTCAGCACGATAGACAGCTCCCATACCACCAGAAGCTACCGCAGCCTCGATCTTATAGCGTCCCCCTGAAAGTTCTGTACCGGCAGGCAGGCGTCGCGGGTTGCCCCCATTCGCTCCCCCACTACCAGGCGAAGCCGGTGATGATTGTGCAGATGACTCAGGAGGCGAAGCATAATGAGACCCTACTCCACCAGGTCCGCTCTGTGGCGTGGCCGGATTCCTCAGAGATGCTGCATTGTTCGGGTCAGACGAATAATTACTTGACATATGTCGAATACCACTTTCAATACACCGCCTGACACCCACAGCGGGTGCCACAACATTTCATTCATCAAAACAAGATGCATACACCACTACTATCATAATAAATGAAATGATTCCTTTTCCCCTATTGAAATTCAAGGGAAGGACGCATTCAATTCATATTGCTAATAATTCCTCATGTTGGGCGCATTATAACATATTCACGAAAATTTGAACAATGAGGAAGAACACCGTTCCAATGCGACCTAAGCCACATTCCACGGTGTTTTTAATGCTTGTCGCCGCAAGCGGTATCCAGGGTTACAAAGAGGTCTTTCAAGAGCTAGGAGGCACTTATCAGTTCAAAGGGTAGCAGGGCTTCTTCCAACTGTGGTACTATAGAACAAGAAAGCTTACAGGACAAGATATTCATAGGTAATTAAAAACAGGCGAGCATGTCATCCGATTATAGGAAAAGGTCAAAAATCATACAGCAGGATAGTAGGCAAGCATGGAGGTCGCAGGCCCTGTCTGGAAGACAGGGCCTGCGACCTCCATGCTTGCCTACTATCCTGCTACTATCATTCCTGGCCCTCTGTATGTTTCCGGCCATCGCTCGTGCTGATGGAGGCTTTCCTATCATCGGCGTACTTCATGCAGGGAAAAGCCCGGAAGGCATAGCTGTCGATACGCAAACACATATGGTATATATCGCCTATGAATTCCCCAGCCTTATTGTTGGATTTGATCCCAACAGTGGCAAAGTGCGGTGGAGCACAACGGTTGGAGACTCGGCCACCGATGTGCAGGTCGATAGTGCAAACCATCGCGTCTACGCGATTAGCACCGTGTTCAAAAGCAGGCAGGGGCTGCTCGCCGTTTTAGATGGGGCCACCGGGAAAATACTGCTCACCACAAATACCCCCTTTGGTGATGATGGTCTTGCCCTTGATACCAAACGCCAGCGGGCCTATGTTTCAAGTAGTGATGGCGGCTTCATCACGGCCTTTACGCTTGTGACCTCTCCAACAGGTACGCTCAGCATGGTGGCATCGAAGCTCACGGCTGGGCCGCATCCCCAGGCACTTGGGGTGAATAGTCGCTCAGGAAGGCTCTATGTGGGAGATGTGGCCACCAACACGATCACCGTCATTGATGAAGAGAGCGGTCGAACACTGGCAACCATCCCGGTCGCGGCTGTACCCGTCCAACCCTTGCGCGTCGATGAAGCAACAGGACGTGTCTACGTCGTCTGCTCAACCGGGCAGGAGTTGGATGTGATCGACGGCAATACGAACAAGATCGCGGCCCGCATTCCCGTCTCTCCCTACCCCGAAGGGGTGGCCTTCAATACAGCAACTGGCCGCATTTATGTCGCGGGCGAAGGGCAAAAAGGCACGAACTTCACTAATTCAACCTCCAGCACGACGATTACTGTTATCGATGGGCAGACTTTTGATGTGTTAGGCACGCTGCGAGTTGGAATGGCTCCCGATGGAGTTGAGGCAGACCCGCAACTGCGCCGCGTCTACGTTACCGTAGAGGATAGCGATGCTGTGGTGGAAATCAGTGATTCGGTCGATCTACCACTCGTACCCGACAGCAACTTTCACCAGGCGGCCACTATCCACAAGGCCATCTCATTACTGCAACAAGCGACAGTGATTACCGTTCTGATTATGTGCTTGACGCTCGTAACAGCTACCCTGAACGCTCAGTCACGGCGTTGGCGTGTGCGGGGAAGCCCTCAAAATCCGCCAGGCGGCGCGTCGTCTCGCTGAGAGAAGCATAGCCCTCCTGCGTAAGATAGGCCAGCCCCGTGCGCTTGAGGAAATCATACACCGAAGTGCAGGAGTAGGTATGAGCAAAGCCACCGGTTGGCAAGACAGCATTCGTGCCTATGCTGTAGTTCCCTGTACAGAACGGCGTGTATGAGCCAAGCAGGATTTCACCGGCATTCTTGAGTTCGGCTAACAAAGCAAACGGCTCGCGTACCTGCACTTCAAGGTGTTCCGGCGCATACTCGTTGACAAATTCAACGGCTTCACGCATGTGCGCCGCCAGCACAATGCCGCCCGTTCCCTCTTCCGCCTCAAACACGGTACGGCAAAATGCCTGCCGCCAGTCCGGGAGAGCCGCCATTTTGCCGGGCAGTAGAGCCAGCACTGCTTCCGCCAGAGCCTGGCTATCGGTAACCAGGAGACTGGAAGAGTCCGGCCCATGCTCGGCCTC
>WNFH01007351.1_pt1 | contig 11229 bp, 8 predicted proteins | sample 5400411 | NCBI WGS metagenome assembly WNFH01 (sample SAMN13153347, study PRJNA577476) | soil metagenome | isolation source: 200 cm saprolite under Douglas fir tree site 2 hole 3 | place: USA:California | collected 2015-04-18
GCCAAAGCTACGCGAGAGCAGTACCACTCGTCGTCTCGGCCTCGGCGTAATCCCGTGACTGCGCTCACTGAACGCCGCCGATGCGCCTTCTGGGAGCCCAGACTGATTTCCACAGGAAACTCCGCTCCGTCTTTTCGGCGGGCGAACGGCTCCATGCCCATCCCCGCAGGAAGCGAATGCGGCTCCTTCATTAGCTGGACCGACGCTCAGCGGCTTCCCAAAATGCTAACTAGAATTTAACTGCCAGTCACATGCCTTGGCGATGGCGCGTACTTACCTTTCGTATGTTGCGTTGGCACGTTTGGCTTGTCTGCGGACGGACGGTGGCTCAACATGCATGAATGTTTACCCGGGAGGACAAGGGGGATTCGAGGGAGATTCTCGAGGTGCGGGATCTTCACGTTGCGTATAGCCAGCGGGACGGCGGGGTGTGGCACGCGTTGAATGGCGTGAGTTTTGCGGTTGGGGCGGGCGAGATTTTGGCGGTGTTGGGTGAGTCGGGGTCGGGGAAGAGCACACTGGCAGCGAGTTTGCTGCGCTTGCTGCCGGGGAATGGGCGCATCACGGGCGGAGAGATTTTGCTGGAAGGGGCCGACGTCGTTCGAATGGATGCGGTGCGGCTTCGCCAAGTGCGTGGGAGAGGCGTGTCGATTGTTTTTCAGGAGCCGTCTCTGGCGCTGCATCCCACGATTCAGATCGGGGCGCAGATTGGCGAAGTTTTGCGGGCGCATGGAACGCTGAGCAAACGAGAGCGCAGTGCCCGGGCGCGAGAGATTCTGGCGAAGGTGTTCTCAGGCGATGTCGAGCGCATTTTTTCCTCCTACGCTCATGAGTTGAGCGGAGGGCAGCAGCAGCGCGCGCTAATCGCGCAAGCCATCGCTTGCGAGCCGGTGGTCGTGGTTGCGGACGAACCGACCGCGTCGTTGGATGCGAAAACGCAGCGGGAGATTCTGACCCTGTTCCGGTCGCTGCGCGACCAGCTGGGGATTGCCTTTATTTTCATCACGCACAATCCGGGGCTGCTCGCTGGATTCGCCGACCGTGTGCTCGTGTTGTACGCCGGCAAGATTGCGGAGCTGGGGCCGACCCACGCGGTGCTCTCCTCGCCGCAGCATCCTTATACCCAGGCGCTGCTGAGATGCGTGCCGCGGTTCGATGGCGGAGGAGCTGTGCGGCGCAATGCCCTGTTGCCGGTGATTGGCGGAGCGGCGCCGAGCTTGGCGGTGCTTTCGCGCGGATGCGTTTTTGAGCCGCGTTGCGAAGTGCGGATGGAGGTGTGCCAAATTCACGAGCCGGCGGCGGCAAGGCTGGGCAATCGTCATGAAGTTGCCTGCTTGAAGTTTCCCGCCTGAGGCGCCGGAAACGACATGGAGCCAGTAATCCGAGTCGAAAATGTGGTAAAGCGGCAGGCGGGCCGGGGGCTCGGGAGGCGCGTGAAGGCGTTCACGGCGGTCGATTCGGTTTCGTTCTCGATTTTGCCGGGGACTACGCTGGCGTTGGTGGGAGAGTCGGGCTCGGGAAAGAGCAGCTTGGCGCTGTGCCTGGCGGGCTTGGAGCGGGTTACTTCGGGGCGGATTTGGTTTGAAGGGCGAGATCTGGCCGCGTTGGAGGAAAAAGAGTTACGCATGGTACGGCCGCGGTTGCAGTTGGTATTTCAGGACCCAGCGAATTCGCTGAACCCGCGGTGGACGGTGGGGGAAATTGTCGCGGAGCCTCTACTCGTGCAGAGTCGAATTTCTGAGCGCGAAGGCCATGCACGGGCTGCGCAGGCGTTGGAACGAGTGGGGCTTGCCGCGGAGTATTTGGAGCGGAAAGCGCAGGGTTTGAGCGGCGGGCAGCGGCAGCGGGTGGCGATTGCACATTCTCGACGAAGTGTTGTCCGCGCTCGATTGTTCGATTCAGGCGCAGATCGCAAACCTGCTCGTGGAAATGCAGCGAGCGTATGGGCTGGCGTATCTATTCATCACGCACGATTTGAGAATGGCGGCGCATCTGGCTGATGAGATTGCCGTGATGAGCGAAGGGAAGATCGTGGAGCAAGGGGCAACGGAGAAGATTCTGCGGGATCCACGCCGTTCAGAGACGCAGAGCTTGGTGGCTGCGTCACCCGTTGACCCGGAGGCGATGTGAGCGGTGCAAGAGCGATGACGCGCTTTCTTCTGCGAAGACTTGCGCACGCAGCGTTTGTGCTGTTTGGTGTTTCCGTCCTGGCATTTTTCTTTAGCACATTCGCTCCCGGAAATTATCTTGACGACATGCGATTGAATCCGCAGATTTCCGCGGAACAGTTGAGCGCGCTGCGAGCCGACTATCAACTGGACCGGCCAATGCCGGTGCGCTACGTGCGGTGGGCGGGCGCCGTGCTCCACGGAGATTTAGGACTTTCGTTTGCGTATAACACGGCGGTGGGGCCGCTGCTTTGGCCGCGGGCGCGAAACACGCTGCTGCTTACGGGGACGGCAACGGTCCTGGTGTGGATGCTGGCGCTGCCGCTTGGTGTATGGAGCGCGGAGAAGCTTGGACAACCGGCGGACGTCGCACTCAGTTGGGCGACAGCGGTGTTGCTGATTATTCCGGATTTGGCGCTGGCGCTCGGGCTGCTCCTGTTGGCGGTGCGGAGCGGATGGCTGCCGACGGGCGGTATGGTTTCCGTGGGGTCCGATGGGTTCTCCGCGGCGCGCAGAGTTCGCGATGTTGCCTGGCACATGGTGCTGCCGGTGGCGGTGCTCGTCGCCTCGGCGTTGCCTGTTTTGCTGCGGCACGTGCGCGCGGCGGTGGCGGAGGCGCTGGAAGCGCCGTTTTTGCGAGCGGCCGAGGCGCAGGGAATTTCGCGTTGGCGATTGCTTTACCGCTATGCGCTGCCCGCGACCGCGCATCCGTTGATCGTGCTTTTTGGGTTCACTGTCGGCACGCTGCTGAGCGGGTCGCTGCTGGTGGAAGTGGTGATGAGCTGGCCGGGGCTTGGTCCCTTTTTGCTGGAGGCGATTTTGGCGCGGGACTTGTACGTGGTGATCGGGGGCGTGCTGCTGTCCACCTTATTCCTGGTGGCGGGAAATCTCGTGGCGGACTTGCTGTTGTACTGGGCTGACCCGCGAATTAGAGCTGAGGCACCGAGACGATGAGCGCACGCTCGCGATTGCTGTTTTGCGTGGCGGTGCTCGGGGCGCTTCATTTAGGCGTGGCCTGCGCGGGATTTTTTGCGCCGTATGACCCCGTGGCGCAGGACCGCGAGCATCCTTACGCGCCGCCGATGCGGCTCCATTTTGTGGATACGCAGGGCCAGATTCATCCGCGGCCGTTTTTCTACGCGCAGGCATTGCGGGCGGGCACCTTCGAAGAGTACGAAGAGAATAGGGCGAGAGCCATTCCCGTGAAGTTCTTTGTCAGCGGCGCGCCCTATCACGTGCTCGGTGTGTTTCCATTGCGAATGCATCTGTTCGGTGGCGGCGGCGTGCCCATGTATTTGCTTGGCAGCGACGCATATGGGCGCGACTTGCTGTCACGGATTTTGTTCGGCGGACAAGTGTCGTTGCTTGCGGGCTTGATTGGAGCAGGGCTGACGCTGTCGATTGGATTATGCATCGGGGCGCTGGCGGGATTTTGGGGTGGGTGGAAAGACGAAGTGTTGATGAGAATGGCGGAACTGTTTTTGGCGCTGCCCTGGATTTATTTGCTATTCGCCTTGCGCGCGTTTTTGCCGCTGACGGTGCCTCCACTACAAGCGTTTCTGCTGGTAGTGATGGTGATCGGAGCGGTGGGGTGGGCGCGTCCGGCGCGAATCGTGCGGGGAATTGTGCTGAGCGCGAAGGAGCGCGATTTTGTCCGGGCGGCGCGGGGATTTGGCGCGTCGGACAGTTACTTATTGCGGAAGCACATTTTACCGGAGACAGCGAGCGCTGTCCTGACGCAGGCGGCGATTTTGGTGCCGCAGTTTGTGCTCGCGGAGATGACCCTGTCGTTTTTGGGGTTGGGCGTGCCGGAGCCGGTGCCGACTTGGGGGAACATGCTGGCCAGCTTGCAGCACTACAACGTCCTGGTCTCGTATTGGTGGATGTACTTGCCGGCGCTGGCCATGGTGCCGTTCTTTCTCGGATACTTGGTGCTTGCGAGTTTATTGCAGGGGAGCTACGGAACTTCCAAGATAGAATGAGGTGTGCACCGGGGTCTGAAGTGAGCGAGCGAAGAGCTAGATTAGGGCATATGGGCACGCTGCTTGCGGCGATTTCGGGCTGTGCCCTCGCCATCCAGGCGGCGGGATCGTTTCCATCACATGCCAATGCGAAGGAAGAACTGCTGCGCGTTGCGGGAGAGATCGGGCGGCCAGGCGGGCGCATTGTGATTGCGCTGCGCTCAGAGCCGAAGACTCTGAATCCGCTGACTGCGCCGGACACGACTTCGCGCGAGGTCATCGGCGCGATGCAGGCGGACCTGGTGCATATCAATCGAGCGACGCAGCTGACAGAGCCGGCATTGGCGAAATCATGGAAGGTGTCCGCGGATGGCTTGCAATACACGCTGACGTTGCGGCGGGGGCTGAAATTTTCGGACGGGCAGCCGATGGACGTTGAAGATGTGCTTTTTACATTTCGGGTATACCTTGACGAAACGGTTCGCGCGATACAGCGGGATTTCCTGGTTGTGGGAGGGAAGCCAATAGCGGTGCGGAAGGTCGATGCGCAGACCGTGGCGTTTACGTTGGCCAGGCCGTACGGCGTGGCCGAGCGACTATTTGACGGACTGCCGATCCTTCCGCGACATTTGCTCGAAAGGGCGTACAAGGAAGGGAAGCTAGTGCAGGCCGGTGGGCTGGGGACGCCAGCGAATCAGTGGGCAGGGCTCGGGGCCTTTCGCTTGAAGGACTATGTTGCGGGGCAGCGGCTGGTTTTGGAGCGGAATCCCTACTATTGGAAGGCGGACGAGCAAGGGAGTCGACTGCCCTATTTAGACGAGATTGTGTTTCTGTTTGTGCCGAGCGCCGACGCGCAGGTGGTTCGATTCCAGTCCGGCGAGACGGACATAATCAGCAGGTTGGGCGCGGAGAATTTTTCGGTGTTGTCGCGCCAGTCACGCGATTACAGGATGGCGGATGCCGGGCCGGGGCTGGAGTATAACTTCCTATTTTTTAATTTGAACGAGCTAGGAGAGAAGACACCGGCGGACGTGGCACGCAAGCAGAACTGGTTTCGCTCTGAGAAATTCCGGCAGGCGGTGTCCTTGGCGATAGATCGAGAAGCGATCGTGCGGCTGGTTTATCAAGGGCGCGGCGTGCCCCTTTGGGGACCGGTCACGCCAGGAAATCCGCGATGGGCGGATGCGGGCATTGCACATCCTGCGCGGTCACTCGATAAGGCGCGTCAATTGCTGGCGGATGCGGGCTTCCGATTGCCGAACGCCGAAAATGGAGAGTCTCAGCTTGTCGACCGAGACGGCAAGCCTATTGAGTTTTCGATCATTACAAGCGCGTCGAATGCGGACCGGGGAAAGATGGCGGCGTTAATTCAGGACGACTTGAAACAGCTTGGCATGCGCGTGCAAGTAGTGCCGCTGGAGCTTCACTCGCTGATCGATCGCATCACGCAAACAAAGGAATATGATGCGTGCGTGCTAGGCATCGCGAGCTTTGACGCCGATCCCAACTCAGACTTGAACGTATGGCTTTCGAGCGGCGGCATGCACCTCTGGCATCCCTCGCAAAAGCATCCGGCTACCGATTGGGAGGCGGAGATTGACCTCTTGATGGAGCAACAGTTGACGGCCACAAATGGCGCGCAACGGAAGAAGTTCTATGATCGCGTGCAGGAAATCCTGGCGGAGCGCCAACCTATGATTTTTCTGGCCAGCCCGGACATTTTGGTGGGTGCGAAGAAGAGCATCGGGAATTTTCATCCGGCGGTGCTTGAGCCGTACGTGCTGTGGAACGTGGAACAGTTGTACCAGCGAAACGGGGCGGAGAATGCGCGGCGATGAGCCCGGTGCGCGTGGCAGCAGAAAAAAGAGCGGTGCACGCGTGGAACGATACGCGGCTGGTGAAGGAGTGCCTGCAGGGGAATGAAGAAGCGTGGTCGCTGCTGATCGACAAGTACAAAGCGTTGATTTATTCGATTCCTGTAAAGTACGGTTTGCCCTCCCAGGAAGCGGCGGACGTGTTCCAAGCGACATGCGCAGAGTTGCTGGTGCGTCTGCCGAAGCTGCGTGAGCCGCGCGCGCTGCCCAAATGGTTGATGCAGGTGGCGCATCATGAGTGTTACCGGTGGAAGCGGCAGCAGCGGCGCGTGATCAGCCGCGATGCCGAGCCGGATTTGCCCGAGCCAGAAACGCCGCCCATCGCCGAAACCCTGGTGCAACAGACCCAGGAGGAGCAGATGCTGCGCGAAGCGATGGCGAGTCTTACTCCGCAATGCCGCAAGCTTGTGGATCTCCTGTTTTTTGAGACGCCAGCGCGACCCTATGCCGACGTAGCAAGAGAACTGGGTCTGGCGGTCGGCTCGATCGGATTTACTCGCCAAAAGTGCATGGATCGCCTGCGCCGGCAACTGGATATTTTGGGTTTTCTCTGATGTCCCCGCTAGGCTCTCTGACCTCCGCGCGACGCCGAATCTCCATGGAAAACCTGATTGGCGAACTCGGGTCTCTCGAGACGGACGCGGCTCGCCGCAAATTTCTCGCGCGCAATCGCTCCCTGGTTCGCTCGGATGTCGTCAAACAGCTTGCGCACGCTGTTGCTGACACACTTCGTACAGATGCTCACGCGGCCCTTCGTCTGGCCGAAGCCGCCGTCCTGATCGCCCGCAAACTTCGCCGCAAGGAAGATCTCGCTCTCGCCCTGCGTGCCAAAGCCAACGCCCTGTATGCTTCCCGCGATAACCTTGGAGCGGTCGAACACCATGACCAGGCCTTCAAGATCTTTGAATCCCTAAAAATCTGGAAGGAGGCGGGGCGCACGCTAAGCAATTCCATCCAGCCGCTAATTCTTCTGGGAGAATATGACCGGGCCTTCGCAGCCTCCGAACGCGCGCGGCAAATATTCACGGACCTCGGAGAAGAGCGGCGCCTGGCCAGTCTGGACAACAACGTCGGAAACATCTTCCATCGGCAGGATCGTTTCGACGAGGCTCTCGCTCATTATGAGCGTGCCTATAAAGCGCTGTCTGCCTTAGAAGATTGGGAACACGTTGCCGTCACGCTGCACAACATGGCCATGTGCCTGATCAACTTGAACGATTTCCCTCGTTCTTTGGACTGCTACCAGAAATCCCGTGACCTTTGCATGCGTCATGGCCTGCCGCGCCTTCGCGACCAGGCCGACTACAACATTGCCTATCTCTATTATTTCCGTGGGGAATACAGCCGCGCCATTGAAATGCTGCTCGTCACGCGCCGCGCCTGCGAAATGAGTGGCGACATCTACCGCTTCGCGCTATGCCATCTCGACCTCTCCGACATTTATCTGGAGCTGAACCTGAGTGAAGAAGCGCGGGAGATGGCGCACGAGGGATTCTTGCGCTTCGAGAAGTTGGGCATCGGCTACGAAGCGGCGAAGACGCTGGCCAATGAAGCCATCGCTTACGGGCAGCAGGGCAAGACGGTGCAAGCGCTGGAGCGGTTTGCCAAGGCGCGGGAAATATTTTCACGGGAAAAGAATCTCGTCTGGCCGTGGCTGCTGGATTTGTACCAGGGCCTGCTCTTGTTTCACGAGGGGCGCTATTTCGAGGCGCGCAGACTGTGTGCGGCCGCCGCAGAGTTTTTCGATGGCAGCCCGCTGGCGGGAAAAGCACTGCTGGCGCGACTGCTGCTGGCACGGATCGCGCTGCAGGTCGGCGATTTGGCGGCAGCGGAAGCAGAAACGAACGCGGCGGTTGCCAAGCTTTCAAACTTACAGGCGCCGGTGTTGGCGTACCAGACGCACTTGCTGCTGGGGCAAATTGCCGGGAATCGTGGAGATCGCGTTGCAGCCTATGCCGCCTACCAGGAGGCGCGCAAGGCTTTGGAGGCGTTGCGGACGCGGTTGCACAGCGAGGAGCTAAAAATCGCGTTTGTGAAGAATCGCATGCAAGTGTACGAGGCGATGGTGGCGCTCTATCTCGATCCCGCGAACAACGAGATTTCGGCCGACGAAGTGTTTTCGTGCATCGAGGCGGCGAAGTCGCGGAGCATGATCGAGATGATTTTTCAAAGCGGGCAAAGCTTGCCCATGGGAGAAGCGGGTCAGAGCGAGTTCGTGAGAAAGATTCGCGATTTGCGCGAGGAATTGAACTGGTATTACCACCGGATGGAATTGGAACAGCTTCGACCAGAGGAGAAGTCGCAAGAACGCGTCGAGCGTTTGCAGCAGGAAGCGCAAGCACACGAGAACGAGCTGCTGCGGGCGCTGCGGGAATTGCCGGCTCAGGAAAGGGAAAACGCGACTCTGGAGGCGCCGTCGGATTTTTCCGTGGCGAAGCTGCAGGCGAGCCTGCCGCCCGCCACGCTGCTGGTGGAGTATTACTCGACGGGCGACCGGTTGCTGGCGGCGGTGGTCAGCCGCGGCGGGATTGAGATTGTGCCGGTTAGCGTGGTGTCCCGCGTTACGAACCTGCTGCACTTCCTGCGCTTTCAGTTTGCGAAATTTCGCATGGGAACGGCGTACACGGAGCGGTTCGCGCAGCCGCTGCTGCACGCGACCCTGGGGCACCTGGAGGGGTTATACCGCGAGTTGATCGAGCCGATTCGCGGACGCCTCGCCGGCACCCACGTGGTGTTTGTGCCCCATGGGCCCCTGCACTTCTTGCCGTTTCACGCGCTGCGCAATGGCCAGGAGTATCTGTGCGACGTGTGCACGGTCTCTTACGCTCCGAGCGCGACGGTCTTCGGTTTGTGCCAGCAAAAGGCGCCGAGCAACAGCCGCAACTCGCTAGTTTTGGGGATTCCGGATGAGCGCGCGCCGTTCATATTGAGCGAAGTGCAGTCTGTGGCAGCGCTGCTCCCCCAAACGGAACTCTTTGTGGGCACACAGGCTACGGCGCAAGTGCTGCGGGAGCGTGGGCCGGAGGCTGCATTGCTGCACGTGGCGACGCACGGAATCTATCGCCAGGACAACCCGATGTTCTCCGCGATAAAGATGGGCGACGCGTACTTGAACTTGTACGACCTCTATCAAATGCGGCTGGGAGCGAAGCTAGTCACGCTAAGCGGCTGCGCCACGGGGATGAACTTCGTGGCGGCGGGGGACGAGCTGCTTGGCCTGCAACGCGGGCTGTTTTGCGCTGGCGCCAGTTCGCTGCTGCTGTCGCTTTGGGATGTGCATGACCGGAGCACAGCGGAGCTCATGCAGGAGTTCTACCGCGGCTATATTGCGTCGGGGGACATGGCCGGGTCTTTGCGAGCGGCGATGCTTAGGCTGAGGGCGCAGAATCCGCATCCCTACTTCTGGGCGCCCTTTGTGTTGGTTGGGAAAGTCACAGAAAATACTCCACTTAGCTGATCTCGCCTCTGCAGCCCCTCCCTATACTTTTTCGAGCTCGACATTCCCTTATATGGTGACGCGAAACAATTTACCACCGGCTGCTGGGGAGCAGACGGCGTGAAAGGTTGGGGGGAATGGCAATGAAGCATTTTACGGCAGAGGAATGGGTTGATTTCGCAAACGAGTTGGTTGCAGTGAGCCAGCGGAAGAAGATGGACCGGCACCTCGCGGAAGGCTGCTCGCGATGCAAGAAGACATTGTCTCTGTGGCAGAAGGTCCGGCAGTCGGCGAAATCGGTGGCGGAATGCCAGCCGCCGGAGCGCGCTGTACGCATTGCAAAAGCAGGGTTTGCGGCTGCGCGGCTGGAGGGTAAGCTCGCCCGCGTGCCGGGGTTAGTGGAGGTTCTGTTTGACAGCTTTCTGCAGCCGTTGGTGAAGCAAAACCTGGTGCAAACAAGCTTGTAGTGACCGGGCAATTGCTGGACTTGCGGAATCCGGACGCCCCTGGCCGAGATGTACCGTTGATCATTTCAAACCTGCGCGGGCACGTGGTGCAGACGGTGACAAACGAGTTTGGAGAGTTCCGGGAGGAGATCATGTCGAGCAGTGATCTGGAGTTGAAGCTTCCCGGGGAGAATGAGAAAGCGGTGATCATATCGCTGCGGGACGCACTTGGACGTCTGCCAGATCAGGTGAATTAGGCACGCCAGATTCAGGTGAATCACGGATTGAGGCTTGGGCCGCGTCAGAGCTACGGTCTTTTACTTAGCAAGCCGGTACTGGTACTTGATTCTAGGGCGGGTAAGGTCGGACGGGACACTCGTACTATTGGCGGCCTCGGTGGGCCAATTAACAATTTGGGCTCGCGCCAAAGCTGACTTAGACGAGCTATTCACGGTACGGGAGAACCCGGAAGGGGTCAAGTCTATGAAACGCAAATTACTCTCAGCGGTGATCATTGCGGTGATGACTTTGGCGGGATCGAAGCCTGCCGCCGCGCAGCAGCGGTATATAGTTCGCACCACCGGCGGCTTGAATTCGGTGCTAAACCTGTGTTTGTCAGCAGACTGCCAAGTCCAAGGTTCCCTGGACGGGCCGATCGGGCAGACCTATCTGGTGACGACAACCAGCAACATCTTGCAGACTCTGGTAGGCGGCGTCGTGAATGTCCTGGAAGTCTTGCTGGGGATTCAGAGCATTGAGCCGGACCACTTGCTACCCATGCCACTTCCGCCGATCAATAACGCGCCCTACGGACTTACCGATACCACGCCGATGAACTATTTCGGCTCAGTGGTGACCCACGGTTACGCGGCACAACCGGCCGAGCAGATCATTCGCCTAACCGATGCTCACAAAGGCTTTGGAGTCACTGGCGCAGGAATCGTAGCTGTGATCGATACCGGAGTGGACATCTACCATCCGGTTCTCGTTCCGGTCCTGCTGCCTGGATATGACTTTACGCGCAACCAGCCGGGAGCTTCGGAATGGCTGGATATGCAAAACGGAACGTCGTGCGGAAGTACGTCAAGCCAGCCGTCCGGTGCCGTGCAACAGGAGAGCGCGGCCATCCTGGATCAGGAGTCCGCCGCAATTCTGGACGGTCGGCCCTACGGGGCATTTGGCCACGGCACCATGACTTCGGGAGTGGTGCATCTGGTGGCGCCCCATGCCCGGATCCTTGCGCTGAAGGCGTTCTCCTGTAGCGGGACCGGGTATCTCTCGAACATCATCGCGGCGCTGTACTACGCCGTGCAGCACAACGCAAACGTCATCAATATGAGCTTC
>WNFH01003436.1_pt1 | contig 11226 bp, 10 predicted proteins | sample 5400411 | NCBI WGS metagenome assembly WNFH01 (sample SAMN13153347, study PRJNA577476) | soil metagenome | isolation source: 200 cm saprolite under Douglas fir tree site 2 hole 3 | place: USA:California | collected 2015-04-18
CTTACCGGCCGCTACCTCAGCGGCGAATTGCGAATCCCCGTGCCCAACAACCGCCACAAGCGGACCGGCAATTTTCTGCGCCTATTTGGCGCGAATCTTCATAATTTGCAGAATGTTGACCTGACGATCCCGCTCGGAACTTTTACGGCGGTGACGGGTGTGAGCGGCTCGGGGAAATCCACGCTGGTCCACGATGTTCTTTATCGTGCGCTCGCCGCCAAGCGCAACGGCGGCAGCGTCAAAGAGTTCTGCGAGGGTCTTGAAGGCGACGCTGGCGTTCGAGAAGTCGTCATCGTGGATCAATCGGCTATCGGCCGGACGCCACGGTCCAATCCCGCTACCTACCTCAAAGCTTTTGACGCCATCCGCGAGGTTTTCGCCGGCACTCCGGACGCAAAACGCCGCGGCTACTCCGCCGGGCATTTTTCCTTCAACGTCCCCGGCGGCCGCTGCGAAACGTGCCAGGGCGACGGCACTGTCACCGTTGAAATGCAATTTCTCGCCGACGTCGAGCTGATTTGCGAGGAGTGCCGCGGGACGCGCTTCAAGAGCAGCGTTCTCGAAGTGCGTTACCGTGAAAAAAATATACACGACGTTCTGCAACTCACGGTGCGCGAAGCGCTAGCGTTTTTTGTAAATATTCCCAAAGTGGTTTCGAAGCTGCGCATCCTGAATGAAATCGGGCTCGGCTATCTCCGCCTCGGCCAATCCGCCACCACGCTTTCCGGCGGCGAAGCCCAGCGCCTCAAACTTGCCGCGCATCTCTCGCGCGCCGAAAACGAGGGCATCCTTTACATCCTCGATGAGCCCACCACCGGCCTCCATTTTGACGACATCGCCAAGCTTCTTTCTGCCTTCCGCAAGCTGCTCGATTCCGGAGCTTCGCTGCTGGTCATCGAGCACAATCTGGACGTCATCAAGTCGGCGGATTGGGTTATGGATCTTGGTCCGGAAGGCGGCGATAAGGGCGGAAAAATCATTGCCACGGGAACCCCAGAGCAGGTTGCGCGCAACCCGCAATCGCACACCGGCCGTTATCTCGCTCGCGTTTTGAACGCCAATGGCCAGGCAAAGCGTCCTCCGAATGGCGCATCCAAGTCTTCAGGGCCTTCGGCTACAATCTCCAACGGAGCGCATACTCCTTCGGCTGAATCATGACGCATCCGCGTTTTGGGATTCTCACCGCAATCGTAGCGCGCACCGCGTTGTGCGGCGTCTTTTTCGCAGGGGCGCAGGTTTATCCCGAGCACATGCGAGGGAATGCTGCGCCCCTGCTCGCTCGCACGACTTTGCCGTCCGGCTTCGTCTTTGTAGGGGCGCAATACATTGCGCCCCATCTCGGCAACGCTTCTACCGCGAATCCTCAATCTCCCTCCTCGCCCTCTCCTCCATCCAAAACTCAAAAACTCTCCAACCCGCTCAACGATCTCCTCGATGAAGCGCAGCGGGACATCGACAATAATCAATTCGAAGCTGCCGTTGCTCCGCTTCAGAAGTTTCTCGCGGAAAAACCCGATGTTGCTTATGCCCACTTCCAGCTCGGCTATGCCTACACAGCCCTCAAGCGCTCCAGCGAGGCTCGCGCAGAATATGAGCGCGCCACCGCTCTCGATCCCAAGATGTCGGAGGCCTTCCTCAATCTGGGCATTTTGCTGATGGAAAAAGATCCTTCCGCGGCAGTCACTCCGTTGCGCAGGGCCGTGGATCTTCTGCCCTCGCAGAGTCGGCCGCGCTATCTGCTGGGTTACGCGCTGGAGCGCTCGGGCGATTCCGCCGGTGCCGTAGAATCGCTCGAAGGTGCGCTGCGGCTTGATCCGCGCGATCTCGAAACCCTCGTCCATCTCGGCAACCTTTGTTATGGAGCCAAGCGGTACGCGGAAGCCGAAGCCAGATTCCGCAGCGCGATGGCGATTCAGCCGGACTCTCCGCCTGCGTTGCTGGGTCTGGCGCAAACTCTCGACGCACAGAAAAAAGCGGAAGCCGCGGATGCGTTTCGCAATTATCTCGCGTTGCGGCCCGAGGACTCCGGCGCTCGCGCCCGGCTCGTTCATCTCTTGGTCGAGGGGGAACAGTATGACGCCGCGCTCGCCGAACTGAATCGCTCCGACGCCGGTAAGCCTTCGCTCGAATCGCTCAAGCTGCGGGCGGACATCCAGATCGCGCAGAAGAAATGGGACGATTCCATCGTCACTATTCGCAGTGCCATCGCGCTTTCTCCCAGTGACGCGCAGCTCCGCGGCGGCCTGGGCCGCGTCTTTATGCAAAAGCGTGACTACGCTTCCGCCGAAAAAGAATTGAAGGCTGCGCTGGAGATCGACCGAAACAACCTGGCATATTGGAAGGATCTAAGCTCGGCCTATTATTTAGCGGGCAACTATCCCGCAACGCTCGCGGCCCTGGACCTCATTGCCAAGGCGGAAACACCCGGCCCGGGCGCATGGTTTATCCGTGCGCTCTGCTACGATAAGCTGAATCAACCCAAGCCCGCGCTCGAGGCCTACCAGAAATTCCTGGATCTGGATCGAGACAACAATCCGGACCAGGTCTGGCAGGCGCAGCAGCGCAGCAAAGTGCTGCGGCGTATGCTGGGCGAGAAAAGGTAGCCGAATGGGGGCCCGTGAGGTGCGGCTGGCTGCAACTTTGATCGGCGTCGCGGTCGTCTCCGGCTCCCTCGCGGGCCAGGAGAAAGTGACCGATCTGCAGGCGCGTTTCGACCGCGATTCCAACGCCGTCCACAAAGCAAAGTTGCTCGAGAGACTCGGAGACGCTCAATTCAATGATGCCCGTCGCGCGGAAAAGGCCAACGATTACACCACCGTAGGACTCATCATGGAAAAGTACAGAGACAACGCACGGGCCGCCGCAGACGCGCTGAAAAAAGAACATCCCGATGGCGAGCGTCACTCCGGCGGATACAAGCAACTCGAAATGCACGTACAAAAAGGTTTGCGCGAGGTTGGGGAAATCATGCTCGTCGTCCCCATGGAGTTCAAACCGCCCCTGCAAATCGTCCGGCACGACTTGCAGACGATCGATGATGAATTGCTACGGGCCCTCTTTCCCCGCAGGCCCGGAGATAAACCCCTTTCCCCGCCAACGCAGGCCAAGCCTCCTGCTTCGGAGATGCGCCAATGAGAATCCTCGCCCGCAAACTGATTATCTTTTCTTTTCTGTTTGCCGGACTGACCGTTGCGCGCGCGGCCTCGCCCCAGCAGAAGGACTATCTTTCCGCGCTTGAGGCGGACAAAATCCGCGACGCGGAAACTCCCAACGCGCGCATCAAGCTCTTTTTGACGTTTGCCGACGACCGGCTGAAGAAATTCCAGTATGAACTGGATCACCCTTCACAGTATCGGCACTCAGAGGTGTTGAACGCCCTCCTGAATTCCTATATCGGTTGCGTGGACGATGCTGCCGACCTCGTCCAGCTAGGCATCGAGAAACAGCAAAACATCAGGCTGGGAATTGACCTCATGGCCGCGCGAACTAAGGAGTTTCTTGCCATCCTGGAAAAATATTCTTCGGGAGGCACGGACCTCCCGATCTACAAAGATAATCTCGACGACGCAATCGAAGGCACGCGCGACGCCATGAACGAAGCGGAAAAAGCGAAGAAGAATGTGGCGCCGCCTCCCGTGAGGCGTAAAAATTGACCGCCATGCGACGCGATATTTCTTCTGTTCCGGGAGGCGGGCCCCTTTTTCAGCGCGTGTTTACCCGGCTCGGCTGCGAGGGCCGTCCGCCGCGCTTCCGCGTGGAATTCTACCCCTATGCCAGTCTCGTTCTTACCATCCGCCGTCGTGAGGACGCCGTCTACGCGCGCTTCTCGGACCTTTTGCGGCGCGCCCCGCTGGCGGTTCTCGAGGGTGCCGCGGCGCTGCTGCTTTCCCGCGTCTACCATCGCAAGGCGCCCGCTGCGCTGACCGCGCCCTATTTCAGTTACGCCCGCTCTGGCCGCACGCGCAGCCGCATCAGCAAGATGCGCCGCGGGCGAGTCCGGCTGGCCTCGGCGGATCCGCACGGGCAGCACTTCGATCTCGTTAAGTTGTTTGATGAACTGAATCGGAGATATTTCGAAGGGCGGCTCGACCGCCCGCATATCGGCTGGAGCAGGCGAACCTGGCGGCGGCAGTTCGGCTGCTACGATCCCGGGCCGAATCAGATTTTGTTGAATCGCAGGATGGACCACCCCTGCATTCCGCAGTTCGCGGTGGAGTACGTCTTATTCCATGAGATGCTGCACGTGAAGCACCCGACTCGCCGCTCCGGGTGCAGCCTGGTTTCTCACTCGCAGGAGTTTCGTGAAGAAGAAAAGCGCTTCGCGGATTTCACACGCGCCCGCCGCATCCTCGACCGCTTAGCTCGCTGACTTCTTTTCTTTTTCTACTTCGCTCCAGAGCTTCTCGATTTTCTTGCGGATTTTGTCGGCGTCCTCGGCGTGCGGGTAAAGATCGAGATATCGCGTATACGACTTGATGGCCAGCTTCTTCAATCCCTTTTTTTCCTGGGCCTCCGCGAGGTAGCGGAAGGGAAGCGCGTAGCCGGGCTTGGCCAGTGTAGCGTCCTCGAAGCGGTCGATGGCCGCGTCCACATCGCCCTTCTTCATATAATACCGGCCCACCTCCAGGTCTTTTTCTGCGCGCAGCGGATCCCAGGAGGGCTGGTCAGCCGCCGATTTAATCGGTGCATCGAATTTCTTGGATGATTGCTGTTTTTGCTTGGGCGGCGGTTGTGGCTCGGGGGGCTTGGAGGAAGATTCGCCCGGTGGTTCCTGCGCCTGGAGCCGCGCAGCGGGCAAGAGCAGAGAAGCCGTGGCGGCAATAAGAATCCAGCGAACCAAGCCCAGGCGTTTCACCGCTCTCTCCTCCCTCTTATCCGATTCGCTCTAGTATGATGGAAGTTGTCCGTAAGGAATAGTTTCCTCAAAGATTTCGTATGGAACCCCGTGAAAAAGCCGCGCTGCTCCCGGAAAGTCCCGGCGTGTATCTTTTCCGGGACGCCGGCGGCAACGTACTGTATGTCGGCAAGGCGCGCTCCTTGCGTAGCCGCGTGCGCTCATATTTTCTCGAGTCGCGCTGGGCTGACGCCAAGACCGGCTCGCTGGCGCGCGAGATCGCCGATCTGGAAACCATTCTTGTCGGCAACGAGCGCGAAGCTTTGGCGCTCGAACACAACCTCATCAAGCAGTACCGCCCGAAATTCAATGTCGTTCTTCGCGACGACAAGACTTATCCGTACATCAAGTTCACGGCCGCGGAAAAATATCCCCGCGTCTATTTTACGCGCCGCATCAAGAAGGACGGCTCGCTCTACTTCGGCCCGTACTTTCCCGCGAGCCTCGCGCGCCGCATCCTGCACTTTGTCCACAAGCGTTTTCTCGTTCCGTCATGCACCGTCGATCTCACGCGCACTCACCCGCGTCCCTGTTTGCAGTATTACATCAAGCGCTGCCTCGGCCCGTGCGTCCAGGGCTTGACCACCGACGATCGCTACGCGGAAGCGGCCCGCGACGTTCGCATGTTTCTCGAAGGCCGCCGTCATGACCTTATGAAAAGTCTCGAAGAGCGTATGATGACCGCCGCGGAGAAAGAACTCTTCGAGCAGGCCGCCGCGTACCGCGACCTCCTCCGCACTCTGGAAGACATTGAAGAGCGCCAGCGCATCGCCGCTGCGCAGGGCGACGATACCGACGTGCTCGCCTACTACGCTGAGCCGCCGCTCGTCGCTGCAAATCTCTTTCACTTGCGGGGTGGCCGCGTCGTCGACCGCCGCGAATTCTACTGGGAGGACCTCGAAGAGTTTGACCCCCAGGAATTTGTTCCCTCGCTCCTCAAGCAGCTGTATTTGGAAGCAGAGTATTTGCCCAAAGCGATTCACGTCCCCGCCGATTTCGAAGATCGCGAATTGCTCGAAGAAACGCTCGCTGAACGCGCCGGCCACAAATTGGAAATTTTCGCTCCCCAGCGCGGCCAGAAGCGCTCCTTCCTGGACCTGGTTGAGAGCAACGCCAGGCATTCGTTCGAACAGCGTTTCCGCGTCTTGAAGCCCACTTCGAAAGCCATCGGTGAAGCGGTGCAAAATGCTCTAAATCTTCCCGAAGAGCCCCGGCGCATCGAAAGCTTTGACATTTCCCACATTCAAGGTGCCGACACGGTGGCCTCGATGGTCGTATGGGAAAACGGCCGCATGAAAAAATCCGACTACCGCAAGTTCATTATTCGCGGAACGGGCGCTTCGAATGGCGGGAGGCCCGCGCAGAACGATGACTTCGCCAGCATGCGCGAAGCGGTGACGCGCCGTTATCGCCGCCTCCAGGAAGAAAAGAAACCGCTTCCCGAATTAATCCTCATCGATGGTGGCATCGGCCAGCTCCACGCTGCGGCTCAAGCGCTCGACTCATTGCAAATCATCAATCAACCGCTCGCGAGCATCGCCAAAAAAGAAGAAATTCTCTACGTATTCGGACAGGAGGATGAGCCGATTGTTCTCGAGCGCCACTCACCCGTCTTGCATCTTATACAGCAAATTCGCGATGAGACTCACCGCTTTGCCGTCGCGTTTCACCGCCAGCGCCGCGGCAAGCGCCAGACGGAATCCGCCCTCATTCGAATCCCCGGAGTGGGCCCGCGCACCGCGCAAAAGCTCTTGCAGGAATTTGGCAGCGTCGCCAACGTTCGGCGCGCTGGAATTGAGAAACTCAGCGCAGTGGTCCCGCGGAAAAGTGCCGAGAAAATCCTGCAGCATCTGAATGCGAGCGATTCGAACGATAACCAGAATGGCTCATCGATATAGGTTAGGCCGTATTGCGCGGCCCTTGATGCTATGCTACGGTTTCCTTGGAGGTTGCTATGGCGGACAGCGTAGGTTCCAAGGTTACTTACTTTCTCGTGGGTCTCGGCGTCGGCGCTCTCGTGGGTATTCTCTTTGCGCCGCAATCGGGCGAAGACACGCGCGAGTTTCTCTCCAAGAAGGCCGATGAAGGCAAGGATTACGCGCAGCGCAAGGCGCGTGAGCTCCGCGAACGCGCGGATGATTTGATCGAGCGCAGCAAGGAAGTGGCGGGGCGGCAGAAGGATTCCATCAGCGCGGCCGTCGAAGGCGCGCGGGAAGCGTACCGCCGCGAGGCTTCGAAGTCCTGATCCGGAGAAGGCGGGTTTCGTTTTGATTCCGCCCCTTCGTGGGGGCAGGCGGGGCGTGTATGCAATTCTGGGTGGAGTTCTGCGGCATCGTCGCGGCGATCGCTCTCGTCGTTCAGGTAGGTATCCTGACGGCGCTTTTTGTCGAAATGCGCCGGACCAACCGGAAAGTCAACGGACTCGTCACCGACTTGCATTCCCGCGTTGGGCCGATTCTGACCCGAATTCAGATTCTTCTCGACGACACTCAGCCGAAAATTTCCAACATGGTGGCGGACGCCGCGCACGTCGTGTACCTGGCGCGCGGGCAGGCGCAGAAGGTCGACCGCGTGGTCACGGAGGCGGCGGACCGGTTGCGCGGGCAGCTGGGCCATGCGGATCGAATTCTGACCGGCGCTCTCGAAGCCGTGGAAGACGCGGGATCGAACATCCGTCACAGTTTTTGGCGGCCGATGCAGAAGGCCTCGGCATTGGTGCACGGCATCAAGGTGGGGCTGGATCTTCTGCGTTCCCGGCGTTCTTCGCGGCGTCGTGATGAGCCGAAGGAACAAGAAGAAGAACTGTTTATCTGACGAAACTGCTCGCCAGGCCCTTTTCCCAGAATCTTACCGGATCCAGCCGCCGGCCAGAACCCGATCATTATCGTAAAAGACGGCGCCCTGGCCGCGTGTGATAGCGCGCTGCGGGGTGTCGAAGAGCACTCGCGCAGTTGCAGTGCTGAGTGGCTCGATGGTGGCGGGCGCGGGTTCGTGCTTGTGGCGAATCTTGACGTTTGCGCGAATTGGCCGCACCGGGTTTTCGCAGGAAACCCAATTTACATTTTCAATTGCGAAACTCGTCGAGCGTAGCGCGTCGTCATCGCCGACGACGACCCGATTCTTTTCCGGATCGATCGAAAGAACGTAGAGCGGCTTGCCCGCGGCAAAGCCGAGCCCTTTGCGCTGGCCGATCGTGAATTGATGCACCCCATTGTGGCGGCCAACGACCTTGCCGTCTTCGGTGACGATTTCGCCCTCGCCCGTACCCAACGTGATGCCCGCGCTCTGCGAGTAGACTTCGATGAACTGCGCGTAATTACCGTTGGGAACGAAACAGAGTTCCATGCTCTCTGGCTTTTCCGCGACCGGAAGATTCACGCGGCGGGCCAGCGCGCGGACTTCATCTTTTGTGAGTTCACCCAGCGGGAACTCGCTGCGCGAGAGCTGTTCCTGCGACAAACCCCATAGAAAATAAGATTGGTCTTTGCTGCCATCGCGTGCGCGCAGAAGCTCCCAGCGTCCGGTCTGCTCGTTATGGCGGATGCGCGCGTAGTGGCCGGTGGCAAGCCGCTCGGCGCCAATCTGCCGCGCCATGCGCAGAAGCGGCTCGAACTTCACATCGGTGTTGCAGTTGGTGCAGGCGATGGGCGTGCGGCCGGCGAGATATTGGTCAACAAATGGGCGGACGACGTGCTGCTCAAATTGCTCCTCGAAATTCACGACGTAGTGAGGAAAGTTCAAGTGCTGCGCGACGCGCTTGGCGTCATAGACGTCGTCGAGCGAACAGCACCGGTGCTGCGCGGGGCGAGCTCCTTGCAATTCCGGCAGGCGGCGCTGGTTCCAGAGCTGCATCGTCAGTCCGACAACGGGGAAGCCCTGTTGCTGGAGGACGGCTGCGACGGTCGAGGAGTCGACGCCACCGGACATGGCGACGGCAACAAGGCCACGCTGAACTTCAGCATGCCGGGGGAGCGTCTCGAATTGGGCCGCAGTCGACATTGCGTATCTATCTTACCTTACTGGCTTACCTTACTCGCAGCGGCCTCCTTGCGGTAAGTCGGCGACAGGTCCCGGAGTTTGGCGACGGCGGCGGGAATTGCGTCGAGTGCGAAGTCAATTTCGGCGGCAGTGGTATGCCGGCCAAGGCTGAAGCGCAGGCTCGACTTTGCTTCCTCCTGCGAGAGGCCAATGGCGGTGAGCACGTGAGACGGCTCGACGGCGCCCGAGGAACATGCCGCGCCGACTGAACAGGCCAGACCTTGGAGGTCGAGTGCGATGACCAAGGCTTCGCCTTCGAGGCCGGGGAACATGAGATTGGTTGTGTTGGGAGTGCGCGGCGCGCGGGCGCCATTTACAAGGGATTGCGGGACTCGCTCGAGCAAGCCCTTTTCCAGTTTGTCGCGCAACGCACTTACGCGCTTCGCGTCTTCGCCAAGAGAGAGGCGGGCCAGCTCCGCGGCCTTGCCGAGACCGGCAATTCCGGCGACGTTTTCCGTGCCGGGACGGAAGCCGCGCTGGTGATGGCCGCCGTAGAGAAGCTGCTGCAGGCGGGTTCCGCTGCGAATGTAAAGTGCGCCGATGCCTTTGGGGGCGTAAAACTTATGACCGGAGATCGAGAGCAGATCGACTGCCAGCGCGTTCACATCGATGAGAACTTTGCCGGCCGATTGAACGGCGTCGGTGTGAAAGTAGACGTCGGCTTCCGAGGCGATGCGGCCGATTTCTTCAAGCGGTTGGATAGTGCCGAGCTCATTGTTGGCATGCATGATGGTGATGAGGACGGTTTCGGGGCGGAGCGCGCGACGAACGGATTCGGGATCGACAACACCTTCACGATTAACGGCCAGGTCGGCGACCGCGACGCCTTGCTTTTCGAGCGCCTGGCATGTGTTAAGCACCGCCTCGTGCTCGATCGTCGACGTGATTATGTGAAGGGCGGACGAAGGGGAAGAAGAGCGCACAGCCAAGAGTGACTGTGCTACTCCGAAGACGGCGTGGTTGTCGGATTCGGTGCCGCCACTGGTGAAGACAATCTCCTGGGGGCGCGCGCCGATCAACGCGGCCACTTGATCGCGGGCGGTTTCGACGGCAGAGCGGGCGCGCTGGCCGGGAGTGTGGATAGAGGAAGCGTTGCCGAATTCGGCGGAGAGATAGGGGAGCATGGCGTCGAGGACGGCGGGCTCGACGGGCGTCGTGGCGTTGTAATCGAGGTAGACGCGGTTCATGGTGCAGCCTTCAGGATAGACAAGAAGAGTAGGGAGTGTCGAGTGGCGAGCGGGTGGTTTGCGAGGTGACTAGCCTTGAAAAGAGCAGAAAGGCAAGATCTTTGGCTTTGAAAAATGTGACCCCTCCCCCCGGTTTTTTTGTAAGTGTTCATTCTAAAGGGCTTTAAGTCTTGTGTTTTGTAAGTGTTCATTCTACAGGGGTTACAGAAGCATTTTTCGGAAGTGTTCATTGTAAAGAACTTAGCGGCGAGTGGCTGGTTGGGGAGGTGATCGGTCTTGGAAGGAATACAGAAACAAGAGTTTTTTGGCTTGAAGAATGTGACCTCAACGCAGAGGTCAGTGAAGGCACAGAGAATGGTGGGAGAAGAGGGGAGACGAAGGACGGGCGCCAAACTCATGGGGAATGGTAGCGCATAGGTAACCGAATGTCAACATAAATAATCAGGAGATTCGAACGAGCTGTGGAAAAAAAACCGGGGAGGAGAGGTTGGAGGTTGAGAATTAGAATAAAAGCGGGATGGAGGCGACGTGCGAACTCTTTCGCGGAGGATAGGGCCGTGTCGAAGGAAAAGTCAAAACCCGCTTCAAAAACCGAAGCATGCGGCACCCCGGTAGCAATCGCGCTCGAACGGAAAGCAGTGGGTCACTTGGAGTGACCGAGGAAAGAGAAAAGCCCCACTCCTTCTCCCGCAAGAATGGGGCACCCGATCTTGCATTCCGGGCTTGCTCGTTCAGGAAGTCTGTGCCACCCGCCGCCAGAGGAGCCGTAACTTCGCCTTTCATTCGCTGTATGATAAAATTACTAAGAAGCGTGTCGTCGGTCTTCAAAGCAATCTGGACAGTTATGGATCTTAGGGAAGCACTCAGCAACGCGGATCAAATTCTGGACGAGGAGCGCATCCATCCTACCGTTAAGTACGACTGCCTGCCACAGGAGCGCGATAGCGTCACCCGAGCCCTGGTTGCTGTAGCCGGAAGCATGAACCTGCAAGCAGAGCGAAGCTATCGCCCCCGGCAAATCATCGAGCAGCCCACGTGGTACAGGTTCAAGAGCACCAACTACAATCTTCTATGTGCCCTTCTTTCGCGGTTTGATGAGACCGGCAA
>WNFH01003439.1_pt1 | contig 11221 bp, 10 predicted proteins | sample 5400411 | NCBI WGS metagenome assembly WNFH01 (sample SAMN13153347, study PRJNA577476) | soil metagenome | isolation source: 200 cm saprolite under Douglas fir tree site 2 hole 3 | place: USA:California | collected 2015-04-18
GAAACACAATGGGTGTGCCGCCAAACTTTACAATCGTGTCGATCTGCTGCCGGTAAAGCGCAACCACCTCTCCTTCTAGGCCTTCGACATATGCGCCAGCCACAAACTGCGCATCTTTTCCCAGCGCCTCTCTGGTCCATCGCAACACGTCGTGTTTTTCGGTCTCGCTCAAGTAGTTTACATAGCCCGTGTCCATGTTCACCGCGTTCATCAACCCCGCGCGATGTGTCGCCACCAGATGCCGCTGAAACGCCTCGACCGCCACCCGCCCTCCCGCCTCGTATGGCAGCAGCGCCGCCGCAATACCCTGCACTTTGCGGCAAGGCTGCCGCCGCTCGATCAGCGTTTCGATTTTCATTCGCGATTCTCCGAATCGCACTTCTTCTTTGCACAGCGGCTTTTCACGGCTCGCGCTCGAATGCTCCCCCTGTCTGCGGTCATCCCCATGAGGAATCATCGCTTCGCCTTCGCGGCCTTCAGCCGGCCCGCCAGCTCGGACTCTTTGTAGTAGCTGTCCAGGGGATAGCACCCAGACGGCAATCCGTTCCGCGGCGCCGTCGTGCAATCGCTGAACGTCCGGCAAATTCGCTTGCGCTGAATGGTATGTCCCTCGAGGGCATCCCAGAGCAGCTCAGGATAGGTCAGTACCATGCGCCCCAGTCCAACTGAATCCACCCACCCCTGACGCACCGCTGCTTGCGCCACGTGCGGCAGAAAATCCTGCAGATAGCTATAGGCAGATCCAACGAAAATCAGCCTTGGAAATTGCTGTTTCAGTTGCCGCACTACTTGCATCTGTCGCGCCACTCCCATCAGAGGATCCTCTGGAGGCTGATATCCATCCGAGGGCGGATACAGCGCCGGCCTTTGGATGTGCGGATTGTAATAGGGACTCCCCGCCGAAAGACTCACCATCCGAATTTCCAGCTCCTCGAGCAACGCCAAGAAGCGCACCGTCTCAGCCAGCTCTGCCTCCGTCGGATTGTGTGGGTTCACGCCGAATCCCCACTGGTACGGGATCAACCTGTCAAACGTCTCCGGAATTCCGGGCCCCGGCTTTCCCGGCAATGATCGCTCCGGGTCCGGGCGAAACGGTACGGTGTCGAACGCCGAAAGCCTCACGCCAATCTGCAATCCAGGAGCGGCCGACCGGATCCCCTGCGCAACCTCTTTCAAGAACCGAGTGCGATTTTCGAAACTCCCGCCGTATGGCCCTTCCCGCGTATGGGCGCTCAGAAATTCGTGCCCGAGATATCCATGACAGTGTTTGATATCCACAAAATCAAAGCCCAACTCCCATGCCATCCGCCCTGCGCGATGGAAGTCTTCGATGATCACGCCAATTTCCGCATCCGTCAGCAGCGGATAGTCAGCGGGCAAACCCAGCCGCTGGTCCAAAATAGGATGGTGATACAGAATGCGCGGCTCAGGCCGGCCATTCGAATTCGGGCGGCTGTAACGCCCCGAATGCGTCAACTGTAAGCCAATCAGCAAGCCGTTATCCGAGCCCGTCGCTCGCCGATGTTCCTCGACCAGGGCTGCCCGCAACTGCGCCAAGCCTTCCCGCGTATGCAATGCCGCTACGAGTTGATTCGGATTGGCGCGCCCGCTATGAGAGACCGCGACCGCTTCCCCGCCCCAAATCAGCTTAGCGCCGCTGCGGCCGAATCGCTGCCAGCGGCGAATAGTGCGATCGGTGGGGTTGCCTTCCGCTGTCCCATCCCAGCCTTCCATGGGGTGAATGGCGATCCGGTTGCCGATCTTGATCCCGTCGCGCACCAGTGGCTGTCCCAGCGGCGATTCCCAACCACGCGCCAGTCCGCGATCGCACGGGATCGTCAGCCGCAGCGAATTCAGGCATTCCTGAAAACGCTCTACGCCCCGCACGCTCCCCAGACGCACGATCTCGCGCCCGTTCATGCCGCTCTCCGCCGTTTGGGCAGCGCCGCCACTGCGACAGCCCCGAATAAGGCCATGCCGATCAGCGCAAGAAAACCTGTCGAGTAGCTTCCGGTCGTGTCGCGCAGACGACCGATCAACCAGGGCGACACCGCTTCCGCAGCCCCGTCCGCTGTCAGGATCACTCCCATCAGCCTCCCCAGAACTTGCACGCCGAAGATCTCCGCCGTCATCAGCGGAATGATCATATAGTCCCCGCCGAGTCCGATCCCAAACACTACTGCGAATACATACATCGGGGCTTTCGCACGCGCAAAAAACAGTATCGGAATGGCGGCCGCAACCAGGGTGTAAATCAAGAGCATGACGTATTTCTTGGACCATCGATCGGCCAGCCATCCCATCAGCAGGCGTCCAACAATGCTGAACGCCAACACCAGCGACAAAATTCGTGCCGCCTCGCCCTGTGTGTAGTGCTGGTCCAGACTCAGGAACAGTTTCAGGTTCTGCTGGGTCCCGCTGACCGCCGCAATCGAGCCCATACTCCCCAGTGCCAATAGGTAAAATGAGACGGTTTTGAACGCGCCCTTCACCGGTACCTGCGCTGCCGCTCTGCTTTCTTCTTGCGGCCCCGGCGCCTCCTTCACAAGAAACGCCATGGGAAACGCGATGACGATAATCAGGACACCTAGCGTCCGCAGCGCGGCTTGCCATCCAAAATGCTGCACGAGCGTATTCGAGATCCACGGAACTGCCGCTCCTCCTAGTCCTATGCCCAAATAGGCGATCCCCATTGCCTTTCCTCGCGACTTATCGAACCAGCGCGACAGCAGCACCTGATTTGGCAGCGGGCCGCCACACACATAGCCCAACGCATTAAACAGATAGAAGAAATAAAACATCCCCAGCGTTGCAATGCCGCCGAGTCCGATGAGCGCCGTGCCCGCCATCAAGATTCCCGCCATCATCAGCCGACGCGGCCCGAAGCGATCCACCATCCACCCGGCAAGGAATCCAAACACCGGGCCCACTACCAATTTGCTCAGCGCATTCCCGGAGGTTACCTGCGCGCGAGTCCAGCCGAACTGCTGCACCATGAAGTCGTAATAAAAAGGAAGGCCCCAGAGCGCAAGACCCACAATGCAAAACAGAACCAGAAATGCTGTCGCCGTTACCTGCATCGCGCCCCGCTTCCTTGCCAGTTCCTGGTCGATGGTAGCGGATCCAGAATCTGCCAGCGGGTCTACCTTCACGCGCTCGAACGTGCTGTTCGGTTTGGTCACTTCATCACCCGTGTTCCGCGTCTGTTCCGGATGGAGACTGGCCAGCTCCGTTTGCGAATCACATTGTAGAATAGCGGAGAGCGCACTTGCATTCTGGATTCCGATGGCGAACAAGATGGCGGATTCGGGGCAAGCAGAAAGCGTCAAGCCTCGGAATGATGTATATGAGGCCGGTCCTTTGCGGCACGACTGAAGTCGTGCCCTGACGAGTCGTGCCCTAAGCGGAACCGTGCCTGACGCGGGTCGGAGGGGGACGCGGGGCGGGTTACTCGGTGAAGACGATGCCGACGGCGGTCTGATCTTTTTCGGGGCCGGGCTCGAGCCGCACGACGTAGCCACGAAAGCGTAAATGGTTGTGGTTCTGGCCTTCGTCGCCGGGGGACTCCATGGTCACTTGGAGTTCGGACTGGAGCCGCGGGCTATGGTTGAGGTAGATCAGCGCGCCTTGGAGCGTAAGATCGCGGAGCACGGTCTCTTCCTGAAATGCGCGGCCTTCCTCGGTGTAGCCTGTCACTCGGGCGCGGAAATGGCCCTCCTGCCGCAGGCCGCCACGCGTGGTTGGCATGATGACCTCGACGCGCTCTTCGCCCAGCGACATCACCATGCCCTCCGAGGCCGCCCATACGTTTTCAAACTTCTGCCGGGCATCGTGCAATACCCCGTCAACGATCTTGTCGGAGGAATCCGGGTCGTGGTGGAACAATACCAGGTTGCGCACGCCTGCTTCCTGGGCGACCTTCACTCCGGCCAGCCACGACGAGTGCCCCCAGCCTTTGCGGGTCGTGGTCAGTTGTTCGGGGGTGTACTGCGCGTCGTTGATGAATATGTCCGCGTCGGCGGCAAGCTCGCGCAAGCTCTGGTCGAGTTTCGGCACCCCGGGTTCATTGTCGGTGGCATAGACAATCGTGCCAGCGGAGGTCTCAAAGCGGAAACCAAAACAGCCCTGCGGGTGGTTGAGCATGCGGGCCGTGATGCGCGTGCCGTTGATCTCAAACTGGTCGCGGTCAGTGACTTCCGAAAACTGCCGAGCCGCAGACATGGCGCTTAAATCCACCGGAAAATAAGGGTGGGCCATCTGCGCTTCAAAGACCTGCTTCAAGCTGTCGCGGCCCAGAAATTCAGAGCGGAAGCTGTAGAAGTGGAACCGATTCTGCCCAGCATAGAGCGGCGAGAAAAACGGGATGCCCTGGATGTGATCCCAATGGTAGTGGGTGACGAATATGTGCGCCTCGATCGAGTTGGTGCCGTGGATTTCCGCCCAGCGCTTGCCCAGCACACGCAATCCTGTGCCGCAGTCCAGGATGAATTGAGTGCCGTCGGGCGCGACCAGCTCCAGGCAGGGCGTATTTCCGCCATAGCGCCAAGTGGCGCGGTCCACCGTGGGTGTGGAACCTCGCACGCCCCAGAAGCTGAGCTTAGCTACCTTGTTTGACATCCCCGAGCACACAGATTCCGCCATCGACCCGGCCTCGTGCGACCGCCGCGCCGGGACTTTCGCTGCAAGATGAGCCTAGTTGGCATAGTAGGAACCGGCCACTGCGAAGTCAATCGCCTTTCGCCCCCGGGGTGCAAGCCCCGCAAGTGTGAGGGGGTTTTGCTCCTCCGGTCAAGGTGGGCCAATACCCTGTGCGCCGAAACTGAGGAGCAGGTAAAATCGCGCTGATGCACTCCCACGATCACGGCCATGTGCACGCCCACGACAGTCCGGGCAGCGGTGTGCTGAAGTGGTCGATGGCGGCCACGCTCGGCCTGGTGGTCGCCGAACTGGTGGGCGGTTACCTGGGCCACTCGATCGCTCTGGTGAGCGACGCCGTTCATAATCTCTCCGATGTGCCCACGCTGGTGATTTCCTGGTTTGCGCTGCGCTGGGCCGAGCGCCCGGCGAATTCCGAGAAGACCTACGGCTACCACCGCGCGGGTATTCTGGCGGCGTTCACCAACGCCATCCTGCTGGAGCTGGTGGCGCTGTTCCTGTTTTACGAGGCCTACGGACGCTTGCGCCACCCGCAGACAGTGCGCGATGACCTGATGATCTGGATTTCGCTCGCTGCGCTGGCCGTGAATGGCGGCATCACGCTTGCTTTGCTGCGCGGCCGCCGCGACCTTAACCTGCGCAGCGTCCTGATTCACAATTTTGGCGACGCCCTCTCCAACGTCGGCATACTTGCCGGGGCCCTGGTCATTCGCTCGACCGGCGCAAACTGGGTGGACCCCGCCATCGGCGCGGCCATCGGCGTGCTGGTGCTTTGGTCGAGCTACGGCGTCCTGAAAGAATCCACTCACATCCTACTCGAAGGCCTGCCCCGGGATATGATGCTCGAGGAAGTGGCCCACGCCATCCTGCGCGTCCCGGGCGTCCAAGAGGTCCACGACATCCACATCTGGACGCTCGGCACCGACCTGCACGCGCTCTCCTGCCACGTTCGCATCCCAGACATGCACATGGAGGAGAGCGAAAAGCTGTTGGCTGATATTCGCGAGCGCCTCGCTAAAGAATTTCGCATCACACACACCACCATCCAATTTGAGCGCGCCGGTTTGCCCCGCAGCGCTGGTTACTTCATGCCGGAGCCCTACCGGTCGCCCAAGTATTGAAAAAAGGTAAAAGGAAAAGGGCAAAAGGGGAAACGAACTCTCAGCTGCAGGATCCACCGGCTGCGCGCCACTCCGAAGTTGCGCGGCGACTGACCCACGTATTCCTCTACTTCTCGGCCATCCACCCGGGAGGGGCGGCCGCGACCGGGGCGAAATCTCCAGCGCCGTCCAGCCCCTGCTGATACCTGGTGCACTACTGACCAAACGTACGAGGAGAGACTTGCAAGACGGCCCCCACCTGCTGCCGAGTGTGACCTCGGGCCAGCACTGCAAGGGCGATGGCCTTAAAGTCGTGTCCTAACTGACGCACGTATTCCTCCACTTCTCGGCCATCCAGAGCCGTGCCCCGACGTTGCCGTGAAGTTAAACATAGGTCTGATCGATGTAGCACCAGCGCCAGTCATCGCCAGTCTGCAACGACTGAATCAGCGGGTGGCCAGTTTCCCGGAAGTGCTTTGTTGCGTGTTTGTTCTTCGAAGAGTCGCAACACCCGACTTGTCCGCAAGTCAGGCATAGCCGAATCTCAACCCACCTATCGCCGGTTTTCAGGCACTCCTCACAGCCTTTTGTCTTTGGTCGAACCGGCTTGACCTGATCGAGATGTGTGCAGTTTGCCGCCATAGAGCCTCCTGATTGCGGGTCCGGGCTGCCTCTGAGGCCGGACTGGTCACTGACTTGAGTCGTTGGGTGTGTCCTTTGCTTGGCGCGGGCGCAGCTCCAGATGTTGGGGCGGATCGGGCGGAAGCTTCCACTCGATTTCGGCATGACCGGTGGCATTGTGATAGGCGTTCGCGCCTTCTACCGCTTTCTGATAAGCCTGTTCAAAGCTAGCCAAGTCTCGGGCCACAATCGCCTTCTCCACGGCGCCCAGATGACCCTGGCTGAAGGAGTTCAGATAGTTGGCCATCTTGGGGCGGGTGATAGCCCCGATCCGCAAGAGGTTCAGAACGCCGTTCAGTTGGTACTGGGCAAGCCCCCAATTTCCCTCTTTCGCCGCGTAGTATAGAATCCAGAATCGCTCGCTGACTTCCGGCATTAGCCGGCCGAGCCCTGGCTGAATTTCAGCCAGTTGATCGAGCGACAACTCGCCATGCTTGGTCCGAGCCACAGGTCTTTCGTCAGCCATTTTGGTCTCTCCCTGGAGTTAGGTTAGTGAGCCTCGACCTCCTGCCGTCAGTCATCGCGATGCAGCGAACTCATGAAGAACTATCTACCAGCAGCCAGTTGGAGTGAAGCAAATTCTTCGCGACTTGCGCTCCTCCCTGTTGCTGGCCCAAGCCGGCCGCTACACGCAGGTGTCTGGCAAATTTGGCTCATGTTCATTTGTTGAGAAGCGGATTTCTCAGATGTATCATCAGGCCGTTCCTCAAAGCATTCACCATTGGTTGTAACTGAGGCCGGGTACTGCTTTTCAGGTGCTGGCCTGCGGGGGATTGAAGCGAAGCGGTGAGAGCCGGAAAATGAACGATCTGACACAAGGCTCTGTGACGAAGCACATCCTCCAGCTTTCCGCGTTCCTTGCCGTCACGCTTATCTTCCAGACTCTCTACTACCTGGTGGATCTTTATTTTGTCTCGCGTCTGGGAAAAGAAGCGATAGCGGGTGTCGGCCTGGTCGGCAATCTGATGCTAGTTGTCGTGGCGCTCACCCAGATGCTCGGCGTCGGCACGACAACGCTGATCTCCCACGCGGCCGGCCAAAAAGAGCAGCGCCGCGCTGAGCTCGTCTTCAATCAGTCGCTTGCGTTGTCACTGTTTGTCGGGACCGGGTTTGTGGTGCTTGGCTATTTTTTTCGATGGCCCTACTCGCGCTGGCTGGGCGCGGACGCCCAAACGGTCAACAACGGAGCAGCCTACCTGCTGTGGTTCATCCCCGCACTGGGGGCGCAATTCGCGCTGGTTTCGATGGCCTCGGCACTGCGCGGCACCGGAATTGTAAAGCCGACCATGATCGTGCAGATCCTCACGGTAGTCCTTAACATTCTGCTGGCACCGGTGCTCATCGTGGGCTGGGGCACGCACAGGCCGCTGGGTGTCGCAGGCGCAGCGCTCGCGACCCTGATCGCCATCACCTTCGGAGTCGTGGCAATCACCGCCTACTTTTTGAAATTTGAAACCTACGTAGGATTCGATCGCTCGCAGTGGCTCCCTCAGGCACACATCTGGAAGCAAATGATCAACATCGGACTACCAGCCGGGGGCGAGTTTGCGTTGATCAGTGTTTACATGGGATTAGTCTACTGGATCATTCGCGACTTCGGAGCAGCCGCGCAAGCAGGTTTCGGCATCGGCGGACGCATAATGCAGTCCATCTTCCTGCCCGTGATGGCAATCAGCTTTGCAGCTTCGCCCGTCGCCGGGCAAAACTTTGGCGCACGGCTGGGCACTCGCGTTCGGCAGACGTTCTACTCGGCGGCAGGGATCGGCACCGTCGTAATGCTCGTACTTACCTTTCTCTGTCACCTCTCACCGGAAGCGCTCATCCGCTTCTTCTCGCGTGAGCCGCAGGTAGTGGCTTTCGGCGCCGACTATCTGCGCATCATTTCCTGGAACTTCATCGCGATGGGACTGATCTTTTCCAGTTCGAGCATTTTTCAGGCGCTGGGCAACACTTGGCCGCCGCTGGGTAGTTCGGCTGCGCGCCTCCTCATCTTCGCAACCCCGGCAGCCGTTCTTTCTCGACTGCCAGGATTCTCCATTCGCGTGGTTTGGTATCTGTCCGTTGCCACGGTCGCGGTGCAGGCTGTCATCAATCTTGCTTTGTTACACCGCGAATTGGTAAGAAAGCTCAACTTTCCCGAGCAGGCATCTGTCGCCCAGAACCCGAGCCCAGCAGGCAGTATGACCTGATCCAAAAAAACAACCTGTAACACTGGCTGAGGCCGGGTGCGCCATACGCGGCTTCTCGTCCCGGTATGCGTGTCGCGGTCGCGCCTCTGCGGGCGGGCAGCCGGGGAACAGTTCCAGGATGGTATCCGTCAGGGCACGCGCGCATGGCGCTAGCCGCCGCGTACCGCCCCGGTTTGCCTTTCCATATGGAGCGCAATCAATCTACGGTCGATGTATGGGCTGAGCCTGGTGTGACGGGGCCGAGGCGCGCAGGATTGATGTTTACAAGGCGGCTGCTAAATACAGTGCACAGGCTGTGTGCCGCGTGGGTCGTGTAACCAACTACCTTTTGGACGCGGAAAGGACCTCGAATCCAAACCAAGATCAACAAGAGGCGGCAGACCACGATGAAAGAAAGATAGTGTGTGGCGAGCTTGAACTCAACAGCGGGACCTGGATCATCCGTGTAGCTCGCTAATTTCAAGTGGAGGTCCATGAGGCGGGCGATCTGTTTTCGAGTTTGCCTGAGCCAGGAGATGGCGAGTGCTTTTCGTTCCTGTTGAAACAAGCGCTGGATATCGCGTGTAGTCTGGCTGGAAATGAAATCGCAATCCTCTGAAGCGAAGATTCTCCCTACCGAACCAGATGGCAGAATCTGCCATTGAAGGGAGGTCAAGGCGCTCTCCGCCTCCGAGAACTCAACTCTTGTTATGGAATGGTCGCTGCTCCGCCGGCCCCAGTACACCAGTAGCGCCAAGACCAAGAGAGTAATGACCAGAAGCGGCGCGAGATGACTCATGGGCGAATGGCCCTCCCAAGATAGGCAAAGGCGCGAGCAAGCATCATCCTGGTTTGCCCGGCAAGAACCTGATAATCACGTTCAATCCTGACCCTGGGGTCCGGCTGAGGCTCAGGCTGATGAGACCACAGAGCCACACACCAGATGGTCAGAGTGACCAGGTAAATTACCGGCTGAAGTTTGCGCATCAGGAAGGAAAGCTCATTTCCGGGCTGAGATCGAATGGCGATATTCGTTATGGTAGTTGCGATGAAAAGCCCATAGCCGAAAATCAATCCTTTCAGGTTTCGCCCCGCGGGAATCCGATAATATCCAAACATCGCCAACATCGCGATCAGCAGCGCTCCTTGCACGTAGCGCAGGTCGCGTCCCAATTCTGCTGTGGCGACCATCCATGACCCAAGTGGACTGGTGAGTGTGTCTGCGACCACCTTGGCTATAGTCACAAACAATAGAACCAGGAGCACTGTCTGGCTCAGCCGTGCGACACCGGGATGGTTTATGAGCGACCGCTTATAGATTTCCAAGATGACTCCGTAGCCGACGATTACGCTGAGGAATTCAGTGGACCAGTAGAATGGCCGGTAAAAGCCAGGATGCACCTCGTAGATATAGAAACGAAAGAGATCGACCAAGAGAACCAAGCTGATGTAGGAATAGAAGAAAGGAAATTTCTTGGTTTTTTCATGGAAAGCTCGCAGCAGCAGGAGAATTTCTAGCACGATACTGGCCCACCAAACTATCTGAGTGAACATGAGACAGCGCCCGGTAATTCGGAAAATGGTAACACAAAAAGAAAGGGAAGATGCTCTGCATCTTCCCCTTCCCTTTAGTTAGGTGCTAAGCTGCCAATTGGAGTGGGGTCGGCCACGGGGGGACCGGAGACCCGCCGTCAGCTTTCAGTATGGGGGTTGATTGACTCGAAAGATGCGATATCCGCAGCTTTGGCCACGGTGGGACCGGGTCCGTTCCGTCAGCTTTCAGGATGGGGGTTGATTGGTTCGAGAGATGTGATATGCGCAGTATCGAGTATCCTGTAAGTGTGAACGCAAGTAGAGTCAGACAGCAGAGTTTCCTAGACATTATGGTATCTCCTTTTTGAATTGAAATCTGGGCCGGAGCCCAGTTCAAGCTATGGAAGCACAAACCGTGAAATCGTCGATGGCTTGCTTAGTTTACCGAGCAGGAATTAGGCGGTAGGGGCGAACGTCTGGCCGGTCGTGAGTAGTTTAGTCGGTCAGAAGGAGTGGCGCCATTTCGCGCCCTGACGGAGCTGTGCCGTGACATTTCAAGGCAAGGTTTGGATGGGGTTTTTGCTGGTTTTCTGCGGCACGACTACTCGTAGCGAGCGGCTCGCAGCGAGCGGAGGTCGTGCCCTGACGCAAGTGCCCTGTGTCGCCCGGAAGGGTCTGTGTGGATACACTCAAGTTTTTCGTCAGGGCTCGCCTTCAGGCCTGCCGCAAGTCGTGCCATTTCAATGCTTTCCACATAGACTCTGAAGGACGGCCCCGCAAGGGGAGCCATTTGACGTAGGCGGGAGTGTCAAACTATTCGGAGGACAGCAATTCCCCAGCGAAATTTTGCGAATCGCCGATGTCTCCCTCTACCGCGCCGAAGGCGAAGGACGCGACCCGGTGTCGTCGGCCCCCCGCGCATTGCCGAGGAGCGGCTGACCCGCGCGCCCATAAGACCTACCGCGGGCGCGGCCGGTCCGGCGACCTGACAGCCTGACACCTGGAAGACTTCAGGAGGTGGAGAGGCCAACCTTCTGCCGAATGGCCCCCACGTGGCAGGCCACGTGCGCGATGGCGCCAGTG
>WNFH01003440.1_pt1 | contig 11218 bp, 10 predicted proteins | sample 5400411 | NCBI WGS metagenome assembly WNFH01 (sample SAMN13153347, study PRJNA577476) | soil metagenome | isolation source: 200 cm saprolite under Douglas fir tree site 2 hole 3 | place: USA:California | collected 2015-04-18
TGGATGGGGGCCGACGCCTTCCTGCGAGAACCGCATCACTTCGCTGTCATCGATGGAAACATAGCCGGCGGGCCCCATGAGGTTAGCTTGACGCAGGCGGATTCGGGTCATTTCTTCCGAGTCATCGGCGTAACCGAAAGGTTCTGATGCAACAACATCAGGGGGAGTTGGGAGTGTAGACTGATCGGGTTCGTCCCCGGAGCCGGTCATGACATCCTTGAGCAGCCTCAACGCCCTATTCAAGTACCGGCACTTCGACCGCGAGATTATTATCTTGTGCGTTCGCTGGTACCTAAGCTACAAGCTGCGCTAGGGGTTGAGCTTGCTCACACTACGGTGCTCCGCTGGGTACAGCGCTTCATGCCAGAATTCGAACAGCGCTGGGTGCGCTTTGCCCGTCCCGTCGGGAAGTCCTGGCGTATCGACGAGACCTACATTCGCGTCGGAGGGCAGGGGCGTTACCTTTAGCGCGCTGTGGACAAGCGTGGCAGGACCGTCGATTTCCGGCTGAGTGAGCACCGCGATATCGAGGCAGCGAAGGCGTCCTTCCGGAAAGCACTCGCGACCGCTGGCGCCCCGATGCGAGTGACGCTCGATGGGCACTATCCCCGCCACCGCGCACTCTTCGAGTTGCGGCGTGAGGCCCAGGTGTGGCACCGGGTCAAGGTTCGATCCTGCCGGTATCTGAACAACATCGTTGAGCAAGACCATCGAGCGATTAAGGCACGCGCTGGGCCGATGCTGGGCTTCAAAATCTTTGCTAATGCGGCGAGGACGATCGCTGGGATCGAGCTTGCCCATCGGATACGTAAAAGGCAGTTCCAGCTAGTGCGGAGACTTGGACCGACTCCGCGACTATCGATACAAGAGGCACAGAATGTCGCACTGGCGTGTGATGTCGTCCGTGCGGAAGGATCGACGAACCAACTCGCGGTTCGCGTTCGCGAAGTTGTTGCACCAGAACCCCTTTTCTTGATTTACCCCGACATTTTGCTATAGGCTGTAGCACTAGCAGAATGTTGAAAAAGTCCAGCCATGGTCTTGTTCAGCAGCCTGCTAGAAACCGGAGAAGTACTATTAAAATTTACCAAAGTCTAGCGAGGGAAACACCATGCCCATCGTCATCGAAAAGATTTGCTTATGGGCCTTCGTTTTATTCACCTTTCTTCTCTCCGCCTGCGACTCATCCGACAAACGCGTCTCCCCGGTAGCCGAAGTCGCCCTGTACGAAGGTGCCGACCGCATGCAGCGGCTGGTGGCCGCGGCCAAGCAGGAAGGGGCGCTCACGTTTTATACGTCTGTCAATAAGCTGCAGCACGACAGTCCAATCATTGGCGCCTTTCAACAGAAGTATGGAATAAAAGTGACGGTATGGCGGGCGGCATCGGAAAAAGTGCTGCAACGCGTATTGATCGAAGCGAAGGCGGAACGCTTCGATGTCGACGTGGTGACGATTACCGGGTCCGAACTGGAGGCCTTGCATCGGGAAAAACTTCTGCAAGAAATCAAGTCGCCTTATTTCCGTGATTTAATTCCGGCTGCGCTGCCGCCGCATCGGGAATGGATAGGGACTTATTTACTTACGTTTGTGCAGGCCTATAACACCGATATGGTGAAGAAAAAGGATCTGCCTCACACCTATCAGGATCTGCTGTATCCGAAGTGGCAGAACCGCTTAGGCATCGAGTCCAAAGATTATGAGTGGTTCTACAGCGTTGTTAAGGGCATGGGAGAAGAAAAGGGTCTGCGGTTTTTTAAAGACTTGGTGGCCAAGAACGGCTTATCCGTACGCAACGGGCATTCGCTCCTAACGAATCTCGTCGCCTCCGGCGAGGTGCCGCTGGCCTTGACCGTGTATCATTACACGGTGGAACAATTGAAACAGAAAGGCGCGCCGATCGACTGGTTTGCCATCGAACCCGCCATTGCCGGTCTAGCCGCTACCGGCGTCTCTAACAACGCGCCGCATCCGAACGCCGCGATCTTATTTTACGACTACCTGATCAGCGAGGAAGCACAAACGATGTTTGTGGAAATGAATTATACGCCGGTTAACAAAAAAGTTCCGTCGCCGTTGAAAGGCATCGAAATCAAGCTGATCGATCCCGTCGTCAGTCTGGATGAGTCGGAAAAATGGAACAAGCTGTACGACAACATCGTGCTACGAAAGTAAAAGATCGCAGGTGAAGGAGAGATGATGCATAAACCCGAAGCGCGCATTTTGCTGGACCCATACCTGGAGTGGGTCAACAACGAAGGTATCCCCATCGTCGAGGACTTCGGCGTCGATTTATTCCGGGTGGAAACCAAACCCTGGGCCCGTTTCGGCATCAACGGCGCGGCTGTCCATCCCAAGGGTCGCGGTGACTTCGTGAACATGTTTCTATTGGATCTGCCGCCCGCGGCGGCGACCGTGCCGCAACGTCATTTGTACGAGGAAGTTATCTATGTATTGGAGGGACGCGGCAGCACCGCCATCGAGGCGGACGACGGCCGCAAGCACACGTTCGAGTGGGGGCCCATGAGCATGTTCGCCATCCCGCTGAACACGAAATATCGTCACTTCAACGGCAGCGGCTCGGAACGCGCGCTGCTGGTGTCGACCACCAGCCTGCCGGTGGTCATAAACCTGTTTCATAACGCCGAATTTGTTTTCAACAATGGCTGGCGGTTCGACGAACGCATCGGCGACGACCGGTATTTCAGCGGCGAAGGAGATTTGACGCCGGCAAGTCACGGGCATCATCTATGGGAAACCAATTTCGTACCCGACATAGGCGCCATTGAGCTCAAGGAGTACGGCCGGCGCGGCGCCGATGGAAAGAATCTTAAGTTTGTCCTCGCCGACGGAGTGATGCACGCCCACATCTCTGAGATGCCGGCGGGTACTTACAAAAAGGGGCACCGGCACGGTCCCGGGATTTGTGTAATGTGCATTACCGGACATGGGTATTCGCTATTGTGGTACGAGGGCGAGACCGACGTCCGGCGCGTAGATTGGCGGCACGGCACCGTGTTCGCTCCGCCGGACCAGATGTTCCACCAGCATTTCACCACCAGCCCCCTGCCCGCGCGCTATTTGGCCACGGGGTTGGGCAGCCTGCGCTATCCGTTTTGCGAAAGCCAGCGCATCGCCTTGTCCGGGGGGACCTCCACCAGCCTCAAGCACGGCGGCAATCAAGTCGAGTATGAAGACCAGCTCCCCTGGATTCACCAGTTATTCGAAGAGGAAATGAAAAAGGCCGGCGTGGAAGTGCGCATGAAGAAGTTCATCAGCAAATCGCCGTAATTCCAGATGGCATCCGACCGTTTCGCGGGAAAGGTAGCGATCGTCACCGCGGCCGGCGCCGGCATCGGCCGCGCCATCGCGCTCGAGTGGGCCCGAGGCGGCGGGACGGCGGCGCTCGCGGATAAAGATAAATCAGCGGTCGAACCAACCGCGCAAGAGATTGCAGCGTTGAACGCGACGGCGCTGGCGATCGACGGTTACATCAAAGACGCACAGGTGCCGCTGATTATGCCAACTTCCGCCGCTAAGTAGCTATATGGTTGCCCGCATAAGGGGAGGATAAGATGGGTTTTGTGTCGCAGCTAAGTGCCGTCCTGCAGTGGGACTTGATGTTAATGATGGTCGGGTCCGTGCTGTTCGGGCTTATCATCGGGATATTGCCGGGGGTGGGGGGCAGTGTCGCGATTGCGTTGCTAATCCCCATTACCTTCGGGCTCGACCCGAAGGCCTCCATCGTGGTGTTGCTTTCGGCCTATGGCGCCTCCGCCATGGGCGGATCGCTGACCTCTATTCTCATTAATACCCCCGGCGACGCGGTCAATGCCGCTACCGCATTCGACGGCTATCCCTTGGCGCAACAGGGAAAGGCGGGGATGGCGATCACCGCCTCCATGGTCAGTTCGGTCTTGGGCGGATTGCTCGGGTTGATGGCCCTGGATCTCATGATCCCGGTTTCGCGCAAGCTGATCTTGATGTTTTCTTACCCCGATTTCTTTATGTTGGCCGTGTTCGGCATGACGGTGATCGCCGTGATTACGCGCGGCAATACCTTTCGCGGCGTTCTCTCGGCGTTGTTCGGCCTGCTGCTGGCGTTTGTCGGCACCGACCCGATCATGGGCAACGATCGCTTCACGTTTGGGATTGAGTATCTGTGGGACGGCGTCGATTTGCTTTCCGTCATTATCGGCTTTTTCGCCGTGACCGAGGCCTATACGTTAAGCCGCCAATACGAATCCATCTCCGGCGAGATCAAGGTGAAATCTGGTATATCCTGGGACGGTGTTAAAGCCGTCTTCCAGCATTTTTGGTTGTTCCTGCGCTCGTGCTTCATCGGGTTTTACACCGGCGTAATCCCGGGTGTGGGCGGCATCGTCGGCAGTTTTATGGCCTACGGAACGGCGGTGCAGATGTCGAAGAGCCCGGAAAGATTCGGTAAAGGGGCGATTGAAGGAGTGATCGCGGTCGAATCCGCCAACGAGGCGCGGGAGGGCGGTCATTTGCTGCCGACGCTGGCATTCGGTATTCCGGCCAGCGCGTCGATGGCGATATTGATCGGCGGCTTGATGATGCATGGCATATCGCCCGGCCCGGAAATGCTGACGAAGGACATTAATTTGACTTATTTTCTGATCGCCACCGCCGTCGTGAGCAAGTTTGTCGCGATGATTCTCGGCTTGCTGCTCGGTACACGGATGGTTTTTGTGACCAAGATCCGCGGCTCCCTGATGGCGCCCGCTATTATCGTGATTGCCTTGGTGGGCGCCTACGGCGTCGGCGGAAAAATGGGGGACGTGATTGCTACTGCGGTATTCGGCTTCCTCGGGGTGCTGATGCAGAAATACGGCTATTCGCGCGTCTCGCTGATCATCGCCCTGGTATTGGGTAAATTGGTGGAAGCCTCTTACCACCAGTCGATGACGACTTTCGGAGTCAGCGGCTTCTTTACCCGGCCTATCGCACTGGCCCTGTTATTGCTGATCGTCGGGTCATTAGTATGGCCGTTTATTCGAAAGAAGAAAGTTAGGGTAAAGCCATGATCCAGATTAACGAAAAAAGCATTTTTTCCACGCTAATCTTCCTGTTCGCCTGCAGCATTCTTTTTGCGACCATCGATATGCACAGCGACGTCGCGCTGGTGCCGAGGATCGTGGGAACCGGCCTGCTGTTATTTTCCGGCGTGCAAATGCTGATGGATTTGTTCCCTGCGGTGAGAAAACGCCTTTCTTTTTTGGAGTCTAAATTAACCGCCGAAGAGACCTTCGGCGGAGAAGGTGTGGTGGAGGAAGAAGCAGAAACAGGAAAGTCGCCATTTGAAAGATACCTCTTTTTTGGCTGGGTCGCGGCATTCGTGGCGCTGATTTTTTTTATCGGCATGATTTGGGCGATCGCGATTGCGATCTTCGTCTATCTTAAATGGATCAATAAAGATAGCTGGACGTTGGCTCTCATTTATTCGCTCGGCATCGCGTTATTTATTTACCTGGTGTTCGTCGTCGGCTTCGGGTTTTATTATTTCTTGTAAAACTCGGCAATGTATTTCATCTGAGTAAAATCATATGGCGAATATCCAGCTCAGCTTAGCCATGGGTGATTATGACCACGTGCGTGACTTTACGCACGGGTTGGTGAAGGCCGGCGGCATCGACATTACCTACCTCAATCTTCCGCGCGAGGAGATTTTTTATCGGCGAGGTGTCGTAATTAAAAATCAAACCGCGATTTTAACCTGCGCCATCTGCACCTTGACCCCGGCCTTCTTCGTTGCTTGTTCGTAGAGCCGATGGATGCGCGGATCCTGATCTTCGTATTCGATCTGGTCGCCGCCTTTTTTCACGCTGGTGGAGACGCCGCCGAACAGCGACTTGCGTTTGCTTTCGGTAAACGGATAACGCAGGCTGCCGTAGGCGGTGGCGAGATAGCGCGCCGGCACCGGGCTGGCGTTGAAATGCTGGTGGAACATCCGATCCGGCGGCGCGAATACGGTGCCGTGCTTCCAATCGACGCGGTGGAAATCCGCGTCGCCCTCGTACCATAACAGTGAGTAGCCTTGGCCGGTAACGCACATGACGTGAAAGTCCGCGCCGTGGCGATGGGCTTTTTTGTAGGTGCCGACCGGCATCTCGGAGATATGCGCATGCATGGTGCCGTCGGCCAGGATGAACATGATATTCTTGCCGCCGGCGCCGCGGTCGGCCCACTCTTTAAGCTCGATCGCCGCGAGGTCCGGCACGAAGTTGGTTTCCCACATGTGGTTGCCGGGACGCACCGCGATAAAGTCTCCCTCGCCGCTGAAATATTTGTCGCCGCCCATGCGTTCCTTGAACTCCCAGGGGTTATTGAAAACGAACTCTTCATTATGAAATATGTTCATCACCGCCGGCAGATTGGTGGTGCATGCCAGGCGCGCGCGCTCAGAACCGCTGCCGTTGAAATGCCGATACTTGGCGTTCAAAGGGATGGCGAACAGGCTGCGCGGGCCCCATTCAAACGTATGCTTGCGCCCGTCGGCGGCTTCAATCGTGGTGCTGCCGCGTCCGGACAAGACGTAGATGACTTCTTCATACAAATGGCGCTGGGGAGAGGTAGCCGTCCCCGGCGGCATTTCCAATACAAACATGCACACGAAATCGCCGCGCCCCTTGAGGTGGGCGGCCGCGCCGTTTACCCCGAAACGCGCCCAGGGTTTGGTTTCGGCTTCAAATAAATCGATACCGAAGTCCTCGGTAATGGGAATGCCCTCTTTCTTAACCCACTCCAGGTAAGAATCGATCATTAGCTTCTGCGCACCGGGGTTGCTCATGTATTTTCTTCGAATATCATCGGCAAGGGATTATAGACAGTCGCTATCCCGCTGAAAAGAGCAGGGATTTAATCACTACCGGCACCACCTGGGCCGGGTCAATAACCTTGCCGATATCCACGTAATCGAATTCCTGTAATTGGATCCCATCGATGGAGATCAGGGGGCGTGTAAGGTGCAGTTCGTGTTCGAGTATGTGCCCGAGCAGTTTGCCGATATCGCCGTCCACCATCAGAATCAGAGGCGTTTGCTCATCCGCGGTTCCTCTCAGCACCCGGGCGATCCCTTCGGCGACGCCGCGCAAGCGAGAATAATGCGGGTCGCCGTGCCAGCGAATCGCCAACGCCGCCGGTTGGTCGTCGGGCCGGTCGGAGCGCGCCAGCGCGGCGCTGATCTCTTTAGCCACAGAGGCCGAGGAAAAGTCTTTATTCAGAGCGGGAAATATAACGGGGACGTTATGCAGGGGCAGGGCGATGTTCGACGAGAGGTGGATCGTCTTGCCGCTGAGTTGCACCGAGAACTGCGAGGCGCCGATCACGGTGGCGCGGATGCCCTGCCCGGGATCCGCAAACGGCGTTTTGATCCGGCCGCCGACAAACGCCTGCGCGATTTTTTCAGCCAAAGGCCTGGCGATATCGCCGTAGGTCGCGGTCTCGCGCTGGAAGATGTATTCAGACACGCCGCCGGAAAAGGCCACGAGATGGGGGCTCGCCGCGGCGGCCAAGGGCGCGGTAAGCAGCAATTCTTTCGTCAATCCCGTGGCCGGCTGTTGCCGAATCGAGGCGATGATGACCTCGGCCAAGGCCTCTACCAGGCGATCGAGCGCGGCCGCCGCTAACGGTTCCCCGGCGCGAATGGCGATTCCTAGTGTGCGTGCCGCACGGTAAGCGGAGTCATCGATGCGGGTCCAGCGCCCATCCGGCGCCTGCGCCAGCAGGCGCCCGCCGACCGCGACCGCGCAGGTGCCGCGTATTGCGCCGTTTTCGATCAAGGCGAATTTGGTGGTGCCGCCGCCGATGTCGATGTTAAGAATCGTTTTATGGGTGCGCCGGGAAAGCGCCACCGCGCCGGAACCATGGGCGGCCAGGATACATTCCAGATGATGCCCGGCCGAGGCACAAACGAATTTGCCGGAATCGGCGGCGAACAATTCCGCGATGACCTGGGCGTTTTTGCGCTTGATTGCCTCGCCGGTAAGAATCACCGCGCCGCTGTCGATGTCCTCGCGCGTCAAACCGGCCGCGCGGTAAGCGTCGTCGATAAACGTCCGCAGGCGCGCCGCGTCGATCGTATTGTCCGGCAGGAACGGCGTGAGTAAAATCGGCGACTTCCACAGTATTTTGCGGCTGATCACGACAAACTGACTGGAAAGCATCTGCGTCTTGCGTTGCAGATGGACTCTTGCGAACATCAGATGCGAGGTGGAACTGCCGATGTCGATGCCGACGGTGGTCAGTTCGACGTTTTCCGCCTTCCAGATAAATTCCGCCAGTGCGCCTTTTTCATCCTCGGATATTTCGTGAAAATGCGGTTCCCCCTCGTCGTGTGCGTTCATTGGGGGACGCGTTGGGCGGCGTGGACGAGAGGCGGAAAATGCGCGGCCGCGAAGACGGGAGTGTGGCGCCGGAGGGAAGGGAAAATAAAAAACCTTCTTTTCCCCGCTGCTGAAGATCATGGTTACCCTATTGATTAATGGATACCGACGCGACCCGGTCGATATTGGTGTGCATTATTAATAGCGGGCGCGTGTCTTGTCAACCAAGTTGGTTCCACCCGGCACGTTTAACCGCTTGTCAGCCACGATAAAGCCAAGCAATATATTGCGGGAGCTGAAAGCAAAACGTCGATTGCGACGTGAACCGTAATCTTCTTAGGAGAGTAGCATAATGAAAAAGAATCTTGTTCGCATAACCTGGGTGTCAGTGTTGCTGGCTATTTTTGCCGCCGGCGGGACTGCCTCGGCGGCCGGTAAGTATCCGGCAAAGAACATCGAGTTCGTCGTCGGTTATAAACCAGGAGGCGGTTACAGCGACTGGGCGCAGACGCTGGCGCCTTTTATTGAAAAGCACCTGCCCAACAAAGTAAACGTGGTCGTGCGCAATATGGACGGCGCGGGTAATGTGGTCGCGGCGAATTATCTGCAAAAGGCTAAGCCCGACGGCTACACCATCGGTATCTATAATATGGTCGGCCTCGCCGCAACGCAATTAGCGCGCAAGGTGGGATACGATTTGAACAAGGTGACGTGGCTGGCAAGAGTCTCGGTCGACAACGGCGTGGCCTTGGTCAACGCCAAGGGACCGTATAACAGCATCCTGGACTTTAAGAAACAGGATAAGCCGCAATATATCGTGTCCATCCGCGGTTTTTCCGATATCTACACGCTCTCGGCCGCGCTCACGTTCGAAAAATTAGGCGTGAAATGGAAGCCGCTGAATCACGAAGGGGCCGCCAGCGCCATCTTGGCGGTGATCCGCGGTGACGCGGACATCTTTTGGGCTTCGTACGAGAGCATGCAGCAGTACATCGACAACGGCGATGTAAAGGCCGTGCTGTACTACGGCAACGCCCGCAGTCCCAAGCTACCGAACACACCCACCGTCGCCGAGGCCGGTATGCCGGACTTGAGCGAAAGCATGAATGCGCAACGCATGCTCGGCGCCCCGCCCGGGTTGCCCGCGGACGTGCGCGCGGTGTTGGAGCAGGCCATTAAACAGGCGGTCGAGGATCCCGAGTTTCGCGAGGTCCTCAAGAAAATGAAAAAAACCGTGGAATATCTAAATGGGAAAGACGCGGAGAAGATTGTAAACGACACGTTGAAGAGCTATAGCTCCTACTCCGGCGTGGTAAAGGAACTGATGAATACGGGTAAATAAAATTCAATGGAGAAAAAATGTCGCTTATAACCGGGCCGCCGCCATGATGGCGGTCTGTGTTATGAACCGATCTCGTTTCGGCCACCGGAGAGGCCGCCTGGCCGCGTTTCTGCCGCGAATTGTGCCCAAGAACCGGGCGGTCTCTCCCTCACCCGGCCCTTCGGATCGCCTTCTCCCGGTGGGAGAGGGAGAGTCGGTGCGGCTCCCGGCCGCAGGTTCATGGAAAGGTTTATCGCTATATAAAAGCTGAGGGCCACAACAGCGATCACCGCGAGACCGAAGACCAATTCCCGCCCTTCAAGGCGTGCGGCTATCGCCGGGGAAAGGTATTTTGCCGCGCCCAAAACGCCGATCATAATACTTAAGCCCGCGACGACTAAACTCATCACCCGCGAGGCGATTAATGCGGCTTGATCCGCGCGGTTAAGGAGGTTGGCAACCCACCATCCATTGACCCCGTCGGTAACCATCATGCCCAGCATGAAAACTAGCCCCAAGCTGATGGAGAAGATCCAACCCGCCAGGTTGGATGCCGCTAGTGAGAATAATGCAGCCTGGCTTATGGTGTCATAAAGGCAAAGCAAACAGCGCACCAATAAAGGCAATCAGTACGGGATGGCTGGTTTCAGTCAGTTTACCCAACTAGCGGCCTTTCAATCCCACGGTGTTGACCACTTGATCGGGCTGGGCCTTAAATACGGCAATTAAGTTGGTGATGCCGAGAGCGAACAGGAACAGAATGGAAATCCATATGCCGGCATCCTTTGTCCAAACCGGAACATCCCATTCTTTCGCCCCTATGCTTACTAGAGCAGCGACCAGCATCACACGATGCCATGACCGAGCGAGAATAGAAAACCTGACCAACGGGAAAGCTTCGGAGCTCCCTTTCCAACCCCGGCTTCTGCCTAGATTCGTCTCTATGGCGATGAATGATGCGTTGGACAGTGGCGAGTCAAATTCATTCGGAGAACGGAGACGTTAAAAGGCCCGAAAAGCTTATTTTTATAATTCATGTCAAAACCCGCCCATTATCTCGAATGAAATATGGGTTCCATCATCCGAGCCATATTTGCCGCTAACCTGTAATCATCTCTTAAATGACTATAATAATGTAGGAGAGGTCAAGCTTTCCGCTTAATCAAGGATGCCAAAGATATGGCCACAATCAAGCAATTAGAAGAAAAGCTGCGCGAGAGTGAGGAGCGATTCAAACGTTCCGAGGACCGGGGGGCGATGGAGCACGCCATCACGCGTTTGCTGATGGAGTCAACGGACCCAATGGAAGTCATGCCGAAAATTATTCAAACTGTCTGCGAGACTTTGGGATGGGATTACGGCGCCTATTGGGGTTTAGATAAGCAAAGCGAGTTGCTGCGGCAGGCCGATACCTGGCATGTTCCGTCCATTGATGTCTCGGAATTTGTAGACAGTTCCCGACAAGAGGCCATTACTATTCAGAGCACCAAATCACCAAAGCTGGGCGGGATAATCCGGCGCGCCTGGCTTACGAAAGAACCCTTGTGGATAGTC
>WNFH01011233.1_pt1 | contig 11216 bp, 6 predicted proteins | sample 5400411 | NCBI WGS metagenome assembly WNFH01 (sample SAMN13153347, study PRJNA577476) | soil metagenome | isolation source: 200 cm saprolite under Douglas fir tree site 2 hole 3 | place: USA:California | collected 2015-04-18
CATTGCGGCCGGCGCCGTCCAGCAGGCGCAGCCGAAAAGCCACCGGATCGACGCCGGCTGCGTAGGCCGCCTCGTCCATGAAGCTCTCCAAAGCCCAGTTCACCCACCCCGATCCGACCGAGCGCAACCATCCAGGCCGGAACGTCCGGTCTGCGAGATCATTGCGCAGCGCGCGAAGCCTTTGGGCTCCTACCGTGTACCGTTGGTCGGCGCCGTGGATGGCGAAGGGATCGAACGGAACGCCGTGGGCATCCTTCGGCATAAACGACGGGATCATGACGGCCGTAGGCCAGCCGGCCGCCGCGTGGTGATCCATCGCAGTAACTCGGCCGCCTTCCCCAAAGGCCATGCGCAGGACCTGCGTCGATGGCGATCGCGGACAATCGAAGCGCATGTCGTCGGGTCGCGTGCACACCATCTTGACCGGCTTGTCGACAGCCTTGGCGGCGAGCGCTGCTGGCACCGCGTAGTCGCCATCGAGACGCCGACCGAATCCTCCGCCGAGCATGTAGGTACGCAGCATGATCTTGTCCTGGCTGCGGCCCAGCGCCTTGGCCAGCCACGGCAAGACCAGCGTCTGCCACTGATTGCCCGTATGGATTTCGAAGACGCCGTCTTTTTCGAAAGCCAAGCCGTTGATTGGCTCCAGCGCGAAATGCATGACGGTGCTGGTCGTGTAGGTTCGCTCGACCGTCTGCTTCGCCGAGGTGAAAGCGGTGTCCACGCCCGGGTCGTCGACCACCAGGGAGCCTCCCTTCGGGTCCGCGATCAGCTCGGCCGCGCGGCGTTGCAGGTCCTGCTCTGAGACGTTGGCTGCCTCGCCCGAGCTCCACGTCACCTTCACGAGATCGGCCGCTCGGCTGGCTGCCACGAAACTCTGCGCATAGACCATGACCCAGCCCGGCGCCGTGCCCGACGGGTCATCCAGGGCAAGGCTTTGGATGTATCCCGGTATGCCCTTCGCCGCTGAATCGTCAATCGATACCACCTTTGAATCGTAGCGGGTGGGTGGAACTTTGGGACGGGCGTAGATCATGCCTTCTACCACCGCGTCGATGCCATAGCGAGCCTTGCCGTTGATCTTTGACGGAACATCGAGCGCTAGCGCGTCTCGCCCGATGAGGCGGCGTTTGGCCGGCGCCTTGATTGGAATTGCGTCCAGCTGCGCGGAAGTGTAGGTCCGCCGCAGGTCGCCACGCGCCACGATATCGCCATAGAGGATCGATTTTCCTTTGGCCGCCACCGCGCCGTTGCGTGCCGTGCAACTTTGAGGACTAACGCCGAGCAGCTTGGCGCCTTCTTCAACCAGAGCGATGCGGCCAGCCGCGCCCGCTCGGCTGAGCACTGGAAAACTTTGCCACACCGACCAGCTGCCGCCGGTGATCATTTCGCCCCATTTCGGATCGGTGTCGACTTCGACAATCTTCACCTTGCTCCAGTCGGCCTCCAACTCGTCGGCCACGATGCGGGCTAGTGCGGTGCCGACATGCTGGCCCATCTCGGCCCGGATAATGTTGATAGTCACCGCCCCGCTGGGATCGATGCCATACCAGATAGTCGGTTCGAACAGTTCGCCGACGCTGCTTTCACCTTGCTTTCCCGAAGGGAGGAGTTCCTGGGCTCCCGAGGCGAGGAATTCCACCGCGGCGAGGCCGGACCGGGCGTATCCGAGCATGACGCCGGCCCCCATCATGGCGATCAGGAAGCCGCGGCGCGACGGCTGGTAAGCGGTCCTAATTCCGTGAGGAGACAATCTATCCATTGGTGGTTCCTCCTCGGGCGCTTCCTTTCCTCCTCGCATTCTCGACGCCGCCAGCTTGATGGCCTTGCGGATGCGCACGTAGGTCATGCAGCGGCAGAGGCTCCCGGCCATCACCGCGTTGATGTCCTGGTCGGTGGGATTCGGGTAGTCCTTCAGCAGGGTGGCGGCCTGCATGATCTGTCCCGATTGGCAGTAGCCGCATTGAGGAACCTGGAGTTCGATCCAGGCGGTTTGCAGCGGATGCCGGCCCTCCGGATCGAGTCCCTCGATCGTTGTCACCTTGGCGCCGGCGACCGCGCCGACTGCGGTGATACAGGATCGAGTAGCGCGACCGTCCACATGCACGGTGCAGGCACCGCACATGCCAATCCCGCAACCGAATTTGGTTCCCGTGAGACCGATCTCGTCGCGGATCACCCAAAGCAATGGCGTATCGTCCGGACTGCGCACCGAAACAGTGTGGCCATTGAGATCGAATGCGGTCATGATCGCAACTCCAGTTTTCTTTGTGTCATTGCGATGCCGTCGACTCCCGGCGCATAGCAGCAACCTTGTTTTCCACGTCGATCCAAGGTGGGAGATTCGTGCGCGTGCGACGCAGATAACCCGCGAGCCTGGCGATATCAGCATCGCTGAGCGCCGAGGCGTAGGCAGGCATCACCAGACCCGGCGCACCCTCCGTGTTGCTGATGCCTTTCAGCACAGTCTGGATGAAATTGGTTGGTTCAGGCAGAGTGAGCGCGCTGTTGAGTGCGAGTTCCGGGCGCGCGGGAAGAGGGACCGGCCCGCCATTGTAATGGCACGACATGCACGCGGAGGCATAAAGGCGGGCGTCGGGGTCATACTCCTGGCCGCTGCCAGGATAGGAAGCCGCCAGCGCTCTCTTCACCGCCGGCTGGGCAGCCGGTTCGCGAGCGCCCGCGTGGTCGATATCAGCGAAATAGATGGCGAGGGCGCGAACATCGGCCTCGGGCACGATCGAAAGGCCCAGACCCTCGCGGACGACCGGAGTCATCGTGGCGGCGGTGGCCCCGTGCAGCGGCTCGACCCCCGTGCGCAGATAGCTGAACAACTCGTCTTGCGTCCACGGAACGGGCGAGGGGTTGGCCTCGGTCAGCGCAGGCGCGATCCAGTCTTCGATCACCGCGCCCGCATAGGCGTCCTTGGTCTTTTCGGCGCCGAGCCGGTTGCGCGGGGTATGACAGCCGCCACAATTGCTGAGCGCCTCGGCCAGATAGGCTCCGCGATTCCATTCCGGACTCTTCGATGGATCGGTCCGGTAGCGGCCGCTCCTGAAGAACAGAATCTTCCACCCTTCCTGGAGCGCGCGGATGTTGAGCGGGAAGGGGATTGTGTTCGCCGGCACCGTAGCGCTGACCGGCGGCCGCGTCATCATATAGGCGTACAGCGCATTGAGGTCATCGCCCGACAATTTGGTGAACGCGTTGTATGGGAATGCCTGAAAAAGGTGCGACCCGTCGCGGGAGACGCCCTCACGCATGGCGCGGGCGAAGGCCTCCAGTGACCAGCGCCCTATACCGGTATCCGGATCGGGCGTGATGTTGGTCCCGTAAATGGTCCCAAACGGCGTCTTCACCCCATAGCCGCCGGCAAGCGGTGGTCCGCTGGGCCGCGTGTGGCACGACACACAATGTCCCTCTGCGGCGAGGATCTGTCCTTTGGCGATCGAATCAGATGGAAAGCTCGCTCGACTCGGGGGCTCGATGGGCGCAATCACTGGCCGCCAAGCCAAAGAGAAGAAGCCCAGCAGTCCGAGGAGAGCTGCGGTGACCATCACGATCGCGATGCGCCGAACCATTGCGACCTCCATTGGATCGCGTCGGGCCTGGCTAAGGCCTTAGCGCTTCTCGGAACGGAATCCCTACATTGTCGACAACCAAACTAATACTCAAACTGAATTCATTTGATGGCTGCGCCTTTCTTTGCGGTCTAGCCAGCGGCTTGCCCAACCCACGGACCAATCCCAGAGAAGCGTACCGGCGCGATCTTGGTGACATAGCCGGCGATGTTCCGCATGGAGGCCGGCGGATACTCGGCTTCCGGCCCAAGATATATTGGGGCCAAGTCGTTGCAGGAGGTTAACTGCGCCACCGTCGGTCACGCGCGCTTTCCCGTAAGCGACCACGTATTCGCGCATCCCCATTGCGTTTGTCTTGTCGCTAAGCAGCGACAACGCAACTCTCGGGTCGCGTCGAATGTTCTTGACCTTCTGGTGCATAGCCAGATGGGCCATCACGAACTCTTCGCCCTCAATTCCGACCCACACTACGGTGACCTGCGGGCTGCCGTCCGAGTTGAGCGTGGTCAAATGAGCGAGCGGTCCTTTTTCGATCACTTCGCGTACTGTTTGCGGAATCTTCATGAGTGTCTGTCCTTCAATGCTTCGAGTTGCAACCTTTCGTTCCTGCATGCGCGACAAACATCACCAGCGCCGTGGGCGGACTTTTTGTCTGCCATCGCACTTCCTCTGGTGAATGAATATTTCCTGCAGAACGTTCGGGCCCGTTAAACGCAATGAGCGGGCCATTCGTAACTACTGCAAAGACCGGAACTTGCAGCCGGAAATGATGCTCATTTTTCGGCAAATGCCGAACTGTCAGCGGAATCCGTCGAAGTCAGAGCAACCGAATCTTGATCCGCGTTGGCTTCCAAGCGCGGGCTGCAAAAGGACGTGTAAGTCTAGTGAGCGGGGTTTTGGGCCGTCCTGAAGCGATGCTTGTCGATGCCGAAGCTGCGGATCTTTGATTCAAGCGTCTGGCGCGGAATTCCCAGGCTTTTGGCTGCACCCCACGGGCCCGCGATGCGACCGTTGCTTTTCGCCAACGCAGCTTCAATCAGCGCCAACGCAGCTTCAATCAGTTCTCTTTCGTGGGCGACCACGGTAGCGCTAAACGGAACCTCAGGGCCAGGCGGCCGCGATGTCCGTTTGAGCCACGTTTCATCAATCGAGAACGTATCTCCGTCACATAGCACCACGGCCCGCTCGATGACGTTCTGCAGCTCACGAACGTTTCCCGGCCAGTCATAAGTTTCAAACAGTTCGAGGGTCTTCTTGCTTATCGCCCTGAAGTTCTTACCGGCTTTTTTGCCGTAGCGATCGATCGAGTACTCGACGAGCAGAGGAATGTCGTCCACCCGCTCGCGTAGTGGAGGTATGCGGATCGGAAATACGTTCAATCGGTAGAAGAGGTCTTGCCGGAATGTACCCGCCTCGACTGCACGTCCCAGATCACGGTTCGTCGCCGCTACCACTCGCACATCCACCTTGAGCGGTTGAGTGCTCCCGATGCGCTCGAACTCCCGCTCCTGGAGCACTCGCAGCAATGCGATCTGCGTTTCCATGGGAAGCTCGCCGATCTCGTCGAGAAGGATCGTACCGCCGTGCGCTGCTTCAAAGCGACCCACGCGCCGCTGCAGAGCGCCGGTGAATGCGCCTTTCTCGTGTCCGAACAGTTCGGACGCGATTAGCGACTGCGGAATCGCCGCGCAATGCACGCGAATGAATGCTCGCGCCGCCCGTTTCGAGCGCTTATGAATCGCCCGCGCGATCAGTTCCTTTCCGGTTCCGGTCTCGCCTGAAATGAGTACGGTAGAATCGGTGGGCGCGACTCTCGCCACTTGCGCCAGCACGTTACAGAGTGCCGGAGAGGAGCCAACGATTTCCTCGAACATCGAGGAATGATCGATTTCCTCGCGCAACGCGAGGTTCTCTTGCCGCGTTCGTTCTTCCGCCTGTTTACGATCGTCAATGTCGGTACCCGTCACATACCAATGGGTCACCTCTCCTCGTTCGTCCAGCAGCGGCTTGTATTGCGCCAGGAACCAACGATACTGGCCGTCTTTGCGGCGTATTTGTCGTTCGTACTCGAATGCTGCTCCTCGCGCGATCGCCGCATCACGTTCGTCGCGCAATCTCTCGGTATCCTGCGGATGAAAGACCTCACGAAATCCTTCCGGTGCAAGCTCTTCTTTCGTCAGGCCGGTGAACTCCGATACTGCCTGATTCGCAGACAGAAAGTTTCCATCGGCCCCAAGAGCGATGATGAGCTGAGGTATTGCATCGATGATTGTTCGAAGTTCAGCTTCGGATTTCTTGATCTCCTCGGACGCCTTTTCCAACGCGGTCCGCGCTCGTTCTCCTTCGATCGCGATTACAGCTACGTGACCTGCCCCTTCGATCAAGCGCAGATCAGTCTCGCCAGGGGTGCGGGGCTCCGTATAGTACATTCCGAAAGTGCCGAGCACTTGCTGGTTTTTGGAGAGTAGCGGTTGAGACCACGCGGCGCGCAACCCGTAACTTAAAGCAAGGTCTCGATAATCAACCCATAAAGGGTCGGCGGCGATATCCGACGCGATCACGCGCTGCCTCCGAAATGCCGCCGTGCCGCACGAACGTACGCAAGGGCCGATGGTGACTGGAGAAATGACCTCTAGCCAGCCCTTCGGAAGTCGAGGGGCGGCGACGGGCCAAAGGTGCATGCCGTCCGTATCCATCAGCATTACGGTCGAAATGAGGTTGGGAACCTGAGCATCGATGGTGTTGCACAGATTTTCTAGAATATCGACGAGGAGAGCACCGCTGGCGATCATCTCCAAGGTTCGCTTTTCTGCGGCCAGCAGTGCCTCGGCCCGCTTTCGTTCCTCAATATCCGTGTTCGTTCCGTACCACCTGATGATGTTGCCGCAATCGTCTCGCAACGGCTCAGCGCGGAACAGGAACCATCGATATTCTCCGTCGAAACGCCTCACGCGTCCTTCGATCTCCACAGGCTGTCGCGAGGCGAGCAGCGCTTGCCACTTGCCTATCACCGCCTCCAATTCATCGGGATGAGCGGCGACCTTCCATCCCCCGCCGCGCAGCTCTTCAGCCGAGATACCCGTGTAGTCGTGCCATCGGCGGTTAGCGAACTCGGCGGAACCGTCTGGCAGACTGGACCATGCCATCGCAGGGATCGCGTCGATCATCGTTCGGTATCGATCTTCGGAATCGTTCATTTCACCGAATGTGCGATGAAGGAGGGTCTCGCTTAGTCTCATAGACTTTGCCACCTGCCGCTAGTCCGGCGTGTTGCTTTTGTTTTCCGAGCTACCGGGTTATCGAGGGGAACGTATTTGAATCGACGCCAGCAACTCCGCCGTCCCGTCGACGCCTGATATTCTCCGGCGAGAGAGGTCTAGGCCAGCAACTATACTCTCGCGTTCGAGCCGCTCAAGATCCTCTCTTCAAATGATCTTTTGCAGCGCAAGAGCCTGGAAACTCTTTTTCCTGTTCCCACCGTGTAGATGGCGACTTGCGTTCCCAAGTCGAGGAGCCGGGTACAGATGGACACAATCGACCGTCATAGCAAGGTCTAGCGAGCTTCTCCGGAGTAGCGTGCGGACATGGTTTGTGAACTCGGGAAACCCATCGCACGCTCGACTACCGAAAGCACGAGCGAGTTGTTCACCCACCTCGTGCCACGAAGCCTGTCCAACTCTCGCAACTCTTCGGCGGCTGGCTCCGGCGGCATACAGCTCTTTGAGACTTTCCGTTCAGAAAAGTGTGCGTGCCAAATCTGCACATGGCACACTTTTCCAGGCTGGCGGTATAATGAGAATCCTACAGTTTCGGCGGATTTTTCTTTCTGGCATCCGGATTGCGGTAACGCCCGTCCACCAGTTAACAGAAACTCATCGAGAGCAGCGCGTCCGATTACCGCGATGAGAGGCGATCATGAGCAGACAAGTGGTCGAGACAGGATCGACAGCGAGTGAGTACCTCACAGTACCCGAACTTGCGAAGATGGTTCGGCGTAACCGAAAGACGGTCTATGGCTGGATTGCGACGGGCGAAATCGGCGAGGCGGACGGTCTTTTTGTTGTCCAAGGGCGTTTTCTGATCCATTGGTCGACGTTCAGGGCGAGGCAGTTCAAGCCTCGCGAAAGACTACGCGGCCAGCTTCCAGAATTCTCGGAGGAAACTGAAAATGGCATGGCTCGAAACGGACAGACACGGCCGCCTGAGAATCGGCTTTAAGTACGACGACGGCCTCAAATGTCGTGAGCCGCTCGGGGTGCAAGCAAACAAGCAGACCATCGCCGAGGCCCGGAGGCTCTGCGCGACGATACAGCTCGAGCTCAAGGCGAGAACGTTCGACTATGCCAAGCGATTCCCTGGCAGCGATCGAATAAAACAGCGTGGGATCGAGACGCCGGAGAAAATCCAACCGATCAGCATCACTGAACTTGCCGACAGTTGGCTGCTCAGCAAGCAAGGCGAGGTCAAGAAATCTACCCACGGCTACTACAAAGAAATCGCGGGAATCTTCATTCAGCGCGACGTAATCGGGACGAAAAGAGTCTCGGAATTACGTCCGGAGGACATCGACCGCTGGCGAGTACGGGTTGACGAGAAGCAAACCAAGGCGAACGAACCGCTGAGCACGCGCCGGAAGAACATGGCGTGGGATGTCCTGAATCAAATCCTGGAGTTCGCTCGCGTCAGGAAACTACTCAACGAAGACCTCCTGCTCGGAATGAAGCCATTCAAGGATTCGGGGCAAGCAAACGACGAAGATTCCGAACTCGCGGACGAGCCCGAGGATGCCGAAGTGATGCCGTATAACGCGGATCAGATTGAGGCGATCATCGCGGCGGCCGAGGGCTGGGAACGCGCTCTTGTCACGCTCTATTTCTTCACAGGAATTCGCCGCGGCGAAGGGCTTGCTCTGACTTGGGACCGGGTCTACCTCGATCGTGACCGAGCACTGATCAACCGTAGCCTCAGTGTCCGCTACGGCATCACAACGCCAAAGACAAAGAGCAGCCGGCGCATGATCCAGTACGGTCCAAGGGTTCGCGCGGAGCTGTCGAAGCAACGGGAAAGAGTCCAGCTACGCAGCAAGTACGTCTTCCCCAATGAGAGCGGCGCTGCGCCCAATGTGCGCTGGGCGACGGACGCGGTGTGGCGCCGGATTCTCACGCGAGCTGAAGTTCCACACAGACCAATCGGGCAGTGCCGCCACAGCTTCGCGGTCTTGGCGCTGAAGCAGCACAAACCGCTCAACTGGATTCAACGGCAGATGGGTCACCGCACGCTGCAGATGTTGTTGAAACAATTACTGGCGCTGGATACCGACCGACGATCTTTCTGCAGAAGAAATGTCTTCGCTGGAGAGCGCAGCGGCGCCGTTGGCCTCAAATCATGCCCACCCTATGCCCACCCGGCCCGAAACCGGCACCGAAGCGGGCTGGTAAAACAATGATTCAGATCGGGAAAAACCCAATAAAACTGGCGGAGAGGGAGGGATTCGAACCCTCGGTACCCGGTAAAGGATACGCCAGATTAGCAACGTCGCTTCCCTATGCAACTGCCCGGTCGTTAACAAGACTCCTTGAGACTCCATAGGCATGAGAGACTGCGAGCCGCCGCATCAGTATCATTGAGGAGTGTCCGACCGAGTCTCGCCGGCTCTCACGCAGTCCGGGAAGTTTTCCCCACCCTGACCCCACCTCGCAAAACTCAGCGTGTTTGGATTTAGATGCAGGCCCGAAGAATCTGTTCCTCGCTGCGTGCCTTCTCCCGCCCGATTATGCCACGCAGGATCGGAAAGTTGGTCGCCATTCCGCAGGTCGACGGCCAGCATCACCGTTACGAACGTCTCGCCGCCTGATTCGCATCCGATTCCTGCTCAATCGTCGTTGCGTCACGGCCGTATGCCGTGGGCTGATATTCTCTGTATCGGAGAGCTTTAGGTCTCCATCAGGGGCCGACCGTTTAGCCGTCGTGATTGCAGGTCGTCGAACAATTCGATAGCAATTCTGGCAAGCCACTCAAATTACGGTTGAGATGGAATTTTTAGTAGGGACAGCTCCTTGATGCCGCTCCCGAGGCGGCCGTCTATCGCTGCCTCACCTCAGCCAGCGCTCGCGTGCACGATTAGTCACCTCGCGCCTGTTGCGGTTCAGAGAATCTCTTCTCCCTGATCACATATAGTTCCGCCGCTCCCCCTCCCCAGCGGGTGCGGCTAGATTTGCTCTGCTCGCGTCAGATTTGATCCTGCCTCTGTAACGTTCGCTTCAGTCACACGAACTACTTATAGGGCGGCGCGCATGCGCTGAACCCCAGAAAAAACCGCTCGATGCGTCGCGTAACCTCGCGTACTTAGCCCGCATCGGAGCAAACAGAGGTAAGGACGATGAAGACTCTTTCGATGATTTCGGCGGCAGCAGTGCTGGCCGCCTCACTCTCAGTTCCCGCTTGGGCCGGCCCCGCAGGTATGGCGCGAACTGCGCCGGAAGCCAAGGCGAGTGCCTCTCAGACTCAAGTCAACCCTGAATTGATCGCGAATTTGCAGGAAGCCTCCAGGGAAGCTCTGCGAGAGGGCAGAAATGGCAACAAGAACAATGCGGCCTTTGGGCAGAAGAGCGCCCAGATTAACGATCTGATCGAGCGTCTGAAGAGCGGACAGAACGTCGATCCTGCGGAGATCGACCGGGCGTTCGAGCCGGCTTACATTTGGTAGGGCGCCAGCCGACTAGATGCAGGCGGATTGCGGAGAGTGTAGCGCGACGGCGACTGCGGCTGTGGAGTTTCGCTGCTCCAGCTCCTGGCAACGGCGGATTTGAACCTTGGCGGCGAGCAGCGAGTTAATGGCCGCACCGCGATCCCCTTTGGCAAGTGATGCCTTGGCTTGTCCAAGCAGCGCGTTGTACTGATCGGCGCAGCTGGAACCATCGCGAGACTGTGCCGCCACGCTGTTGTTGGGGCCTTCGGCGCATACGCGCGGTAGGCTAGCGATGGACACGACCGCCAGGACAGACCCGAACAAGACCATTGTTCCGAAGCGCATGGCCCAACTGTTGGTGCAAGGAAGGGGCCGAGCGGGTGGAGTGGCAAACCCTGATCAAATTACTTCGACGCTGCGCATCGGACCGGCATATGCTGAGGAAATGGGCACGATTCGCCAGTTGACATCCACCGCGGCTCGGTTGTGCGCCGCTTGGCTAGTTCTATCGTTCACGGTGCCCGCCCTCATCAGCACTATCGGAGTCATCATGGCGTTGTTGCTTGTTCCCCGAAGTGCCGATGCGGCAAACGGCGTTGAACTTAAGATTAGCGGCTATTTCAATCTCACGTCGGGCGGCGTGTTACACGGTGCTGGCGGCCAGATCGGAAGCAGCGTGGGCGTTGTGCCCGAAGGCGAAATTGAGCTTACCCCTCAGTACCAACTCGAGGGCGATACGATTTTGGCCGCTCGCATCGCAATCAACACCAATGCCGATGTGGGGCAGTCGTTCCAGAGCGGGGACCTGCTGATTCCTGAAGTCAGCGTCTTCGCTATCGGGACGTACGGACGATTCGAAATCGGCGAACGCGCTGCGTTTCCGCAGAGTCTCGTCGGGTTCACTCCCTCTGAGATCGCCTTCACGGCTGCCGAGTTCGGCCCCGAGT
>WNFH01006309.1_pt1 | contig 11214 bp, 8 predicted proteins | sample 5400411 | NCBI WGS metagenome assembly WNFH01 (sample SAMN13153347, study PRJNA577476) | soil metagenome | isolation source: 200 cm saprolite under Douglas fir tree site 2 hole 3 | place: USA:California | collected 2015-04-18
AATGCGACGGCGATGCCGATGCCTGACGCGCATCCGCGGCCGGATTGGCTGCGCGTCAAGTTTTTCGGTGGCGAACGATATCAGGATGTGAAACGCATCATGCGCACGCTCGATCTGCACACGGTCTGCGAGAGCGCGCGCTGCCCCAACATGGGCGAGTGCTGGGAGCATGGCACCGCGACGTTCATGATTTTGGGAGACATCTGCACACGCGCCTGCGGGTTTTGTGCCGTTCCCTCTGGCAAACCCGTTGGCCCGCCCGATGAAGACGAGCCGTTTCGCGTGGCGGAAGCCGTGGCCAAGATGGGGTTGCGTTACGCGGTGGTGACTTCCGTGAACCGTGACGACCAGCCGGATGGCGGCGCGCACATTTTTGCGCGCACCATCGAAGAAATTCGCCGCCGCGTTCCCGGCTGCAAGGTCGAAGTGCTGATACCTGATTTTCGCGGTGATTGGAACGCGCTGGACGCTGTTCTTGCGGTGCGGCCGGACATTCTTAACCACAACACGGAAACAGTGCCGCGCCTTTATCGGCAAGTTCGCAAAGGCGCGGTGTATGAGCGCTCGCTCGAACTGCTGCGCCGTTCGAAGCAAGCGCATCCTGAAGTTCCAACCAAGACGGGTTTGATGCTCGGCCTCGGAGAAGAAAAGGACGAAGTCCTGGCCACCATGCAGGACTTGGCTGCGCAGGGCACTGACATTCTCACGCTCGGGCAGTACCTGCAACCCACGCGCGATCATCTACCCATCGTTCGCTACGTCCATCCCGATGAATTCGCCCAATACAAAGTGCTCGGCGAAAGTATGGGCTTCAAACACGTTGAGGCTGGCCCGCTGGTGCGCTCTTCCTATCACGCTTTCGACCAGGCCGAATCGGCGATAAAGTAACATCAGGAATATCGGGCGCAACTCGTGCCCTCTCGCCCGTTTGAGATCCAACACGGAAGTATGATGACGTCTTTGGAATTACTTTGGAGCGGCGGTAGACCAATCTGTGAAGGGGACGGCACGGCCACCGCGAATCACCGTTGGGATCACGTGGTCGAACCCCTTGTGGTCTTTCGCGGAATAATCCAACTTGAGCTGTGGGCCGAGACCGATATCGAGTTCATGGATTGACTCGATGCCGCGAATCAGCCCTTCGCGCGTTAAATTTTTTCCCGCCCGCTTGAGCCCTTCCACCAGGACCATTGCATCGACGAAGCCTTCCAGGCTGACGAAGCTCGGCTGCGCGGTAGGAAAATATTTCGTCAAAGTTCGGCGATAGAGAGCGACCGTTTTACGGTCCGTCAGGTAGAACGGCGGCACGACTTGTGTAATAACGACGCCATCGGCGTCGGGACCCGCTTCGGCGATTAAGTCGTCCGTTCCGACGAAAGACACTGTCAAGAACAGGGGCTTCCAGCCTCTGGCGTGAGACTGCTTGAGGATGGGCGCGACCGTATTCGCGGGACCGACGAGCACGACCGCTTCCGGATTCGCCGCTTTTACCGTGTCAATCGCACCGCCTGCCTGCGTGGTCTGCCGCTGGTACGAGGCGGCCGCAACCGGCTCAGCGCCATGGGCTTTCAGCGCCGCCTTCACACCTTCGAGCACCGCCGCACCAAAGGCATCTTCCGGATAGATAACGCCAATTTTCTTGTAGCCCAACGTTCCCCACATGCCGTCAATTTGCTCGCGCGTTTCATCGAAATAGGACGCGCGCACGTTCACCACCCAGTGCCGCATCGGCACATAGAGCGTCTGCGCACCGGTGAAGAGCCCCACCAAGGGAATTTTGTTGCTCTCTGCCATGGGAACGTACTTCACGGCGGTGGGAGTGCCGACGAAAAAACCGAGCGCGAAGACTTTCTGCTCCATCAGGCGGTTGAAACAAGCTTCCGTCTTCGCCGGATCGTAACTGTCGTCGTAAGAGATGAGCCTCAGTTTGCGCCCGTCCACTCCGCCGGCATCGTTGGTCATGTCGAAATAAGCTTTCGCGCCGTTCACCGTTTCCGTTCCGAGGAAATGCGACGGACCTTCCAGAGCCGAACACGACCCGATGAGAACTTCTTTGTCAGTGACCCCGGTGGTGGATTGCGCTTGCGTTGGCGCGGAAACCGAGAAAACGCAGCCAAAAAAAGCACTCAGCCCCAAGATATACTTCCGTGTATTTTTTCTCATCTCCCTCTCCGATTTGAAACACGTCCAGCGCGGACGGAGCTTCGACAGTTCTTGTTTAGTCTTGCGCTCAAGGGATGTCAATGCGTTTGGGCGGAGATGTGCTGTCTTACTTACGGAAACTCGCGAACGGCTGGGTGTGCCGGCGCCGTAGGGACTCCTAATTGACTAGCCTTCGACGCGGTACATGGTAATGCCGCTCAGGAGTTTGGGATAAAAATCGGTGGATTTCTGCGGCATGACTTCGCCGGCAGTGGCAATTTTCATCACTTGCTCGACGTCGCAGGGATTCAGCAGAAACGAGATCTGGGCGCGTCCGTTGTCCACTGCGTCGAGCGCCGCTGCGGCTTCTCTTTCATACGTCAGATGGGCCCCCGCGGTTACCGCGTGCGGCGTGATTCCCAGCGCGGGCTCCAGGATTCCTTCGTGAAGCAGCACCACGTCCAGCTCGCGCTGCAATGGCAAAACATTGGGCAAGAGTTGCGCCAGGTTGGCGCCTGCACGCAGTGTGAGCACGTAAAACGCCCGCTTCTGCGCTTCCGCAGCGGGATAGACGCCGATGGCCCGTTTCCCGCGCGCGCTCAGCAACTTTCCAAGAAAATTCTTCCGCGCCTCGGCCTTCTCTCCCTCGCCCGAAAACGGAAATGCCTCCGCCGTGAACCACGGCTCAAGATACCGCCGCACGCCGCTCCAGGAAAAATCATGAATGTGCGCCGCCACGCGGTGTCCCGGCAGAATGGTCAGTTCCGCGCTCCGGGTGTTGAAAAAGGTCATCATGACTCGCTCGTACGGCGCGTCTGGAGCGGTCTTTCCCACTTGCGTGCGACGCTCGTTCCGGTAATTCAGCGCCGTCTCGTAACGGTGATGACCGTCGGCGATCACCAGCTTCTGGTCTTCCATCGCTTTCTGGATGGCGGCCACGCGCTGCGGCTCCGCAATCATCCACAGCCGGTGTACCACGCCGTATTCATCGTGCATTTCGGTGGCCGGAGCCGCCGCTGCCTCAGCTTCCGCGAGAATCGCCTCCGCGCGCCGCTGCGCATCGGCATACAACATGAATAGCTGCCCGGTGTGCATTTTGGTGTTCCGGAGAAGTTCCAGGCGGTCCGCCTTTGGGCCGGAGAGCGTGTGCTCGTGCCGGAAGATGACGCCCGCCGAATATTCCTCGAGCTTTCCTGCGCCGATGAAGCCCCGGCGCGTGCGGCGTTCTTCCGTCCCCGGTACCGTGTATTCCTGCGTGTAGGAGAAGAAAGAAGGCGCAGGATCTTGGAGCACCACTTGATTGTGAATCCAATCCTCGATCGCCGCGGCCGCGCGCGTGTAAACGTTATTCTGCGGCGTGTCGCCGGGGTACTCACGGCCCTTCTCCACGGCAATCAGGTTGTGGGGCTCCGCGGCGTAATACTTTTCCTGCATCGCTGGAGAAATCTTGTCGTAAGGCTGCGTCAGCACGCGGTCGAAAGCCACGCGCGCCGGGTTGTAACGAAAAGCGCGAAAGGGATAAACCTGGGCCATCGAGTCTCCGGAATCGTTTTGCGCCGCCCGCGAGGTCTTCTAGTTTACGCGAATAAGCCCGAAATCCGGAAAAGGAAGAAGGTCAATTTTCGGTGAGAATTCGGCGTGAGATTGGTGACTATTGAAGAAGTGCGGCCGTATTACAATTGCTGGCTCATGAAAGTCCCAAATGTCTCTTCCGTGCGCGCGCTGATCTTCGACCTGGACGGCACGCTCATCGATTCCAAGCGCGACCTGATCCGCTCCGTCAATGCTACACTGCGGGAGATAGGCCGCGCGCAACTGCACGAAGATACCATCGCCGGCTACATCGGCCACGGCGCTCCGCAACTTGTCGCACGCGCCCTCGGCGACGGCTCAACAGAAGCGGAACGCGAGCGTGCGCTCAAATTTTTCCTCGCGTACTACGAAGACCACAAAATGGATTCGACGTGCGCTTATCCAGGCGTTCCGGAGGCGCTCAGTCAACTCGCCGCGTTCCCGATGGCCATCCTCACGAACAAACCGGTGCGGATCAGCATGCGCATCCTCGAAAGTCTCGGCCTGGCGAAATATTTCCGCGCCGTGTATGGCGGCAACAGTTTTGAAACTAAAAAGCCCGATCCGCTCGGCGCGCAGACGATTCTTCGCGAATTCGGCGCCGCTCCAGCCGAAGCCCTGCTGATCGGCGATTCCGAAGTGGACGTGCAAACCGCGCGCAACGCCGGCACCTTCGCGGCCACCGTGAATTATGGGTTCGGCACCCACGACCGCGCCACGCACCCCGCCGACCTCTATCTCGACCGGCTCACCGATCTCGTCCCGCTGTTAGTTGACGAGCGCGCCCGCGATTTTGCGCCCTGGAAGCTCGGCGATTGACCTAAGACGTTTCTGACACCTCGATACATCCGTACTTGCCATTCGTCGTAGCAGTTGGCAGACTTTGCGCGTGCTTATTGGTCTCTTCCCCGAACTGGACGCGCCCGGCGGGGTGCAGCATGCGGGCCGCCACCTGGCGGCGGTGCTCACGGAGTTCGCCTCCAGCCGCGGCATGGACTGCCGACTGCTCAGCTTGAATGATTCGCCGGGGCTGCACCGGATGACCCTGGGAGGGCGCGAATTTGTGTTTACGGGGTGCGACCGCGCCAAGGGGCGATTCACGGTGACGGCGCTGCGGGCAGCACGGCGCAAGGCAAAGCTGGTCCTGGCCGCGCACCCGAATCTGGGACCGGTGGTACAGGCCATGCGGGTTGCGGCGCCACGGATGAAGAGCATCATCTGCACGCATGGGATTGAAGTGTGGGAGCCGCTGGGGGGCTTGCGCCGTCGTGCGCTGCGTCACGCCAGCCTGGTCCTGGCGCCAAGCCAAGATACCGCCGATCACGTTGCGACGCAGCAGGGAGTCGCGCGCGCGAAGATTCGTGTTCTGCCTTGGGCGCTCGACCCGCAATTCGAAGCCCTGATCAGCCCCGGCTCACACCCCGCGCTGCCAGTGGATTTCCCCACGGGACCCGTGATTCTCGCGGTGGGGCGTTGGCTGGCCACGGAACGATATAAGGGCATGGACACTTTGATTACGGCGCTGCCCCGGCTCCTGACGCAGAGACCAGAGCTGCAATTGGTGTTCGCGGGTGCGGGCGACGACCGCGGGTGGCTGCAGGATCTGGCGGAGCAGAACGGAGTGAACCGCCACGTGCATTTCCTGACCGGGCTGAGCTATTCACAAATTGCGGCGTGCTACTCCGCATGCGATGTTTTTGCACTGCCGAGCCGCGGCGAAGGTTTCGGCGTGGTATACCTGGAAGCGATGGCGTGCGGCAAGCCGGTGATCGGGGGCCTGCATGGCGGCGCGCCCGAAGTGATTCAGGACGGCGTCACCGGTTACCTGGTGCCGCACGGCGATGCGATACAGCTTGCGACTTCGATCGAAACGTTGCTGGCCGACCCCGTGCGTGCGAAAGAGATGGGCGCGCGCGGACGGCAGCGCGCGGAGAATGAGTTCCGCTTCAATATTTTTGCAAAATCGCTGAAAAAAATCCTCCGCGACCAATGCGAATCCTGAACGTCACGGAAACGTACGCTCCCTTTCTCGAATTCGGCGGCCCGCCGGTGAAGGTGCGTGCGCTTTCGGAAGGCTTTGCGCGGCGAGGTCACCAAGTCACGGTTCTCACGGCGGACTGGGGCCTCGAAAAACGCCTGCAAACCCAGGAAGAAAAAATCACGACAGAACGGTCTCCGTTTGGGTGGCGGCGGAATGAGAAAGGCGTGCAGGCCATCTATCTGCCGACGTGGATGCGTTACCGCGCGGTGAGCTGGAATCCGGCGGTGAAGCGTTACTGCCGGGCGCGGCTGCAGAATTTCGATGTGGTACACATTTTCGGACTTTACGACCTGCTGGGTCCGGCGGTGGCCGCGGCCAGCCGCAAGCGAGGCCTGCCCTACGTGCTCGAGCCCATGGGGATGTTCGTGCCCATGGTGCGAAATCTTTTGCTGAAACGAATGTATCACGCGGTTTGGGGAAGACAGATACTCGAAGGCGCAAGCGCAGTGATCGCCACCTCGGAGCAGGAAGCCGAGGAACTCGCCGCCGGTGGTCTTCCTCGCTCGCGGGTGGTGCTGCGGCGGAACGGGGTGGAAGTCCCAGCGTCCTGGCCTGCACGAGGCGCGTTTCGAAAAGCGCACGGTATTTCGCCGGAGGAGAAGGTGGTCCTGTTTTTGGGCCGCCTCTCCATCAAGAAGAGTCCGGACTTGCTTCTCCGGGCGTTCGCGGAACTTTCCGCGCGCGCCAGCGGAAAAAAGATGACGCTGGTATTCGCGGGGCCTGACGAGGGCGGCTTACACGAGAAACTGGAACAAATGGCAGTACAACTGGGGGTTCGAACGAAGGTTCAATTCACCGGAGCGATTTTCAGCGAGACCAAGTGGGCGGCTTACCAAGATGCTGACGTTTTCGTGCTTCCCTCGCAAAATGAAAACTTTGGCAATACGGCGGCGGAAGCCGTGGCCGCAGGAACCCCGGCGATCGTGACGGAACAATGCGGGATTGCGTCACTGCTGGCGGATGAAGCCGGCCTGGTGGTGCGCCACAACACGGCGGCACTCTCGGGTGCGCTGGAGCGCATCCTGGGCGAAGCAGAACTACGCGCGAGACTCGCGGCGGGATGCGCGGGGGTGACTTCCCGTCTGGGATGGGACGAACCCGTTCGCGACATGGAAGCGTTGTACGCTGCGCTTGCCTCGCAGGAGGCGGTGAGAGCAGAATCTAAACGAGTGGGGTAGTTTTTGGCAACGCACCGATACCGGATTTTTCGCGTGATATGGTGGAGCAGCAATGTTCTGCTCGCCACCGCCTTCCTGGCGATGCTTTACTCGGCTGTCCGGGAATATTCCGTGCGCCGATATCTTGATGGCTTCTCGGACGCGATTGTGCCGAATAGCTTACCCGCAGAAGAAAAGGTCAATGCGATCTTGAACTGGATGCGCGCCGAGCCATCGCGAGCCACCGCGACGAATCCGGAAGCGCTTGCAAAGCGTGATCCGGAGATAACGCTCACCTACCGCCAACTATTGAAAGTTTGCGGCACAGCGACGAACGCCTTCCTGAATCTTGCGCGAAGCTCCGATGTGCGCGTGCGCCGCCTGCTGCTCTTGACTCCGGATCGCAGGACGAAGCATGTGGTCGCGGAGGTGCTGATCGATGAGCGCTGGATCGTTGTCGATCCCACCTACCGGGCCATCATGAAGGATGCCCGGGGCCGCTATTTGACGCGCAGCGATCTGCGGAATCCGAGGTTGTTTTCCGAAGCCGTCGGCGCCATCCCGAACTATCCGCGTGAGTATACTTACGACCAGTTCGCGCATGTGCGGCTGGCGCGGCTGCCGCTCGAAGGGTTGCATCTGCGGCGTTTGTTGGAGAGCATTTACCCTGGATGGGACGAAGCGGTCGACTGGAGCCTGTTCTTGGAGCGCGAATCTTACTTCTATCTTGTACTGACCGCAGCGGCGACATTGTTCTTTTTGATGCTGCGGACGCTGCTTGCGTGGTATGCGGACAAACGATTGAGTATCCCGCGCTTCCATTTGCGGAAGCGCGCCATTCGTGGCGGCGCTGCTTTTTTCTCTGCGCCGGGGATTAAACAGTAGCGTGTGCGGTATATGCGGTGTCGCCTTCGCGTCGCGCAGCGCAGATGCTGAGTCTCGCGTGCGGGCGATGACTGCGGCGATGGGCCATCGCGGTCCAGATGAAGAGGGCTTTCTTGCCGGTGATGCGCGGGCGCCGGGACTCGCACTGGGGATGCGCCGGTTGAGCATCATTGATCTGGCCGGCGGCCACCAGCCTGCCTGGAACGAGACCAAGGACGTCGCGGTCATCTTCAACGGCGAGCTTTACAACTATCGCGACCTGCGCGAGCGCCTGTCTCTCTGCGGGCACCGCTTCGCCACACAATCGGACACGGAGATACTCGTTCATGCCTGGGAAGAGTGGGGCGAAGACTCCCTGACCGAATTGCGGGGGATGTTCGCTTTCGCCCTGCTTGATCTTCGCGACCGTTATGCCACTTCGCCGATTCTCTTCCTGGCGCGCGACCCGCTGGGCATCAAGCCGCTCTACTACACCCAGACGCCAGAGGGTTTTGCGTTCGCTTCGGAGGTTCGTGCGCTGCTCGCCTCCGGCGCAGTTCCCAAACGCCTGTCGCAGGACGCCCTCACCGCTTATCTGCTGTTTGGTAGTGTCTCAGAACCCGTGACGCTAGTCGAAGGAGTGTTTTCCCTCCCTCCGGGACATCGCATGCTTCTGCACGTGCCGGAGCGGCGGCGCACCCCGCGTGCGAGGCCCTGGTGGGACCCCACAGTTTCCCCCGCCGCGCGCGAACCGCATAAACCGCGCGGTCTTCCTTCGGCGGCGAAAAAATTGCGGCCGCTTCTCGAAGATGCTGTGCGCGCTCATCTCGTAGCGGACGTGCCGGTGGGCTTGTTTCTTTCGAGCGGGCTGGACTCCACCGCGATCGCAGCGCTCGCCGCTCAGGTGCAGGGCGGAATCCGGAGTTCGATGAGGCGGAGCTTGCGCGGCTGGCGGCGAATCGCTTCAAGACGAAGCACACCGAAGTGCCTTTGAGCGGAGAATCGGTCCTCTCGCGGCTGGATGAAGCGCTTGCCGCCCTCGACCAGCCCACTATGGACGGAATCAATACGTATTTTGTTTCGTGGGCGGCGAGAGAAGTTGGGCTGAAAGTTGCGTTGTCCGGGCTGGGTGGAGATGAACTTTTCGCTGGTTATCAAACTTTTTCCGATACGGCACGACTTTCGAAACTGATCGGATGCGCGTGGTTTGTGCCGGCGGCGGTGCGGCGCATGACGGCTCCACTCGTTGCCATGCTCGCCGTGCGGCAAGGTTCCCCGGACGCCGCGCGCAAGGCCGCGGCCGCATGGGCCTATCCGGACGCTCTGCCACATCCCTATTTTTTCGCGCGGACGCTCTTTCCGCCGGGACAGCTCGAACGAATCATCGAGCCGCGGTTTCGCCCGAGCACAGTGAACGCCGATGGTGTGACGCTCGACCCGACCTGGCTTGGCTGGCTCGAACGGACGGTCGGCGAAGCTCGCAAGCTGCCAGCAGTTGCGGGAATTTCCTGGCTGGAGATGCGCACGTACATGACGAGCACGCTCCTGCGCGACACGGATGCCGTGAGCATGGCGCATTCGCTGGAAGTTCGCGTGCCTCTCCTCGACACGCCCGTGGTTGAATTCATGGGATCGCTGCCGGATGACGCGCGCCATCGCCCCAGCGCGCAAAAGGCCCTCCTGGTGGAAGCGCTCGGCGATTTGCTGCCGCAGCAAATTCTCGCGCAGCGGAAACGCACGTTTACTCTGCCGTGGGAGGACTGGCTGCGCGGGCCACTGCGCGCTCGCATGGAAGCGAGCTTTGCCGACCCTGCGCCGCCCCTGGCGGCTTATCTTTGCGCGGGAGGCGTGCGCTCGGTGTGGACGGACTTTCTTGCCGGGAAAACTAGCTGGTCTCGCCCCTGGTCTTTGTATGTCTTGAACGAGTGGTGCCGCCGACACCTCGCCGCATAATTTTCCGGCTGCGGTACACTGACAAATTGCGCGATGAATATTCTGGGGATCAATGCCTACCACGGGAACGCTTCGGCGGCGATTATCTGCGACGGCCGGCTGATCGCCGCGGTCGAGGAAGAACGCTTCAACCGCGTGAAGTACGCGGCGGGATTCCCCGCGCGGGCGATTCGCTATTGCCTCAAGGAAGCGGGTCTCACGCTCGGGGACATCGATCACGTCGCCGTGCCGCGGAATCCGTACGCGAGGCTGGCCACAAAACTTTTTTACGCCCTGCGCATGCCATCTTTCGCACGGGAACGCGTCAAGGTTCTCGCGAAATTCACGGGTATTCCCGAGGCGCTGGCCGCGGCCTTTGATGCCAATCCCAAAACGCTCAGCGCAAAATTTCATCGCATCGAACACCACCAGGCGCATCTCGCGAGTGCTTTCTTCGTTTCGCCCTTCGACCGCGCTGCGTTGCTTTCCGCCGACGGACTCGGCGACTTCGCGAGCACCATGTGGGGCGCCGGCGCCGGCAACCGCATGAGCATTGACGGCGCGGTCGCTTTTCCGCATTCACTCGGGCTGTTCTACAGCGCGGTGACGCAATATCTAGGCTTCTTGAAATTCGGCGACGAGTACAAAGTCATGGGCCTGGCTGCTTACGGCCGCCCGGAACAACTCGATGCTTTCCGCGACATCGTGCGTTTTGAAGGTCCTTCCAAGGACAACGGCTTCCGTCTGAATCTTGAATACTTCTCGCATCACCGCACCGGCCCGGAGATGTCTTGGGCCGAATCCGATAAGACTCCGGCGCTCGGCAAACTGTTTTCAGATGAAATGGCCAGGCGCCTGGGGCCGGCTCGAGCGCCCGAAGAGGCGCTGGAGGAGCGGCACCGCAATCTTGCTTGCGCATTGCAAGCGCGGCTCGAAGAGGTTTATCTCGGCATGTTGAAAAAACTGAGCGAGCGCACCGGGCTCAAAGCCGTTTGTCTTGCCGGCGGTGTGGCGTTCAATTGCGTGGCGAACGGAAAAATCTTTGATGCGACGCCTTTCGAACAGGTATACATTCATCCGGCGGCGGGAGACGCGGGTCTCGCGGTTGGTGCCGCGTTTTTCGTCTGGCATCAGAAATTGGGCAAGCCGCGCTCCTTCGTGATGGATCACGCCTACTGGGGACCAGGATATTCGGGCGAAGAGATTCTGCGCGCGGTAGATTCAAACGGCCTGACACAACGCGGTTATTCCGTCAGTGAACTAGGCGAAGAAGAGCTATCGCGGCGCGCCGCTGCGATTATTGCGGATGGAAAAATTCTCGGCTGGTTCCAGGGCCGTGCCGAATGGGGGCCGCGCGCGCTTGGCAATCGCAGCATCGTCGCCGATCCGCGCCGTCCGGAAATGAAGGAAATTCTCAATCGCCGGATCAAGCACCGGGAAATCTTTCGCCCGTTTGCGCCTTCCATCCTCGCGGAAGCCACCACAGAGTATTTTGAGAAGTCGCAC
>WNFH01003451.1_pt1 | contig 11208 bp, 7 predicted proteins | sample 5400411 | NCBI WGS metagenome assembly WNFH01 (sample SAMN13153347, study PRJNA577476) | soil metagenome | isolation source: 200 cm saprolite under Douglas fir tree site 2 hole 3 | place: USA:California | collected 2015-04-18
CGCGCGACGAGCTGGTGCACATGACGCACAGCGAGCCCGAGAACTTAAGTCCCAATGCGCTGTTCCGGCCGGTGGTGCAGGATTATCTGCTTCCTACCGCGGCGTGCATTGCGGGTCCGGCGGAGATCTCATATTTTGCGCAATCGGAAGTGGTGTACCGGCATCTTGTCGGACGGATGCCAGTGATGCTGCCGCGCGCGGGATTCACGCTGGTCGACGCAAAGGCTAGCAAACTCCTGCGCCGTTATGGCTTGGCTATCGAGGATGTTTGGGCGGGATCGCAGGGGTTGCGGCACAAAATGGAGCGGCAGTCGGTCCCCGGCTCGCTGTCGAAAGATTTTGACCGCGACCAAAAACAGATCGCCAGGATGCTGGCGCAGCTCGGCAAGAAGATCGAGAAGCTCGATCCCACGTTAAAGGGTACGGTTGAAAGATCGCGGAAGAGAATTGAATTTCACGTCGAAAAGCTGCGCCGGAAAGCGGGCCGGGCCGAGGACCAAAAGGCCGGGTTGATTTCCGCGCACGAACGGTACTTAGAATCGCTGCTGTATCCGCACAAGGCGCCGCAGGAGCGGGAGTTGTGCCTGCTGCCGTTTCTGGCGCGATGGGGGGCCAGCGGGCTCAGCGAATTGCAAAAACTTTCGAGTAGAAAGAAAATCGGGCATCACTTCATTATTGAACTTCCGTAGCATCCTGAGTCATTGAAGCGATCCATATTTCCTTGTTGGCGGAGAAGCAAAAACAGATTCCTCCCGCCGCGGCGGGCTCGGAATGACATTCCGCTGAGATCCTGCCAAGCAGGGGCGCCGCCCGGCGCGGCAGACGCCCCTACAAGCGAACAGGCTGCCGCAGGGCACGCCGCCGCACCGTGCTAGAATCCCGGCGCCGGAGGGGAAGGGAATTCCATGCAGACATTGATTGTGAAGACGGACCGGAGGACGCAACTTGTGGAGGTGACGGCGCAAGTGCAAAAGGCGGTCGCGGCGTCCGGCGTGGCCACGGGCATTTGCTATTTGTATGTGCCGCACACCACGGCGGCAATCACCATCAACGAATGTGCGGACCCGGAGGTCGCCCGGGACATTGAAAGCGCGCTGGACCGGCTGATCCCCACAGCGGGGCCGTATCGCCATAGCGAGGGCAACTCGGACTCCCATGTAAAGGCCGGGCTTGTGGGAGCGAGTCAAATCGTCCATGTGGAAGGCGGCAAGCTGGTGCTGGGGCGCTGGCAAGGCGTGTTCTTCTGCGAGTTTGATGGTCCGCGCGACCGGCGGCTGCAAGTGAAGGTCGTCGCAGATTGAGAACGAAGTTAAAGCATTACTTTAGCGCGCCGCCCTGTGGCCCACCACCCCCGTTGTGACGGAAATGAGTGTGCAAGCTCTTGAAACTAAATGGCTTGCGATGCTCCGTTGAAACTAAGGAGTGCGTAACAGCTTGATTCTAAAGGGCCTAGAGGAACGCTGACGGAAAAGAGTGCGCATGTACATCAAGCGAAAAGAGTTAGTGCAGGAAACAAAGTTGAACTAGTGACCGGAATGTGCGGGAAGAGGAGAAATCAAGAGCGCGCACTTCTCAACGTCAATGATTATAGCATAAGGTAACAAGAAGTCAAGGAAAAAGCGGAAGCGGGTCATTTTTTAGCACCGAGCGAATAGCAAGTGGGAAAGGGCCGTGCACAGCCCGTCGCGGCGGGGGCCCGCCAAAGGGAATGAGCACGGGTAAGATCTTTGCTCAGGCTGAAAGCCGAAGTTGAAGAGAGATTTCTCCGCTCCGCTCCGGGCCGGCAAAAACCGTCGTCCCTCAGGTCGAAATGACAGATTTGCTGGGGGCGGTGGGGGGACAAAATCCAAGTTCGGCGAAGTTGGATTTTCACGGGATAAGAGACGGAAAGAAAACAACATACGCCTGGTGGCATCTGGCCAATTTCGGAATTCAGGCTTAGAGGAATGTCGTCCAAAAAAAGAGCGGCCCCGGAACTTCGGAGCCGCTCCCAGTCGCCTCTGCCCTTGGTTTTATTGGACTGTGATTGTGATCGCTGGCGATGTTGAGCCTGAGTACGTCGCATCGCCACTGTACACCGCGGTAATGCTATCGTAGTGCACTCCGCCACCGCCCCCGCCCCCATAGCCACCGCAACCCGCAAAGCCGGCTACGATGCCCACAAGCAACAGCAAGCCCGCAGATGCGTACAGGCGACGATAGGCCGACGGTATTCGCTTCAGACCGATCAGGAAAAGAATCAGCAGGACGAACGCCACATACATTATCGGTTGAAAGCGGATGCTGGGGATGTGATTCGGTACTGACGGTGGGGCCAAGAACGCCAAAGTCGTCGTCAATGTAGCCGTGCAAAACGCCGTCGCCGTGCTCGTGCCTGCCGTTGGAGTGCAGATCACCGCAGTCGAAAGGTTAGTCGTTCCATTTGTGAACTGCACTGTTCCTGTTGGGCCTCCGCCATTACTTGTCGTCGAGACTTTCGCTGTTAGAGTAACGCTCCCCCCGGAGGCGATACTGGTGGACGAGCTAGTTACGGCCGTCGTGGTTAGCACTCCAACGGTAAGCGTGACTCCTGCTGATGTCGAGGACGCATAATTTGTGTCCCCGGCGTAGACAGCCGTGAGCGAATGCGTTCCTGTCGTCGTGAAGGAAGCATTTAAGACGGCCGTGGCGCTCGCTCCTGCGGTTGCCGTGGCCCCCGCGGGTGTAGCTGTTGCCGTGCCAATGGTTGTCGTTCCATCCTTAAAGGTCACGTTCCCGGTCGGGCCAGCAGTGCTATTGCTTTGCGTGCTGATTGCCACGGACAAAGTGATGCCCTGATTGGTCTGCACGGTGGTTGCGCCCGGGGTCAGGACCGTCGCAGTCGCCGCTTGTGTCACTGCAACGTTGTCCACCACTGCCACGGTAACGGGGTTGTAGCTGATGTCTCCGGAGTAGGTCGCGGATAGGGCGTGCGTTCCACCCGTGAGTTGAATCGGCTGATCCTCGGCGCTTCCCGCACTGTTGATGATGAATGTTCCAGTATCGAGCGGGGCCCCGTTGTCTGTGATGGTTACCGTTCCGGTTGCGTCGAATGCGCAGCCGGAAGTGGGAGGAGTCGTAACGTTTGCCAGGGGTTGACAATTCGTGCTATTACCCGTGTGGTTCAGGATGTCAAACCGCAGAATGTAGGGCGAGCCGTACGCAAAGGAAGTTGCATTCGTGCTTGTGATCGCGTTTCCGTTCAGGGTCACGATCCCGATTTGCAGGCCGCTGCTTTCTTTGCTCACGACGACGGGGACACCAGGGCTGGAGGTGCTTGAAGCAAAAGTGGTATCGCCAGCGTAGCGGGCGTTTACGTTGTAACCGCCTCCCGGAAGAATGACGCCGGAGATGGTCACGGTGCCGGTGCCACCAGGCAGCGTGGCGTCACCAATGCCGCCGTTGACCCGGGTGGGCGCGAGAAGCCCGACATCACCAGTGGGTGTCCCCGTCCCTGATGAAGGTGCGACGGTCACTTTGGCAGTTACCGCAGTTCCGTGAGTAATCGTGACCGTGGATGTTCCGCCGTTGACCATGAGGCTCGTGGTCGTGGCGGTGAATTTACCTACGGCCAGCGGCCATTGCGTGGCAAGGTTGGCAACGTTTACGGAGCCCAGCCCTGTCGCCAAGTCGTACCCGGTTGCCGTGGTCCATGCGGGAGTTGTGGCGGATGCGGGGCTTACAAGAACGCCGTTGGTGCTGGCGACCTTGCTGCTGCAATTCGGGGAATTTCCCACGCAGGGGACCGAGTTGTTTCCCTTGGTCACGTCGTAGAATGAGCAGGTCGTTGAGCCCGTCAGAGGCGTAGAGGAGGAGTTGCAGCTTTGTCCGGCGGTGGCGGCGATCTTATACAACACGGGATTGGGGTTGCCCTGACGACCGACTTGACCCGCACTGACTTGAGACTGATTGATCAACGCTATGATGGCGGCCAAAGCGGGAGAAGAAGCAGACGTGCCTCCAGCAGCGCCAAAGCTGAAGGAACCGCTTGATGCGCACGAGGGAGGATTGCCAGCCGGAACCGCATCTGCCTGGCAAACGAGATAGAAGCTCATGCTTTGCGGGCCGTCGCTCGCAAACAGGGAAACGTCGGGGGTGTAGCGATGATTGTCACCCGCGGCAATTCCGTTAGGGATGATCCCACTTTGCCAAGCGGGTTTGGCGTAAATGGAGCTCGGCCCGCCACCACCGCCGACAATGTTATTGGCGGTGGCGCAAACTGTGTTGAGGGTCGTGGCTGTGGCCGTTGCCGCGCAGGAATCATTCCAGGGGATCTCATGGATATAACCCAACGCCGACTCGCGCTTCCCGTCAACAGAATTCGTCGGGCTCCAAAAAGTCGTTTGCGTCGTGAAGTCATCGAAATCCGTGCCGCCCACTGCGACGTTGAACAGAGTGGAAGCAAAACCACTGACGGCAAGGCCAAGAGTGGCAGCGGATTCCGTATTGAAATTGTCGCAGCCGGCGGAGCCCGGATCTCCGGCGGCGATCATCACGGTGATCCCTTCAGCCGCGGCTTGCTCCCAGAGGTTGTTGAAGAAGGTGTTGCCACCGTTAACTAAATTTGCTTCGCAATCGCCGAAACTCTCGCTCATCACCGGCGCGATATTGTTGTCGATGATGTAGAACGCAGAGAGGTCGATTCCCAGGGCTGTTAAGGTGTCTTCCGACACAACAAGATCAATTGTCGCCTTCGGGGCGACCATTCCCGAGACTTGCACGTCCAGGTCGGCTTCGACCTCGTCCCCATTCAAACCGGGGTCCGGCCCATTCAGGATGATGTTGGGGGGATTGGTTGGAAGACTGAATAGGTTTCGAAAATCGGTTACGTCCTGCGGGTTGATATTTGAATCAGCCACAATGGCGATATGTTGCAGTGTTCCATCGAGAGAGGCAGGAATGTTGTAGATTTTCGCGAAGTCTGCCGGGCCAACGACGTAACAGGGTTGTGTCCCGGTCGTTCCGCACCCCGAGGTTGTCGTGAATTGCGGTTTACCCGGAACCTCCCGGGTCGCTATGTGAATCCCGGCATCGTGCCTGAACGATTTTCTGGGGAAATTGTGGAGGGACAAAACACCTGCCACGACGGGCGTCATCGCGGCCGGGATTTGCGGATCGCTGACGTTGGCCTGGCGGGATTCGCCGTTCGCTGTGTATTTATGAATTTCGGTGTGAAAGGCGTTGCGGACCTGCCCCACGTTTCCGGAAAACTCAATGGCCGTGCGTCCGGCTCCCACCTTGATTCCCTGAAAGCCCTGGCGCGTCAGCCAGTCGGTGACGGCCTGGATATCGGCGTCGGCGGGCCCGAACTGCTTTCCGAACTGTTCCGGGGTGAGCCACTGATGAAAATTGGGCGAGTCCTTGCTCAGTTGCTCGTCCATGAATTTGGTGAGCGCAGCCTGCTGTTCTGGACTGCGTTGCAGGACAAGCATCATCCTTTTCATGGGCGTGGCATCGGCGACGATCCCCTGATCGAACTCGGGGCGGGCGAGGGGGTGGACGTTGCCCTGGAGGCGCACGAGTTGCGTTTCGTCGATAGCCTCGGTGATGCGCGCGGGGATGGCTGCGGTTTGCGCGGCAGTGGCGCTATCTGGCTTGGATTGCGCGGCGGCGCGAAAGGCCGGGAGCGCCAGAGTCAAAGTAAGAAGAAATAGTGAATTGCGAAGGATCAGAGATTGGAGTTTCATATCCCGCCTACGCTGCAGACTTGAATTCGATTGCAACTCAACGCGTCCGGCCAGACGGCGCGGCCAATGAGACAGAAGAAAAACTTCCACAAATGGCTTTTCGCGGACTAGGGCTTGGACCGGAACTGATTCACCGTTGAACGCGTAAAGGGTATCACAGGCGAATAAAAGACTCTCTAGTATCTTGCTGGCGAAGAACGCTCAGAGATTCCCACTCAATCCGGAGCAGCACCCACTCGCCTACCCCACGGCCATTCTGATGCACTCGGGATTCCGCAGGATGCTTCCCCTGAATCTTGAAAACTTCACGTTCCGGGCATAACTCTCTGCTGTGCCAGTCTCCGGGTAAACCACCTCGCTACTCAGATTCAACCGCCGCCGCATCCGCTTTATTCCACAGCGTTCCACTTCACTTGCAACACCTCTCCTACTGGAAGGCATTGTATGATTCCTATTGCATTTGATCGAGAAGAGGAGATGCCATGGCCGAGCCAACTTACGAAGAACTCAAGGCAAGACTCGCGGAATTGGAAAAACAGGGAGGCGGGCGCCGAACCGGCGCGCTCGAATTCCGCGTCGGCGAAAAAGGGGGCGTGAGCGTGTACGGCCTCGGGCGCTTTCCAGTGACGCTCTACTACGAACAATGGACCCGGCTGCTGGAGGCGGCGCCTCAGCTCCACAAGTTCCTCGAAGACAACAAAGCTGGAGGCAAACTGAAGCTCAGAGAAAAATAGTCTTGCCTGATTTCGTTGGACCGCTGGGGACGGAGTAAAATCCCGGGCTGATCGAGCCCGGGACTAACAAGGACATTATCCCGTCAGCCCGAGCCCTAGAAACCGAACAGAGGAAGGCCCCGAGTGCCTGTGGGGAGGCACCCGGGGCCGGGGGGGAGTGAGGAGGAGGCTAGGCAAACTCTCCAGAGGGCTTGGCGACTACTTCGAAGATTGTGCAGCGAGCAGGCAGAGTCTCCGCAGTTCCTCGTAGGTGAAAACTACTTGCTCACCTCGGTCACCCTTTTCCAGGTGTCCCAGGCCTGATTCAAGCGAAAATCGTCGAATTTCTGTCATCGGGAGTCCCAGCAGTGCTGCTGCACGGTGCTCGCCGACTTGCTCCTGGATATTCATGCTCACTTGGGAATCCATTCCTTCGGCGGTAGATGGGAGCACGCAATGGCCCAAATTTGCAGCAAGCTAAGTCCTGTGATTTCTGTGGGAAAGCCTGGGTCAGCAGGGCGCCTTGACCAAATGTGCCTATTTCCTTACACAAACAGTGCATGGATTTGGCACAGCTAGCTGATCTTAACTGGGAGGCGGATTGTCGACCGGGGTCACTTCCACGGCAGGGAAGAAAGGTCCACGTTCCCGCCGGAGAAGATCACGCCCAGCATCGGAACGCCCCCGTCGGCGCGCTTCGGCAGATTCAAGGACTCCACGACCCCCGGTCTCAGCAAGGGGGCAATGGCCACGGCGCTCGATGGCTCAATGATGATTTTCATGCGCTCCCAAACCAGACGCGCCGTGGAAATGATCTCGTCCTCGCTGACCAGGAGGATGCGGTCCACATGACGGCGGAGGATCGCGAAGGTCCGCGGCGCGAGCGTTGCACGCAAGCCGTCGGCTATGGTGTCGCTCGAGTCCAAAGATTGTAATGTACCTGTGGTCAGCGAGCGGTAGGCGTCATCCGCTCGCTCCGGCTCGCAGCCAAAGATGCGCACTTGCGCGCAAATCCCTTTGGCGCCTAGACACGTCCCGCTGAGCAATCCGCCGCCGCTGACCGGCGCAAACACCGCATCCGGGCTGCTGAATTCTTCCAGCAACTCCTTCGCGGCCGTGGCCTGCCCGGCGATGATGCGGTCGTCGTCGTACGGATGCACCAGATGCGCGCCAGTCTCTGCCAGGACACGGTCGCAGGTTGCTTTCCGCGCGGTCACCGTCGGCTCGCAAAATACAATTTTTCCGCCGTAGCTCTCGATGGCCTTGGCTTTCACAGCGGGTGCATTCCTGGGCATGACGATCCACGCCGGAACTCCCCGCCACGCCGCAGCGCAAGCCACGGCAGCGCCATGATTGCCGCTCGATTGCGTGACGATCCCCTGCGCCGCCTCTTTCTCGGTCAGAGAGAGGATCGCATTCGAGGCCCCGCGAATCTTGAACGAGCCGGTCCTTTGCAGGTTTTCACACTTGAAAAAGAGTTGGGCCCCGGTCATGGAGTTCAGGGATGCGGAGGTAAGGACCGGCGTGCGGTGGATTCTGGGGGCGATGCGCGCGTGCGCAGCGAGGATGGCCTCCCAAGTGGGTGGCTGGTAATTGACAGTCTCAATGGATGGGGCAGTATGCATGAGCCTCGCCTTGGGCCGGGAAACGCTTGCCGGGTTCTCCACGTCTAGCGCGCTTTTCGCCGCGATTAAAGAGGCATTATGGCATGCCGATAGTGGCTCCGTCCGCGCGGATGATCCAAGTCCGCTAGAAAATCAAGCTGGTACTGGTATTCCTGACCCACGCCAGGTTGGTACTTGACCGCCCGACTCACTCTGTTACGCTGGAAGTTCCCTCCACGCAATTCGCGAGAGTCCGCGCCAGACCTTTCCTTGCGGGGGGAGGACAACATGAAAGTAGCTGAACGCCGGCAACTGGCACGCCTTAATCTTCGGACGCCCCTGCGCTTCCGCGCCTTGGGCGTAGCTGCGGACAAGACCGAGCATTTTACGGAAGCTCTGAATGTCTCGCGTGGTGGCTTCTTCTTCGCCTCATCGGCTCCCCTTCAGGTAGGCATGCCGATCGAAGCGACCATGCGCATGCCCGCGGAAGTGACTGGAAATGGCGCCCAGGAGATGCGCTGCACCGCGCGCGTGGTTCATGTGCGCAACGAGCCTTACGGCGATGGCCGCATCGGCTTCGGTGCGGAAATCGAGAAATTCCAAACCGTCCCCACTCAAGACCGCTGGGCGAGCTAAAAGCAGAGGTTAGAGGTTAGACAGAAACTGGCCTGTCATGCCGTATCCGCTTGCCTAAAGGGAAGAATCTTTGACAAGGACAGTCACGGTTTGACGGCCGGGACGGTGAAGGTGGTTTTCGCGCTGCCGACATTCTCAAAGCGGTCGTAGGCGCGTACCGCAATTGTATGTTCTCTCGAAGAGAGTCCGGCGAGATCGCCGAGCGTGAATTCATACTGCTCTTCTGCCGCATCACTGATGCGGCTGTTCGGGGCAACAAGAGTCCAATCGCCGCCGTCGACACTGTACTGGGCGCGCTCGATGGTGGTCGCAGCATCCCGCGCGGTGAACTTAACGATGGCGGAAACGAATGCTGGACTGCCGCCCCGCGTAACGACGGCCACTGCTTCGAGATGCTCGATCACAGGGGGCGTGTTGTCCACTTCGAAGCGCTCGCTTTCGCGTTCCGTCTTGAGCGCCAGGGCGGGAGGATTCGAGGCCCCATCGGTGGCGATGATTTTCAAGTAGTAGGCGCCATCGGGAAGTGTGGTCGTCTCCCACGAATAGAACTTCTGATCTAGGTTGTCCTTCAATAATTTCCAGTCGCGTTCGTTTTCACCGCGAAAGTAAACCGCGTAGCGCAATTCGTCGTCGTTGTCGTCATGGGCGGTCCACAGAACCGATTGATAGCCCTTTTGCAGCGTGCCTTGCGGCGGTTGTTCGAATCGCGGCGGGGCGCTGCTCTGGGTGATCACCACGCCGGAAATACTTGGCGATGGCGGCATTTTGAGTGTCACAGCCGTCGGTTGGCCTGACGAAATGCCGGCCTGGCTTTGCGCCCGCACACCGGGATCCTGGAGCGCGATTCCGTCGATGACTGGCGCGACGTTGCGTGGGAGATACGCCAGGCTTACCCAATCAATGCCGTCCCCTGGGTGGCCGTCGTGAATAACGGCCTTCCACTGAACGAATCGCGCCGATGGCGCTTCCATCGCGCTGCCCGATTTCGTGTAGGGGCCGTACCAGCGGGACCACTCTCGGCCGGGGTCTTCCGTGTTTCCCGAGCGCGCAAAAAATTCCAGGCGCGGGTCATTCGATTGAGCTGAAGATTTTGCCGCAGCGGCCGGCGTAGGACTCCACCATTCCATGCGCCCCCATTGCGAAAAAAGTTGCGCATCGAAGGAGCGGGATTCGAATGTGCCTTCGGCTTCGTACTCGGGGCCGACTGAAAAAACTTTTCCAGGGTTCGCCGTGCACAGGAAAACTTTGCCGGTGGAATTGCGGGCGATGCCCGTGATTTGCGCGGAGCCGGACTTGGCGAGATGGGCGAAGACGCCGTGCCCATCGATGGCGAGGAGAGCGCCGTTGTTGCCTGTACCGGCCAGGAGGCGGCCGTCGGAAGCAAGCCCGAGCGCGTAGACAACATCTTCGCGCGAAGACCAAAGCTCTTCCGGAGCGCCGTCGGCGCTGATGCGGTAGATGCTGCTGGAGAGAAAAGAAGGAAAGGGGACGAAGGGTTGTTGCGGCTGGATTTGGCCGGGAGTCACTACGCCGCCGGTGGTGATGGTCGTCGTGCCTTGTGGTGTGGAGATGATGGCGCTGGGAGCTTGTCCGGTGCGCTGCTTTTCACCAATCGCGGAGACGTAGATGGCGCCATCGGGGGAGACGGCGAGAGAAGTGACTTCGCGCTTGGAGGTTTCGTAAAGAACGAAGCCTTCGGCTTTCGCTGCGGCAGAATCCTTGGAGTCCTTGGCGGAAGTCTTTGAGGAAATTCGAGAGAGGCGCAGGATGCGGCCGCTGGGTTCGGTGCCGGCGATGAGGTTTCCTGTTGCGTCGAAAGCCAGAACACGAATGTGCGCTTCGTCGCTGGAGTAGAAGAGTTCGCCTTTGCCGTCGGGCGCGACGGCGAAGACATGTCCTTTGTCACCGGTAGCGACAAAGAGCGTTCCGTCGGGCGCGAAAGCGAGGTCCCAAATGTATTTCGTTTTGGGATCGAAGAAGACGGATTTTTCGCCGGAAGCCGAGACCCGGTAAACCTTGCCGTCGGGAGAAGTGCCGACGTAGAGCGTGCCTTTCGAATCGAAGGCGATGGCTTGCGCGGAGAGGTCCGTGGAATCGAAGACGACGGCGGGTTTGCCGTTCGAATCGAAGCGAAATACTTTCGCTGGCGATCCGCCCGAGGCGTAGAGCGTGCCCTTGGGATCGAGGCGGACGGACCACAGATAAGACGCATCCGCGTCGGCGAGCAAAGTGAATTTGGGAGCGAGTTCGAGGCGGCCATCGCTTCGCACTGCCACGCCACGTGCGGTGCCTTTGAGGAACTCTTCGTAAGTGGACTGGCGCCAGCGGCGGGTGTGCTCGGCAAGAAGAGGTAAGGAAGTAAGGAAGTAAAGAAGCAAGGAGAAAGAGAGAATCTGAAGAAAGTGACGAGTGGCGAGTGACGAGTGGCAAGTCACGAAGACAACCTTGTGCTTTTGCAAGTTGTGCATGGAAAGGGTCACCGGACTTGCAGATTCAGAGAGATGACGCCGGAGACGGGGCCTCCGAGCGGGATGGAAGTTTCACTGGCCA
>WNFH01003452.1_pt1 | contig 11207 bp, 9 predicted proteins | sample 5400411 | NCBI WGS metagenome assembly WNFH01 (sample SAMN13153347, study PRJNA577476) | soil metagenome | isolation source: 200 cm saprolite under Douglas fir tree site 2 hole 3 | place: USA:California | collected 2015-04-18
TAAGCGGGGTCCAAGTATGGGGTCCAACCAAAAGGGGTCTAAAGGGGCGAATTTTGATGGCAAGCGGTGCCGGGTCAATGCATTAGCCCTGTGTTCGGGACCAGGGGGTCGGAGGTTCAAATCCTCTCTCCCCGACCAAATATTTTGCAATCAATCAATTGCGGGGTTTGTGAGATACGCGTCAGACGTGTAGTTCGACGGTTCCAGGTTCTATTTTACCGGCCAGCTGCTGTTCACAATCAATGACTTAGGAATTGAAATGAACCCCTAGCGGAAGAACCAGGGGGTCAGAGGTTCAAATCCTCTCTCCCGCCGAATTCTAAAGTACTTATCGGAACTCTCAGTGGGCGCAATTCAGGGAAGCGTGAAGTCCAACTACAATCTAACCCGGCCGCTCGATGAGGATTCGCAATATCTGCAGGGGTTGGTCCTGGAGCCTGAGCTTTGTCCCCTGGCGGTACAACTCCCCGCCGGCGGTGTTCAGCCCGAACTCGCCGAAGTGAATTGACGTCCCGGTGGTGCTCACGGTCGATGCGAATCGGTTGGTTAACAGGGATTGACAGTGGGGGGGCAGGGCGAGAGTCCTGCCCCGGTTTCTTGGGAAAGGAACCAACTCCACTAATTAAGTCGCTAAGCTCCAGTTGCTCACAGATTTTGCTCGAAACTTGGATTGTTTTGTGCCGTTGGGAAACCACATCTTTCTCCGGTCGCGGTTCGCACGCGCGTTAGTCGCTCTTTTGTTATAGTTACCCTCACATTTTACGGACGTTGCGCTGGGGATGTCCCGACAGAAGATTCGGGAGGAAGAGACCATGGTTGGTGCGCTGGAGATGCGGAGTGCGGCCGCAGAGTCACTGGGAGAGCATCTCGAGGTCGGGCTTCGGGAGCGGAAGAAGGCGCGCTTGCGGCAGCAAATTATCGACACCTCAATCAAGCTATTTCGCAAGCACGGATACGAGAACACCAGGATCGACGACATCGTGCAAGCACTCGAAATCAGTCAGCCCACCTTTTTCCGCTATTTCCCCAGCAAGGACGCGGTTCTGCGCGAGGTGGGAGAACGCGGGTATGCCTGTATCTGCGAAAGGCTGAGTTCGGAGCTTTCGAGCAAAGCAGGGACGAGCGAGCGTTTGCGGCGGTTGTACGTGACCATGGCGCGGGAAGTGGAAACCGACCGGCAATTGTGGCAAGCGGTGGTGTTGTCGGGGGCCATGGATCCGGTACGATCCGCGAAACTGCGTGGGCACGAGGAGGCTGCCGTCGGACTGCTGCGAGAAATTCTGACTCAAGGACAGAAGCGTGGCGAAGTGACGCGTGCGTTTCCAGTTGTGCACCTGGCGGAGTTCATGGAAGGGCTTTACAACACGGTGGTGCGGCAGTGGGCGGTGGATCTCACCGGGCCGCACAAGCTGACTGATCGGGTGCGGAGCGCGGTGGAGTTTTTCTTGCGCGGCATCCGGCCGTAAGGTTTTCCGGGATCGCACCAGCATGGCGTGACACGCCTGTTAGAGAGGGGAACGCGATGAAGGCCGCCGTTCTGCACGAATTCAAGACGCCGCTATCGCTGGAGGAGGTGGCTCGGCCGGAAGCTGGTGCAGACGAGGTCTTGATTGAGGTTGAGGTTTGTGGTGTGTGTCATTCTGATTTGCACGTGGCCGAGGGCGACTGGACGCAATTTGCCGGCATTGTAAAGAAACCGCTGATCCTGGGACACGAGATCGTAGGCCGGGTGGTGGAGCGGGGCGCGGCGGTCCAGGGAAGTATAAAAGTGGGAGAACGGGTAGGGGTGCCCTGGGTGCAGTGGACGTGCGGGCAATGTGAGTTTTGCCGCGAGGGCAACGAGAATCTGTGTGTGCGGCAGCGGATCACCGGCGTCATGGTGGATGGCGGATATGCAGAATTTGCGAAGGCCCCTGCCAGCCACGTGGTCAAGATTCCCCGCGCGCTTGCCTCCGAGCAAGCAGCGCCGCTGCTTTGTGCGGGAGTCACGGTTCATCGCGCCCTCAAGCAGGCCAAGATTCGCGCCGGGCAGCGTGTGGCGGTTTTCGGCGTGGGCGGACTTGGACACATTGCGGTCCAGATTGGCCGGGCAGCAGGAGCGGAAGTGACCGCGATCGATATTTCCGAAGAAAAACTCGAGCTGGCGAAATCACTGGGTGCCGCTCGAACGCTGAATGCCACCACGAGCAACGTGGTAAAGGAGGTGCGCGGCTCGGGCGGAGTGCACGTTGCCCTGGTCACCTCGGCGGCCAAGTCCGCCTACGACATGGCGTTCTATTGTGTGCGACCGACGGGGACGCTGCTGGCGGTGGGGTTGCCCGCAAAAGACATCTCGTTTCCGGCGATTATGATGGCTGCCGGCGAGATTCAGATCAAGGCTTCCGCCGTGGGCACGCGGGAAGACTTGCGCGAGGTTCTGGCGATGGGAGCTGCCGGGACCGTCCATTGCCAGGTGGCGACCCGTCCGCTCGGCGAGGTGCAAGAAGTGCTGGGGCAACTGAGCCGCGGCGAAGTCTCGGGGCGGATCGTACTGCGCTGCCGCCCGGAAAGGCCGTTCTCGCAGTGAATGTCAAACAGCTTTTCGATCTAACCGGCCGCGTGGCCATTGTTTCGGGTGGCTCGATGGGGCTAGGTCGCCAGATGGCTGAAGGTCTGGCGGAGATGGGGGCGAATCTGGTGCTTTGCGCCCGCAAGAAGGAGCGCTGCGAGGAAGCGGCGGAAACATTGCGCCGCCGGGGTGTTCACACGCTTGCTTTGGGATGCGATGTCAGAGACAAGGCGGCGATTCAGCAAGTCGTGGAGGAGACGCTCGCAAAGTTTGGCCGGATCGACATTCTGATCAATAACGCCGGCGTGTCGTGGGGAGCCTCGGTGGATGAGATGACGCTGGAGCAGTGGGACAAAGTTCTCTCCACCAACCTGACCGGAACGTTCTTGTTTTGTCAGGCGGTGGGCAAGGCTATGGAGGCCCAGGCGTCGGGCAAGATCATCAACATCGCATCGGTGGCGGGCTTGGGCGGAGCGTCGGCCGAACTGCAGGCGATCGGCTACCACGCGAGCAAGGGCGGAGTGATCGCGTTCACTAAGGACCTGGCGTGCAAGTGGGCGCCGCACAACATCCAGGTCAATGCGATCGCACCGGGATGGTTTCCGACGCATATGTCGGGCTGGGTCATCGAGCACCGTAGAGATTCGCTGCTGGAGAAGATTCCGTTGGGCCGCTTTGGTGGTGATCACGATCTGAAAGGGGCAGCCGTGTTTCTGGCATCGGACGCTTCGGCATACATAACCGGGCACGTGCTGGTTGTGGATGGAGGCCAGACGGCTTGGTAAGAAGAGTTTCACTATGAATATTCCCCTGACGCCGGTGCGATTTCTTCGGTACTCAGAAGAGCAGTTTCCTCGGAAGACGGCGGTGGTGTGCCAGGACCGGCGGTTTACCTATGCGGAATTTGGCGATCGTGTGGGGCGTCTGGCGGGAGCGTTGCGCGGCGCCGGACTGAAGGCGGGCGATCGCGTGGCGTTTCTGAGCTTGAACTGCCATCGGCTGCTGGAAGCCTACTTCGGAGTTCTGGAGGCAGGGGGCGTTTTGCTTCCGCTCAACTATCGCCTGGCAGCGCCGGAGCTTACCTACATTCTGAACGATTCGGCAGCGGCGGTGCTGTTCCTGGAACAAGAGTTTGTTGGTCTGGTGGATTCGTTTCGGCGAGACCTGCGAACGGTGCGCTCATTTCATCAACTCGATGGGACGCAGCAAGCGGAATGGCTCTTCGCTCAAACCTACGAACAGATGCTCGTCTCCGCCACTCCCTACCGTGGTGAACTGATGGAGTTTGACGAAAACTCCGTGGCAGAAATGTTTTACACCAGCGGAACCAGCGCCAGCCCGAAGGGCGTGATGCTCACGCATCGGAATGTGTACCTGCATGCGATGAGCGTCGCTTTGTACCATCACTCCCGCTTTGAGGACGTGATGCTGCACACGATTCCTTTGTTTCACGCCAATGGCTGGGGAATTGCGCACACGATCACGTTCGCCGGCGGAACGCATGTCATGCTGCCACGCTTTGTGCCGGAAGAAGTATTCCGGCTGGTGGAGCGGGAAAAAGTGAGCGCGCTGACCCTGGTGCCGATTATGGCCACTGTGCTAGTGAACTCGCCGGCGCGCTCCAAGCACGACCTGAGTAGCGTGCAGTGGTCGCTGATTGGCGGCGCGGCATCTTCTCCTACGCTGATCCGGGCCGTGGGGCAGAGCTTGGGGTTTAAATGCTATTCGGCATATGGCCTGACGGAATGTTCGCCCGGGCTGACGACTGCCGAATTGAAACCGGACATGCAGTGCGCTCCTGAGGAACGGTATGTGCTGCAGGCTATGACCGGGTATGCCTATCCCGGGTGTGAGGTCAGGGTGGTCGACGCCGAGGACAAGGACGTGCCGCGCGACGGCGTGACCATGGGAGAAATCATTGCCCGCAGTGACGGAGTGATGGCGGGTTACTGGCAACAGCCGGAAGCCACGGCTGAAGCTCTACGGGGCGGATGGTTTCACACCGGCGACATGGCCGTGATCGCGGAGAACGGTTACATCCTGATCGTGGATCGCAAGAAGGACATTATTGTGAGCGGGGGAGAGAACATTTCCTCGCTCGACGTCGAAAAAGTTCTGTTGGCGCACCCCGGCGTTTACGAAGCCGCGGTGATCCCGGTGGCTGACCAGAAGTGGGGTGAGGTGCCGAAGGCGGTGGTGGTGGCGAAGCCGGGATGCGAACTCAGCGAAGTGGAATTGATCGAGTTTTGCCGGGCGCGCATGGCCCACTACAAGTGTCCGCAATCGATTGAGTTTTGCGAGAGCTTGCCCAAGACCGCGACGGGCAAGGTTCTGAAAAGAGACTTGCGCAAGAAATACCAGGTTGGGCGGGTAACGCAGCGTCCGGAGGCCACGTGAACAACCTCGTGAGACTTACTAAAGATAGAGATGTTGCGATCATCACCATCGACAACCCACCGGTGAACGCTCTCAGTCCGGGCGTGCCGGAGGGGATCTCGGCGGCGATCGATGAAATCAATGGTGATTCTGACGCCAAGGCAGCGGTCGTTATCGGCGCCGGCCGCACTTTTGTCGCCGGCGCGGACATCAAGGAATTCGCCAAGATGACGTCGGGAGGACCCCGCAGAGGCCTGCTTCCGCTGCTGCTTCGCATTGAGGACAGCGGCAAGCCGGTGGTGATGGCGATTCACGGGACCGCGTTTGGGGGCGGATTGGAACTGGCCATGGCCGGCCACTACCGGGTTGCGTCACCCGCGGCGCAGGTGGGTCAGCCGGAAGTGAAGCTGGGCATTATTCCCGGGGCTGGCGGAACGCAGCGTCTGCCGCGTCTTGTAGGTGTGGCCAAGGCAGTCGAGATGTGCGCAGAGGGCAAACCGGTTTTCGCGCGTGAGGCAGCCACTTTTGGGCTGATCGACCGGTTGATCGAGGGAGACCTGCTCGCCGGGGCGGTGGCTTTCGCGCGCGAAATCGCCGGCAAGCCCGCACTCAAGACGCAGGAGCGAACGGAGAAGCTGGGAACGGCGGCCGAGAACGCGGCGATTTTTGCCGCGGCGCGCGACAAGGCCCGCAAGAAGCAACGGGGGCTGAAGGCTCCCCTGGCGGCGATCGATGCGGTCGAGGCGGGGACCGGATTATCTTTCGAGGAAGGTTGCCAGGCGGAGGCGAAACTTTTCACCGAATGCCTTTTCTCCGATCAGTCAAAAGCGCTCATCCATGTTTTCTTTGGCGAGCGCGAGGTGGCCAAGATTCCCGATATTCCCAAGGAAACTCCGGTGCTCCCGGTGAACCGCGTGGCGGTCGTCGGCTCCGGAACCATGGGCGGGGGGATCGCGATGGTCTTTGCCAACGCGGGCATTCCGGTGCTGCTGAAGGACGTGGATGAGGCGGCGCTCGATCTGGGCATGGGGAAAATTCGGAAGAACTATGCCAGTTCGGTGCAGCGCGGGCGTTTTACCCAGGCGTTCGTGGACGAACGTCTTCAGCTGATCACGCCGGTGCTCAACTATGACGCGTTCTCTGAGGTAGACATGGTGGTGGAAGCGGTTTTCGAAGGCATGGCGCTGAAGAAAACTGTGTTTGCGGACTTGGATAGCGGCTGCCGGCGGGGAGCGATTCTGGCGACGAACACTTCGACGCTCAATATCGATGAGATCGCCGGCGCCACGTCGCGGCCGGAAGCGGTGATCGGAACACACTTCTTCAGTCCGGCCAACGTCATGCGGCTGCTCGAGATTGTGCGCGGAAAGAAGTCGAGCAAGGAAGTGATTGCCACCTGCATGCAGCTGTCCAAAAAGCTGGGCAAGATTGGGGTGCTGGTAGGGAACTGCCGCGGCTTCGTGGGCAACCGCATGTTTGGACCGTATCGCCGGGAAGCGCAGTTCTTGATCGAAGAAGGAGCGGAGGTAGAAGCGGTGGATCAGGCGCTGGTCGAATTCGGCAATGCCATGGGCCCGATGGCGACGGGCGACTTGGCGGGTCTCGACGTGGGCTGGCGAATTCGCAAGGAGTACCGCCATCTGGAAAAACCAGGAATCCGCCAGCCGTTCGCCGAGGACCGTCTTTGCGAAATGGGGCGCTTTGGCCAGAAAACGGGGAAGGGATGGTACCGGTACGACGAGAACCGGCGTGCCAACGCGGATCCCGAGGTGACCGCGCTGGTGCGGAAGTGGAGTGCGGACGCAGGAATCCCGCAGCGGCAAATCTCCACCGCCGAGATCGTCGATCGTTGCATTTATGCGCTGGTGAATGAGGGAGCGCGGATTCTCCAAGAGGGATACGCGCTGCGGGCGGGCGACATCGACATCATCTATCTCAACGGTTACGGATTTCCCGCCTACCGGGGCGGGCCGATGTGGCATGCCGACACGGTGGGAGTGCAGAAGGTCTACCAACGGATTTGCGAATTTCACCAGCAGCATGGAGAACTCTGGGCTCCCGCTCCGCTGCTGCAGCGCCTTGCGGAGACGGGCAAGACGTTTGCCGAGTTCGACAAAGAACAGGTTGCGGCCGCGTAGAGACTGAACCTGCAGGGGACAACGTGGGCCACATCATCCTGGTGCGCCATGGGCAAGCATCTCTTCTGGAGCGGGATTATGACCAGCTCTGTGCCAACGGTGAGACGCAGGCCCGATTGCTCGGCGAATATTGGTCGGGGCGGGGTGTGGTTCTTGACGGAGTCTATTCGGGCCCGCGTGTCCGGCAGCTGGAAACCGCTCGGATTGTCGGCGAAGCATATCGCAGCGCCGGACTTTTTTTTCGAGAAACAGTGGTCATGAGCGACTTCGACGAATATCAAGCGGAGGCGGCGTTGCGGGAATGTCTTCCGAAACTGCTGCGGGTAAATGACGAGATCAGAGAATTGCGCCGCGCATATGAAAATTCCAGCGAATCCGGCGAACGGCGCAAGACGTTTCAGAAGTTATTTGAGGCGGTGATTGCCAAGTGGGTTGCGGGAGAAGTCTCGGCAGACGGCGTTGAACCCTGGGATGAATTCTGTTTGCGGGTGGAGCGAGGGCTGGCGCAAGTAGTGCGCGACACGCCTCCGGCAGCGAGCGCGGCGATCTTCACATCGGCGGGAACGATCGGCGCGACGATGCGCCGGGCTCTCTACTTGTCCGCCACGGATACTCTGCGCGTGACCTGGATGTCACGCAACGCTTCGTTCAGCGAGTTCCTGGCTTCGGGCGAGCGTTTCACGCTGAGCACGTTCAATGCGCACCCGCACCTCGATGGGGATGGGTTATTGACGTACCGATAGCAGATCAAGGGATTGCAAATATGGCGGGACTTTGCGATCAAGCAGGAAAGGTAAGAACAGGCGAGGAACTCGATCTCTCCCGGCTGCAGCCGTTTCTGCTGGAGCATTTCGGCCACAGCGGCCCGGTTTCGGTCGAACAGTTTCCGAGCGGCCACTCTAATCTTACTTACCTGGTGCGAGTGGGCCACCGAGAAGTCGTGCTGCGACGGCCACCCTTTGGCAGCAAGGTCCGGTCCGCGCACGACATGGCGCGCGAGTATCGCGTGCTCTCGAAACTGCACACCGCCTATCCCGTCGCGCCGAAAGCGCTCCTCTACTGCGATGATCTGTCGATTCTGAATTCGCCCTTTTACTTGATGGAGCCGATTCGGGGAATGATCTTGCGCCGCGATCCTCCTCCGGGCGTGCCCTTTTCATCCGAGACAGCGCGGCGATTGAGCGAAGCCTTCGTCGATAACCTCGCGCGTTTGCACCGCCTGGATTACGCCGCGATCGGCCTGGCCGATTTGGGCAAGCCGCAGGGCTATCTCGAACGCCAGGTCAAGGGCTGGATCGAGCGCTACCACAATTCGAAAACGCACAACCTGCCGGAAGTAGAACGCATCTCCGCATGGCTCGCACCACGAATGCCGGTCAGCCATGACACGGCGCTGATCCACAACGACTACAAGTATGACAATGTGGTGCTCGATCCCGATGATCCGACAAAGATCGTGGGCGTCCTGGATTGGGAGATGTGCACGGTGGGAGACCCGCTGACGGACCTGGGCACTGCCCTGGCGTACTGGGCCGATCCGCAAGATTCCGAGGAACTCCAGGAAATTCGGAGCGCGCCGACTACCTTGCCAGGGACACTGACACGGGCGCAGTTAGTGGAGCGCTACGCGGTCGCGAGCGGCTGCGATCCCGGCGACATGATCTTCTATCTGACATTTGCCCGCTTCAAAGTTGCCGTCATTATTCAACAGATCTACTACCGCTACGCTCAGGGATTGACGCAGGACGCGCGCTTTGCGGCCATGCCGGCGAGAATCCATACGTTGCCGCGTGCTTCATGGCGTTGCGCGGAAAGCGGGACGATATGAGTGGGCATCTACTGCAAAGCTCAATGCGGATAATACCGAACCAGCCACTCGGCGACGCAGCAGGGTTTGCTGGAGGGCTGATTCTCAACGCCCTGACTCTCGACGTGGATGAGGAAAGTGGCGTCCACGAACTCGGGCGACTCTTTCAGCGAAAGCAGAGTGACGCGAGCGCGCACTGGCGAACCAGCGCGAACGGCCGATGGAAAGCGAACCTTATTCAGCCCGTAGTTGACGCTCATCGCAACGCCCGACCGGATGTGGATTGCCTGTTTCAGCAAGTAACTCAGCAGCGAAAGAGTGAGAAAGCCGTGGGCAATGGTGCCACCGAAGGGCGATTCGCGCCGGGCGCGGTCCGGGTCCAGGTGAATCCATTGGCGGTCCCCGGTGGCATCGGCAAATTTCTGGATACGATCCTGCGTTACCACCAACCACTCGGTCGCGGGGAATTCGCGTCCTTCCCACTGCTTCAAGGAATTCAGATTCTCAATCTCAAAAGGCGGCATAGGAGTACTTCATGACGACATTAACAGACAGCCCGCGCAACACGACAAAGGGAACTGCGTTTCTGATGGAAGACTCGGCTCCCCAAGACATTTTCACGCCCGAGGATCTGAGTGAAGAACATCTCGCCGTCGGTCACATGGTGGATGAATTCTGGGCCAACGAAGTGGAGCCGAATCTGCCAGCGATCCGCGAAAAAAAACCGGGCGTCGCGATGGCGGTGCTGCGGAAATCCGTGGAACTGGGCCTGACCGCGATGACGATCCCGGAAGAGTATGGCGGCATGGCCATGGATCTGCCCTCGTTGATGGTAACCGCCGAACGCATGGGACGAGACGGCTCTTATGGAGGATGGCACTCGGCCCACACCGGTATCGGCACGCTGCCCATCGTCTACTTTGGCAACGAGCAGCAGAAGCGGAAATATCTGCCGAAGCTGGCGAAAGTGGAGATGCTGGCCGCGTATGCGCTCACCGAGCCTTTGGCGGGGTCGGATGCGCTGGCAGCGCGAACGCGCGCCGATCTCTCCGCGGATGGAAAACACTACACGTTGAACGGCCAGAAAATGTGGATCACCAATGGCGGCGCGGCCGATCTGTTCACGGTATTTGCCAAGGTGGGAGGAGAAAAGTTCACCGCGTTTCTGGTCGAGCGAAGCTTTCCCGGCGTGAGCAGCGGGGCGGAAGAACACAAGATGGGCATTACTGGCAGTTCCACTACTGCCGTATATCTCGACAATGTTCCGGTGCCAGTGGAAAACGTTTTGGGAGAGATTGGCCGGGGGCATGTGATCGCATTCAACATCCTGAACATCGGACGGTTGAAGCTGGGCACAGCCACGGTCGGAGCCGCGAAGAACGTGCTCGCGATTTGCCTGAAGTATGCCAAGCAGCGCAAGGCGTTCGGCTCGACGATTTCAGAGTTCGGCGCGATTCAACACAAGCTGGCGGAAATGGCGATCCGGATTTTCGCGGCGGAGTCGATGACGTGGCGGGTAGTGGGACTGATTGAGAATCAAATGCACGGCGCGTCCGCGGGCGGTTCCAACCAGGAGCTGAAGGCCATCGAGGAGTATGCCGCAGAGTGCTCGATGGTCAAGGTTTACGCCGCTGAGATGCTGGACTACGTGGTCGATGAAGGAGTCCAGATTCATGGCGGCTACGGGTACCACCATGATTATGCGGTGGAGCGCGCCTACCGCGATTCACGGATTAACCGTCTGTTTGAGGGGACCAGCGAAATCAACCGGTTGGTCATTATGGGGATGCCATTGAAGCGCGCGGCCCGGGGGCAATTGCCGCTGCTCGATGCCGCTCATGCCATCTTGCGGCAAGTCGAACCGGGAGCTGCGGAGGCAGGCGCCGATGAGGAGCTGAGCCTGGTCCACAGCGCGAAGAACATCTTCCTGCTAACGCTGGGCGTAGCGCACGAGAAATATGGCGCGCAGCTCGAACAACAGCAGGAGATCATCATGAACCTGTCCGACATCATCATGGAAGTGTTTGCGATGGAGTCGAGCCTGCTGCGCAGCCGGAAACTCGCTGCGACCGGCCGCGGAGTCAATGCGGCGGATGCCTGCGCCGTGTACTTGCGTGACGCCATGGCCAAGGTCGAACTCTCGTCGAGGACGGTGCTGAGCGCCTGCGCCCAGGGCGAGGAAATGCGTCGGTATCTTTCCCGCTTGCGCGGGTACGCCAGTCACGATCCAGTGAACGCGATCGCACTGCGTCGCCAGATTGCCGGGCGCCTCGTGGCGAGCGAGCGGTATACGGTCTGAGTGACGCGAGTCGCAACCAAGGAGGCAGCATGGCACTTA
>WNFH01007944.1_pt1 | contig 11203 bp, 10 predicted proteins | sample 5400411 | NCBI WGS metagenome assembly WNFH01 (sample SAMN13153347, study PRJNA577476) | soil metagenome | isolation source: 200 cm saprolite under Douglas fir tree site 2 hole 3 | place: USA:California | collected 2015-04-18
CTCATCCAGGAAGGCACGGATCCAGCCGACTTCACGCGCTCGCTCATGCTCTGGCGGGCGGGCCACGATCGGCTCAGCGTGGAAGTCCGGGGCGAGCTACCCTCGTTGACAGGCATGCTCACCGACGAGGTCGGGACCAGGCACCTGGTTCGCCTCGAGCCCGATCCCGAGATCCTGTTCCGGCGTCTGCACCGAAACCGGATCCAGAAGAGGGTCAGGAGGGCCCGGGAGCTCGGAGTCGAGGTGACCTTGAGCCGGTCGATCTCGGACCTGGAGGCGTTCTACCGGCTCCACTGCCAGACGCGCCAGCGCCAGGGCGTGCCGGTCCAGCCCCGCCGCTTCATCAGGAGCATCTGGGAGAAGGTGATCGAGCCCGGTCACGGCTTCGTGATCATGGCCACGGCGCAGGGGTCGGCGATCGCGACGGCGCTCTTCCTGAGCTGGAACCGGCACCTCGTCTACAAGTACGGGGCCTCAGACCGGAGGCATTGGCGGCTCGGAGCCAACTTCCTCGTCCACTGGACGGCGATGGAGTGGGGCTGCGTCAATGGGTACCGGACTTATGACTTCGGCCGGACCGATGCGGGCCACGAGAGCCTGCGCGAGTTCAAGGCCGCCTGGGGCTCGACCGAAGTCCCGCTCGTATACACGCACCTGGGCAACGCCCTCCGTGCGCTGGGGCGCGGCCACGGGGCGAGCGTCTTCAACCACATCATTCGGCACTCGCCCACAGTCGTCTGCCGGGCGGCTGGTGAGCTGCTCTATCGGTACGCGGCGTGAGCCGAGAGTTGTACGCCGGCAACTCACCTGATCGCTTCTGGCGTTTGCTCGCCAAACCCGAGCCCAGCCGGGAACTCTGGGATGAAGCGATCAGGAGGGCTGCTGTGGTCCTGCCGCGCCAAGCGCGCTCGAGCGGCGACCAAATCGAAAGCATCCTCTTCAAGACGCTCGGCGAAGGTCAATTCGGTCCCGATCACTGGGAGTTGGGCAGCGCCCAGCGCGCGTACTACGCGCTCAAACCACTTCTGCCGCGCTGGTTGACGCGCCGCGTGAAACGGGTGTACGGCGCTCATCGGGGCGGGGCTCGTCAGCTGGCCTGGCCGATCGAAGGCAGGTACGTGCGTTTCCAGTTTGGAGTCGTCAGCAACCTACTCGAGATTCTTGGCCGCGCCCACCTACCCTTCCTCGACTTCTGGCCCGATGGTCGTAGGTTCGCCTTCGTGCTGACGCATGACATCGAGACAGCGGAGGGGCAGTCGTTCGCCTGCAAGGTCGCCGACATTGATGCTGAGTTCGGATTCCGATCGTGTTTCAACTTCGTGCCCGAGCAATATCGGTTGGACCGGGGGCTGATGGACGAGCTGTCGGCGCGCGGTTTCGAGATCGGCGTGCACGGCCTCAAGCACGACGGCCGAGACTTCGAATCGCTTGACCAATTCAGGCGCCGAGCGACCCGGATGAACCAATTCATTCACGACTTCGGGACAGTCGGGTTCCGCGCTCCACTGACCCACAGAAATCCGCAGTGGATGCAGATGCTAGACATCGAGTACGACGGCTCCTTTTTCGATACCGATCCGTACGAGCCGATCGCCGGCGGCACGATGTCCATCTGGCCGTTCCAGCTGGGACACTTCGTCGAGCTGCCGTACACGCTTGCGCAGGACTACACAGTCGTAGAGGTCGCGGGCGAGACCACGCCTCGAATGTGGTTGGAGAAGGTCGAGTTCATCCGCGCCAACCACGGTATGGCGCTTCTGAACACCCATCCGGACTATCTGCGGAAACCTCTCACCAGGCGCATCTACTCCGAATTCCTGGCTGCGATGCGCGAGCGAGCCGACTTCCACCACGTCCTACCTCGCGAGATCGCGAGATGGTGGCGGACTCGAGCCGCGGCGACTGCCGTTCAGGAGCTGCCGGATGCATGCGTCGCAACCATCGATATCGATGGCGAGATCAGCCGATCGGAACCTGCCAGTCGGAGCGACCAACATGCTTCTCGTATAGAGGGTGCGAGAAGTAATGCAGAACGTATTGCTTAGCGTGCCATTCGGCGGCGATCGCCCGCTTATATGCAAGTCCATGGATGAGCGCCACCTTTCGGTCTGAGTGCCTCGCGTTGAACTCGGCTATCGCCAGGAGCTCGCCTGTGTATTCGGAGTGGAGCTCCCAGTCGTCGCCGATGACGTCATCGAAGTGGCAAAAGACCCGTGGCAGGAGCAGGTGCGGGTCAGCCTCCAGAAGCGCGAGAGCGGCAGCCGTCGACGAGTAGTAGTCGAGATCAAAGGCTACAAATCCGATTGGGAGTAGACCGGGCCTCGTCAGGAACTGCGGAACTGTCTGGGCCACGTCGCCGATGATGATCTCGGCCGCGGCCAGGCGATCACGGAGGGCATGGCTGTTCATAGCGAAGTACCCCGACCTCCAGACATAGGGCATGTCCTGATAGCCACGGGGTTCCGGCAAGCCTGAACCCATGTCGAATCCAAAGACGTCGATCTTGATACCAAGCCGTGTCTGGATGGCTCGGGCATGTCCTTCGAGAGCCAGAAGCCCCTGTCCTCCCGCCACCCCCATCTCGATGACTGAGATGCCGCTCAGGCCGAGAGCACGGGCCTGAAGAGCTGCCTGATAGGTTCCGTACGCATAGCCAGGCCGGTCCACAGCATCCCACTTGAGCCTGGTCTCGAATGACGCCCGGGGCAGGCGAAGCAGGATCGCGCGCGGGATTCGAGTCGGCTCCAGGACCAGGCGACCGAGGTCCTTGACGCTCATGCGAAGCCTACTTGTCGAGGACGCTGATGATGTCCCACTTCTTGGTCAACTTGAACTCGCCCGCGCGTCCCCATGAGCCGAATTGGTCCACCAAAGTGAGGCCGTGCTTCGCGACCATGCCGGCAAACTCGGCGGCTGTCATGTTGCTGCGCTGGCCGATGTCTCCCGCACTGTCTTCGCGACCTGCCCGGGCATGGTGTATGACGGCTCGACCACCCGGCCGCAGCACCCTGCTGATTTCGCCAATGTAGGCGTCGACGTCGGGGGGTGCGATGTGCACGAAGACGTCAAACGACCACACTCCGTCCACGCTGTTGCTGCCGATCGCGGAGAGGCTCCTGCCATCGGTGACGTGAAATTCCATGTTTCTGGCGTGCTCGAACCGGCGGCGGCAGATTTCGATGCATCGGTCAGAAAGGTCGACCAGGATGAGGTGGCCGGCGAGCGGCTGGAGGGCCTCGGTCCAACGGCCGGCGCCCGGCCCAATCTCCAGGATGGTGGTACCCGGTTCGAGGTTTGCGAGCATCACCTCGTCGATGAGCGACCGCTTCCATTCCTCAGAAGGCGTCCATTCCTCGCCCCGCCCGGACCAATCCCACCGCTGCCAGTACTCGTAGTTGATCGCGCGTCCTGTGCGTGCGTTCAAGCCATATCGCTGTTCGAGCCGGGCCATGCGCTCTTGCGCAAAGAGGCTGGCACGGTTGAGACCAGCCACCATCGCCGCGTACGCCGTCCACCGAAAGCCGTTTTCGGCGATGAGTAGACGAGCCCATCGGACTCGACCCAGACGAGCCCGCTGAGAGCGCTGGACGATGGACTCCGCGGTATCAGTCATCCGGAAGCTCCATGCCCCAGCTGGAGCATCGAGCTCAGCCGAGCCAGAGCCCGCTGGTGCTGGGCGCGCAGGTGGACCTGCAGCTCCCGGCTCCTGGCGGCCAATTCATCCTGTCGACCCAGTGCCTGCAGGACTGCATCTGCCATCGCAGGTGGATCGTTGGGCGAGAACAGGGCGGCGGGGCCGAATCGCGAGCGCAGGCCAGGCAGGTCCGACAGTACGAGCGGCCGCTCGAGCCCGATCGCCTCAAAGGCGGCCCTGTTCATGATGTGCGGGTCGGTGCTGAACACGGCGACGACGTTGGCGGCGAGCAGCTCTCCAAGGAACTTCGTGTAATCGAGCCAGCCGGTGAAGATGGCGTTGTCCGGCGCTCCCTGCCGAACCGAAATCGGGACTCGCCGTTCGTCGCCGGTGAGGCGAAATTCGACATCCGGAGCCAGCCTCGCCGCCTGGATGACGGCTGCCACCGGTTCGTTGCCGTCCAGGCTCCCGGCCACCACGGCACGCAGTCCCGGTGGACGGGGCAAGGGCGAAGCATCACGGGCCGCAGGCAGGTCATCCGGGAGCAGCAGGGCGCGTGCCCCCCAAGCCCGGACCAATTCTTCGTCCTCCAACGTGTGGACGAGTGTGGCGGCAGCCTGCCGGCAGACTGGTCGGAGGAGCCGGCCCGACCACCGCCACTTCCATGAGTGGAAGGCACCGGTGTGGCAATCGACCACGAGGCGACATCGGTGGGTCGCGCACCAAAAGCTCGCAACGAGCGGCGCGACGACCGGTGGAGTGATGACCATGAGCACGCCAGGCCGGTGGCGCCGGAGCAGTCGCCACATCCGGATCGAGTCGAACAGATAGCGAACCGGCAGCAGGGCCTTCGCTCTCGGACGGCCTCGGAGGTACCACGCGCGTCCTCCGAGGGCATTGGCAAGCGCCTCGGTGCGGCCCTGGTAGTTGTCCCAGGCCACGGCGAGCAGGAAGCCCTGCTCCGCGGTGCTCGTGGCCGTCTCAGTGGCGTTTCGTAGCGCCCTGCCCGCCACCAGCCTGCCGACGATCTCTTGATAACGCTGGCGCTGGTGTGGCCACCGGTAGGGCTCGTTCACGTGCGTGGCGCGACTTACGAGCTGGTGGCGACGCTCAGGATCGTCATGCAGCTCGCGGATCGCACGCGCGAGGTCCCGCGCGTCGCCGGCAGTGAACATCTGGAAGCACGACTGGTCGAAGTAGGCTTCGACTGCACTGGTTCGCGAAACGATCGCCGGCTTGCGCATCGTGATGTAGTCGAACATCTTGTTCGAGTGGGTGAGATCGCGAAAGATGTCGCGGCGTAGCGCGACGATCCCCACGTCGGCGTCAGTGATCGCCTGGACCAGCTGCTCGAGGGGTACCCAACGCTGCGACAGGTGCACGCGGTCCGAGACTCCGAGGTCGGCGACGAGCGATTGGATCTCGGGCAGCGCCGTGCCCTCGCCGTAGATGTCCAGGCGGAGCCCGGGGATCTCATCCTTCAGCAGTGCCACCGCGCGCACGATGACATCGATGCCAAAGATCCTCTCGACCGTGCCGTGACAGATAAGCCGCAACTCGCCCGGCACAGGTTTCGATGGCGTCACAAGTCTGGGGTCGAACGCGTCTTCGTCGGAGGAGTTCAAGACGACCTCGATCTTGGCGGGCTGCGCGCCCCGGCTCACGAACGCAGACCGCATCTGCTCTGTGCAGGTGATGACCTGGTCGGCAAAGCGGATCGCCGCCTGCTCCATCCAGGCCACGAAGCGAACGGCTGGATGACGCAATCCCACACCGAACTTCACGGCGTAGAACTCCGGCATGCATTCGTGCAGATCGAGCAGCACTCGAGCTCCCAGCAGGCGGGGGACGATCGCCGCAAACACCAACGAGTCGGGCATGGAATTGACCTGGACCACGTCAAAGCGCCGGCGCAGATGAAGAACCGCGACCAAGACTGATGCGACCGCAAAGAAGGCCGCGTACTGAATCACGTAGTTGAAGCGGCCGGCGCGACGAGTTGGGATCGGGACCCGATGCGCGGTCACGTGGCCCTGGCTTTCGAGGCGTTTCTCGCCGGGCCGGCGCAGGCAGATCACGTCGACCTCGTGGCCCGCCTGCGCCAGCGCGTCCACCTCGCGCCGCACTCGGGGATCAAGTGGGTAGTAGCCCTGCCGAATCAAACAGAGCCGTGCCGGCCTGGTGCGTGGTCCGTCAGCCGGTGCGACCGTCACGCTCCGGGGCGCGCTTGGGCCAGGCGGATTGCGGGCAGGCAGGTATGAGCCACGGTGTGTAGGGCCATCAGACTCCTCTGCCGCCGAGCGTAGGCGCTGGCCACGCAACCGGGGAATGGGCGCCCGACGCTGCGCCACGCCGCGAGTACCGCCCGAAACGGGACTGGCGCCCACGGCATGGGCCAAGCGTCCTACTGAGGTTGGCTCAGCATCCGCCGAAGGCGGTGTTCGCCGCCGCCAGCGACGCAGGCGACGAGTCGAGCGCGAACGTGCTTCCGGCCGGGTTGAACCAGATGACCGCGGTGATCCGAGTGTAGGTGCTGCCGAGCGCCGACGCGGCGTCGAGGATCCACTGCGACTTCGAGACCCCTGCGGGGTCGCTGGGGGTGGCTTCCGCGCTGGCCCACTCGCCCAGCATCATCGGCTTGGTTGCGTTGAGTGAGGCGACCCGGGAATAGATCCCGGTGTCAGCCAAGCCCTGGCTGAGAGACGCCCAACCCCCGCCATTGGCGCCCCAGTTGAAGACGTCGATTGCCAGCCAATCGACATATGCGTCCCCAGGGTAGAAAACGCGCTGGTCGACATAAGACGGGTTCCACACGTTGGCCGTCCAGACAAACTGCACGTTGGTCGCGCCCGCCAGAGCGAACCGGTCGTGCACATGGCGGTAGGCCGAGATGAAGTCGGCGGGAGTGTTGCCGTTGACGGCGTAGCCCCACGGAAACCAGTTGCCGTCCATCTCGTGTCCGAAATCGAGAAGCACCAGGCCGCCATATGTATGCAGGCCGTTGGCCCACGAGTCGATGTAGGGGTCGAACGTTCCGGCCGCGATCTGCTGGAGCGGAAAGGTGTTGTTCGCGGCCGTGTATGGCGCGGGGCCCCACGGTTCCCAGGTGATGAAGGGAGTGGAGCCCGTCACGCCGACGGACGAGTAGGCGCGGACGTTGCTGAGCATCCACGGCTGGTTGGCCGAGAAGTTCCCCGCGCCTGGGTCGCCCCACTGGGCGAACCAGTGCACGATGCTCGAGTGCCGGTTGACGGCCGCATCGAGGTTCTTGATCGCGGTCTCGCTGGGATCCCATGGCGTGTTGGTGTCGTACACCCCGTACTGAACCGAGCACGGAAGGTTCCCGGCATGTGTCGGCCGTGTCGAAACCGCCAGCGCTGCGAACAGCAGCAGCGAGGCGAGCATGATCGCTCCCGATCGACTCGATCGATTCGGTTGGCTTCGGACCAGGTTTGCCATCGGGTATCAAGCCTCCTCGACGACGGGATGTGTGACTCGCGAGATCGAATTCGTCTTACGTCGCAAGTCGCCAATGACCGTGGTCAGCGTGCGGGCGAGGATCTGGATATCGACCCACAGCGACCAATTGCGCACGTAGCGAACATCCAGGACCATCATTTCGCGCGCGGATAGCCGATCGCGGCCTGAGACCTGCCACAAGCCCGTGATCCCAGGCTTCACGGCTTCGCGCTCGAAATTCCAGCTTTCGTACGAGGGTCGGTCGTAAGGCATCAACGGACGCGGCCCTACGAGGCTCATCTCACCTTTGAGCACGTTGACGAGTTGGGGCAGCTCATCGAGGCTCGACCGCCTCAAGTACTTGCCCACGCGCGTGATCCGCGGGTCCAGCTCCGTTTTGTACCGCTCACCAGACCGGCGCTCTTGAAACCAGTCCCGCGCCGCCTGGAGGTGGTACGCCTGGCTGCTCCGGTGATACATCGACCGGAGCTTCCAGAGCGTAAAGGGCCGGCCCAGGTGACCGATCCGTCGCTGGCCGTAAAAGGCCGGCCCGCGGCTGTCGAGGCGGATGATAACGACCAGGCAGGCCATCACCGGCAGCGCGACGATCAAGGCGACGGAGCCGACCACGATGTCGACCACCCGTTTGAACGGGGTGCTCCTGGGCAGCGCATGGACTCCCACCGAGACGTCGAAGTCATCGATCCGGATGTCGGGCAACGCGCTCATGCCGTCCTCCTGAGCTGCTGGGTGCGCAGAACCCGAGAACGGACTGGGCGCGGGCAACATTGCAAACGGGTCTGTCGGAATCAGGCTCGGCGCGGTTCAGCTCGACGTCGCCTTCCATCGCGCACAGCCGCATGACGAGCCGCGCGACGTACTTCGTCGGCCAGCCTCGGCCGGTCGCGATGTTGAACGTGCCCTCCGAGCCCTTCTCGAGTGCGCATACAAACGCCGCGGCGACGTCGGTGACGTAGATCGGGTCGAAAAGAGAGGCCCCGCGGCCCGCCACCACCGGCCGTACTCCGGCCAGCGCGGCGCGAATAAAGTTGGGGATCGCGCGGCCAACGGTCTCGCCGGGCCCGTAGACGGTGGCGAGTCGCAGAATCGCCGCCGGCCGGCCGGTCTGGCGCGTCCAATGGCGTACGTAGTCTTCCTGCTGCAACTTGACGATCGCGTAGGGTTTCAGCGGCCCGCCCACTGGGGCGTCTTCGTCAACCCCCAGCGCCGGTGGGTGGTAGACGCTGACTGAGCTGGCGAGGCAAACGTGACTCACGCCGGCCGCCGCCGCGGCGTCCAGGAGGCGGATCGTCTCCAGCAGGTTGTGATTGGCGCCTTCTTGGAGCTGTGACCAGAATCCGTCGGTCGCCGGCGGCCGATATCGAAGATGAACGAGCGCCTCGCAGCCGGCCAGCGCATCGGCGAGGTCGGCCGCATCGTTTTCGAGAGCGAAAGGCTTGTAACGCACCTGATCGCGCTCGATGAGCGATCGGACCGTCCGGCGCCTGAGCGGCGTCGGACCGAGCAAATCCACCTGCGCGCCGGCGGCCACAAGGTGCGCCAGCAGGTGGGCTCCAATGAACCCGCCGCCCCCGGTCACCGCGACCCGGCGCGCGACTATGCGTTGGGAACAGCTGCCAGCTGCCAGTTCCTCGCCTCCTGTGCTTCAAGGCCCGAGTTGGGTGGCCGCGGCACCGACCTCACCCAGTCGACGTAGCGGGCGAGGCCCTCGCCGATGCCGACACCGGCGGCGAACCCCAACCGTGATCGCGCTCGTTCCACGCCGGCGAGATGCCGGCGCACGTCTCCTGGTCGCGCTGCCTGGTGCTCGATCGGCGATCTCGTTCCGACTGCTTCCTGCACCAGCCGGGCGATCTCGAGGACGCTCACCTCGTGACCGCGCGCGATGTTGACGCGGTCGCCGACCAGCTCGTCAGACTCGGCCGCCACGAGAATGCCTCGCACGGTGTCGCCGACCCACGTGAAGTCGCGCGTCTGCAGGCCGTCGCCGAATACGACCAGCGGCTTGCCGGCCATGGCTCGCGCCACGAACCTGGGTATGACCTCGCCACTGGGGCCGTCAGCGTGTTCTCGCGGGCCGTAGACGTTGAATGGCCGCACGACGGTGGCGGGCAGCCCATAGGTGCGATGGAAGCTGAAGGTGTACGCCTCCCCGGCGAGTTTGGCGGCCGCATACGGCGTGGCCGGGTTCAGGGGATGCCCCTCGTCCATCGGGACCCGCACAGCGCTGCCGTAAACCTCCGACGAGGAGATGTAGACGAAGCGCTGGACCGAGCTGTCGCGGGCCGCGAGCAGAAGGTTCAGAGTCCCAAGGTCGTTGACCAGATGGCTCGCCATGGGGTCGGGAATCGATACCCGCAAGCACACGACCGCGAGATGGAAGATCACGTCGGCTTGCTTGACCGCCGCCTCGACACTTGCTCGGTCGCGCACGTCGGCCGTGAGCACGGTGACTTGAGGTGACGAGCTGAGGTTGGATCGGGCGCCAACCGAAAAGTCGTCGAGCACCGTCACGTCGTTTGAGAGCGCCAGCAGGTCAACCAGGTGGCTGCCTACGAATCCCGCCCCACCGGTGACAAGGACGCGCTTGCCTTCGATCTTCACTGCGACCCCATGAGGTAAGTTCGATGAAGACGTCGGAGCATGGCTGGTTCGAGGTAAGCACAGGGTTTTGCGATCGACAATGGGTGGATTGGAGAGGGGCGGCGGCGCGTGTCCCGGTTGGACATGGGACTCTTGAAGCTCTGGCGCTCAGGAGAAGCGGGTCAGCTCCAGAGGGCGGACGCGGCGATGCCGTTGAGTGCAGCCGCCACCTCGACCCGGTCGCGCTCGCTCACCCCAGGATGGACCGGCACGGAGACCATGTCGCATGCAGCCGTCTCAGCCACGGGACAAGGTGCGTTCCGAGGTCTGAGATACGGCGGCTGGAGGTGCAGGGGCAGCGGGTAGTAGACGCCTGTCCCGACTCCCCTTTGGTGCAGCTGCACGCGGACTTCGTCTCGGGACCAACCGGCGGGCACTCGCAGGGTGTACTGGTGATACACATGCCCGCGGCCGGGCGCGACGCGGGGCCGGCCGTACCACCTCGACACGTGGGAGTCGTAGTAAGCCGCCAGCTGTCGCCGCCGCTCGGTGATCTCGGCCAATCTGCCGACCTGTACCAGCCCGATGGCGGCCTGGATCTCTGTCATCCGGAAGTTGTAGCCGATGCCGTCATGGACGTAGGGCTGGTCGGCGTACGCCTGGTGACGAAGGCGCGCGCACGTCTCGGCAATCCGCGCGTCGTTCGCGATCACCATTCCGCCCTCGCCGGTGGTGATGTTCTTGGTGGCGTAGAACGAGTAGACGGCCGTGCCGAAGGCGCCCAGCGGGCGCCCGTCGACGGTCGCGCCGACGGCCTGGCATGCATCCTGGATCAGGCTCAGTCCGTGCTCTTGTGTCAGGCCCGCGAAAGACTCCACATCCCCCGGGTTGCCGTGCAGATGGACGAGCACGATCGCCTTCGTGCGCGGACCTATGAGCCGCTCGGCCGCGGAGCAGTCCAGATTCAGGGTGTCATCGACATCGGCGAAGACCGGTACCGCTCCCGTGTGGGCGATCGCGTTGGCCGTGGCGATGAAAGTAAGCGGGCTGGTGATGACCTCGTCGCCGGGCCCGATCCCGTGGGCGAGCAGGGCCAGGTAGAGGGCAACCGATCCATTGCAGGTGGCCACGCCATGTTTGGCCCCCATCGACTTGGCGAACTGCTGCTCGAAAGCCCGCGTCCGCTCGCCCTGTGTGAGCACGCCGGAGCGCATCACCTCAAGGACGGCGCATTCCTCCTCGGGTCCGAGCTGAGGGCGAGCGATGGGAATCGAGCCTTGGTGGGCAAGCCGTGACTCAGGGCGGCGAGCGGTGATCACTTGTGACTCGAGAAGACCAGACGGTTCTCGTACGGGCAATGGGTCGATTCGACGGTGACATGGGACACCAGTCCGTCCGGCGCCGCATTGGGCCATTACCAGGGATCAACCTGTGGCCTAGGTTGGTGAAAGCCAGATGGGCAGCGTGGCCGCGGTCATTGTCACCTTCAACCGCAAGCATCTCCTC
>WNFH01003461.1_pt1 | contig 11194 bp, 9 predicted proteins | sample 5400411 | NCBI WGS metagenome assembly WNFH01 (sample SAMN13153347, study PRJNA577476) | soil metagenome | isolation source: 200 cm saprolite under Douglas fir tree site 2 hole 3 | place: USA:California | collected 2015-04-18
TTTGATGCGCGCAGAGGCATGGGGAACATCCGTTACAAGCAATCTACAAGGGCGGGACAACTACCCTAGAACGTGGCGGCAGGCCTTGCGCTGCTGGCTTTTGCGGTGACTTTCCTGGCAATTAAGCCAAAGAATTAATTTTACGCCGGCGGAACCGGCTTAACTCGACAATGCGCGGTGAGTCGTCGGCAACGCCGGGGGAGGGCATGGGGCTCTTCTTTGATCGCGGGCGCGCGGGGTCGCCACCGAAAGCCGCATTGATGGCGGCGCACAAATCCTCCATTAAATTAAAGACGTCGATATCCGTATGCGGGGCGCGCAATATTTCCAAGCGGATAGGTGCGACGGCATCAAAAGTCGAGGAACGGGTGACGGCGTCACTGAGTTTTTGGCATTTATTCTTTTTGTAAATCTCCCGCATCAGGCGCTTCATCAGGTCGTGATGCAATGCGCAGGTTTCAAACAGGTCGTTTATGCCGGCGGCGGCCGGGTTAAGCGGAAGCTGATGATGCCCGAGCCGGCGCTCTAAGTGGCGTACAAATTGTGCAAAAGTCAATTTCATTATCGGTACTGTGAGCCTTAATGACATAAAATGCAGCATGGCTGCTGACCTTGTTGGCGTCAATGTGGACCAGTTTCGCTTCCGCGTCAATCGGCGGCGAGTACTATTCCCAAGTGGAATTTGAGTTATTCACCGCTCTTGTTTATTATCTCCCTATATTGATTTCCATTCTATAAATAAGCGCGATGGCCGGAACAACCCTGCATGACAAATTATGGGATGCCCACGTGGTGCGGAAGCATCCCGACGGCACCTGTTTGCTTTATATCGACCGCCATTTGGTGCACGAGGTAACCAGCCCCCAGGCGTTTGCGGGATTGCGCCTGACGCGGCGGAAACTATGGCGTGCCGGCGCTAATTTAGCGACGGCGGATCATAACGTGCCGACCACTACGGCTGAGCGCGCCCAGGGCATCGCCGATCCGGTGTCACGCCTGCAAGTGGAGACCCTGGACCAAAACTGCGTGGACTTCGGCATTACCGAGTTCAAAATGAATGATTTGCGCCAGGGTATTGTGCATGTCATCGGCCCGGAGCAAGGCGCTACCTTGCCGGGCATGACCTTAGTGTGCGGCGATTCGCATACTTCCACGCACGGCGCTTTTGGCGCCCTGGCGCAAGGCATCGGCACTTCCGAGGTCGAGCATGTGCTGGCGACCCAATGCCTGCTGCAGAAGAAAGCCAAAAATATGCTGGTAAGCGTCGACGGACAGGTAGGCCCGGGGATCAGCGCCAAAGACATCGTGCTTGCCATTATCGGCCGCATCGGCACCGCCGGCGGTACTGGTTATACCATTGAATTTGCCGGTGAGGCCATTCGTGCTCTTTCCATGGAAGGGCGCATGACGGTCTGTAATATGACGATTGAAGCGGGCGCGCGCGCCGGCGTAATCGCGGTCGATCAAAAAACCTTGGATTACGTCAAAGGCCGGCCGTTTGCGCCGCAAGGCGCCTTATGGCAGCAGGCGGTTGCCGCGTGGTCCGCTCTGCATAGCGATGCCGATGCCGCCTTCGACAAAGTGGTACATATCGATGCCGCGGCGATTCAGCCGCAGGTGACGTGGGGCACTTCTCCGGAGATGGTGGTGCCGGTCGACGGGCAGGTGCCCGATCCCGACAAGGAAGCCGACCTGGTAAAACGTAACGGTATGCGCAATGCCTTAAAGTACATGGGACTCGTCCCCGCTACCCGCATCCGCGATATTTCGCTCGATAAGATTTTTATCGGCTCCTGCACCAATGGACGCATCGAAGATCTGCGCGCCGCCGCCGCGGTGATCAAGGGGCGGCGAGTGGCCAAGAATATTCAGCTCGCGCTGGTAGTGCCGGGTTCCGGATTAGTAAAACAGCAGGCGGAGCGGGAAGGATTGGATAAAATATTTCGCCAGGCCGGTTTTGAGTGGCGCGAACCGGGCTGCTCGATGTGTCTTGGCATGAATGCCGATCGTTTGGGGCCGGAAGAGCGCTGTGCCTCGACCTCCAATCGCAATTTTGAAGGCCGGCAAGGCCAGGGCGGGCGTACCCATTTGGTCAGCCCGGCCATGGCCGCGGCCGCCGCGATTGCCGGCCACTTTGTCGATATCAGAGAACTGGATTAACCAAATGGAAAAATTCACCGACTTGACCGGCATGGTGGCGCCGATTGATCGCGCCAATGTGGATACGGATGTCATCATCCCTGGGCAATTTTTGAAGTCTATTAAGCGTACCGGGTTCGGTCCAAATCTATTTGATGGGTGGCGCTATTTGGACCACGGCGAGCCCGATCGGGATAATAGTAACCGCCCGCTGAACCCCGAGTTCGTACTCAATCAGCCGCGTTACCGGGGCGCGCGGATTTTGCTTGCGCGCGACAATTTCGGCTGTGGCTCCTCGCGCGAGCATGCGCCCTGGGCATTGGCGGACTTTGGTTTCCGCGCCCTGATCGCGCCGAGTTTTGCCGATATGTTCTATAATAATTGCCTGAAAAACGGTCTGTTGCCGATCGTATTGAACAACCAGCAAGTAGAGCGCTTGTTCAACCAGGTACAAACCACGCCCGGCTATCAATTAAGCATCGAGTTAGAGCCGCAAACGGTTACTACGCCTTCCGGCGAACTATTTCATTTTGAAATCGACGCCTTTCGTAAGCACTGTCTGTTAATGGGCCTCGATGAGATCGCGTTGACCCTGCAATACCAAGACGATATCAAGAACTATGAGACGCGGCGGCGACAGGAAGCGCCCTGGTTGTTTAAATAATAAAACGATAAAAGCAAAGATTGAGGTAACTCGAATAATACATGCTTTTTTAATTAAGAGTGCCTAACAAAATGGATAGCCGCTACCTCCACAACCTCCCTCACCCCTGCCGGCTTCGCCCCCTCGCTTCGCTCTCCCTCACCTGGCCCTTCGGGCCACCCTCTCCCGAAGGGAGAGGGGTTTCAGATCCTCATGGCACTACCTTAAGCGTAGACTCCGTGGCGACTCAAGTTTGTAGCCCGGATGGAGCGGAGCGGAATCCGGGGATGGATGGTGCCGTCGGCGGGCTCCCCCGCATTTCGCTGTCGCTTCATGCGGGCTACTCGTTGCACCTTAGCCCCCGGCGCCGTATCCTCGGTCAAAGGTGCTTAAGGTAGTGCCATGAGTTTCAGATCCCTTCTCCCTCCGGGAGGTGAGGCGCGGGCGCACACGATTCGCGCCCCGGCAGGAAGTTGCGGACGAGGGGGAGTATTGCTTCCTTTTATTTTGTTAGGCTCTCATAATTTACCTTGATGCAAGACGCGCGTTGTTTGCGCTGGTCTTTTCCTACTGAAAAATCTCATTTCACATGACAAAGAAAATTGCGGTATTGCCCGGTGACGGTATCGGCCCGGAGGTGGTTGCCGAGGCGGTGAAAGTTTTGCACTGTCTGCGCCGGGATTTCGGCCTGGATGTGGAGTTGGAGCAGGCCTTGTTCGGCGGCGCGGCTTATGAGGCCTATGGCCGTCCATTGCCAAATTCCACGTTGGCGCTGGCGAAAGCCGCGGATGCGGTACTGCTGGGCGCCGTCGGCGGCCCAAAATGGGAGCCCTTGGATATCGCATTGCGGCCGGAAAAGGCGTTGTTGATGTTGCGTTCCGAACTTGAGTTGTTTGCCAATCTGCGCCCGGCATTGTTATATCCACAACTAGCCGAGGCCTCGAGCCTCAAACCGGAGGTGGTTTCGGGCCTCGATATTATGATTGTGCGGGAACTGATCGGCGGCATTTATTTCGGCCAGCCGCGCGGCGTGCGCACGCTGCCGGGCGGCGAGCGCCAGGGCTATAATACCCTGGTATATTCCGAATCCGAGATCGAACGCATCGCGCGTTCCGCCTTGAATATTGCCCGGAAGCGCAATAAAAGGCTTTGTTCAGTGGATAAAGCGAACGTATTGGAGTGCACCGAGCTGTGGCGCGAAGTCGTGACGCGGGTTGCGAAAGATTATCCCGACGTCGCGTTGAGTCATATGTACGTGGATAATGCCGCCATGCAGTTGGTGCGGGCGCCGAAACAATTTGACGTAATTGTCACCACCAATATGTTCGGCGATATTCTTTCAGACGAGGCCGCCATGCTTACCGGCTCTATTGGCATGTTGCCGTCGGCGTCGCTAGATGCGAACAATAAGGGCATGTATGAGCCTATCCATGGTTCCGCGCCGGACATCGCCGGCAAAGATGCGGCCAATCCTTTGGCCACGATTTTATCGGTCGCCCTGATGCTGCGGTATAGTTTTGCGCAAGCAGAAATCGCAGTCCGCGTCGAACATGCAGTGTCGCGGGTGCTGGACGCCGGCCTGCGCACGGCGGATATTTTTGCCGGTAAAGGACAAAAAGTCGGTACTGCGCGCATGGGGGACGCGGTGGTCGCGGCGTTGCGAGTGAACTAATTTCTTAAAGGAGCGAGGCCCGGAGATTTTGATCAATGAGTAATAAGAAGTACGATGTTGCGGTTGTCGGCGCTACCGGTACGGTCGGTGAAGCGATGTTATCCATCTTGGCCGAGCGTAATTTTCCGGTAAATAAGGTTTATGCCTTGGCTTCCAGCCGCTCCGCCGGCAGCCAGGTGCGTTTTAAGAATGGATTTCTCACCGTCGAGGATTTGGCGACATTTGATTTTTCCAGGGCCCAAATCGGCTTGTTTTCCGCCGGTGGGGAGATTTCCGCACAATATGCGCCAAAGGCGGCGGCGGCAGGATGCGTGGTGATCGATAACACCGCGCATTTTCGTTATGACCAAGATATTCCGTTGGTGGTGCCTGAGGTCAATGTCCACGCTATTGCCGAGTATAAAAATCGCGGCATTATTGCCAACCCGAACTGCTCCACCATTCAAATGGTGGTGGCGCTAAAGCCGATCTATGATGCGGTCGGCATCGAGCGCATTAATGTATGCACTTATCAAGCGGTTTCCGGCACCGGCAGGGAGGGGATTGAAGAGTTGGTGCGGCAAACGGAAGCGCTATTAACCAATGGCGAGGTCACGCTTAAGGTTTATCCCAAGCAAATCGCGTTTAACGTTCTCCCCTATATTGATGTGTTTCAGGACAATGGCTATACCAAGGAGGAGATGAAGATGGTATGGGAAACCCGGAAAATCATGGGCGATGAGGCGATCCGGGTGAACCCGACTACGGCGCGCGTGCCGGTGCTGGTTGGCCATTCCGAGGCAGTGCACATCGAAACCAGGCAAAAGATCACCGCGCAGGCGGCGCGCGAGTTGTTGCGCCAGGCGCCCGGGGTGCAGGTTTTGGATGAACGCAAGCCGGGCGGGTATCCTACCGCCGTCACCGAGTCGGCGGGTAAGGACGCGGTGTTCGTCGGCCGCATCCGCGAGGATATCTCCCATCCCAATGGCCTGGATTTATGGGTGGTGGCGGACAATGTGCGCAAGGGGGCGGCGTTAAATAGCATCCAAATTGCTGAGTATTTGGTAAAAGAGTATTTATAAGCTATAGTTATGCCAAGTTTATAAAGTGTCTTACTATGAGCATACTATAACTTCAAGTCTTAAAAGATATTTTTATGAACTTGAAGATGAATAGGTGATCGCATGCACCAAAATAGTTCGCGAACATCTTTGTTTGCGCGCCTAAGTTTAAGTATTGCGTTGCTGTGGATCCCTGGAATGGCTCAAGCCTTGGGGTTGGGGAAGTTAACCTTGCATTCCGGCCTGGATGAACCGCTAAACGCGGAAATCGAGCTCACCGCGGTCCAGTCCAACGAATTAAAAACCCTTAAGACCGGGCTGGCCTCCCGCGCCGACTTCGAAAATGCCGGTATTGAGCGGGCGCCGCATCTTGCAGGTATTAAGTACATGGTCGTGCAACGGTCGGACGGCCGTTATTTTTTGCTACTCACCACCGACCAATCTATCCGCGAGCCTTTTCTGCATTTTTTATTACAAGTGGATTGGGTAGGTGGGCATTTAATCCGCGAATACACCGCCTTAGTAGACCCGCCTTACCTGGTCGCCGGCAAACCTTCCGGCATTACTACACCGCAATCGGCGCCCCCTGAGCCTCCGCCCCCGCCGGTCGCGGTTGAGGCGGCGCCCGCGCCAGTGCGGGTGGAACCCCGGGCACAACCCTTTGTTCCGCCGCCGGTGGTGGAAAAATCACCGGCCGCAGAACCTTTGGAAGGCAAAGTTGATATCGCCGCGGAGCGCAGCGAGGCCATATCCACGCCATTCGCTCCGATAGAATCTGCGGCACCGGCAGAGAAACTCTTAGGCCCGCCAAATGTGAAAGAGGAAGACGTTCCGACGGAGTATGGCCCGGTTAAAAAAGGCGAAACACTTTGGAAAATTGTCAGTCAGTTGCGCACCGATAAAAACTTGACGGCGCCGCAAGTCATGTTGGCGTTATTAAAAACGAATAGAGACGCATTTTTTAATAACAACGTCAATAATTTAAAAACCGGGAAAATACTGAAAATTCCCGAGAGTTCGTTAGTGGAGTCAACTTCTGCCTCACGAGCGCTTAAGGAATTCCGCGCGCAATACGATGTGTGGCAGGAATATAAGTTGAAATTGGCCGGCGCCGGCAACGTTACCAAAGTTGCGGCAGTGGAAAAAAATTCTTCTAAAGGACAAATCACCGCCGAAAAACCAAATAAAGAAACCGCGCCGGCCGGCAAGGATAAAAAAGCAGCCGCTGCCGCTTCTCCCGAAAAGGATACCGTTGTTGAGGATTTGCTGAAAATTGTCCGCGCTAAACTGGATGATAAAGCCGATACACCTGCGCAAAAGAAATCGGACAAAGAAAATAAGCAGACTGGAACCGACGCCGGTAAAGCCGCTGTTGCCGAGCGTCGTTCGCTGCAAGATAAGGTTGCTGTTCTGGAAGAAACGCTTGAATCAAAGCAAATGGAAAACAAGGAATTGCGTGAACGGGTTAACCAAATTGAAACCCAGCTTAAAAACACAAAGCGTTTGATTGAACTGGAAAATAAGCAGCTGGCGCAAGCGCAAAAACAGGCAAGTGGCAATAAGGTAGATGCGGCGGCGGTGAAACCCGATAATAATCAGTCAAAAGAATCCTCCACTAAACCAGCGGCGGCGGGAACCGCCCCCGGGGCTGGAAAAAATCAGGCTAAACCCAGCGACGCTAAGCAACCTGCCGCGGCAGCATCGCCTGCCGCACAAAAACCCGCGGCCGCCGAGAAAAAGGACTCCGCGCCGTCTGCGCAAGATGCCGTACAAATAATTGAAAACCTATCAAAAACAATTAAAAATCTATCACAAACAATTGAAAACCTATTGAGTGATTTGCTGGCGGATACATTTATCCTGTCTCTTGTTGGTGGTGGTATTGCCATCATTGCCGGCGGGATGTTGCTGGCTTATTCTCGGCGGCGGCGTCACTCCATTGCTGAATTTGAGGAGAGTATTCTGTCCGGAGGAGGATTAAATTCTGAAGGGAATATGGGGGATACCGCCCGGCGAGCGGAAAATGTCGACGCCTCTTTCCTGAGCGATTTTAGTCAAGGGGGGATGGGTAATATCCATACCGATGAAGTCGATCCGATTGCCGAAGCCGAGGTTTATCTCGCCTATGGGCGCGATGAACAGGCGGAAGAAATTTTGAAGGAGGCGGTTGTTAAAGATCCGGGCCGCCATGAGCTAAGGCAAAAGTTGCTTGAAATTTACCATCAGCGTAACGATCTCGCCTCGTTTGAGACGGTAGCGGAAGAATTGTATGCGGCCTTGGAGGGGAAAGGCGGTAAGATTTGGCAAAAAGTGGAAGAACTGGGTAAAAAGATGAATCCGCAGAATCCTTTATTCCGCGGAGGTAAACCCGCGCGCCCTGTAGCCGGAGAAAAGAAGCCTCAGCAACCGTTGGCTAGCGGAGCTGCGGGCGGCGCGGCTGGATTGAGCAGCAAGAGTGCGCCTGGTGCAACGGCGCCTAAACCCACTCCGCCCGAGCCGGGATTGAATTTCGATCTGGATCGCCCTGCTGGAGGGACAGCCGCAGCGCCTGGCGAATTGAGTTTTGATTTAGATTTCGGCGCCGGCAATGCGGAAACGGCGGCTAGCGCGGACAGCATCGATTTCTCGCAAACGATATCGGCGACGGCCGCGGACGATGCCGGTATGGGATCGTCCGTTGAACCATCGCCAGGCATTGATCTCGATTTTAGTGTACTCGCGAAAGACGCCGCCGCCGCAGATCGGTCCGCCGTATCCGCAGGCATTGACTTTGAGTCCAGCATCGCCTCCTCCGAAGATATCGAACTTAGTTTCGGGCCTGACACCCCGGCAAAGACAAGCAATGAAAGCAATGAAATCCAGTGGAGCCTGGATTCTGCGCCGGTCACCCCGGATGGGATCGCCTTTGAGAGCGTAGGAGAAATCGGTGAGGATAATAATATGGATAACTCACAGGTGGATGAGGCAGCGACAAAACTTGATCTTGCCAAGGCTTATATCGATATGGGCGATGCCGAGGGTGCGCGCAGCATTCTGGATGAAGTGTTAGCCGAAGGTAATGAGAAACAAAAGAAGCAAGCAGCAGAACTCGCGGCCCAGATTCCCTGATCGTTTAGGTTTTTTGTAAAGTAATAAAACTATAGGGATAAGGATTGCTGTTATCGGGTTGATGGGTTTTGCGCTCAATTTCCCGCCATTCTTTCCAATTAAAATCCGGGAATCGGGTATCGCCGTTAAAATCGGCATGAATTAGCGTTATATATAGACGCCGGGCGAGCGGGAACGTCTGCGCATACAGGCTGGCTCCGCCTATAACAAATATTTCCTTCTTTAATTTTTTGCTTGTGTTGGGGGAGTAAGCGGCTTGTAGAGCGGCTTCGACCGAATGCACCACCAAGCATCCGGGCGCCGCTTTGTAGTTGCGGTCGGAGGTAATGATGATATGAGTGCGGTCAGGCAAGGGCTTGCCGAAGGATTCATAAGTTTTGCGCCCCATGAGAATAGGGTGACCGCTGGTAAGCAGGCGGAAATGCCGGAGATCCGCGGGTAAATGCCACGGCAATTTATTATTCATCCCGATTACCCGGTTTTCTCCCATCGCCCAAATCAGAGACACGCGCGCGCCGGAATCCGCGGGCCGGCTTGTCATACCGCTATAGGCGCCTTGATAGCCGGATAGGGATCGTAGTTCAGGAGTTTAAAATCTTCGTAATGGAAATCGAAGAGTGAAATAATTGCCGGATTAATCTCCATAAACGCTAAACTTCTGGGCGTGCGCTCGAGCTGAGTTTTGGCCTGCTCCAGATGATTGAGATATAAATGGGCATCGCCGAAGGTATGAATAAATTCACCCGCTTTCAAGCCGGTCACCTGCGCCATCATCAGGGTTAGCAATGCATAAGAGGCGATGTTGAAAGGAACGCCGAGAAACACATCCGCGCTGCGCTGATAAAGCTGGCAGGAAAGGCGGCCTTCCACGGCATAAAATTGAAACAGGGTGTGACAAGGAGGCAAGGCCATATGCTCGATATCGGCAACGTTCCAGCTGCTTACGATCAACCGGCGCGAGTCGGGGCTTTGTTTGATTTGACGCACGACCTGGCTGATCTGGTCTATGGGGCGGCCATCGGCCGTCTTCCAAGAGCGCCACTGCGACCCGTATACCGGGCCCAGTTCCCCGTTTGCATCGGCCCACTCATCCCAAATGCTCACCCCGTTTTCTTTTAGATAGCGTATGTTGGTTTCGCCGCTCAGGAACCAGAGTAGTTCATGAATGATCGACTTCACATGCACTTTCTTCGTGGTCAACAAGGGGAAGCCGGCGCCTAAATCGAAACGCATTTGGTAACCGAATATACTCAGTGTGCCGGTTCCGGTCCGGTCTTGTTTTTGTACGCCGTGGCGTAATACGTGCTGTAGCAAGTCAAGATATTGTTGCATGCCTTCCTTCTCGTTTTGAGAGACGTTGTCCTGCCTGTTTGGTAGATCTTTTGCGGCCTCATTGTCCCACGACCCTGGCCTTAAATGTAAGATCATTGGAAAATTTTAGGCTCGGTGCTTAGCAGGTTGTTGACAAAGTCCCTCCATGGCCTTTTTGACTCGGACCTTCCTCTTGATCCGCTTCGCCCCTGGCCCTCGCCCTACGGGCGCTACCGGGTGGCGCCCGCTCTTTCCATGAACCTGCGGCCGGAGGCCGCACCGACTTTCCCTCTCCCACCGGGAGAGGGCGATCCGAAGGGCCGGGTGAGGGAGAGACCGCCCGGTTCATGGGCACAATTCGTGGCAGAAACGCGGCCAGGCGGTCTCTCCCCGGTAACCGGGAGGGGCAGCCCTTCACTGTTTTTCAATCTTGGCCGCCGCGATGATATTTCCCCATTTTGCAATTTCGCTGGCGAGAAGCTCGTCCAGTTCTTCCGGCGTGCCGCCGTGGACGTTCATGCCCAGTTCCTGGAAGCGTTTTCGAATGTCGGGCTGGGCGAGCGCGGTGTTGATTTCCTTGTTCAGCCGCTCGATGATCGCGCGCGGCGTCTTTGTCGGGACCGCGATCGCGTTCCACGCCGTCACCTGGTAAGTCGGGAAGCCACTTTCCCGTACGGTCGGCACGCTGGGGATGCCCGGAAAGCGGCGATCGGCGCTCACCGCCAGCGCCTTCAGGTCGCCGCTTTTGATGAACGGCATTACCGGCGCGATGACCTCGAAGGCGGCCTGGATGTCGTTGCTCTTGATCGCCATGATCAGGGCGGGCGTAGTCTTGAAGGGAATGATAGGCACATTCAGTCCCGTCACGCCCTTGAAATACTCCGCGGCGAGATGCTGCGTGCTGCCGATGTTGATCGAGCCGATGTTGAATTTGTCGGGGTTCGCCTTGGCAGTCGAGATCAGGTCCTTGACGTCGTTGAGCGGCGAGTCCTTGTTGGTAAACACCACGATATCGAAAGATCCCATCCGCGAAACCGACGCAAAATCGCGAATGATGTCGAAGGGGAGCGACTTGAACAGCGAAACGCTGATGGCATTGCCGCTATTCATATGAAGCAGCGTATAGCCATCCGGCTCGGCTTTTGCCACCGTTTCGGCGGCGATGATCCCGCCCGCGCTCGGGCGATTCTCGATGATCACCTGTTGCCCCATCGACGCGGACAGCTTCTGCGCCATCAGGCGCGCGGTGAGGTCGGCGACGCCGCCCGGCGCATAGCCGAC
>WNFH01003463.1_pt1 | contig 11192 bp, 11 predicted proteins | sample 5400411 | NCBI WGS metagenome assembly WNFH01 (sample SAMN13153347, study PRJNA577476) | soil metagenome | isolation source: 200 cm saprolite under Douglas fir tree site 2 hole 3 | place: USA:California | collected 2015-04-18
CCCGTCCTACCGCCTGCTGCGTATCGCTTCCCTCTTCGCACTGCGTTTCAATCTCGACAAAATCCCCCAGTCCTTCCACCTGATCCACGCAGATGACGAGGTTCTCATAGGTGTATTGGGCTCTCCGGTTCTCAATATGTGCCAGTTCAATCAGGCCGTTTTGGCGAAGCGCCTTTTCGACAGTGTCCGCGGAGCGCCACTGGGGCAGAAACCGCGAGAACAGGGCATTCATCTCATCCGCCTGGCGCGGTTCCGGCATCAAAGCGAAGGTACGCTCCGTACTTTGAATATGTGCTGGTGCTGCCTGCTCATTGAACTTGAATTCCAGGTGCATGTGATTTCTCACGCGCACAAACACGGCCTGACTCAGCAGGTCTAACCCTGCCGTATCGTAGTAGATGTCCGAGTTCCTCAGGCGACGCGCGAGTTGCATCGTCGCGAATTGTTCCTTGAGCTGAGGCCATGATGTTGGGAGCAGCTCAAACTTCAACTCGACCTCAATCACGCCGCTGTCCTCTCTCGGCTGACCAACGCCATAGCATCTGCGGATGAAAGGAAGACTCGTCCTCCGTGCTCCTCGATCATCGCCGTGAGTCGTTGCATGCGTGCTTCATCTTCGTAGCGCGTCCATACTGGCGCGTGAGCAGACCAGGAAACGGTACATCGACGATGTGGTACTGCCGCCAGTATCTCAGGAGGGAGACCGCGAACGAATTGTCCCCGATCGTCAGCGTAGAGTGGTCCCAGAATAAATCCATCGCACGAAGCCTTGACTCCTTCAATGACGATACGCTCATACTCCTCATCGGCAATGTGTGGCAGCACCGGTCGCACAGTTCGGAATCGCGAGAGAATCTCGCTCGCATCGACATGAGCGAGTCCCACCTCGCCCCCTCTTGTGTAGCAGTACCGGCATCCAAAGGGACAGGGCACTCCGACAGGAACCAGGACACGCTGCCGCTCCACCTTGAACAGAATTTGTCTGTGCATGAAGGGTTCCTTCCTTAAACTGCAACCGGAAGGAGAGCACATGAAGGAGCCTTCCATCAAGCGTTCTCGTCCTTCCTGATCACCATCCATTGCTGATGTTCGTATAAGAAAAGTATACTATAACAAAAGGAAAAAGCAAGACATGTATGGGCGATTTCTAAATTTGGCGCATTTGCTATATCATTGTTCTATTTAAGCAATATGCCGAGATATTGCGAAATACTGAGCATATTCGCAAAAATGATAAGAACTGGGCAAGTTGTATTTATCTGTCCAATTTATGCCATTCTGTAAAGAAGAACGGGGCGAAGGGCCTTCTGTTCAACAATGGCTGAAGAGATGACCCCCGGTGTATATGTACGTGAGGGCGACACCTGGACAGAAGCTTCGCTTGATCAGCACAATGGCGCAATTCGTGGGAAAGCCTTGCACTTTGCTCCACTGTAGGGTATGCTGTTGTAAGCGGGAGAAAGGGATGGGAGAAAACGGAGAAGCACGCAAAAACTGCCAAAAATCTCTTCATAGCTCCTCACCCCCGAATCATCAAATGAGCGAAAGACCCAGCATGTTACGTCCAAGTGTCTGCTTGTTCTCAACTGGCTTGTGAGCTTGAGGTGTTGCCAGGATATGCTTTAGGGACACGGCCTAAAATTGGGTAAAGTCGCACCCTGCTTGCTGGCAGGCTGCGTAACTATGACAAGAGACCTCTTATCCTGGCTGGGGCTGCTGTGATTCTGGCTTGGGCTTGATGCCCCAGGCCGTGAGCAAGTGCCAGGTTGCACAAAAATCGGGTCGCTGTATCTCTTCGGTCGTTTGCTGACGGATGGCATCGTAATCTTTGCTCATGCAGCCCCATTTTTGGAGAAATGGGCGAAGCGTTCGGAACACACGCATCCCATCTTCGGCATACGTCTGCCCTTCGAGGGTCCCCGCTCGATACTGCAGGGCATAGGCTCTTGTCTGCACCTGCTGGTAGCCATGCTGGCTGAGCAGAGGGGCCAGGTGGGCGGTTAACCCGCTACTTTCTTGAGTAAAGAGGCGTCCTGCCCGGAACAGGGCACATAAGAGCATCTCGCAGAACTGCATGGCCGCAGGGCTGGTACTCTGGTGAATCACTTCCTCATCCGTGAGGCGAACCACACCTCCTGGGCGCACGACCCGCAGGAGTTCCCTGAGCACTCTGGGCCACTCCCAGGTGCGCAGAAAACTGAGAGCAAAGCGCAGATTGACCAGGTCAAAGGAGGCATCAGGAAATTCGAGGATGCGCAATGCATCCATGATGTGAAACTCGGCGCGATCGTCGACGTGATGTGCAACGGCTGACGCACGAGCGTACTCGACCATGAGCGGGTTGACATCGATCCCCACCAGCGACATCTCAGGATAGGTCTGAGCGGCTTCAATCACCCAGCCACCTGACCCGCAGGCAACATCAAGCACGCGCGGAAAAGCACTCGGGTCGGCTTGCTCTGCCAGGACTCCGCCCATCGATCTTGTAACAAGCCGATCCTGGGCGGCTAAGCGAAGGAGTTCTTCTTCATTCTGATGGTCCTGAACAAAGTATGTACCAGAATAGTGTTGTTCTTGTGGATGCGGGGACATCGGCATCGTGTCACTCTCCTTTGCGTTTGCAGGGTGTCTGGTCTGGCAAGAGGGCTGCTGTCTCCTGCTCTCGTCAAGCAGTTGAGCACCCCCTGTCGTGATTCTAGACGAGCCCTGTCTTGTCATGGCTGTGACGGCTGTGATTTTGATCAGGGCGCGATACCCCACGCCGTGAGCAGCTTCCAGGTCGCTACGAAGTCCGGCTGTTGCATCTCGCTGAGCGCCTGCTGGTAGATCACCTCGTAGTCGTCAGGCACCCGACTCCACTTCTGCAAGAAAGGCACTACCGTCCGGAACACGCGCCTCATATCCTCATAAAAGAGGTGCCCTTCAGTGGTGCCAGCGCGATATTCCAGCGTGTGGACGCGCGTCTGCACGTGCTGGAGTCCATACCGGTGCAGCAGGCTCGCTAACCTGCTTGTCACCCCGTGACTGTCTGGGGTAAAGAAGTGCCCTGCCCGGTAGACCGTATCGAGCACGAGTTGAGTGAGGCGCGTCAGGGCTGGACTGCTACAGCTACACTCAACGATCTTGCCTTCTGTCACCCGGATTACCCCGCCCGGTCGGGTCACGCGCTGGTACTCGTGGAGGAGTTTAGGCCAATCCCAGGTGCGCAGGTAACTGGCACCAAAGCGCTGATTGACCAGGTCAAAGGAGGCATCAGGAAATTCCAGCATCCGAAGGGCATCCATCGTACGAAACTGGACCCGGTCACCCAGCCTCTCAGCTTCGGCCTGAGCACGTGCATACTCGAGCATCCGACTGCTCACATCTACCCCCACCAGTTCTGACATACTAGGATAGGTTTTTGCTGCAGAAATCAGCCAGCCCCCGGTCCCGCAGCCTACATCGAGGACGCGCTGGAAGATGGTGGGGTCCAGCTGCTCCGACAGGACGCCTCCCATACCAGCAGTGATCATCTGATCCTGAATCTGCAAGCGGGTGAGTTCCTCTTCATTGGAGCGATCCTGCACGAAATAGGTGCTCGGATGCTCTCGACGCTGGTTATCGTGAGTAGACATGGCACAGTGTTCCTTACTCTTAGCCTTGACGCACGTTCCAGCCCCTCCATTGCGGGCTGGGCATGGGACACATATGCCCCTATTATACCTCAATGCAAGGGGCTTGTCGAGAGAGCGCATTGCCTGTGACCGTTAACAAGTTGGTAAAACTGGTGTAAAATGGAGGCGAGAGATAAGGTGGCAACGCTGCTTGGATAGAAAGGGGCAAGCAAGGAGAACACGCGGCTTTCCTTCCCTTTCTCTTCTTTACCATTCTCCGAACAATCACCATGCCTCATGCACTTCACTTTCGCGGCACTGACTCATTCATACCGAGAGGTGGAAAGTATTTGCATCAAGGTCAGGCGCAAATGTTCCAGGCTGTGCAAGGTCTCATCTCGTTCTGTTGACGGCACCACCTTCTGCCGCACAAAGGCCGAGAAAACCAGCATCGCGTCATTGAGCGCATGGATTTCTGGCTCCTGGAGCACAAGGTGAACTTCTGTCATGCCCAATGGAATCCCTATCAGCCGTTGATACACTGCTTGCAGCAGGCGTATGTGCTCCCCCCGTTGTGGCATGGGAGGAAGTGCCCGGCGCGCATAGGCCAGGTAGCCGAGAATGACACTTCTGAGAACTGTCAGGTCATTGAAGCCGAGGGTGAGTGTTGGCATCGTATGCGGCTTATGCTGACTCACGCTCATGGTGTTCCTCTCGTTTCTTTATCCCGATGACGATGCCTGTTTGTTGCTCGGGCTTTTCCTGTTCTTCTACAGACCAGTCCTCTGCATTGAGCAGAGCCTGCGCCTCTTCATGTTTGCCTTCTTCAATGAGGCGCAAGATGCGTTCCGCGCCTCGTTGCATGCGTGCCGTTATCGATTCGTGGGTTGCAGTGATGGCCAATCCCGACAGGCCAAGTCGTGCGGCTTCATCGCATAATGCCTGTTGTTGTCTGAAGTAGGCTACTTCACTCAGGACATCGCTCATACTTATCCCTTTCTCTGTTGCTGATCTCGCTCGCGATAAGAAACTAAGTACCCATATTGACGATTCGACAAACCTTTACTTGCCTCTGCCAACATCAGTATTTCGATAAAGGGGAGATCTGTCCCAGTAAAAAATAAATACCTACATAGGTGTCTGAATTGTCGATGTGTCCGATGCCTCGGACAAACGGCAGAGCATCTAGTTTCGCCTGGAGCACCGTTCGTGATTCCGAAGGGATCTCGAACTTTAACTCGACCTCGATCATGCCACTTGCTCCTTTTGATGAACAAGGGCTACGGCATCCGCCGATGAAAGAAAGGTACGCCCTCCCTTCCGCTCGATCATCAGGAGCAGCCTCTGGAGACGATCTGCATCTTCGTATCGCGTCCACGTCGGTGAATGGGCAGACCAGGACACGGTACCTGTCTGGCTTGGAACCATCGCAAGGATCGCAGGTGGAATGAAACGCACGAATTGACCGCGCGCGTCGGCATAGAGTGGTCCCAGAATAAATCCTTCGCATCCTGCGCGGATTCCTTCATCCGCAATACGTTCATACTCGCTATCGGGAATGTGTGGCAATATTGGTCGCACTGCGATGAATGTGGGAGTATCGATGCGTTTGAGATTCGCAACGGTCAGCATCCGCTCACGCGGGGATGGCGTGTGAGGCTCCACAGTAGAAGCAGAATCCCAGCAACTGAGAGAAACCAGCGCACTTAAAGACGTTCCTGCTGCTTCCATGTGGAGACGAATATCGCTCAGTGCGTCGAGGATAGAACCGTCGAGCAATGCTTTCGTGCTAAAGTTGATATGCTTGCCCATCATTGCCAACTCTTTGAGCATCGCTATGCCTCGCTCAGGACGAGAAAACGGATCACCGTCATAGCCAAATTGAATCGTCTCGAAAGGGGTCTCACGGGCAAACTGCTGGAAACGAGAGAGAATGTCTTCTGCACTGACACGCGAGAGTCCTACTTCTCCCCCTCGGGTATAGCAATACCGGCACCCAAAGGGGCAAGGCTCACCAACAGGGACGAGCACACGATTCTTTTCAACGGTAAACAGGATTCGTCTTTTCATGTATGCATCCTTTCGGTTTCAAACTTTCTCTGAGTTGAGTATACCATAATAAATGTCAAAAGCAAGACAATTTACAAATCTTTGTAAAAATATAGCACTTGTTAAATATTTGCGAATTTCTTACGATATGTTAGAAATTCCTGAAAAATTTATCGATGTATGATAATGATATAATTTTGACAATGAACATGAAATGGTAGATTGTCTTACAGGCCGCCTTCCTTGGAGCGTGGGAAAGTAACGTATGCTTGCTAATATGGGCGAGGTGGACGAATAAGCATATATACGCTTATTTCGAATCGTCTGCAGGCAAATTGCTTTATCTAACAAGATGCGTAACAAAACTCGGAGAAAGTCTTGCTCTTTGAGACCACATACTGTATGCTGTTGTTCGCAGAAGCAAATCATGATGAAATAGGGTGCGGAAGAGAGCAGTATGTATGCAAAGGATGAGCCTGTCGCACCCTGTATCTTTTTTGTCGAATCTGAACAAATGTATTTTGTGAAAGGAGAAGATGCCACATGCCAGATAATGTTCAAGGGAACAATAGCGAAGCGAGACTGCTTAGCGATGAACGCTTCTTACGTAAGATTGCATACATGTATTATGAAGATGGTCATTCTCAGGAAGCCATCGCAGAGATAGAGTTTTGTTCCAGGCAAACCATAAGCAAAGCCTTGCAGAAAGCAAAAGAGCGGGGTATTGTCCGTATTTCGATTGTCCCTGATTTACGCACTGGATATCTTCGCAATCTCTCCCGAGATGTACGCGTACAGCTTGGCCTGGAGGATTTAATTTTGGTGACAGGCGGCAACATGAACATACTTGCCTCCCATGACCTTCTCGATGATGTTGTGACCGGGATCGCGAGTGCAGCTGCGGAATATCTTGATCAGATGCTCACTGATTCGGATATCCTGGCTGTTTCCGGCGGGAGAAGATTTATGCGCAACCTTGTGCGTTATTTGAGGCCAACGAGGCTTCTCCCCCACATGCAGGTTGTTGCGACCATTGGATTCGTTGAATCTCGCACCAGCTTTGGAGACGCTAATATGATCGCGCATGATCTGGCCGAGGCATATGGGGCTAATCACCTGTGGTTTCCATGTCCTGCGATTCTTCCTGATAGCGAGCAAATGCAGCGTACTCGTCAACTTCCCGTCATCAAAGACGCTTATGAGATGATGATGCGTGCAAACGTAACAGTGATGAGCCTATGGACTCCAGAAGGGACCAACAATGACATGATCTCGCGAGGAATTCTTTCACAGGAGCAACTAGAGGTGTTAGGATCATACCGAGCAGTCGCAGACATCAACCATTGGGTATTTGATGCATCTGGAAGGTGTATTAACGAGTTGCTTGAGCCGTTTCCATACTTTCTCTCAGGGCTGGAGATACCTCGATTAAAAAACAAGATCCAGCAAAGCAACGCTAAAGTAATTCTTGTAGTAGGCGGAAGCCCCTCCTTTGTTCCAGCCATTCGAGCAGTGCTCAAGGCTGGCCTCGCGAATATACTGATTACTGATCATATCACTGCGCAACTCCTGCAGGTTGGCAACTAACAAGTACAGTGAGGTGGAAATATATCTGTGATAGAAAATGATACGTCATCCCACGATAGGGCGAACACAAAGCATCACCCTGCGGTCGCCACTATGCTCGTTTGCACTCTTTGTTTCATCCGCCAAAAGAGTCTTCAAGTGAGAACTTACTTTTGAGTCGCGGGTCGGGCTTGATGCCCCAGGCCGTGAGCAGACTCGACGTTGCCACAAAATCCGGCTGTTGCATCTCGCTGAGCGCCTGCTGGTAGATCGTCTCGTAGTCGTCAGGCACCCGACTCCACTTTCGGAAGAAAGGCAATATCGTCTGAAAGAAGTGCCTCATATCCTCATAAAAGCGTTGCCCCTCAACGGTACCAGCTCGATATTCCATCATGTGAACGCGCGTCTGCACGTTCTGGAGCCCATACTGGTGCAGGAGGCGGGCTAACTCGCCTGTGACCCCGTTACTCTCTGCGGTAAAGTAATGCCCTGCCCGATAGAATACATCAAGAGCTAGTTCATAGAGGCGCGTCAGGGCCAGGCTGGGACTCTGAACGAGAAAGTTCCCTTCTGTGACCCGCACCACTCCCCCTGGCCGAGTGACGCGCTGGAACTCGTGCAGGAGTTTGGGCCAATCCCAGGTGCGCAGGTAACTGGTCCCAAAGCGCTGATTCACCAGGTCAAAGTAATCAGTGGGAAATTCAAGCATGAGTAAGGCGTCCATCGTGCAGAACTGCACTCGATCACTGAGCTGTTGGGCTTCGGCCTGCGCTTGCGCATACTCGATCATGCGCTCACTCACGTCCACCCCGACCAGCAGGGACATTGCCGGATAGGTCCTGGCCGCTTCAATGAGCCAGCCGCCGGTGCCGCAGCCGACATCCAGCACGCGCTGAAAGATCGTCGAGTCGGGCTGCTCCGGCAGCACCCCACCCATGCCTGCGGTGACCAACTGGTCCTGGATCATCACCCGGATGAGTTCTTCTTTATTGGAGCGGTCCTGCACAAAATACGTGCTGGGATATTCTTTTTTGGGTGGCTCAAGGGGAGTTGGCATACTGTCGTTTTCCTTTTCTTGCTGTTTCTGGTCTCTAGATGCCTATGCTTTCTTCTTCATCCAGCCTTTGGCAGTGTTGCTCGCCTACCTTATTAATTATACATGAGCAGATACAACTTGTCGAGCGTTCGCATTCCCTCATGTAAAAGTGGTGGAGAACCCATTCTTATTTGACTTGACACGGATCGAACCATAAACGAGAGCCACGCCCATAGGATATATTGAACTGAACCCTCAGCATTTTGAAGGGTATCTTCGGAACCTTGCACGCGAAGTACGCATGGAGCTTTTTCCGTTCCGTTGCTCCTTCAGAGGCCTTATTCGACCTAGACACGATTATTTTCCCTCTGCAAGAGGCTTGTGTCCCCGCTTGTATCCCCATGCCGTCAAGTGAGGCCAGATTGCAACGAAATCAGGCTGCTCCATGTTCTTGCAGGCTTGTTGATGGATGGCATCATAATTTTCTGGAATGTCTCCCCATTTCTGAAGAAGTGGGCGAGTCATTTGAAAGATATATTCCATGTCTTCTTTGAAAGCCTCTCCTTCTGGCGTCCCCGCTCGAAATGCCAAGGGATAGAACTTGCTCTGCACTCCTTCACACCCAGTTTTCCTGAGGAGTTCTGCCAGATGATTGGTCAACCCTGCGCTTTCTTGTGTAAAAAGGTATCCAGCCTTATAACAGGCGCGTATCCCTAGCTCATGCAGCCGGGTCAATGCTTGACTCGTACCGTGGGTACCAATCTCACATTCAGTAAGACGAATAATCCCTCCCGGACGAACGACGCGGTACATTTCAAAAAGAAGGTCGGGCCATTCCCAGGTCCGTACAAAACTGATCCCAAATCGCAGGTTGACCAGGTCAAACGAGTTCTCAGGAAATTCCAGCTTCCTCAGAGCATCCATGACGTGAAATTCAACACGGGCTTCGAGTCCCTGCGTTTTTGCCTGAGTACGAGAATACTCAATCATCACCCTATTGATGTCAATCCCTACCAAGGTCATTTCAGGGGAGGTTTGGGCAGCTTCTACCATCCACTCTGCAGTGCCACATCCAACCTCGAGGACACGACGAAAGATGCTTGGGTCAGATTGTTCTGAGAGAACGCCGCCCATCGCTGTTGTAATCATGTGACTCTGAAGGGTGAGACGGCGCAGTTCCGCCTTTTTCGTACTCTCGTAAATGGCATAGGTAGTAGCTCTCCCGCTTTTCTTCGAGTTCCGAGAAGATGGCATGATGGTACGTTCCTTTCCGTCTATAGTCTCAATGAGCCTTCTGCAGATCTTGCACTCGACTCTCATTCACCGTTTGCGGATCCAAAAGATGTTCCTCTTGTATTGAAGCAGTATACCTCTGTGGGCGTAACGTGTCTAGTAGCTTGGCTACTCACAAAGAGGAGAACGCTCACCTCTTCAAGTACCCCTGCTTGTAAATGAGAGCATGAGATGCCAGTACAATGGTTCTTGCGCACTTTGTGTGGTCTTGATTCCCATCGTGACTCTGATTTTTTAAACAACAGACATTGCTCAGGAAATCTTTGACCACCTGCATAAATGCATTGAATTTGCCGCGGTGAACATTATGCGTGGCTCCATTGATCTGCACGGCGCGGCTGTGCGCGGGCAGATACTGCTTCGCTTGCTCCCAGGCAGCACAACAGGGCGACTCTAAAGTCGCCCTGTTTGCATGATACATCTTCGGTAGAGTGGTGCTAATAGTTCCAAAAAGCATAGCGTTTTCTAGCGATTTATAGCGTTCTATTGGCCGCTTGCTTCTGCTATTCTTCGCTTGCTTTTTAGCTTCGTGAGGGGAACGACAATCCTCACCGGATGGACTACCAGGGATGCAAGCACCCCTTTACCATCCTCTACCGCCCTTTGCCCGAAGGCATTGGGGGCTACTTTTCGTATGATGTTTCCGGCCCCGTTAATGTCGGCATTGATATACTGTCCGTTTGACGCTCGGTACAGTCCACGCTTGACGCGCTTGCCGCTAAACGTGTGCTTCTCATCGCCGTTCTTCCGAACTGGCAACGGGTCCAGGTCAAGCAGACTGGCCTTTGATGTGTAGGACTCTTCTGTGGCCTTGACGGTGATGCCTACCAGTTCCGCCTTGTAGGTTAACATAGCGATGAAACGAGCGTGAGGGATTTGGACAAAGTTTTGATTGTTCCTCTTGCCCATGTTCGCTTCCTGCTTCCAGGCGTCATTCTTGCCGATGCACAACACACCAATTCCCTCTTTTACCAACAGATCAATAATCCTTTTGCTGGCAGTGTGCATGTACTGATCGATACGCCTGTTCCGCTTGTTGGTCATGCGTTCCATGCGCTTTGTTGTGCCCGTTGTCCCTAGCTGCTTTTGTAGGTCTGCTTTCCGCTTGTTGTAGAACTGGTTGACTGATTTCACTGGACGCCCGTTAACAAGGACTGACTGAAAGCCAGGTTTGTTTGAAGTTAGCGCAACCAGATTATTCATGCCAATATCTATGCCAGCGTAAAAAGCAGGGTTCACGTCAGCCGGTTTTACCTCTTTCCCATACACCACCTCAAAAACGTAAAAACCCTTACGAGGTACGATCCGAACTTGATCGACATCCTTTTGCTTTGTTTGTATCTCGATAGGAAGCATGGAGGGTTGAATAAGTCCATGCTTGAGTCCACGCTTGCTAATGGCCTGGATCGTGTACACCAGGATGTTGCGGCCTTCAGTTTTGTGCTTGTACTTTGGCGGCTTAGGCCGTCCGAGAAACTTGGATGGGTCCTCGTAGTACGCTTCTAATCCCTCTCGAAAGCCCTTCCAGTTGCGGTCAAGTACCATCAGGATTTGTTGACTGACCTTCGCTGGCAGTACTTTGTAGGCTTCGTGGGACTGCATCTGTTTCTGTACCTCGTTGTAGTTGAGGTACTTGCCTTCGTGGATGAATGCTT
>WNFH01003465.1_pt1 | contig 11189 bp, 10 predicted proteins | sample 5400411 | NCBI WGS metagenome assembly WNFH01 (sample SAMN13153347, study PRJNA577476) | soil metagenome | isolation source: 200 cm saprolite under Douglas fir tree site 2 hole 3 | place: USA:California | collected 2015-04-18
GATCATCCTCCAAAGCGATACCGGCATTCATCAGGTCAAGCGCACGGGATTTGACACGCTTTTGCTCATTTCTCTGTCGTTAGACTACCAGTAAGAGCAAAACGGGAAAGGAGGGTTGCATGGGTACATCACGAAACATGCGGGTTTCTTTCGGTGGCTGCTGTGGCTGTGGTGCTCTCTCACGGATTGCCATAGGGGATTTCCTTTCCTGGGATGGTAGCTATTTACCGGTTGGTTGTCAAGAATAAAAAACAGGGCAGTGTTCCCTGCCCTGTTTCCGTTGTTACTGCGTTCCCGTTTGCTGCTGTTCCTGCTGCTCGTAGCTATCAAGAACAGGTTTCACAATGGTTGAGTATTTGCTGCTTCCCCACCGGAGGAATGCGCAGATTTCACGCCGTGGGATGCCTTGCGTATACGCTTCAATGACTTTGTTTCTCTCCTCAGCAGAAACAGTGAGTAACACGCTCTCAGGCTCTTTCTCCTGGGTGTCTGATGTGACATGGGTGAGGTCTGATACTGAGGATGTTTCTGTGATCTGCCGAGTTTCAGGTTGCTCCTCGGAAACAGTTGTCTGTGTCAGTAACACCTGTAACTCATGGATGAGTTCAGGTGTGATAATAAATGGTTGCTGTGGTGCAGGTGTCTGTACTTCCTCTGATGGTTTCTGAATACCCACATGCCGCATTGCGTGAGCGACAATCAAAAGCACAATCGCAATTGAGCGTATCCAGATAAGTACCTCAATGGGAATAAACACATGCATGTATGCAGCTTCTAGGGTGAGGTTTAGCGTCTGCTGGACGCTCTCGATGTTTAACACAATGGCGGCTGTAAACAGGAGCAATGCAGATAACAAGCCATATATCCAGGTTTTCACCGTTTCCTGTTCCTGGTGGTAGCGGAACGTGCGAAGGATAGTGCCTGCTAAGCCTGCATCAATGGCGATACACTGTGTCCAGGCCCAAATTTGTTGCATAAACACGTTATCGCTCAAGACTGCGCCTTTGGTGAGGACGTTTGCCATACTTGCGATAAGCCCGAATGCCAGTAACAGCACAGAGAGGCTTGAGGTAAGTTCGAGGAGATATAATATGCCTGTGTCGAGCTTCTCAATGGTGGTAAACTGTTTCATGGGATGCTTCCTTTCTACGCGATCTGGTACGTTTCGTACAAAAGTCGCAAGCGTTGAAGCATCTGATCTAAAACTTGAAACTCTGCGTTTTGTGGGCACCTCCGATGTCGGGTTCTGGCAGAATTTCCAGGCAAAAGGCTATCCATGGGATGCAGAGCGCGCCGCATATTACCGTGAACGTTCGCCCCTGACACATGCCGCTCGTGTCACCACCCCGACGCTCTTCATCCACCCTGAGACCGACCTGCGCTGCCCCATCGAACAATCGGAACAATTCTACATGGTGCTCAAGATGATGGGCAAAGTCCCCGTCGAGTTTGTGCGCGCGCCCGGCTCATGGCACACTGCGACAAGCAAGCCCAGTCAGTATCTGACGTATTGGGAGAAGATGGTGGAGTGGTTTCTCAGGTTTGTGGAGATTCGCCCTGAGGAGTATGAATAATCAATTTGGACAATCAACCCTGGACACCGCAGGCGCCCAGGGTTGATTGTCCAAATTTCTCTACTTCACACCCCTGACTTGTCGAATCACCAGCGTCCCCAAACCGAAGTAAACAATCGTCACGAGGAAAAGCATCGTGTAACCAAAGTGATTAGGAAGCGTATGTAATAGCTGCAACACAATGCCCCCAATCGTAACACCAATCACCTGCGGCAGAATGCCCATCGCAGACCAGATGCCCATAAACTTCCCAGCCTCGTCGGTCGGTGGCAGCACATCCGTCGCCAGCGCCCAGTCTACACTCGTATACGCACCGAAGCCAATGCCGAAGAACGCTCCCGATATCAAGGCCGCGTATTGATTCTGAAAGAGGATGAAAATGAGGCACACAATCGTCATCATCGCACCAGACAGGTACACCAATCCCTTCCGTCCCCAGTGATCGGAGGCCCGGCCTGCAAAAACCGTCGTCGGCAGCGCCAGCAATAGCAGTATGGGTAGGAAGAGTGTGCCGGAGAACAATGCCCCTTCAAACGGCTTATTGAGAAAGATGATTTTCACACCTGGCCCACCCAGCACATCATCAAAATAGTACTGGAGGAAGTAGAACACGCCCCAGATGCCCATCATGACGAGCAGGCGCGCAAGCAACACCCACGAGAGATCTGGGTACCTCGTTGGCTTGAAGAAGAACTTTTTCAACGCAGGAATGATCTGGAAAGCAGGGCCTTTGTTTTTCGCCAGTGGAGTCTCTGTGACCGTTAGCACCGTGTAGGCAACGAAGAGGATTTGTACCACGGCGATGATCAAGAATATCTGCACAATCTCATTGCGGTACATCGGTAAGCTATCATTCTTGTTGACGATGATGCCGGCCACCACCGATCCCACAATCAAACCCAGCAGGGTGAAGAAACCGTTGAAGCCAGCCGTCAGACCACGCTGGTTCTGCGGCACCTTATCGGCGATGATGGCGCTCCACGGCGAATTTGCCAGGTTGTTGGTGAACTGCAACAACAGGAATAGTAGTGCAAACATAAACAGGAGTACAGTGGAACTAAACCAGCCAGGTGAGAAAGCGAAGACCACCAGTACAATGACGTTAAGTACCATGCCGATAATCATGAAGGGACGACGGCGTCCCATGCGGAACGTGGCATAGTCGGAAATAGCGCCAACGAGCGGGTTGACGACAACGGCGACAAGCGTCCCCCAGACGACCACCAGCGTCAGGTTGATGTCCTTGTTGGCGTTGCCGAGGAACTTGACCACCATGCTGGGTATAACGATGGCGAGCAAGGCCTGCCAGTGAAAGTTGTTCGCGAACCAAAAGACGTTTATGTTGATCTGGTCGAAGAGGGAAACACGCCGCTGCGTTGCATTGCTGGGTAGGCCGACGGCAACTCCGCCCGGGTTTTCGATAGTGGCCATAAGATGTAGACCCCTCCCTTTAATTAACACCTGGAAGCTGTGGACGCTTGGATTTGTGTCAATTATACTGGGGGGTTAGTGTTATGACAAGGTGTCATTTGACCCATATTTCAATAAACTTGGGAAATAAATAGCACCGCATCCGAGCCAGTCTATGCTCAGCTGCGGTGCTATTGATAAATGTCCCTACACCCACGCCTCGACGCTCCAGTCGTGTACCTCAGCGTCCTCACCCAAACCTTCTAACCAGCGTTCGGTATCTAGAGCGGCACGGCATCCATCGCCGGCAGCAGTAACAGCCTGGCGATAGCGATGATCTGTCACATCGCCCGCCGCGAAGACACCCGCAATGTTGGTCATCGTATGCTCAACCGGCACAATATAGCCGACTTTATCCATATCGATGATACCCTTGAACAGGTCGGTATTGGGCTTATGGCCAATCGCCAGGAAAAAGCCCTGAACCGGTAGTATGCTCTCCTCGCCCGTCTTCAGGTTGCGGAGCCGTAAACCCGTAACAACCTCCTCACCCAAAATCTCGGTTACATCGCTATCCCAGATGAAGCTAATCTTGGGGTTCTTGAAAGCGCGGTCCTGCATAATCTTGCTGGCTCGCAGCGTATCACGGCGGTGAATAACCGTCACATGGCTAGCGTAGCGCGTCAGGTAGAGTGCCTCCTCCAAAGCAGTATCGCCACCACCTACAACCGCAATATCCTTATTCTTAAAGAAGAAGCCATCACAGGTAGCACACGCGCTCACGCCACGTCCTTGCAATAGTTGTTCGCTAGGCAACCCCAACCACTTCGCGCTGGCACCCGTAGAGATAATGACCGCACGTGAATGGTACTCGCCTGAGTCGGTCTTAATGGTAAAAGGTCGCTTGCTAAAGTCGACTGCGATCACATCCTCGGCAAGCATCTCCGTCCCAAAACGCCGCGCCTGCACCTCAAACTTATCCATCATCAAAGGACCCAGTATGCCCTCCTCAAAGCCAGGATAGTTCTCCACGTCGCTGGTCAGCATCAACTGCCCACCCACCTGGTAGCCCTGAAACATGAGTACGGAGAGGTTAGCGCGTGCCGCGTATATAGCCGCCGTATAGCCCGCCGGTCCTGAACCAATAATGATTACATCGTATAATTTTGCCATAATAGAGTCTTCCTCGCTTTTTCGTTCGTCTACCTGCTACTCGGTATGTCTCATTATGATAACACGCAGGAAAGGCGTTTTATGCCCATGAATTATGTTGTGCCTCTGGAGGAAACTCATCCTATGAAGCCTGATTTACGAGCGTGCTGCCATTGGTACTTGTGCTTATTTTCATCACCGTCATGGTAAGTCATAATGAGATATTCATTACTTTTGGTTCATTGACTTCCGCGACATCCCCTCAAGTTGTTGAGGGGTTGGTCCAGCAGATGTGGGCACATCAGTGAGTTGAGCCGAAACTGCTGCTCGTTCATCCTCTGTGAAAGGAATTTCTTGCCCGCGTTGGCTTGACGAAAAGCATCCTTTATATTACAATAGTTTCAAAAAGATGCATAGCTTGTGAAAATCTACGAGCTTGTTATCGAACCTGGACGAGAAGAGCATATCGCACGCCATCACGTGAGCGTTGCAGAAGTCGAAGAAGTTATCTTTGGTACGCCTTTTATTCGGAAGGCAAGGCAGGGACGCTATCATATCATTGGACAAACAGAGGCAGGCAGATACATAACAGTATTTGTTGCTCCGAGGGGGCAAGGTGTATACGGCCTGGTCACAGCTAGAAATGCAGATGATGCAGAGCGCAGAGCCTACCTGCGACAGAGTAGAGGGAAACAACTATGACAAGCAAAGAGCACGGACGGCCAAAGGTTCCTAAGAGCCGCATACCGACCTTTAAGACCATTGAGGAAGAAGCAGACTTCTGGGATACTCACTCAAGCGAGGATTTTGCGGATGAGCTTACTCCCGTTGAGGATGTCAAGTTCGTCAAAGCCCGCTCAAGGAAGGCTCTTACCGTACGGGTTGACGAAGAGACGTTTGAGGAACTCACTAGAGAGGCGAGCGAAAAGGGTATAGGTCCCTCGACCCTTGCCCGTATGGTAATCTTAGAGCATCTTCGGGCAAGAAAAAGAGCCTCCTAACCTCGTGAAACCAGAACCCCTGTTCCTGGTCTAGCCGCGCCGATTATCAGGAGGCTCACTCCATGCCGGGGAAGCGAAGCCGGAGTATGGTAGGGGCAAGAGTGGCTGGGTTGGGCCGGGTGGGCCCTTGCGGTTGCCCTGACTTTGTCATGGAACCTTAACTCAACGGCATCCCACCCTCAACCGTATACATACTCTCGTTAAGATCCCCCCCATTCGGCATCGTCCCTACCGCAAAAACCGGAAAAGCCTTCCCGCCCAAAAAAGAGATAGAAGTATAATCACCGATCTTATTCTTCCCTGCGGCCACCCAGTCCAGCGGGAACGGGTCTGCCAGCTTCGTTTTGCTGCTCCAGCTAACACCCCCATCGAGCGACGAAGCAAAGCCAACTGAGAGTTTGCAGTTGTTAAAACAATGAGCGGAATAGGAGTAGAAAACAAGCCCAAGATGCGCAGTAGGGCCGGATGTGTTCTGGTCAACACCCAGCCCGGCAACATAAACATCGATATCACCGCCAACCGGGGCAATCGGGATGCGCCGGATCGGTGACCACGTCACACCATCGCTTGAGGTCGTCATAACCACGTCATTGCCATTACAGCGCGGCTCAAAACGACAGTCCACCCAGGCAAGATACACCTTACCGGCCCCGTCAATTTTCGTAGGCAGCAGAATATCCTGCCGAAAGGACTCACCTGGCAAGAACGTATTGACCGTAGCAATAGTGCGTGGATCACTCCAGCTTGCTCCTCCATCGGTAGAAGTAAACACCCTGATAGCCGTCTGATCTCCGTTGCTGATCGGCACGATCACAGTGCCATCGGGCTGGACGACTGGATAGCCATCGAAACCGAGGGCCTGGCCAACAGTCGTCTTTGCAGCTCCCCACGTCCTGCCACCATCGTGAGAGGCACTCATCTGGATCAGATTATTGATGTTGTAATTGTCCCACTCAAGATAACAATTGCCATAGAAGCGACTGGTAGCCGTGTTATCACAGGCGATCCAATCCTTGTCGAGCCCCCCGTCGCTGCCGACATTGGCAACCGTCACTGGCTTGCTCCAGACCGTTCCCCCATTCGTAGAGAAACTAACCAGGACCGCGCTAGCAATAATGTCAGGTACATCCAGGAAAGCAATTGTAGCAATCATCCAGGTGTTGTGAGCAGCATCATAGCTAACAGCAGGATCACTGATACGACCATATGGACCGCCTGCAAACACTGTCGTACCGGCTAAGAAACCCTGTTGCCAGCTAACACCGCCATCGCTGGAAGTCGCCCAACCGATATTCGAGCTCCCGTGGTCAGAAAAGCGACCTGCCTGAAACGCAGCCACGATCGTTGAGCCATAGGTATAGCTCGCCGGCTCGACTTCCGTTTTATGTTGACTCGTACTATTGGTATAAGGATCGCTACTGAGCTGAAGCAAGTGAAGCGCAGCAGGAACGGGAGTCGTGGATTGGGTCGGTGTAAGCATAGAGCCAGGAGCACCACTCACTCCGCTTGGCGTCCTGGTAGCACGTTCATCGCCAGATTCCCCAGGTGTAGTAGCAGGAGCAATATGCGTGATGAAGAAGAACACCAGTCCAAGCACAAGAATGATAACGCCGACAATGTACCAGAGATAGCGCGCAATACGCGACATTATCAACTTCTCCTTGCAAAAAAACAACTCTTCAGGTACCTGACCTCTCGCAGCCTCCATCGGCTAGCATCTTCATTATCTTGCTTCCCAACAGGCACATGGAAAAGTATAACATATCTATATGCACATCCTTCTATATGGTGTGCTATACTTTTTTATAACCATAACATCACAAGATACTTTTATCTGCTTTTGATAGGGGGATCAAAGTATGTCACTCGAAGGGCAACGAATCGGCCGCTATCGCCTCTTGCGCCTGCTCGGTAGCGGCGGCATGGGTGAAGTCTACCTCGCAGAAGACACACCTATCAATCGACAGGTGGCTATCAAGGTCATCAGGGCCGAGGTAACTCCCTATCCCAATGCCTCAGCCGTGAAAGAAGCGACTCGCCTCTTCCAACGCGAAGCGAAGGCTATTGCCATGCTCGATCATCCACACATCCTGCCCCTCTATGACTACGGTGAGGAAACCATCAACGGCAATACCATCACCTACCTGGTCATGCCCTATCGCCCAGAGGGATCGCTTAAGCTTTGGTTGCAACAACGTAGCAGTTCAGGCGACTCGCAAGGCCTCTCCCTACGCGCACAGGATGTCGCACATCTCGTACGCCAGGCCGCAGATGCCCTCCAGCATGCCCATGACCGTCACATCATTCACCAGGATGTCAAACCCGCCAACTTCCTCATCCGCACTAACCAGGAGAACCCTAATCGTCCCGACCTGCTGCTGGCAGACTTTGGCGTCGCCAGGTTCAGTACCGCAACCACCAACGTCAGCCACAACATTCGCGGCACTCCAACTTATATGGCCCCCGAACAGTTAGAAGGCAACGCTGTAGCTGCCAGTGATCAGTATGCCCTCGCCGTTATGACCTACGAACTCCTGACAGGTCGCCCACCATTCCAGGGTGCTTTGATGCAAGTGATCTACCAGCACGCACAAACCCAACCCACACCACCCAGCACATTCAATCCAGGTCTACCGCCGGATGTTGACACTGTCATCCTGCACGCCCTGGCGAAAAAGCCTGAAGAGCGTTTCCCTTCCATCTCAGCTTTTTCCCAGTCCTTCCGGACAGCATTGCAATATACTGATGCACCCGCCATCGCCAGCCAGGATACCGGGCGCACCCTTAATAGTGTCGATATGCGAGCAACGCTGGCCATTAGCGATTTAGAGGCAATGCGTGGTACCACGCGCACCCTCACCCTGCCCGGTGGGCGCCGTGTCAACATATCCATACCCCCAGGAGCCTACGACGGTCAGATCATCCGTCTTGAAGGGCAAGGTCCACCATCAAGTAGCGGTTCACCAGGCGCGCTGCTGATTGCTCTTGCCATCACACCCACGGCCAAAACTCCCGCAGTGTCTATCCCCGACCCCGACTCAACCTTGTCCGAAGCAACCATACTTACATCCCCTTCAAATAGTAGTGGCAGAATCCGGGTACCTAAACCTGAACCTCAGCCAGGCCCTTCCAGGGTGAATATGATCCTGCTGATCACCTTAGCACTGCTTGTAGTGGTAGGAAGTATTGGCTTCGTCTTCTTCTATGTGACGACGAACAGGCAGTTACCCAATGTAACTCCAACCGCGACCGCTCCTGCGCAAGGCACTCCACAGACCAATACAACAGCAACGCCGAATACTACTGGCACAGGAAACCCTTACACCCATACAGGCACCTTATCACTCAATGATCCACTGCAGGACAATAACCAGGGCCACGGCTGGGACATAGGCACAAATGCGAATAACGCTTCTTGTACCTTCACTGCTGGTATCTATCAGGTCAGCCAGCCGGTCAACGGCGATTTCCACCCTTGCTTTGCCGTTGCTACTGATTTCAGCAACTTCGTCTATGAGGTGCAGATGACGATCGTCTCCGGCCAAGCGGGTGGAATCATGTTCCGTGCCAATAAAGCAAATTCAACATTCTACTATTTCCGTGTCGGCCAGGACGGATCCTATGATCTCTGGGCTTTTGTGGATACACTCATAGATCACGCCCACCACTTGACCGGTGGGTCCGCCCCCGCCATTCACACTGGTTACAATCAACCCAACCTCGTAGCTATCGTTGCACAGGGCGCTTCTCTTGCTCTGTACGTCAATCACCAACTCATAACCAGCGTGAACGACAATTCGTATAGTCATGGTCAAATCGGCGTCGCGGCCTATGACCAGGGGAGTCCAGCCCAGGTTGTTTACAGTAACGCCAGGGTGTGGATACTATAACTCTTGATGCCCTGACACTCCCCGCCATAAATGGACGGGGGTTCTTGGTTCCTCCAAGGGGCTTGCTGTACATCATTGCTGATCCACAGTAGAGGTCCCTTGTCCCCAAGCGTTTCACGGCTTACCCGTGCGTTCCCGTGTGCCCCACGGTACGGTCTAAGGCTTTCGCTAAGATGTTGATGGCTGCATTGTGGTCCCTGTCCAATACTACGCCACAACCAGGACAGACATGCGTCCGTACTGAGAGGCTTTTCTTGACGATGGTTCCACAAGCAGAACAGTCCTGTGAGGTGAACTGTGGGGCGACGGCTATCACATCGATCTCGTGCAGTGCCCCATAGTAGTTCACCCACCTGATGAACTGGCCCCAACCAGCATCATGAATAGACTTGGCAAGGTGATGGTTCCTCACCATATTGCGTATCTGCAAGTGTTCATAGGCAATCAAATCGTTAGATGAGACAAGCGCGTTCGCCTGTTTGCGGGCGAAATCCTCACGCTGCCGTTGCACTTTGAGATACGCCTTTGCCAACCGCTTGCGGGCTTTCTTGCGGTTGGCACTCTTCTTCTGTTTCTTAGACACCTGCCGATGCAAGCGTTTCAATTTCTGCTCTGCCTTGCGATAGTGGCGCGGGTTGTCCACTGTGTTCCCGTCCGAGTCCGTGTAGAACGCTTTCAGCCCTACATCAATGCCTATCACATTGCCAGTAGAGACATGTTCCACTTGCCGCTCTGCCGCGACTCCGAATTGGACGTAGTATCCATCAGCACGCTGCACGATGCGCACACGCTTGATCTGCTCACTGGGAAAGGTTTCAATGTGTTGCTTGGGGTTGCCGACAAGGCGGAGTCGCCCGATACCACAGCCATCGGTGAAGCTGATATGGCGTCCATCGGGGTCCAGCTTCCATCCCGTTTGCTTGTATTCTACTGAGCGGTTGTCATGTTGGAAGTAGAGTAGGCAGCCAGCGAGGTTCCGATATTCCTTAGACCTGCTTAACCCGTTAAGTGGTATCATAAGTCGTTCCTTTTCCGACTGCCCCTCTCCGAACCGTGCTTGCACCTTTCAATGCACACGGCTCTCTAGTATCGTGATCTTGACTGCTTTCTGCGGTCTTTAATCTCTTCGAGGCTGATGAGCGGCCATGTAATCGGCAGTCCATGTTCGGTTGCCTCATGGCATCTTTTGCAGAGGAGTAGCGTCTTTCGCTTTAAGGCTATCATCCTGACTACCCATGCTGGCTTTGGCCGTCCTGGGTATTCGTGGAGTTTTCTCATTGCCGTCACGTGATGTACTTCTACATTTTTCTCACTTCCGCAGAGTTCACAGAAATCTGCCAGAAGTCTTCGCTCAAGCTCTGATCTTGTGCTATAAAGCTTCGGCACCTGCTCCTGTAGGGTCGCCTTTATGTTCCATTTCAACGGTATTCCGCCCCATGAGGCTGTGAGTGGTTCCTTATCTGGTCGTGGTATGCTGGCTTGGAGTCCCTTGTACTCCTTTCCTTCTACCACTAGCTTCGCCCCATATTTCTCGTATACTTTGGACACTGGTATCTTATGTTTGGATGCCAGTGTCTTTGTTAACGAGGTTTCCATAATCCATTTTAGTTTTTCTAATTTGGTCATGTTGTAGGCTAGGCGATAGTATTCTGCAATGCCTCGGTACTCAAGTTGGTAGGTCATGATTATTTCATAATCGCTTACCTGTTCCAACTCTTTTCGGTGTATTGCTTTTCCCTTCCTCGTGTAGCGTTTACACTTTTCCTCTAGTACGTCTTTGGGTACCTGTAGCCCTATTCCGCTGTTGATACTTCTGCACATTGCTTTAACCCCATAGGAGTTCCGTAATGTGCGTTTAGTGTCTTCTTTGAAGGCGATTACTTGGTATCCAAGAAATCGTGCGGCTTCGCTTTTCGCATGCGTGATAAGCGTCTTTTCTTCAGAGAGTTCCAACTTGAGTTCATCGCGTAGGAAGTTCCTGAGTTGCCGTTTGATCTCTTCGGCTTCCGATTTTGGCCCGATAAATCCGAGTCGGGTAGCCAAGAGGCATTGCTGCCTCTCGGCCCCCTCAGAACCGGACTTGTCCCTCTCAGGACATCCGGCTCAAGCACATCACGAACAACACGGCTCCTTCTTCTCCTCTCGCTTTGAGCGTCGAGTGA